>WNGE01004114.1_pt1 | contig 20573 bp, 22 predicted proteins | sample 5400651 | NCBI WGS metagenome assembly WNGE01 (sample SAMN13153370, study PRJNA577476) | soil metagenome | isolation source: 60 cm soil or saprolite under grassland replicate 2 | place: USA:California | collected 2016-06-15 | reverse complement strand
TCTGGCAAATATCGGTTGTACTCACGAAAGAAAGATCCGAAGACAGGAAAGCGCCGGAATTTGGGCACGTTCAAGACAAAAGTGGCAGCCCAAAAACACGAGCGCGCGGTTCAGTACTTTAAGCGCCACTAGTCTCGCACGCTTCTCGAATTTGCTACGGCACGAAGATCGGCCGCGCTGTTTTCACCGCGCTCGATTTTTGTCGGCTTGATTTGGACGACGCTCTGTGTTCCACACTATGGCATAGCGCCCGATGAGACTATTCCGGCTTACCCTTGAATGCTCGCTTTGCTTGGCTGTCTTTGCGACGGCAGGGTGCGGTCGAAAATCGAACGGTCAAGTCGTAGGTGAATCGCCGGCGGCCCAGTCGCCTTCGCCGCCGGGACTTTCCACTCCGGTCCAATCTTCAGGTTCATCGACGTCGCCAAGTCAGGCGACGCAGTCACAGACTAGGCAGCGACCAACGCTGGATTTGCCGCGCCTGGAGAACAGCGTCCGTCCCGCAGTCTTTCGGATCACGGTGTTTGATTCATCGGGCAAATTGCTGCGGACTCAGACTGCTTTTTTTATTTCGGGCGATGGCAGATTCATTACGACCGCGCATGCGATCGAGGATGGGGTCAATGCTGTGGCGAAAATGGCTGATGGGGAAATTTATAATGTGGGTGGGATCCTCGCGTCTTCGGCAACGCTCGATCTTGCTGTTCTTCAAACCGATGTGAAACGGGTGCCATTTTTGACGTTGAACAAGACTGCGAACCTCGAACCTGGCACGCATGTGGCAGTCGTGGGAAGCGCGCTGGCGGGTACCGCCGAAGCCGCTCGCGAAACAACTATCTCAATGCAGCAACCCGACGACGTGGAAATTGTGGCAACGCTATCGCCCGATTCAATCGGGTCGCCAATTGTGGACGCGAACGGCGAAGTTGTTGGCATCGTCGTATCGAGTGGTGACAAAGCGACCGCTCGGCCTTCGAAGACTGTGGGCTCATTGCTGGATCGAATTGCACCGGACGCCAAACCTCGATGGCCGGAAACTGCTCAAACGGTTCCTACACCTACACCCGCGCCCCGCCCGACGCCGAAGCCGCGATTAGTTTATGCGCCCGCACCAGCCTTTCCGCGGGACGCTCATGCCCGGCCTGGCGTAGCATGGTCGGGCCGCTTCAGCCTGAGCTTCGATTCAAGAGGAAACGTCACCAAGGTTCAAATCGTTCAATCGACCGGAAACGAAGCCTTGGATAGGGCGGCGATCAGCACCCTTCGCCAATGGAAATCTGCTCCCGGCGGGGAATGGGTCGTGACGGTTCCGGTTACATTTCAAACAAGGTGAGATTCGAAAACGCGGCTCTCGATTCTCGAGTCAATCCGGCTGGGCAGCTGTTTTCTCGATTCAGCTCTGCGATTGCGAGATGATCACCCGGATACACGCACCTTTGATGAGTCGCCAAGACGTGCGCTTGGAAAATCGCGGTCGCGAAAGGACGCTAAGGCGTCGAGGTTATGGTCGAGATACGCGAAGCAACTGCCGCGAACCGAGACACGATCTGGGATATTTTTCGCGAGGTGGTGGCTGCCAGGGACACGTATACTTTCGATCCTGGAATGTCGCGCCAGGACGCCCTGGGATATTGGTTCCAGGCCAATACACGGACTTACGTTGCAGAAAGCAGCGGACGCATTGTGGGCACCTATATTTTGCGGCCTAACCAATCCGGCGGTGGCTCGCACGTTGCGAACGCGGCGTTCATGGTTGCTCCGGTTGCGCGTGGTCGAGGAATTGGTCGCGCGATGGCTGAACATTGTTTAACCGAGGGGCGCCGGCTTGGTTTTCGCGCGATGCAGTTTAATTTCGTTGTTTCAACCAACGACCCCGCATTGCGTCTTTGGCAAAAGCTCGGTTTCAAAATCGTTGGCACTTTGCCGGGTGCATTTCGTCATCCCGAAAAAGGATATGTCGATGTTTACGTTATGTTTCGCTCGCTTCTGTAGCCGGAACATCGATAGCTGCGAACGAAGAATGGATTTCGTTTTTGGTTTGCGTTTTGCGTTCGTTAGGCCGAATTGGCTGATTGACTCGAGTTAAATGCAAACAGTGATTCAGGTAATCGCGACCGGCCGCGGATCGTTACGGAACAAAATCATGAGCGATCCGCAACTGGAGAAAAAATTCGGTTTCATCAAAGTCTGGCACAAACAACCGAGCCGCCCGCATGGCTGGGCGAAAATACACAGCGCTCGAGACCTTCACGGCGCGATTAATCTGGAGTGGCACGCGCGCAGCAGCACGCTGATCTGCCGGGTTGTGACAAAGCTTGGCAACAAACCCAATTCGATCATCGGCGATTTCATCGATTACCTGCTTGCGCGTCACCAGAGTCGCATTCTCGCCATTCATATCATGCGACGTTGAATCTGAAAATGCGCTCAGTGCCCGAGCCGAAGCCGATTATCTGTTTACTAACTCATTATCGAAACATGCACGATCGAAATCAGGAAGGGCAGCCCTTCGACCGCAGGGTTTTTCTCAGAAGCGGCGTCATTTTTGCCGGAACCGTGTTAGCGGGCTCTGCGCTATTGCGTGGCGCTGAAACGAAAACCAAAGACGAAGAAAAAGAAGCCGAAGTCGGGCCGCCTGAAGATTTGATGCGGGAACACGGCGTTTTGAAGCGCGTGCTTTTAGTTTACGGCGAAGTGTTGCGCCGTGTCGATTCAAAGCAAGATTTTCCGCCCGAAGCGCTGGCTGACGCTGCGCGAATCATTCGCAATTTTGTTGAGGATTATCATGAGAAACTTGAGGAAGATTTTCTCTTCCCGCGTTTCGAAAAAGCCAATCTGCTCGTCGATCTGGTAAAAGTGCTGCGCGCACAGCATCAGGCGGGTCGGCAGGTCACTGATGTCACGATGCGCTTCGCGAACTTGCAGTCGCTAAAGAATGAATCCGAGCGGGGGCAACTCATCGCGTCAATGCAGCAGTTCATCCGTATGTACAATCCCCACGAGGCGCGCGAAGACACGGTCCTCTTCCCCGCTTTTCGAAAGATCGTTTCCCCGCATGAGTTCGATGCCTTAGGCGAAGATTTCGAGAAGAAAGAAGACGAGCTTTTCGGCGAAGACGGATTTGAGAAAGTGGTAGATAAGGTTGCAGGAATCGAACAGCGATTGGGCATTTACGACCTCGCCCAGTTTACGCCGAAGACGTAAGGGCCATGCGCGAACTTTTCGTTACCGATGCGCCTGCGGCGACTGTTCTTGCGCGAATTATGGCCGGTAGCGTTTTCCTGTCCGAAGGAATTCAGAAATTTCTTTATCCAGAAGATCTTGCCGCCGGACGTTTCACCAAAATAGGCATTCCTGCGCCGGAGATCATGGGCCCGTTTGGCGGCGGATGCGAAGTCGTTTTTGGCGCGCTGCTGATCGTTGGATTGTTAACCCGGCTCGCAGCGATTGTGCTGCTGATCGACATTAGTGTTGCAATTGTTTCGACCAAAATTCCCGTGCTTCTGGGTCACGGTTTCTGGGGATTTTCGCTGATGAAACTGCCGCGATATGGTTTCTGGAGCATGATGCACGAGGCGCGTACGGATTTTTCGATGTGGCTTGGTCTGCTCTTTCTGCTAATCGTCGGCGCTGGGCGGTGGTCGTTCGATGCCGCCTTAATGAGGGGAAAGGCCAGGTCTCAATGGCCGACCGCATCGCGTTAAACGAAAGAAAACAATCCGGAGTCTACGGGGCTCGAACCCGCAACCTCCGCCGTGACAGGGCGGCGCTCTGAGCTAAGACTCCCCGGGACGGAGAAACTGTAGAGGCAGCTCTCTTCAGTCGCAACTGTTCCTCCTTTTTTCTCTCTCTTACTCTTGCTCATACTCTTTTGTTTCGAGTAAGAACAAGAGCACGAGCAAGAGGAAAAAGAGACTTTTGCGCAACATCAAATCGACGTCATGGTTGAACATTTTATACATGGCAGCGTCGAACCCCGAAAGATTTCGCGAGTGAACATTGCAGATACGCTTGATAACGCTATAATGAGACACGGTTCGGCGGATTGACCCAAACCATAAATGAGTGACGAGCGCAGCGAGGGACTTCAGGACGGGGTTGGGGACTCGGGTCCGGATAATCTACTCGATTCATTTGATCAAATGATCGCCTCGTTGCCTCCGGGCGATCCGGTGCGACGGGATCTGTTGGAACTGCGGCCGCAGATTTTCGACCAACAGGAGACGATGGTCGAAGCGCGCCGAATGATCGAGAAGCTGGAAGAAGTCGTCAAGAAAGTGACTTCGCCTGCGAACCGGATCGGCACATTTCTCGGAGCCACTTCAAAGGATACGGCGCATATCGTGGTGGGCGGTGCCGATTATTACTGCAACGTCGATCCGCGCATTCCACTTGCGAAACTGAAAAAGGGAACGCGCGTCCTGGTGAACGAAGCGTTCGTCATCGTTGGCGATCTCGGATTCGAAACGGCGGGCCCGGTAACAAAAATCACCGAGGTTCTCGGCAAAGACAGGCTCCGGGTCGGTTCGGAGCACGGATTGCAATCGATGGTGTTGCAGCGTTCCGCCGATCTTGCCGGCTCGACCTTGAAATCCGGCGACGATGTCCGCGTTGATTCAAACTACCGGATGGCGTTGGAAATGCTCTCGAGTCCCAAATCGCACGAACATTATCTCGACAACGTACCCGAATTGCCGTGGGAAAGGGTCGGCGGCCAGGAGACCGCGCTGCAGGCGATCAAGGACGCGATCGAGCTCCCGCTTTTACACGCTGATCTTTTCCAGAAATTTCACCACGCCACTCCGAAAGGTTTTCTGCTTTACGGTCCACCTGGGTGCGGGAAGACGCTGATTGGAAAGGCGACTGCTTATAATTTGACTAAACAGCTTCGCGAAAAAACGGGCGCTGAGATGCAGGAATATTTCATGCACGTCAAGGGCCCCGAGATACTGAACATGTGGGTCGGCGAATCGGAGCGAATGGTGCGCGAGATTTTTGCCACTGCTCGCGAGAAACGCAGCGAGGGTTTTATGCCGTTTCTATTTATCGATGAAGCCGAATCGATTCTGGGCACGCGCCGCGCATCGCGTCATTCGAACATTCTTTCGACGCTGGTTCCGATGTTTTGCTCGGAGATGGATGGGATCGATTCACTCAACGACGTTGTCATTATTCTTGCTTCGAATCGCGCCGATCTGATCGACCCTGCAATTTTACGCCCGGGCCGAATCGATCGAAAAATAAAAGTTAACCGACCAGATAAGGATGGCGCGCGAGAAATCTACCGCATCTATCTCACAGACGATCTTCCTTACGACGGTGTTCTTGCCAAGGAAGCCGATGGTCTGAGCGCGTCGATCGAGCGTCTGATTGAGCGTTTCGTCGAGTGGCAGTTTACGCGCCGCGACGAGAACAAATTCCTGGAAGTAACACTGCGCAGTGGGCGCAAGGAGACGCTTTACCGCAGCGATCTGATCAGTGGTGCGATCATCGCGTCGATTGTGGAGCGGGCAAAGGCGATGGCGATTAAGCGGGCCATTGCCACCCAACAGGAGCAAGGAATTCGCGAAACGGATTTGCAGCTCGCATTTAACGCCGAGTACATGGAGAACGATATTTTTCCGACCACCGACATCACTGAAGATTGGCTCAAGTTGATTGATTACGATCCGGAGAACGTCGTCAAAATTTCGCCTGTTAGACCGGGTTCCGACGCGCGGGCGCGTGCAACCGTCGGCGTGATCTGAGCTGCGAAGAGACAATGAACACCGCGTCGCTCCGCTTTAGCTCGATTTCCATCTGTGCCTTGGCCGGCTGACATCGGAAAAGAGCAGGACCCGATGAAACGCGTCTTTGGGCTGGAGACGGAATACGGCATCACCCTCAGCGGTGCGGAGAGTGTCGATGTCGTGGCCGAGTCGATCGAACTGGTCCGGCGTTATACCGAGAACGGTGCGCTGATGAAATGGGATTACGAACTGGAGGATCCGCACCTCGATGCACGAGGGTTTCGCGCGCGAGAATTACTTCAAGACACCGACGAATCGGCCTATTACGAGATCGATAAAAGCCGGCCCCTCAGTTTTGAGGAAATAAAAAGCGATCTGGTGCTATCAAATGGCGCACGCTTTTACAACGATCACGCACACCCGGAATATTCTACGCCGGAGTGCACAACCCTTCGGCAGATCGTTGCACAGGACAAGGCAGGGGAACGCATTCTGGCAGAGTGCGCGCGACGTCGAAATCAGAAGTTGCCCGCCGGATTTGAAGTTCGTCTTTACAAAAACAATACCGACTTTGCCGGGCACAGTTACGGTTGCCACGACAATTACCTGATGAGACGCGATATCGCGTGGGACCGAATTGTCGCTGGAATGCTGCCGTTTCTTATAACTCGCCAGATTTTCGCCGGGGCAGGCAAGATGGGCATCGAAGCTGAGAGTGCTCAGGGCGAGCCCGGCGTCTACCAGATCTCGCAGCGCGCCGATTTCTTCAGCGTAGTTGTGAGCATCGATACGATGAATCGGCGCCCCCTGATCAACACACGCGACGAGCCGCATGTGGATGCAAGCCGTTATCGCCGGTTCCATGTTATTCTTGGCGATTCAAATATGAGCGAATGGGCGACCGCCATGAAGGTTGGGACCACGTCGCTCATCCTGGACCTGATTGAGCACGGGGAAGCGCCGCAGCTCGAAATCGCGCAACCCGTTGATGCGAACAAATCGATCAGCCGCGATCAGACTTATAATTGGATCATCGAGCTCAAAGATGGGCGCAAGATCTCTGCAATCGATGTGCAGCGGATTTACCTACGCGCTGCGAGCAAACTCAACAACGACTCGAGCGAAGATCGACAATGGATATTACGCGAGTGGGAAAATGTGCTCAACGATCTCCAGCGCGACGTCATGTCGACGCGAGACCGAATCGACTGGACGGCAAAGAAATTCTTACTGGATGCATTACAGGAGGAGGAAAAAATTTCGTGGAGCGACCCATGGCTGCAATCCATCGACCTTGAATATCACGATCTCGATCTCGATCAGGGATTATACTATGAGCTACTGCGCAAAGGCCTGATGCGCCGCGTCACAAACGAGGAGGAAATCAAGGCGTCCATCTTCAATCCTCCGGAAACAACGCGAGCGTTTTTTCGCGGACGCGCCGTAGCACGTTTCAACGACGAGATTTCCTCCATTCAGTGGGACGAAATCGTTTTCACAAACCAAACGCATTCGTTTCGCGTCGCGTTGCCGGAAGCGACAATGAATGCGCGCCTGGATGCGCTCAATCATGCCGCCCGCAACGGCAAAGATTTCTCCGAGTTCCTGAGCGGTGTCCTGCAGATTAATTAGATCGCGCGCAAGCTTGCGACCACGGCAAGACTTTAGTCGCCTGACAAAAGCTTCCGTGTGCCTCGCGTAGCGTCCGTGCGAAAGCGGCTGTCGCCCGAACTTTAACGCAACACCAGTGAGGTTGCCTTAGTTCTGGGCGATTACAAAAGTTGATGCAGCTTGGGGGCTGTAGCTCTCTGGGTACCACCCGTCGCACCCAAAGCGAACATCCAGGACCGCCACGTTAGTGGGCGTGTTCGGAACAGTCCAATCGAAGTATGTCGTTTTGGGAGCGAGTATCGGCGTAATGCACATGGTGAAGGTCCTGCCGCCATCGAGCGACAACCAAACCTCCATCTCACACCACGCGACATACCGCACATTAGGAAGCGTATCCTTCCACTGAATTCTGACTTGCTGGCCAGGGTGTAGAACCTGGCCGATCGTCGGCGAAATCAGCTTGGCGGAATATGTGCCTCCGGAGGCAGCGAGTGCCCCGCGGGAGGTGTTAAGTAATTGTGGAGCGAGCGCGAAGGCTACGACCAATAATGTGGAGAGGAATTTATGAGTTTTCATTTTTCATCCTTGGTTGAATGAATGAGGATGCACACCCGATGAGGGACGATGTCAACGATTTTTTAGATTTTTCTGTCCGCATGTAGGGTTTCGTACTACAGCCTGAGAATCATTCGAAAAGCTTATTCCCACTCGATCGTGCTCGGTGGTTTACTTGAGATGTCGTAACAAACCCTGTTGACGCCTTTGACTTCGTTGCTGATTCGATTGGAAATTCGCGCCAGCAATTCGTAGGGAAGCCGTACCCAATCAGCAGTCATGCCGTCCTGACTTTCAACGATACGAAGGACAATCGTGTTTTCGTAAGTCCGCTGGTCGCCCATCACGCCAACCGATTGCACAGGAAGCAAAACAGCAAATGACTGCCAGACTTTGTAATACCAATCGGCAGCCTCCATTTCACTCTGCACGATCGTGTCGGCCTCGCGCAGAATTGATAAACGTTCGGCCGTAACTTCTCCGAGAATTCGAACGGCGAGACCAGGACCCGGGAAAGGCTGACGATATACGATTTCCTTCGGCAACCCGAGCTGCAATCCTGCCTGACGCACTTCGTCTTTGAACAACTGGCGCACCGGCTCGACGAGCTCGAAATGCATTTTCTCAGGCAATCCGCCAACGTTATGATGACTTTTGATCACTTGCGCGGGATTGCCCTGGATCGATACGCTCTCAATCACATCAGGATAAAGAGTTCCTTGCGCCAGGAATTTGTAGCCGCCGTGTTTGCGTTCGCCATTTTTCTGATCATCCTCGAGCAGTTCTTCGGTGGCGTGTTGAAATACTTTGATGAATTCATTGCCGATCAGCTTGCGCTTCGTTTCGGGATCGGTCACTCCTTTGAGCAGCGAGAGAAAGCGATCGCCGGCGTCGACATATTTTAGACGCACGTGAAAATTCTCGCCGAAAACTCGCTGCACGACTTCTTCTTCTCGCGCGCGAAGCAGCCCGTTGTTGACAAAAATGCAGGTGAGTTGGTTGCCGATTGCCTTGTGCAGAAGCGCAGCGGTCACTGAAGAATCGACGCCGCCGCTCAAACCGAGCACAACCTTTTGATTGCCGACTTGTTTCCTGACACGATTACAAGCTTCTTCAATGAAGGAGCCCATTGTCCAGTCCATCGCGCAATGGCAGATGTGAAACAGAAAATTCTGAAGAATCTCCCGGCCACGCGGCGTGTGCGCGACTTCGGGATGAAATTGCAATCCGTACAGCTTCCGCTGTGGATCTTCCACCGCGGCGAAATCGCAACCTTCGGTAGTCCCTGCGACGCGAAAGCCTTTCGGCAACGCGGTCACCTCGTCGCCGTGGCTGTTCCAGACGTCGAGATGCTCGCCTAAACCGCCTAAAAGTTCTGCGCCGTTCTTGATGTGCAGGACACCCGCGCCATACTCGCGTCGTCCGGAGAATACGACGCGGCCGCCAAGATGATTCGCCATTAACATCAGCCCGTAACAAATTCCGAGCACGGGAACCCCGAGCGAAAAAATCTTTGGGTCGATTTGCGGCGCTCCCTTGTCGTAAACACTGGCGGGCCCGCCGGAAAGAATCAGCCCCTTCGGTTTCGACGCGGCTACGTCAGCGGCGGGTGTGTCGAAACGAATAATCTCCGAATACACCTGGCACTCACGGATTCGCCGCGCTATGACTTGCGTGTACTGCGAGCCGAAATCGAGGATGAGAATTTTTGAGTGCGTGGATTTGTCGGACATCTTCAGCGCACGCTACGGATGAGTCTGTGGGACGCCATGCTCTGCGGCTGGGTCGCCCGGAGATCGCTCCAATGGGCCGACTGTTCCCTGACCCGTCACTCCTCGTTGAAATTGTCCCTGAACTTCTTGCGTGGAGCGTTGTTCGAGCGGGTCGGCGCAGCCAGCCACAGCCAGGCATGCGATCGCGATCAGGATCGACATGCGTTTCATCTACGTATTTTATGAAGACCGCGGGGCATTGCAATTGCCGATTGCGGAACAACACCAAGTGATTGGTTAAAAGGGTTAAATAGTTGAAACGGTCATGCCCTTCCGTTGTAACCTTTTAACGTTTTAACTTCGTCCGCCATGATCGATCCCGAACTCTTGCTGCAGGGTTATCGGCTCGGCGTTTTTCCCATGGCGATGGAGGACGACTCTATCCAATGGTTTTCGCCCGATCCGCGCGCAATTTTGCCCTTGGAAGATTTTCATGTGCCACACGCGCTGCGGCGTCTCGTGCGCAAAAAAGTTTTTGCAACGACGATAAATAACGCGTTTTCGAAAGTCATCGAGGCGTGCGCGAAACGCGATGATACGTGGATCAATCTCGAAATTATTGAAAGCTACATGCGATTGCATCAGCTCGGTTGCGCGCATTCCGTCGAAGCCTGGAAGCAAGGCAAGCTCGCTGGTGGACTCTACGGCGTTGCCGTCGGTGGCGTTTTTTTTGGCGAATCGATGTTCCACCACGTGACGGATGCCTCGAAAATCGCGTTGGTGGCTCTGGTAGAGCATTTGCGCGCTCGAAAGTTTGCCTTGCTTGACACCCAATGGCTCACTCCACACCTGCAACAATTTGGCGGTATCGAAATTTCGCGAGACTATTACCTGCGCCTCCTGCGTAGAGCAGTTGAATTGCCACGGGAATTCTAGGCAGGCGCGAACTGCGACAGCGTCTCGCCACTCATTGCTGCGTCTCGGCTCATCGGATCGACCAAGGCGTGTTGAGCGTTCGACGTTTTCTGCTTTAGTGAGCGGGCGTCGTGGTTCGCACGACGCATCGCAAACTGCAAAGGCTGGGTAGCTCAGTTGGTAGAGCAGTGGACTGAAAATCCACGTGTCGCCGGTTCGATTCCGGCCCCAGCCATTGTATTGGCCAAGTATGCCGAGCCATTCAACGAAATACGATTGGAAAGACGCAGGTGAGGAATGGTCCGAGCCGTGGGGCAGTTCCGCCGCGCAATGGTCCGGCACGGTCCTGCCGCGTATTCGAGATTACCTCCCAACTGGCACAATCCTGGAGATCGCGCCCGGCTTTGGGCGGTGGACGCATTACCTCAAAGATTATTGTCGGACACTCTGGGGTGTCGATGCCTCCAGGGAATGTGTCGAAGCGTGTTCTCGGCGTTTCGCGGCCGATTCGCATGTGCACTGCTACCTCAACGATGGCCGCTCACTGTCGATGATTCCTGATGCCTCGGTCGACTTCGTGTTCAGTTTCGATTCATTCGTGCATTTGCCGCGCGAAATTGTCGCGGGCTACCTCAACGAGCTGCGAAGGACGCTGAAGATCGGCGGCAAAGGATTTATTCATCATTCTAATCTCGGCGCGTATACTGACTCGCTATCGGAACGCGTTCCGGAACCGTTGCGCAAAGTTCTTCGCAAAATAAAGATCCTCGATTGGGAGCATCACCGTAATCCGACGATGAGCGCTGGTGTTTTCCGGTCCTTATGCGCCCGTACCGGGCTAAACTGCATCAGCCAGGAATTGATTAACTGGCGCGGCAGACGCTTGATTGATTGCTTGTCGTTGTTTGAGCGAGACGGTTCAACTGAGAATACCTCGACGAAGATAATTCGAAATCCGCGATTCATGCGCGAAGCGGCACGAATTCGGCGGCAATGGCGAACACAAACCTAACGAATTGTAAGCCGTGAGCTGCGTGAAGAAAGTGCAATAGGCGACCAATTAATCTTATTGCCTAATGGATCTCCTTCATTCAACATCGCGGCATGCCTGAAGGCCAAACAGCGCCGCCGCCGTTGCCAAAATCGCAGCCTTCATTTGGAAAGCGCTACAGCACCATGATCAAGTTGCTCGGAGTTGGCGCGCTCGTTCTGATTCTATTGATCCCGCTGGCGATGATCACCGGCGTGTTGCGGGAGCGATTGCAGCGGCGCAATGAAGCGGTCGCCGACATTACATCGTCGTGGGGTGGCGAACAAAATGTGATCGGGCCGGTGCTTGGGATCCCTTATCAATACAAGTTTAAGGTGGTCAAAGAAGTGCCGGCACCTGATGGGAAGATGGAGCGACGCGAAGTAGAAGAGAACGGCACAGCGATTGCATATTTTCTTCCAGAAACTCTGCACATCGCAGGTGACGTGGAGACACAGATGTTACATCGCGGCATCTACGATGCCGCAGTTTTTCGCGCGCAGATTACGCTGTCCGGCAAGTTTGCGGCGCCGGATTTTGGGCTGCTTGAGATCGATGTAAAGGATCTGCAATGGAAAGATGCCTTTGTCACTATTGCAGTGAACGATTTGCGAGGAACACGCGAAGCAATGATGCTCGATTGGGGCGGCACCAAGCACTCGTTGCTGCCGGGGTCGCAGGTTCCCGGATACACAACCGGTGCGACTGCATCGCTGGGTACCGATCAACCGATTGCAAACGAAACCGAATTTTCCATTCCACTCGATTTCAATGGGAGCGAAGGAATATATTTCGCGCCTTTTGGGGTGCAGAATGAGGCGACTTTAAAATCCAACTGGCCTGACCCGGCCTTTCGCGGCGCGTTTTTGCCCGCGGAACGATCGGTGCGCACTGACGGATTCGATGGGAAATGGAAGGTCTCGTATTACGGTCGCGATTATCCACAATCGTGGACTAGTCGCACAGGCAATGAACGTTTCAGTGTTCTGTCCGTTACGAATTCGCGTTTCGGTGTTCAGCTTTTGTCGATTTTGGACGCATATCGCTACGTCGAACGCTCGATCAAATACGGTGTGCTGTTTCTTGTGCTGGTTTTTACAACTTTCTTTCTCTTTGAGGTCACGGCGCGACAGAAAATTCATCCGTTTCAATATCTGATGGTCGGCGCGGCGCTTTGCTTGTTTTACCTGCTGCTATTGTCCATTTCAGAATTTATCGGATTCAGCTGGGCGTACCTGATCGCGGCGGTCGCATCGACCGGGTTGATTGCATGGTATTGCCGATTTTTCCTTGGCGGCGGGGCGCGCACGCTAATGATTGGCGCAGGACTCGCCGGCGTTTACACATTTCTCTACATCACTTTGCGGCAGCAGGATTACGCATTGCTCATGGGCTCGATCGCACTCTTCATCGTACTGGCAATCGTAATGTATGTGACGCGCAAAGTAGATTGGTACGCGCGCGATGCGGGCTCAGTCTCGCTCGAGGGACAGAACTGACGCGGATTGACAGGAGCGGCGCGGTTTTGTATCACGCTGCTTTCATTCGCCCGAACAGATATCCCGAAGTATGGCTGAATTTTCCGTCAATCCGACGCGTTTTGATCCTTACAAAAACTTTAAATTCCGCATTAAGTGGGATGGCCGTCACGTTGCAGGCGTGAGCAAAATAAGCGGACTGCGACGCACAACGGAAGTGATTCAACATCGCGAAGGAGGCGATCCCAGCACCAGCCGTAAGTCTCCTGGGCACACCGAGTTCGCGGCGATCACGCTGGAGCGCGGGGTCACGCACGATCCGGAATTCGAGAACTGGGCCAATAAAGTGTGGAGCCTCGATGCGGGGCGTGGTGCGGAAGTTTCGCTGAAAGACTTCCGCAAAGACATTGTTCTTGAGCTTTATAATGAGGCTGGACAGCTCGTGCTCGCTTACAAGGTCTATCGTTGTTGGGTTTCGGAATATGAAATCCTGCCCAACCTGGACGCCAACACGAATGCGATCGCTATCGAGCATATCAAGTTGGAAAACGAAGGCTGGGAGCGAGATCGAACAGTAAAGGAGCCGGTCGAGCCGTCTTCAAAGAAGTCATAACCGGCTCTGCTGGCCGGCTCGCCTGAGTTCCCGGAAGGGACAATCCGCTGTGATGATTTCGTTTCGCGAAGGTTTTTGTGGCGGGTTGGTCATCGCTCTTTGCGCAGGGCTCTATCTCATTTGGCTGTGGCAGCCAGAGCGGCAGGTGAGGCGTCACACCGAGAACTTTTTCCGGGCGATTGAGCGTAAGAACTGGGACGTCGCGGCCGATTTCGTTGCAGTGGATTATCAGGATCAATGGGGCGACAACCGCGTTCGTGTCCTGGAACTCCTACGCGAAGGCTTTCGATATGTGCGTGGTCCACGAATCATCGCGTCCAATCCGAGTGTGCAGATTGAAAGCTCGCGCGCGGTGTGGAGCGGCAAAATTGCGCTCTACAGCTCCGACGACGACGTGATGGAGGTGCTCGACCAACGCGTCAATTCGTTACCGTCTCCCTTCGAACTAGAGTGGCATCATCTCTCGGGCACGCCATGGGATTGGAAGCTCGCGCGAGTAAGCAATCCGGCGTTTGAAATTCCGGCAGATGTGTATTGACGGCGCAACCCTGGGCGTTCGGGCTTATAGAGCGCCGCTACAGATCATTTACCCTGCGCCTGGCGCAATTGAGTTCTGGCAGTTTCCACGTCGCGCGGCGGTTGCTGGCAAAGCAGAATCCCGCGGAGTTTGTCTCCCTGATAGTAGCGCGCAGTGAATTTTTTCTTTGCATATGTGCCCTGAACATCAACACGTGTGGGCAACACGCTGAAATCGCCAATAAAATCCATCCGCAAATCGAAGATTTCCGTCCAAAAGTAGGGGACCTGCTCGTAGCGGATGCGCTTTTTGCCGGTCATATTGGCGCCTGCAACCAAACCCTGGCTCCGTGCGTTGTCCCAATGCGTCTGGCGTCGGACGCCGCCCATTATCCGATCGGGATAAAATGCCAGATCGCCTACCGCATAGATCCCTTTTTCTTCCGTCTCGAGATATTCGGTCACCGGCGACCCGTGTGGTCCCGCCAGCGGCGTGTTGCGGACCAGGTCGAGATTTGGTTCGGCGCCACAGGCAACCACTGCGAGGCCAACCGGAAATCGGTTGCCGCTTTTTGTCTGGATATTGCGCAGGACAGTTTTGCCCTCAAAGCCATTGAGGCTTTCGCCCATCGACAAGGTCACTCCGTGTTTTGCAAAGTAGTCGGTGAGCCAGGTGCCAGTGTCCGGATCGATATATCGGTTCAACAAATAGGAATCCCGATGCATGAGACCGACCTTCAGTTTCATCATTCGAAGACTGGCCGCCACCTCGCATGCGAGCAATCCGCCGCCTACGACCATGATGCCTTTCTCCAGGGTTGCCATCTCTTTTAGCGCAAGCGCATCGCGAATCGTTCGCAGATAAATCACATTGCCGAGGCTGGTTCCGGCTACTAGTGGACGCACCGGGCGGCTGCCCATCGCCAGGCACGCCTTGTTGAACTCGATACTTTCGCCGTTGGCGAGCACTGCCAGGCGCCGATCGATGTTGAACTGTGTTACGACTGCCCCAAATCGTGTCTCGATCTTGTGCTTCTCGTACCAGGCCTCGCTGGGCTCGAGTAATTTCCTGGGCTGTGGATCCTTCTCGCGCAAAAAGTCCTTCGATAGAATCCAGCGTTTGTAAGGTGGAAACGCTTCGGCGCCGACCACCGTCACGCTACCGCGTTTGTCGTGGCGGCGAACTCCTTCACAGGCGCTGGCCCCGCCGATGCCGCCGCCGATGATGAGATAGTCGCGCTGAATCATATGCGAACTGGCACCATAATTTCGGCGCTGGTGTGCCGACAAGTTAAATCGTTAGGGACCGCATGTTTTTGGGACGCCCGATATTGTTATTGCGCTGTCGAACCTTCCTTCGCCAGACTGTTCGCGCCATGAATGAATCTGTCACTCAAATCAAAGACACAACCGGAAATCCTGCTCCCCTGGGGCTTCTGGGTTTTGGTATGACAACTGTGCTGTTAAACCTGCACAACGCCGGTTTTTACGAGTTAAACAGCATGATCTTGGCAATGGGAATTTGCTATGGCGGCGCTGCGCAGATTATCGCCGGAACGATGGAGTGGAGGAAGGGCAACACATTCGCCGCTACTGCGTTTCTTTCTTACGGATTGTTCTGGTTCTCGCTCGTAACGTTGATCATTCTTGCGAAGCTAGGATGGGCTTCGCCTTCTAATGATAAGGCCATGGCCGCTTATCTCGCCATGTGGGGCTTGTTCACGGCCGTTATGTTTGTCGGCACGTTGCGACTGCACGTCGCAGGGCAGATCGTGTTTGGTTCGCTGACGATTCTTTTCTTCTTGCTCGCGATCGGCGACTACACGAATGCGAGCGCCGGCTTCAAACATTTCACCGGTTACGAAGGGATCTTCTGCGGTTTCTCCGCGATCTACGCCGGACTTGCCCAGGTGCTGAACGAAATTTTCGGTAAAACTGTGCTGCCGCTCGGGTCCGTGATGAAATAATTGCCTTTGACTGCGATCAGGTTCGGCGCGGTTCGGCGAACCGCCCCGGGCGATTGAGGTCAATCGCCCCTACCTAGCAAATTCGCAGCGAGCTTGAGCGCCGATTCGCTTTTGCCACCGAGCATTCGCGCGATCTCTTCCTGACGATCTTTCCCAGTCACTTCGCGCAAATTGGAAAAGGTGCGCCCGCGCGTGACGTCCTTGGTCACAACGAAGTGTGAAGATGCTGTCGCAGCGACTTGCGGCAGATGCGTGATGCAAATCACCTGATGATCGCGCCCCAGCGTTTGCATCTTTGCGCCAACTGCGTGCGCAATTTCGCCGCCGACATTCGTGTCGATTTCATCGAACACGAGGAGGGGAATCGCATCATGCGCGGCCAGCGCAGATTTAATCGCCAGCATCAGGCGCGAGATTTCGCCACTCGACGCGATGGCGCGCAGCGATTTGAGCGGTTCGCCTGGATTGGGCGAGAAAAGTAATTCTACCGAATCGAATCCATTCGGGCGTGGTTCATCGAGCGCGGCAAGTTTCGCTTCGAATTCAGATTGGCGAAATCCGAGGTCCCGCAGGTTGCGCCGGATGTTCTCGGAAAGTTTTGGTGCGGCTTTTGCGCGCAACTTTGAGAGCGCTTCACCGGCGCGATTCAAATGCTTGCGAGCGTTTTCGATTTCTTTTGTAAGACGCTCCAGCTCGACGTCTCGACCTTCGATTTTCCGCATTCGTTCCGCCGCGCGCTCGCCGAACGTGATCACGTCGGCGATCGAGCCACCATATTTGCGCTTCAGAGTTTCAAAGAGCGAAACGCGTTGCTCCAGTGAGGCGAGTTGTTGTGGATCGAGATCAAGTTTTTCGGCGTACGCGGAAAGAGCGCGGGCGATCTCGGAAAGTTCAACCACACTTGCAGTATGTGCCGAAGACAAATGCGCGATTGAACTATCGATCTTTTCCAATTCACGGAGCAGCCGCTGCGTTTCGGACAGTTGAGAAAGAACAGAATCATCTGCTTCGGAAAGTTTGTTGGCGATCGCGCTGGCCAGTTCAATCAGCCGCTTACTGTTGCTCGCGAGCTTGTAACGCTTTTCGATTTCTTCCTCTTCGTCTGCGAGCAAATTCGCAGACTCGATTTCGGCAACCTGATGACGAACAAGATCAAGCTCCTGTTCACGCGCGGTTTCCGCCGTGTCCAACGCAGCATGTTCCGCCAGCAGTGCCTGTAATTGCCGATAATGCTTCCGATATTCCTCAAGCTCCTCTTCAGCCCGCGCGAACGAATCAAGCAAGCTCAATTGCGTCTCGGGCGAGAGCAACGATTGGTGATCGTGCGGCCCATGAAGATCGACAAGCTCGTCGCCGAGCTTTTTCAAGATCGACAACGTTGTCGGCGAACCGTTGATAAACTGACGCGTGCCGCCGGCAACCGAGAAACTGCGCTTGATGATTAGGTCATCCTCACACGGCTCGATTCCCGCCTCGACAAGTTCTGGATTTAGTTTTTGCAGGTCGCGACCTGTAAAGACCGCTTCCACTGTGCAAAGATCGGCGCCGGTGCGAATCAACGATTTATCCGCGCGCTCTCCCAGCAAAAGCTGTAGTGCGCCGATGATGATCGATTTGCCAGCGCCGGTTTCTCCAGTCACGGCGACAAAGCCACGCGTCATTTGCCACTCGAGCTCCTCCACGAGCGCGAGGTTTTTGATTCGTAGTAAACTGAGGACAGCAGGCATGGGGAAAGTTGAGTGTTATTAGTTGAGAGCTGAGAGTTACGACTCTGAAGATTTCAAACTCTCAACAACCAACTTTCAACTCTCAACTTGCGGTCACATTCCTTGGGACCGGAACGTCACAAGGCGTGCCGATGATTGGCTGCGATTGCGATGTCTGCCGGTCGCCCGACCCCCGCGACCAGCGGCTGCGCTCGTCGATCTATATCGAAACGCCGGAATGTGCCTGGGTAGTGGATACCGGAACCGATTTTCGAACACAGGCGCTCCGAGAAGGCATTCGCCGAGTAGATGCAGTCGTTTTCACGCGTTCGCACACCGATCATATCATGGGCTTTGACGATCTCCGACGCTTTTCGCACGCGCGAGGCTCCATGCCGGTCTATGCATCGCCTGAAACAATGCGTGATTTGAAGCGGGTATTTCAATTTGCGTTCAACACCAGGAATCCGGTTCCATATTATCTAAAGCCGGAGGCGCATATAATTCAGGGCCCGTTTAAACTGGGGGGGACCCTCGTCACACCACTGTCGGTGCCCCATGGCGACTCCATGGTGAACGGCTATCTTTTCTCGCGCGCGAATGGAAAACTTGTCGCCTACTTAAGCGACTGCAGCGCAGTGCCAGATGCGATTGTCGATCTTATCTCTGGTGTAAGAGTCTTAATCATCGATGCGCTGCGGGACAGACCGCATCCGACACACCTGAGCGTTGGGCAGGCCCTGGATGCAGCAGCGCTCGTAAAGCCTGAATCGACTTACTTTACGCACATCTGCCACGATCTTCCGCAGTCTGCAGAATCCCGGCTTCCCACTGGCGTGCACATCGCGTACGACGGATTGAAGCTCAGATTCTAAATGAGTGAGCCGTTCGCTGCAGCATCGCTTGGTCAGGCCTTCGCTCCATCCGAAGCAGTTAGCTCCGTCGAAAGCCTGTGCTGGAAACTCACGGCATCGGTAAACAGGAATCCGCGCCAGCCAGCCGCCTTTGCTTTGTCCACGTTGAGGGGCGTGTCGTCCACAAGCAAGCACTCCGACATACGCAGTTTCAGAGCGTGCGCGACGTACGAAAAAGCACTCCTTCGTGGTTTTGCGCGTGCGACCAGATGAGACGCGAAGATACGATCAAAAACGCTCAAGGACGGGTAATCGTGATGCGAATTCAGCTTCTCCCAGTGCAATGCGATCGTGTTGCTGAGAATGCAGCACACAATTCCTGCGCGCTGAAGCTGCTGAGCGATGGCGAAAACGTTTTCCCGCTCTCGTCCCACGACAGACAGCCGATTAGCCCGTATGCCATCCACGTCTTTTATGCTGCACTCCCGGACGAACGCGGCCAAATAATCGGCCGTGCCAACCTTCCCAATCATTGCGAGCTCGGTAATGCTTCCGACGCGATGTGAAACAGGACCGCGTAAGACGATCAATCCGCTCAGGCGGCATGCCGAACTTCTCGATCAGTTCTCGCCTCGCTTCACTGGCGTGCAAGTCGATCAATACGCCACCGAGGTCGAATACAACAGCTCTTGTGACGGTGTCGTCGAGCGCGGACGGCTTCATAGACCTAACGAGAATTCGGCCTGAAAAATCTCCAATTTATTGCAGACAAAATCTGTCTAATCCGGGCGTCTTCGCGATAGCCGGCCACTCAAACGACAAGGTTCAAATTTTCCATCCGTATCATCCGCGTAATCCGTGGTTCAATTTTACCGAATAATTCCGCGTTCGCTCTGTTGAATGAATTGGATGATTTCGGTGATTTCTTCGGTCTGCGGCAATTCTTTCTGCATCGCTTCGATCGCCTGGCGGGTATTGTATTTAGAGCGGTAAATCAGGCGAAACGCCTCTTTGATTAGCTTCACGCTTTCGGGCGGAAAATTCTTGCGTTCCAATCCGATTAGATTAATCCCGCGAATTTCCGCGGGGTTACCATCGGCGATCATGAACGGCGGAACGTCCTGCACAATTTTGGAACAGCCACCGGTGATCGCGAATCGGCCGATCCGACAGAATTGATGCACAGCGGTGAGCCTGCCCATCACGGCATGATCTCCTACCTCAACGTGGCCGCCCAACGTGCCGTTATTCGAAAAGATGACGCCGTCGCCCACGGTGCAATCGTGACCGATATGACTGTAGGCGAGGAAGTGTCCGCGATTACCGATTCGCGTTTTGCCTTCGCTCGTTGTGCTGCGATGCGCCGTCACGAATTCGCGAAATGTATTTTCGTCGCCGATTTCCAGATAAGTCGGTTCGCCGCGATACTTTAAGTCCTGAGTTTGCTGGCCGATGGAACAGTACGCGTAGAACCTGTTCTTTGCTCCAGCCTTCATAGGCCCGCAGAGCGTGACGTGATGTTGAAGCCAGCAGTTTGGGCCGAGCACAACGTCGGGGTCAATGACGCAGTAGGGCCCTACGATCGTTCCCGCACCGATTTCGGCGCCTGGATCGATAACGGCGGTCGGATGAATCCGCCCGTCGCTCATTTGTCGAGAAACGTGAACATCAGTTCAGCTTCCGAAACGATTGCGTCGTTCACCACGCAGTAGCACTTCGTTTTCGCCATGCGATTGCCACGCGCTCTTGTCAGCTCGGCGTGAATGAAAATCGTGTCGCCCGGAAAAACCGGTTTGCGAAATTTCACCTGGTCCGCACTCATGAAATAGCCGACACGACTCGAAGTCTTCGTCAATTTGAACAATAGAATACTGGCCACTTGCGCCA
>WNGE01002889.1_pt1 | contig 20575 bp, 20 predicted proteins | sample 5400651 | NCBI WGS metagenome assembly WNGE01 (sample SAMN13153370, study PRJNA577476) | soil metagenome | isolation source: 60 cm soil or saprolite under grassland replicate 2 | place: USA:California | collected 2016-06-15 | reverse complement strand
CAAACTTCTTCCCCGACTCCATGTGCTCAACACCGCACGTTCTTCCTGGGACAACACGATGGGAGAGGCTATTCTCATGCGGCATAAGATAGCTTTCGTCGTAGATATAAGTCAAGCTAATTATGGGACACTACACTAGCTCGGACTGGCTACTTAATTTAATTATCGATTTGTGGCCTGAGCTCTCGTTGCAGAACGAATCCGTGACACTTCGAGACGTAACCCACCCTGCTATTAGCCTCTTTGAAATGCGAGCGGCTGTTCGCTCGTCGTGAGGATACTTCGCTTAAAACTTTGGCGTTCACGCAGCGCGAAGATTTACACGATCATAAAGAATGAAGTTTAAAACCCTAGCGACTTCCAGAAGGAGGGAAATGTGGCCAGGGACAGAATCGAACTGCCGACACGAGGATTTTCAGTCCTCTGCTCTACCGACTGAGCTACCTGGCCGAAAGATTGGAAACTGAAATATTGCTTAAAAGTTTTCGGGAGTCAAGTTAATCACTACGGGCGTACGCGTTTTTCGACTTGCTGCTCGACGAAGTCGACGACGTTGCGCTCCAGGCAAACGTGATTAAGCGCGTTGACCTCTTGAATTCCTGTCGGGCTGGTCACGTTGACTTCGGTGAGATAACTGCCAATCACATCCAAGCCGACGAAGTAGAGCCCGTCTGCCCGGAGCAGCGGCGCCAGCGCCGCGCAAATTTCCCGATCGCGCTCGGTTACCTCCGTCTTCACGCATTGGCCGCCGACATGAATGTTGCCGCGGGTTTCCGTTTCGAGTGGAACCCGCAGCACCGCCCCCAACGGCTCGCCGTTGAGGACGATGATCCGCTTGTCGCCTTGGCGGATCTCGGGCAAATACCGCTGTCCCATTACCAACCGCCGGCCGGTGTCGGTGGCGGCTTCGAGGATAGAGTTGGTATTGCGGTCTTGCTCGTTCAAATAAAATACTCCGCTGCCGCCGCAGCCGTCGAGCGGCTTGATGATCATCTCACCCCCTAGCTCGCTCATGAATGCTCGAAGACGCGCCATATCGCTGGTCACGAGCGTCTGCGGAATTTGTTCGGGAAAACGCAACGCATAAAGCTTTTCGTTAGCCTCGCGCAGACCCTTTGGATCGTTCATCACGAAGCACTTGCTCTGGTCGACCAAACTCAGCAGATGAGTCGTGAAGAAATACTTAAGATCGAACGGCGGGTCTTTGCGCATCCAAACACTGTCAAACTCCTCTAACGAGCCGGTCCTAGATTCGCCCAGGCGGTAATGCGGCGTCGCGCGCGCTAGCTCAAGCCGCCGATAGCGTCCATCGGGTGTGCCGCCACGGATGAACAGATCATCGAGTTCCATGAAGTAAATTTCATGGCCGCGCCGCTGCGCCTCCAGCATCAAGACAAACGATGTGTCCTTATCGATGTCGATCTTATCGACGGGGTCCATGACCACGCCGATTTTTAGATTCTGCATAGCCTTTTCAGTCAGAGTTATTTTAGTCTCGAATCACCCAGGTGCGCGCCAAGAAATCATGCCAGCCGCGCTTTTCCCGCTGCCATAGAATCCACAAAAAGCTCAATCCCAATGACACAATGCCAAATCCGACGGTTCCGAGCCAACGAAGCAATGCCTGGCGATAGGTAAGCGCCGCCTGGCCGGGGCCCACCACGCGCAAACCGAGCAGCCACTTACCGATCGTTTTCCCTTCCATACCATGAAAAACGACAAAGTACGCCGTGGTTAAGCCCATCCCAGCAAAAGTCAAAAACGTCATGAGCGGCGCAGCATTGCTCCATGAGATCGATCGGTCGTGGGCCGTCAAACCGACTTTGTAGCCGATGTAGGCCAGAATGCTCATAAGCGCAAACAGCAAAATAATCATCACGACATCGATAAGACATGCACCCACACGCCGAAAGAAACCGCCCCAGCGGAGGTTCCCAATGAGATCACTCGGCGATTCGACTCTCTCCGGTGTTGTTTCAAACTCGGGATGTGATTCAAAGCGCCAATCGTCATGCGCCGTCTGTTTTTCAAACTCGATCGACGGCTCTTCCGGCGTCAAGGTAAATTCCTCACGTCTTGGAGTGTTGGGGAAGACCCTGCGGTGCAACAACTTAGCGCCGCACTTCTCGCAATATTCATCGGACATCAGGACCGGTGCTTCGCAGTTTTGACATTTCATAGATTCGTCAACCAAACTGGAGGTGAAGATTTATGCTAGAGAAAGCCGACAGCCGAAGCAAGGCCGAGCTAGCGTAAATCACCCCAGAGAAACTGCACCAACGCGATCGCCGTCACTGCCGCGGTTTCGGCGCGGAGAATGCGCCGTCCTAACTCGACCGGTTCGAAACCTTGCCGTTGGGCCATTTGAGCTTCCTCTGTCGTGAAACCGCCCTCCGGTCCGATAACGATCAGCACCGCTTCGACGTCGCCGCGCTGCTCGTGAACTTGATAGAGCGATCGCTGGCGCTCCTTTTCCCAGAAAATCAACTTGAGTGTTTGCGGCGGGGCATCATCGACCAATTTCCGGTATTCAAACACCGGCGAGATTTCGGGCATGCGCGTTCGGCCACACTGCTTTGCCGCGCTAAGAGCGATTTTCTGCCAGCGCTCGCCGCGCTTGACGATCTTGCTCTCGTCTAACCGCGGTATGGAATAGGACGACACGAACGGAATGATGGTTTGCACGCCGAGCTCCGTCGCCTTTTCCACAATGAAGTCCATTTTTTCGCCCTTGGTCAATGCAACCGCCAACGTTATTTGTACAGGCGACTCGCGCTCGGGCTGGTAAGAGCGAAGAATTTCGAGCTCGCCCTGTTGCGCTCCGAGAGCGCGAATCACCGCCTCATGTTCCCATCCGCTGTCGTCGAATAGCGTGATAGGGTCGCCAGGTCCCAATCGCAGCACCTTCCTTAAATGAACCAATTCCTGACCGTCGATAAGCCCGCGATTGTCGCGCAAATTTTTTCTCGGCACAAAAAAACGCGCCATGGGCTTTATTTTCTTTGTAACAGCAGCGTCTGCCACTCACGGGCGCGCTTGCGTTTGACGGTTTTGAATTTGACGGCGAAGCGCTGCGTAATTTCACCCGCTTTCTGATGCAAGATCCCCGATAGAATTAAATATCCCTTCGGCGCAACCTTTTTCTCGAGCACGGCTGCGACCCCGAGAATCGTCTCCGCGGTTAAATTGGCGACCACGACCGAAAAGGTTCTTTTGACACCGCTCGGTTTGATTCCCGACAAGTGAACTCGTTTCGCCACCCCGTTGGCGCGCAAATTTTCGCGTGCCACCGTAAGCGCGACGCCGTCGTTGTCGATCGCCCAAATGGCTCTCGCCCCTAATCTAGCCAAAGCGATGGCCAAAATTCCGGAACCCGTTCCCACGTCGAGCGCCGTGAATTCACCGGCGCGAAGCCGATCGGCAGCCAGTTCAAGGAATTCCATGCAGCCACGCGTGGTTGCGTGCGTGCCGGTGCCGAAGGCCATGCCTGGTTCAATGGTGATGACCTGACGGCGGCGAAAATTCGGTGGCTTGAGCCACGGCGGCGTTACCCAGAATAAGTTACCGACGCGCCGCGGCTTGATGAAACGCTTCCAGGAGTGTTGCCAGTTTTCTTCTTTGATGATTTTCCATTCTAGACGCGGTTTACCTCTGAAGGAAGAAAGCTGAGCGATCCCGCCCAGAAAATGCCGGATATCCGTTCGTAACGAGGCATCAGCACGAGAGTGAACAAAAAACGCATCCACACCGTTCCTCTTGAGGACCACTCCGGGAGAGCCGCGCTCGATCAAAAAGTTCGACAGCGCGTCAATGTTTGCGGCGCCGGTGCGAACCGAAAGCTGTAACCACGAGGCAGGCACAATTTTTTATGCCACAGCGATAGTGGCGTATCAAATGCCGATGGATTTTGCGCCCAATGCATAAGCACCCTTCTTGTCAAAGTTACTGCTTCCAGATATTGAAAATGTTGGATCGAAAGGAGCCGCACATGAAATTAGCGACGATCAAACCGAATGATCTTGCGATTGTGAAAAATGACAGGCTAATTCCTGTCGGCGAAACGCTGAGCCGCGACGGCGCCTTGCCCAAGGAACCGACGATGGTGGACCTCATCGCCGCCTATGATGCCATCAAGCGTCAGCTGGAAAACATCGCTTCCAGAGATACGGGCACCGCGCTCGATGCGAAATTGCTCAAGCCACCGGTGGAAAATCCTTCCAAGATCTGGGCGGCGGCCGGCAACTATAAGCGCGGCAGCGCGGGACTGGGCGACGCCCGGGGCAGAGGGACCGCCGGCAAAACCTCGCCGGATGAGCTCCTCGAAAATATTTTCTTGAAGCCCCCTTCCGCGATTGCCGGGCCAGAGGATAAAATATTGATTCCGAAAAACGCCGATTCGATCTTTCCCGAACTAGAGCTCTGTGTCGTCATCGGGAAAAAAGCGCGCCACCTTAGCAAAGAGCAGGCCTTCGACGCTATTTTCGGTTACACGATCATGCTCGATGTGACTGCGCGTGGCTATGGCTTAAGCAAAAACCTCTCGGGTACACGGAACGTGCGCAAAGGTTTTGAAAGCTTCGCGCCGATCGGACCCTGGATCACCACCAAGGATGAAATATCCGACCCGCACAATCTTTGGATGAAACTTTGGATCAACGGCGAACTCAAACAATCGGCAAAGACCGACGCGATGATCAATGACATCGCCACCCAGGTAAGTTTTTTATCACAGGTGACGACCTTGTATCCGGGCGATTTAATCACGACCGGAAATCCCGATTCGCCCGAGTTTCAAGAAAAGCTCAAGCCGGGCGATGCTTTGAAAGCCGAGATTGAAGGCATCGGAACCATGAATCTCGGCGTTGCCAGAGAGAGCTAGATTTGCTGTCGAGCGAATAAATCATGATACGCATCGCGCCGTTTCGCGGGCTGTTTTACAATCAGAAGAAAGTTCGCGACCTCAGTAAAGTCGTCGCCCCCCCTTACGACGTCATCTCCAAGGAAGAGCAAGAAAGGCTCTACAAGAAATCGCCCTACAATTTTATCCGGTTGGACCTGAGCCAGGAACCGGATTCGTATTCCGCCGTGGCGCAACTGCTGAGCGAATGGCTCGCCACGGGAATTTTCGAACGGGACGAGACGCCGGCCATCTACTTTCTGTCCCATCGTTTCAAGCTCAAAAGCGGTGAACAGAAAATCCGCGAAGGCTTTCTAGCTCTAACCGAGCTGCAAGATTTTTCCAGCGGTGACATACGACCCCACGAAAAGACCCTGGATGCCCCCAAAGAGGACCGCTTGAAACTTATGCTCGCCTGTCACGCCCAACTCAGTCCGATCCTCGCGCTCTACTCCCAGCCAAAGCAGTCGATCAATCGAATGCTCGCCGTGGAAGTGGAAGGCGTCGAACCGTCCATCGAAATCGAACAAGACAACGGCGAGCAGTGCCGGCTCTGGCGTATCGCCAATGCTGAATTGATCGAGAAAGTTCAACAGGAAATGAGCGACCAGCAGCTGCTGATCGCCGATGGTCATCACCGTTATGAGGCAACGCTGAGTTATCGTGATTGGATGCGCCGTGAACGGGGGCAGTGGAACGGCCGCGAAGCCTTCAACTTCATCATGGCCTATTTCGCCAACATCAACGACGAAAACGTCGTCATTATGCCAACGCATCGCCTAGTGCGCGGATACTCCCACAAACCGTTTCTCGAGCTGGAAGAAGCGCTGCAAACCTATTTTTACGTCGAACAGCACCCCAAGACGCCCGAAGGAAAAATTTCATTTCTCAAAGCGCTGAAGACGGCCGCCAAGAAGCACCGCGTTATCGGCGCCAGCTTCAAGCGCGACCCGCGCTACTTAATCTTGCGGCTTAAGAACAAGCGCATGATGCAGCGTCTCGCGAAGGATCTAAGCGCGCCATTGAGAGAGCTCGATGTGAGCACGCTGCACTTACTGATTCTCGAGCACATTCTTGGCATGGCGCCAAACGAGCAGGTAAAGGGCGAAAATATTCGCTATTCGCAGGACGAAGACTTGGTGCTCCAGTCGCTGGAAAAAGAAGATTACCAAGCCGCGTTTATCTTGAACGCGACAAAGGCAGAAGAGATCCAGACAATTGTCGCCGGCGGCGAGAAAATGCCGCAAAAGTCGACCTATTTCTATCCTAAGCTGCTGTCCGGCCTGGTCGTCAATAAGATCGAACCAAACGAAGAGATCCCAATATCCCCCAGCTCATAATTCTAACGAAACCTGAAGCGTTGACATCATTCACCGTCGCGTTTAAGAATCCAGCGGAGCAGGAGGTTTTATGCCCAAAGTCACGTCGCTGGGTCACATCGGTGTTTATGTCCGCGACATCGAGCGATCGGTCGCCTTTTATCGGGATATCTTCGGTCTCCAGGTTAGCGATAGGAGCCCGAGGGGCGCCGTTTTTATGACCGCCCAGGACCGGCTGGCGGAACACCACGAGCTATTGCTGGCGCCGGGCCGCAACGACGATGGCAAAGTCAACGTGCTGCAACAAATTTCGTTTCACTGCGCCAGCTTAAAAGATGTCAAAGACTTTTACCGGGTCTTTGTTGAAAACAATGTGCCGATCAACCGCGTGGTCAGCCACGGCAATACCGTCAGCATCTACGCCCAGGATCCCGATGGCAATTCGGTGGAAGTCTACTGGTCCACCGGCATTGATGTGCCGCAGCCCTTTGGCAAACCGATGGATCTCACCAAGAGTGAGGCGGAGGTCATGGGGCAGCTTGAGAATATCATTTCAGAATGGCGCCGGACGGAAAGCGTAAAAGCGACTTAAAATCACGTGCCGGGAAAGAGCGCCGCTCTCGTCCTTCATCCCCCATCCTCTTTCATTCTATTCCACATGCGCCTACACCGACTCATAAGCCGCGCTGTTCCAATTATCCCACGACGTGATCGATAGATCATCTAATTTGATCGTCGCATTCCGTATTGAGCGCTTTCAATACTCGCCGCAGAGTGAACGGCCTCTTTGCCAAGGAACTTGACGAAAGGATGGCGTTGGCCATATGTCTTTCCTTGCCGTGGCGAAAAGAACTCACTTTTGGACAAGCTTGACGGTTATTTTGTCGGCGTCATTTGTCTTTTCACCGATGCTTTTCGCCGCCGCGCCCTTGAAAAAAATTAGATTGGCGTACAGCGCTTTTGCCTACGCGAATCCACCATTTTGGATTGCTCATGACCTGAAGCTTTTCGAGAAATATGGTCTCGATACCGAGTTGGTCTATGTGTCGGGCGCGCGGCCGATTCAAGCCATGCTTGGCGGCTCGATCGATGTTTCCCAAGTCGGCGGCGCGGCCACCGTCGCCGCCGCGGCCCAAGGCGCCGACGTCGCAATCCTCGGCACCATCTTTTCACGGCTCAACTTCGCCGTGCACGCCAGTCCGCAGATCAAGCAGATCAACGACCTCAAGGGGAAAACGCTTGCGACGGGTACGATCGGCGGAAACACTTACTTCGCTGCGCTGCTGTTTCTGAGTAGGTTCGGCTGGGCGCCGAACAAAGACGTGACGCTTTTCGCATCCGGAGGCTCCCCCGATGTGCTGAACGCGCTGGTGCAGGGAAGATTCCCCGCCGGTGTGCTCACGGCTCCAACCACTCACCTGGCCAGTCGCATGGGTTTTCGCGAGATCTTCGATCTTGCAAGTCTTGATTTCCCTTTTCCGACTCTTTCGATTGTCGCCACGCGCAAATACAGCGATGCGAACCCCGACGTAATTCTCAGCGTGCTGCGAGCAACATCGGAGGCGATTTATGTGTACCGGACGCGACCCGAACAGGCGCTGCCGGTGATCGCCAAGTACATGCGAGTCTCAAAAGACGATCCGGCTCTGATTCAAGCCCAGGAGACTTTCGCGAAACATCTGAACGTTACGCTGACGCCCTCTCCGGAGGGCATCAAGTTCATTCTCGATTTCCTCGCCGAACAGCGCCCCGCGCTCAAAGGACGCAATCCGGCGGACTTCATTGAGCTGAAATTTCTCAAAAAGCTCGACGAAGATGGCATCTTTAAACAGTTCGCGAGCAGGCAATGAGCCTAGGTTATTTGTATAATGGCGTGGTTGTTCTTGGTACGAGGTGAAATAATGAGAGTCGACATCCACAGCCATACCGCGCCGGCTAAGTACCTGGAAGCAATCCGGCGCGATCCGAAAAGCATGGGCTGTCACATCGAGAAAGATGATCAGGGACGCGAAGCGATTGTCCAGGACAACGGCCGTTCGACGCGCGTGCGCGCGAACTTGATCGATGCGGAGTTGCGCCTGCGCCAGATGGCCGCCGAACAAGTCGACGTGATCGTCGAGTCGCTGCTGCCGCCGCTGCTGCCGCTTTGGGCGCCGACGAGCATCGGCGTGCGTGTTTGCCAAGTCGTTAACGATGCGGTCGCCGAAGACGCCGGGCGCTATCCCGGGCGTATGGTGGGAATGGGCATCGTGCCGTTCCAGGACGTCGGCGAGGCGATCCGCGAACTCGACCGGATCGTCGAGCAGCACCGCATGCGGTCGGTGCTGATCCCGGCCAGCCACGCCGGAAAAAATTTAGACGAGCCGGAGTACTTTCCGTTCTTCGAGCGCGCCCAGGAGCACGGCGTGCTCATATTCATTCACCCGCACGAAGTTGCCGCCGCCGATCGGCTGAAGAAATACGCGCTGGTCAATTTAATCGGCAACCCGCTGGAGACGACCATCGCGCAGGCGAGCTTGATTTTCGGCGGTGTGCTCGAGCGCCTGCCGGCATTGAAAATCTGTTGCGCCCATGGCGGTGGTTATTCGCCGTGGATTCGCGGCCGCTGGCGCCACGGCCACAAAAGCCGGCACGAAGCGCGGGCGGTTATCAGCCGGCCGATCTACGAATATCTGGGCCGCATGTATTTCGACACTTGCGTCTTCGATCCCGCGTCGCTGGAATTTCTAATCAAGACGATGGGCAGCGATCACGTCTTATTGGGCACCGATTACCCGACGCCGATGATCGACGCCGGCCAAGTTGCGGTCATTAACGCGATGGACGGCCTCGCCGCCGCGGACAAAGAAAAAGTCATGGGCGGCAATGCCGCCAGATTGCTAGGATTGCAGTGACAGCGGTGGTTTGCTGCGCTGGGAAAAACTAACCAAACACATTTAGAACTTTTCAGTTGCAATATGGACTACGGAATCAAAAAAGAGATGACTCGCGCTAAGACGCAAAGCACGCCAAGTTCGGAGAAATAGAAAAATAATTTACTTTGCGCCTTGGCGTCTTGGCGCGACAAACTTTGATGGAGTAGTTCTGTCAAACATTTAAAAAGTGAGCATTTATCGGAGGTGATTCATGCCGCACATTCCTTACGTCGATCCTGAAACCGTCAGTGATCCGGAGATCAGGGGCTATCTCGAACGCGCTCGCCGCGAGGGCACGCCGCGGCCTGAGAGCCAAGCTGTTCGCGCCCATGTGCCCAACGTCATTCGCGCTTTTTCGCAAGCGTGGGATCTCACGTTTCGCAACGGCGTCGCCGATCACGCACTCAAGGAGCTCTGCCGGGTTTACGTCTCGAAGTCGATCCAGTGCGAGTATTGAGGCGTGCAGCGCTCCGTCCAGGCTGGACGGCAAGGACTAACGGAAGAAAAGTACGATGAGCTGCTCAACTTCGGTGACTCGAACAAGTTCAGCGAGCGGGAGAAAGTCGCGCTGACCTATACCAGCGCGATCGCGTGGAACTCCGAGATTGCCGACGACGCTCTGTGGGAGAAATTGCACCAGCACTTCTCGATCCCCGAGTTGGTCGAGCTGGGATTTTTCATCGCGTTGACGCTCGGCCAGCAGCGCTGGATCAAAACCCTTGGCATCGATCACGGCGTGGTGCTCGGCGATACCACGGCCGGTCTCGCGCCGAGGGCCAAGGTGAGTTGAGAGTCATCTACTTCAGAAGAGTCGAGCGATGCGTCCTCTTTTCTTTGCCTCGCCCAGTGGGAGAGGCCGCCGCGCAGCGGCGGGTGAGGGCAAGCGCCACGAAGTTGTACCCTCACCCTTCCCTCTCCCAGAGGGCGAGGGTAAGAAAAGGTAAAAATTGCAAGCAACGGAATTAGTTGATTCTAAGTGACCGCGGTGCGTCCGCCAGTCGCCAGCGTTTCGACATCTTCCACGACAAAAATCGCCAGCGCTTCACGGCGATTTCTCACGGTCAGCTCATGTCGCGGGAACGCAGATACGACTAACCCCGCCTGCTCTGCGACCTGCTCAGAAATGACCAGTTGGCAACGATATTCTTTGGTCAGATCCTGTAGTCTGCTCGCCACATTCACCGTATCGCCGATCGCGGTGAGATGAACCGTCGAGCCGTAACCCATGCGACCGACGATCGCCGGTCCGCAATGAATGCCGACGCCGATTTTCAGCGGTTCGGCCAATTCCTCGGCCAGCGCTTGGCTCAATGCGCTGACATTGGCGACCATCGCCTTGGCGGCCGCGAGAGCTTGACGCGACCCTTCTTCGGGACCGCTATCGACTCCGAATAATGCCATCACGCCATCACCGATAAATTTATCCACGGTGCCACCCGCACCGACGATCGCTTCACCAACAGCCTCAAAGTAGCTGTTCAATAAGAAAACCAGGTCATAGGGTAGCTTCTGTTCGGCGATGCCGGTGAACGTGCGTAGATCGGCGAACAGCACGGCAATCGTCCGTTCTTGCCCCGCCAGATAAGACGGTTGTGCGAAGCCGTCGCTCGGCTGCGCGTTGGCGGGCAGGAGTGGGGTCACTGAAATATTTCCCTCCGGTCTAAGCTGGCAAGCCAACCGGACGTTGGGCGGCGCGCCGATGCGTTGTAGAACTCTTTGTTCCGAGGCGCTTGCCGGCGGCAAATTTGACAATCCGTGCGTCACTCGAATGCGACAGGTCGAGCAGCGGCCGCGGCCGCCGCAAACCGAGGCGTGTGGGAATCTGGCAAAGCGGCTGGCTTCCAATACGGAAAAGCCTCGCGGCACTTGGGTCTCCCGCCCTTCCGGATAGGTAATCCGAACTCTGCTGCGTCGCTGACTTGCCTGGCGAATCGTCCTTGCGACTAACACGCCGCCGAGACACGCCCAGAAGCCGACAATAATGCCATTGTATACGCTGACCAGATCTTGGCCTTCGTCGACGCTTAGAGCGTTAGCCGTTCGCTTCGTCTGCTCGACCCAGCCGGGGTCGCGGGCGATCAAAAAATCGATCTCGCGCCCCGCCTGGGCGAAACCCAGCAACGCCAAGACCGGTAATAGTAGTGCAACCATGAAAAACAGCGCGGCATAGCGTGGATACAAGGGACGGAGTCGTAGCCAAAAGTGAAATCCGATACAGCCGTGGATCCACGCGATCACGATGAGAAGCGCCTGCCTGACGCCGTGAATGGGGCTCAATTTCCACAACGTCAAAACGATTTTCGCGTAGGAATCCTCTACTCCGTACCATTCGTAGGTCAGGCGCGTGCCGACAAAATGGACCGCGAGTAGCGGAGGAATACAAAGACCCAACGTAAGCTGCAGCGCTTCCCACAACGGCATGCGCAGATGATGGCGTTGATAGATCGCCCACAACGCCAGCCCAAAATGAATTAGTAGAGAACTGTATAACGCGGTGGTGCCGACCGGGTTGCGCCACAAAGCCAAGAACCACGCTCGCCCCGCCTCCATGGCGCCAAGCGAGATCAGACCGAGCGAATGATTGACGAAGTGAGTCGTCAGATAGGTCAGGAGGATCAGACCGGTGACTAGTCTCGTGCGGCGAACGTTCATAGAAGCGCGCTCACTTTACTACGATCCGCCGCGCCCAGTCCACGTTTGGGAAATCGTCGGGCAAGGCGCGCCTTGCCCCGACGGCTATTGCCATCATCAAATCGCCAATATCGGTTGCCCGCGGCAGGATATCTCACATCCGGCCAATCCTGTTGACTCCCTCCATGGAGTCGTCCTATTTATGAAAACTGATTCTCGGTGAATTGTCGGTCGCTGCCGCAATCTCCGCGACGGATCATAGAAGAGGAGTTAAACCATGAGAGATGGATTTAAGGTCATCGATGCCGACCGTCATGTGCTGGAGCCGTCCGATCTATTCGACAAATATTTACCTGTCAAATTTCGCGGGCGCGTCAAGATCGAAGGGCCGAACCAGTCGTTCCGCTCCATCGATGGCGAACCGATCTCCGATGCCGATAAACTGCGTGACACGACGAAACAGCAGGACTACGGTTTCACCTTCGCCGGATCAAAACGATGGCGCGAGACTTTTGCCGACGCGTTAGCCGCCAAGTTCGATGCCCCATCCAACGTTCGCGACATGGATCGAGAAGGCGTCGACATAAGTGTGCTCTTCCCAACCCTTGGTCTCTATATTATGTGGCGTGACAATCTCGACCCCGAGCTCAGCGCCGCCATCTGCCGCGCCTATAACACCTGGCTGGCGGATTATTGCAGTTACGATCGAAAACGGCTTCATGGCGTCTGTCTCATTCCGCTGCAAGATCCGGCGCGCGCGGTTGAGGAGCTGCGCTACGCCAAAGAGAAACTCGGGCTCGTGGGAATTTTCTGGCGCCCAAACAAGCTCTGCGGCCGGACGCTTTCGAGCCCGGATTATTTTCCCGTCTACGAAGTCGCGGCCGATCTTGGCGTCACCGTCTGTGTACACGAAGGGGCGCGCACGGTGCTGCCGCAAGCAGGCGCCGATCGTTACAGCGAGTTTGGCCGCCACATCGCCTGCCATCCGCTCGAACAAATGCTTGCCTCGTTGAACATGTGCGCCGACGGGGTTTTGGAAAAATTTCCCAGGCTCAAAGTCGCCTATCTCGAATCCGGTTGCGGCTGGGTCCCTTTTTGGCTCGAGCGCATGGATGAGCATTGGGAACACGAAGGACAGGGCCAGGCCAAAACCACCAGAGAAAAACCGAGCTTTTATTTCAAGCGCCAATGTTGGGCGAGCTGCGAAGCTGGAGAAGAGCTCGCGCCGGTCTTTATCGAGCATGTGGGCGAAGATTACTTGACGATCGCGACCGATTATCCGCACAGCGACTGCATCGGCAAGTTCCCCGACCGCACGGTCGGCGATCTAACGACCAACGATCGAATCTCAACTGACGCGCGGCGGAAAATTTTGTGGGATAATCCGACGCGCCTATACGGACTGGAGGTTTAACCAAGATGAGCAAGTTTCACGTAGTTTATTTTGGCAGCAACCACGTGCCGGTGAATTTGATCAAACCGATTCTCGCCGAGATCGACGCCGATATGACGATCCGGCGGCCGACCAACGACGCAGAAGTAGTCGAAATGGGCAAAGACGCCGACGGTATCATCATGCATGGGTCCGTGCCGCTTACGCGCGAGATTATTTCGCAGCTTAAACGTTGCAAGGTGGTCTGCCGCACCGGGGTCGGCGTAGACCGCATGGATCTCAAAGCCGCGACCGATCATGGCTTGATCATCTGCAACGCCGCGGGGTGTAATTCCATCGAAGTCGCCGAGCAGGCCATCGGCCTGTTGATCGCGATTTCGCGCAAGCTCATGCGCATGAATCAGTACGTGCGCGACGGTAAATGGCGGCGCCACACCGCCGAGCTGCACGCGTATCGCGGGCGCGTCTACCGAATCCAGGGAAGAACCATCGGCATCGTCGGTCTCGGCCATGTCGGCAAGCAAGTCGCGCCGCGCGCGCAAGGCATGAGGCTCAACGTGCAAACCTACGACCCGTATCTCGATCCGAAAATCGCTCAGGACATGGGCGTGAAGATGGTTTCCTTCGACGAGCTGGTCGCGACTTCGGACTTCATCAGCGTGCATGCGCCGTTGACCAAACAGACGCGCCACATGTTCGGTGCGCCGCAATTCAAGGCGATGAAGAACACGGCCTATTTAATCAACTGCGCGCGCGGTGGGCTCGTCGACTCCGATGCGTTGTACGACGCTCTAGTCGCCGGCGAGTTAGCGGGGGCCGCATTGGATGTCACCGAACCGGAACCGCTGCCGGCAAATCATAAATTGCTCACGCTGCCGAATGTGATCGTTACTTGCCACACCGCAGCCAACTCGGACGAATCTTACGTCGACTGCCAAACCCATGCGGCGCGCGAAGTCGCCAACGTGCTCGCCGGCAAAGGGCCAACCACGGAGATCAAAGATCCGTGGCTGTTGGCGGAGGCGCAGGATGAAGGATTCGGAGGGGTGTAGAATTTCGGGCGCGCAATTTTTATCCAACCACAAAAGCCCCGAGTCCGAACGATTCGGGCCTTTCGATCTCCGCGGGGTCGTTGCCGGCAGTCCTTACGTACAACTATTCTCAGGCCTGTAACCGTCCGTCATTCCCGAATGCTTCTATCGGGAATCCAGCCGAAATATCCAAAAGCTTGTCCGCATAGCTCCGCGTTCCATCCGGAAGCCCTGTTATAAGTTTTTCTTATAATAAGAATTTCTTACCTGACAAATGTTTTTGAGTTGACTACAAGCCATGGCAGCAGCCTTGAAATCAAACTCATCGAAAGGGAGATTGCAATGTGAGATAGCAACTCAAAACTAAAGGGCGATTGTTAGGACCGAGACGGTAGCATTTCAAAAGGAATTGCGATGACCAGCAACCCAAACAAGCAAACCGCTGACGCTATTGAAGCCGACGCCAATCGACGGCAAACTGGAGTGGCTTGAACCATATTTGCCTCCGGAAGCCAAAAAAAGTGATCGAACGCTGTTTTCTCGTTGAGGATTTTCACGGCAAAGATGGGGTGAGCCGTAGAAGTCCTAGCCCAGTGACGTGTAACTTGCGTGCTGTAAACACACTATGACGTCAATTCCTATCAGTTTCATGGGAACATCCGTGGCAAGGAGAGTAAAATGACCAGACGTCGCGGCGACAAAACACCTGAACCCGCTGGTGGACGCGCACTAGAGCGACTGCGAATGTTCGAGGAGGCGCGCCGCCCGAAAGAAGTCGTTCCGGGTAAAAAGAAAAATAAATCTGCAAAGGTCTCGAAAAAGGATGCACCGCTGAAAAAGGGGGTGCCTTTCAATGAGAAGTAAGATTGATTTAAAATTTGACCGGCGCACCAAGCAGAAGAAACGCAAGTCGCCCCAAGGCGGTAAGGCGCTGCAGCGATTATTTACTTACCTCGGAGCGCGTAATCCGATACTGAACGATGATGTCGTAGCGACCTTCGCTGTGCCGAAATCCGCGCGACCGCGTTTCGGACTGACCAAAAAAGCCTTACGGGCAAAGCCAACATCTGCCGCCAAAGTAGCGCGCGCGTCACGGACTACGCCCACGGCAAGATCTTTTGCCGCAGCGATCGCCACGGCCGCCGCTTCCCTCGCCACACGCAGCCGAAGGGCTCGTACCACAACTCGCAGGGCAAGAGCGGGCGTCGCCGTCCCGCCGGCAGCTGCGGCAATCTGGCAGGCTATTGGACCATCAGTTATTCCCAAGGGACAGACTTACGGAACGAATCGGGTTGACGTGAGCGGTCGCGTGTCGAGCATCGCTGTCGATCCGAACAATCCGAAGCATCTGCTGCTGGGCTCAGCTGGTGGCGGTATTTGGGAAAGCACTGGCACCGGCGCGACTTGGCAGCCTCGCACCGATCAGATGCCTTCGCTCGCGATCGGAGCCATTGCCTTCGATCCAACGAACCCGGCCAGAGTTTATGCCGGAAGCGGCGAGGGAAACTTCTATGCCAATCTGGGCGCTGGTGTCTACAAGTCCACCAACGGCGGCACCACGTGGACGGCATCGGCGTCGGCGCCTTTCATTGGCGTTGGCTTTTTCGATCTCGTCGTCGATCGGGAGAATCCGGCTGTTCTTTATGCCGCGACCACCAACGGATTTTACAAATCGACCAACAGTGGTGCGTCGTGGAGTTTGAAGCGAGCAGGGAGATGCTGGGACATCAGCCTCCATCCCAACGGTGGAATGGTTGAACTTCTCGCCTCATTCGTTGACGGACTTTTCGTTTCGACTAATGCAGGGAATTCCTTTACCGCTGTCGCTCTTCCCTCAGGGCCGACTAGCGGCTGGACACGCTTGGCCGTCGATCGTGTGACAGCAGCTCCGGACGTTGCATATCTCTTCGGGGCTGCTGGTGCTGGGGCGCATTTGTGGCGGCGAACAGGGACGACCTGGACGAAAATCACATCATTTCCGGCACTGAACATTAGTCAGGCTTGGTACGACTGGTACGTCGCCGCACCGCCGGACGGCAGCGGGCGGGTCTATCTCGGCGCCATCGATACGATCCGTGGAGACCTCACCGGCTCGACATGGAAATGGACTAACGTCACCACTCACGGTACCAACAGCGTTCATCCGGATCAGCACTGCCTGACGTTCTCACCAGGCAATTCCAAGATCATCTACGCCGGCAATGACGGTGGCATCTTCCGATCGACCGATAGTGGCGCAACCTGGACAGCGCTCAACAAGGGTCTCGGCATCACCGAGATCGAATTCCTCGCCAGTGACCCGAACACTTGGAAGTGGTTGATGGCGGGAACCCAGGACAATGGAACTATCCGCTACTCCGGTTCGACCGTATGGGAGCACATTGCCGACGGAGACGGCGGCGATTGCGGCGTCAATCAACTAAACCCGAACGTTGTCTATCACTCATACTACGGTGTGAGCCTGGAGCGCTCGACAAACAAGGGCAACACTTGGACTTCGCTCTCTCCTCCGAGCATCGCCTCGCTGTTTTATCCGCCAGTGGAAGTATTCGGCTCGACAGTTGCGATCGGCGCCGTCTCTCTTGTCGTCACTAGATCCGGTGGACCACCTTGGACGACCTTCTCACTTGGCTTGCCAACCGGAGAGGTAACGTCGGCCATGCGGGAAATTGATGCCAACACAATTTTAATCGGGACGAACAAAGGTCGCGTGCTAAGAATAAGTTGGACTGGGGCGAGCTGGAGCAAAACCCAGCTTACTTCGCCCGCTCCGCGCTATATCAGTTGCATAGCGGTCGATCCGAGCAATCCACAGCGGTTCTGGGTGACGATCTCGCAGGTCGGCGGTGGCTTGGTCTATCGTTCAGACAACGCGGGTAGCTCCTGGGTAAACTGCACAGCGGGTTTGCCGAACATCCCTATGAATTCAGTAGTAGTCGATCCAGGAAACTTCAAACAACTTTGGGTTGCCGCCGATGTCGGTGTTTATCAAACTTTGAACCTAGGCTCGAGCTGGGCAGGGTTCTCGAACGGGCTTCCGAATGCGCTGGCAGCAGACTTGGTCTTCCACAAGCAGGATCGGATGCTCATCTGTGCCACACGGAACCGCGGCGCCTGGGTGATGCCGGTAGCGTAAGACGTTTAGCGTGAAAAGAAGGAGGATGTCATGGATTTCATAGAGCGATTGTTCGGCATCTCACCGGATGGTGGGGACGGCTCAACCGAGCTGATGTACATTGCCGTGTTTGTTTTGATGGTGGCCGCTGCTACCTGGCGGCGGCTGTCCAGAAGGTCCCTAAATAAAACCCGCAGTTCATAGCTTCGATCTCCTTTCGAAACGATTGCTCAACCGAGCGCAATGCGTTCGACGTGTGCCCGGAGGTAGAGCAGTGGTGTAGAGAGCGGCCCGCGCCATCTGAACCCGGTCTTTGATACTATAGATCCGTCTTCGTATGCCGATGAAATGATAGGTGGATCTTGTTTCCCGCAAAATGGTAGTGCGATAGAATACTTCTTTGTGAGCCTCGATAAGTAGTCCGGCGGAGGATAATGCGCGTGGGCGATGCGGCAAATCATCATACGGCCGGTTCGAATGGACAACGGAGTCACTCAGTTCTCGCCCTAAAGGAGTCCTTCGAGCGGCATCTGACAAACTCGCTTGCCCAAGACCGATACACCGCGACTCAACTCGGCCGCTACAACAGTCTCGCGCTGGCCGTCAGAGATCAGTTGATCCGCCGCTGGCTGAACACGCAACAAGCCTACGACAACGCGGACGCAAAGCGCGTTTACTATCTGTCCTTGGAATTTCTCTTGGGACGTATGCTCGGCAACAATCTCATCAACTTGCAGCGTCTCGACGAGTCCGCCCAAGCTCTGCGCGAACTCGGGTATCGTCTCGAAGATCTGCGCGAAGTGGAATGGGACGCGGGTCTGGGTAATGGCGGGTTGGGGCGCCTGGCCGCTTGCTTTCTCGATTCCTTGGCGACGCTACAGATTCCAGCATACGGCTACGGTATCCGTTACGAGTACGGGATCTTTTTCCAACATATCCGCGACGGGGCACAGATCGAAACTCCGGATAATTGGCTGCGCTATGGCAACGTGTGGGAAATACCAAGACCCGAGCGTATCTACCCGGTAAAATTTTACGGCCGCGTCACGCGGTCTGAGAATGGCCATGGACCTCGAACTGAATGGGTCGACACCGATAATGTGATCGCCATGGCCTATGATTTTCCCATTCCAGGATATGGCAATGCTACGGCCAACAACCTCAGACTATGGTCGGCGAAGTCGACGCGCGAATTTGACCTGGACTACTTCAATCATGGGGATTATCTCCGCGCCGTCGAGGATAGAGACAAAACGGAAACCATCTCCAAAATTCTCTACCCCAACGACAACGTGTCTGAGGGCAAGGAACTTCGTCTACGCCAGGAGTTTTTTTTCGTTTCAGCGACTTTGCAGGACATCATCGCCCGCTACCTGAAGGCGCACGAGACTTTTAACGCCTTCCCCGAAAAAGTCGCCATCCAGCTCAACGATACTCATCCCGCGCTTGCGATCCCGGAATTGATGCGCCTCTTCATCGATGATCACGGCCTTTCGTGGCCAGAAGCCTGGAGGATCACCACGCAAACCATCGCCTATACGAACCACACCGTGCTACCGGAAGCGTTGGAGCGCTGGCCGGTGTTGCTGCTTGAAAGAGTTTTACCGCGCATTCTGCAAATCATCTATGAGATCAATCGGCGATTCTTGGAGGACGTGGGGCGTCATGTCCAAGGGAACACGGATCGGTTGCAGCGGATGTCTCTGATCGAAGAAGGCGAGGAGAAAAAAGTGCGCATGGCACACCTCGCCATCGTCGGCAGCCACTCTGTTAACGGGGTCTCCGACCTTCACACGAGAATCCTGACCGACGAGCTGTTTCGTGATTTTTTTGAGATCTATCCGGAACGGTTTAACAGCAAAACTAATGGAATCACCCAACGTCGCTGGCTTCAACTCTGTAATCCGCGGCTCTCCAAGGTGATCGGCGAACGTCTGGGAAATGGTTGGATCACCAACCTTGACGAGCTGCGCGCCCTCGTACCGCTCGCGGAAGATGCCGGCTTTCGCGCCCAATGGCGGCAGGTGAAGACCGCCAATAAACAAGATCTGGCGGCAATCATTCGAAAGCAGACCCAGGTGGACGTTCAGCTCACAGGTGGACGTTCAGCTCGATTCCATTTTTGATTGCCAGGTCAAGAGAATCCATGAGTATAAACGGCAACTATTGAACGTTCTTCATCTCATCTATCTTTACAATCGCATCAAGGCCGGGGATCGCATCGTACCACGAACCGTGGTCTTTGCCGGCAAAGCGGCGCCGGGATACTTCATGGCGAAGTTGATCATCCGGCTCATCACTGGAGTCGCCGATCGGATCAACAATGATGCCGACGCTGAATCTTCCTTGAAGGCCGTTTTGATTCCTAACTACGGCGTGTCTTTAGCGGAAAAGATCATCCCGGCGGCAGATCTTTCAGAGCAGATTTCCACGGCCGGAAGCGAAGCGTCAGGCACCAGCAATATGAAATTCGCGCTCAACGGATCATTGATCGTCGGCACGCTCGATGGCGCCAACATCGAGATTCGAAAGGAAGTTGGCGAGGAAAATATTTTCATCTTCGGACTAACGGCGGAGGAAGTGCGCGCCGCCAAGCGCGCCGGCTATCAGCCCCGGCATTACTACGACAATGTTCCGGAGCTAAAAAAAGTCATCGACATGATCGCCAGCGATGTTTTTTGCGCGGGCAGACCAGGACTCTTCAGTCCAATCGTCGACTCACTCTTAGACGGCGGCGATCCGTATATGGCGCTGGCTGATTTTGAAGCATACGTCGAGTGCCAGAGAAAAGTGTCCCTCGCCTATCTGGACCAAGAAAGCTGGACCCGCATGTGTATATTAAACGTGGCTCGCATGGGTAAATTCTCCAGCGACCGGACCATCGCAGAATATGCAAGAGAAATTTGGCGAGTGAAGCCGGTCCCTGTGAACTCTCCCCAAACAGCCAGTGACGCCTCTCCTTCCACTTTTGCCGTTTAGGCACATCCACCGCTCGCGGCAGACATCTCTACTTCCATTCTTTTGAGTTTAGAATTAGCGGACATTAAAACGTTCGCTCGAGCACGTCACCGTCCACGCGCAGAGCAAGAATTCGTTCGGCCATAAGTTGTTTTGATGTCCCTCTCGGGATTGTCCAATCCCTCGCCTTCAGGCGAGAGTCGACTTCCAGTCGGCCAATTCAGAACTCCTCGGCTTGGAGCCGAGGGTCGTTCAATCGTGTAGCCGCCTTCGGACCTATCCCAGCGCGTTTCACTTCTTGGCACAAAATGCTCCA
>WNGE01012197.1_pt1 | contig 20581 bp, 18 predicted proteins | sample 5400651 | NCBI WGS metagenome assembly WNGE01 (sample SAMN13153370, study PRJNA577476) | soil metagenome | isolation source: 60 cm soil or saprolite under grassland replicate 2 | place: USA:California | collected 2016-06-15 | reverse complement strand
GGCGGGGCCCCAGCCCCGCGACGTCCTGCGGCTCGGATTTCCGGAACGCTCGCCTCGGACGGCGGGGCCCCAGCCCCGCGACGTCCTGCGGCTCGGATTTCCGGAACGCTCGCCTCGGACGGCGGGGCCCCAGCCCCGCGACGTCCTGCGGCTCGCACTGCGTCCTGGGGGGGAGGTTCGGAAGGGGGGCGAAGCCCCCCTTCCGAGTGTCCTACCGGTGCCGGCGGAGGAAGCGCAGGAAGTCGCGTCCCTCTCGGAGCCGCCGCCTCATCACCTGCCCGTCGCCCAGCATCTCGGCCGACAGCGAGAGGATCTTCCGCGGTCGGAAGTAGAACCGGCGGTAGAAGAGATCCACCGACTGGAAGATCTCCGTCCGGGACAGGTGGGGAAAGCCGAGCGCGCTCTGCTGCAGACCCGCCCCGTCCACGAGCGTCTCGTCCTCCAGCCAACCGTTGCGCCGGGCCTCGTCATAGAGGGCGGTGCCGGGATAGGGCGCGGCGAGCGAGACCTGGATCGTGTGCGGGTCGATCTCGCGGGCGAAGGCGATGGTCTCCGCGATGGTCTCGCGCGTCTCGCCGGGCAGCCCCAGGATGAAGGTCCCGTGAATGGTGAGGCCGAGCGCCTTGGCCTCCCGGGTGAACCGGCGCGCCACGTCCAGGCGCACGCCCTTCCTGACGTGATTGAGGACGCGCTGGTTGCCCGACTCGTAGCCCACCAGGAGCAGGCGCAGCCCGTTGTCCCTGAGCACCTTGAGCGTCGCGTAGGGCACGTTGGCCTTGGCGTTGGTGGACCACGTGACGCCGAGCTTGCCGAGCCGGCGCGCGATGGCCTCCGCCCTCGGGAGATCGTCGGTGAAGGTGTCGTCGTCGAAGAAGAACTCCTTCACCTGGGGGAACAGGCGCACGGCCAGGGCCATCTCCTCGGCCACGTGCTCCGGGCTCCGCGTCCGGTAGCGATGACCCCCGACGGTCTGGGGCCAGAGGCAGAAGGTGCACTTGGACCGGCACCCGCGTCCGGTGTAGAGGGACACGTAGGGGTGGCGCAGGTACCCGATCGCGTAGTTCTCCACCGTCAGGTCGCGCTTGTAGACCGGGGTCACGAAGGGCAGCGCATCCATGTCCTCCAGTACGGGCCGGTCGGGCGTATGCTTCACATGTCCGTTCACCCGATAGGTGAGGCCGGGAATGCGCGCGAAGGACCGCCCCTGGGCCACCTCCTGGATGGTGAAGTCGAACTCGCGGCGGGCGACGAAGCTCAGCGCCGGCGCCGCCGCGAGCGAGGCTTCCGGGGCGACCGCCACCGCCGCCCCCACCATGCCGATGGTCAGCGCGGGGTTCTCCGCCTTGAGCGCCTCGGCGACTCTGACGTCGGACGGGAACGAGGGCGTGCTCGTGTGCATCACGCAGAGGTCGTACCCGCGGGCCAGTGGCCTCACATCGCCCAGCGTGAGGCCATCCGGCGGCGCGTCGACGAGCCGGGAGCCGGGGACCAGCGCGGCGGGCTGAGCCAGCCACGTCGGGTACCAGAACGAGCGAATCTCGCGCCGGGCCTGGTACCGCGAGCCCGCTCCGCCATCGAAGCCGTCGTAGGATGGCGGGTGGAGGAAGAGTGTGCGGAGATAGTCGGCCGTCATCGGTGGCGAGCGCGTCGCGCGGTCACCGTGTCACGGTAGCGTAAGCTCGGGCCACCCGCAAGCCGCCCCCCACCGCCCGCGCGTGGTCCCGGAATGATTCGGCCTCAGCGCCTGCCGGCGCAGCGCTCGCGGACCTGCTCGACGGTCGCGCGCCGGCTTCAGCGGCGCGCACTACCGGATCGCTCGCCTCGGACGCACGGGGCCCAGCCCGTGGCCGTCCTGCGGCTCGCACTGCCGGATGTTCGCCTCGCACGCGGGGGCCAGCCCGTGGCCGGCCGGCGCCTCACCCTGCGTCCTGAGGGGAGGCTTCGGAAGGGCGGCGAAGCTCCCCTCCGAGCCTCATTGTCGTACAGCCGGCGGCCGTTCTGACTCGAGAGGAGGCGCACGCTCTCGGGAGGCAGCGAGGCGGCCACGCTCTGCGAAGGGGACCGCGGCGTGACGAGCAACAGGCGCCGGCTCCCGGAGAGCCACTCGCGCCGGAAGCGCTCCCCGTCCCAGAATGTGTCGCTGGCATCGGGGAAGGTCGCGCCGATGCCGAGCACGCTGCGACGGCCGTCGAGGAGCACGGGGCGGCGTCCGGAGTAGAACTCGAGCGCACCCGAGTTCTCGATGGGCCCTTCGTGGATCAGGAGGTCGCCCGGGCGCAGCTGGCGCCTGACCTCGGCGCCCATGACCGTCACCGCGCGCCGAGAGGCCACCAGGGCCACCCCTGCCTCGACCGTCGGCATCAGGGCCAGCATGCCGGCGAGCACGATGGGCAGCGCCGGCCTTCCCCCGCCGCGGACGAGGGTAGCCGGTGCGAGCGCGGCGCCCGTCAAGCCCAAGATGACCGCGGCGCGCACGATCAGTGGCTGTAGCGCGGACCAGGGCGGTACGGCTCCGGTCTCTCCGAGGACGGCCTCCTTCCGCGTGTACACGTCGGTTGCCGAGAACACGAGGTGGGTGAACACTTTGCCGTCGCTGTGCAGCGCGAGGGCGCAGCCGGCAGCCATGAGCCAGAGGAGGCACACGTGAGCCACGACCAACCCACGGGCTTGTCCGGCGCGCTCCTGCCAGCCGCGCGCGGCGAGCAGGGCGATCGCCGGATAGGCGGGGAGCGCGTAGTGCGGCAGCTTGAACGACGACACGGCGAAGACGACGAAGACGCCGACCACCCAGAGCGCGAGCGCCACCCAGGGCGTTTCCGTCGGATCCCGCCAGGCGCGGCGGCGCGCTAGGGACCCCATGGCCAGCGCAGCCGGGATGATCCACGGGAAGGCGCCGAGCCCCGAGACCGCCAGGAACTCGAGCGTCGACAGCGAGACGTCCTCGTCGGGAAAGTGGCGGAGTCCGAGCGCGTTGAGCAGGTGATTGTCCACCACCGTGTACCAGAGGAAGCCGGCATCGCGGAGGGCGGCCACGAGATACCACCCGAAGCCGAGGGTGACGAGCAGCGCCACGCCGACCCCGGGTAGCCAGGCCCCCAGGGGTCTCGCCCGCCGGGCCAGCGCCAGCGCGAGCCACACGGCGCCGAGCGGACCGATGAGCCCGACGGGATCCTTGACGAGGGACGCCACGCCGAGCGCGGCGGCGCCGACGAGTGGCCACGCCGAAGGCCTCCGTCTCGCCGACGCCGGCGCATCGCGAAGTCCCAGCAGGAGTCCCGTGAAGCCCCACTGGATGGCGGCCACGAAGAGCGTCTCGGGCCTCACGTATCGGCCGAAGGCCACGAACAGCGCCGAAGAGAGCAGGGCGCCCGCGGCGATCACCCCGCCACGAAGGCCGAGCAGGCGCGCGCCGAGCACCGCGGTCCCGGCGGCGGCGAGGACGGCGCCCAGGAGCGGAGCCAGGCGGGCCGCCCACTCGCTCGGCCCGAAGAGCCGGAACGAGGCGGCGGTGAGCCAGTACAGGAGCGGGGGCTTGTCGAAGTACCGGACGCCGTTCAGCCGAAGCGTGACCCATCCGCCGCCCGCCGAGATCTCGCGGGCGATCTCGGCGTGCTGGCCCTCTCCCGGGTCGTCGAGGGGCGCTCCACCGAGCCCCGGCAGCACGAGCACCAGGGCCACCAGCACGGCGGCGGCGACTGGGGTCAGACTTTGACTTCTCGACATTCCGGGTCACGCGCGCCGGGTCACCGAGTCGTTCCCGGGCGAATGTTCAGAAGTCAAAGCCTGACCCCCTACACCCCTACAAGGCGGCGCCGATCGCGTCCAGGACCTCCTGCTCCACGCGGTGGTCGGTCACGGACAGGTCCTGCTCCTTGTCCATCCACAGGATCCGCTCCTGCCTCCACGCGCGACGCTCGACGGTGACGGCCGTCTTCCCGCCGTCCAGCTTCTTGAACACCAGACGCAGGCGGTGCCTGGTGCCCTTGGCGTAGACGCCGAAATCGTCGCCCTCGATGCGCCGCGAGTCCGTGCGGATCCAGCCCACCTCGTGGTCTTCCTTGTCGATGTCCCAGCCCAGCCCCCTGAGCGTCGAGCGCGCCACCGTCCAGACCCGGTCCATCGGCGCATTGAAGACGCGCGTCCGCTCGTCGGCCTGGGCCAGCGCCGAGGCTGCCATCAGCAGCACGGCGCCGGCCGCGTACACAGTGACTCGTGTCTTCATCTCCCCCCTCGTCATGCAGGCTCGAGCCGCCCGTCGCGGAGCCGCAGCACCCGGTCCGCCTCCGCCGCAGCCTCGGTTCGGTGTGTGACCAGGATGACGGCCGCCCCCCGCTCCCGCGCGAGGGCGCGCAGCTCCGCGAGGATCACGCGGGCGTGCTCATCGTCCACGCTGCCCGTGGGCTCGTCGGCGAGCACCAGCGGCGGCGCATTGAGCGCCGCCCGGCAGTAGGCCACCCGCTGCTGCTCGCCGCCGGAGAGCTGGGCCGGATAGTGCTCGCGCCGGTGGGCGACGCCGAGACGCTCCATGAGCGCGACCGCCTCGCCGAGGGCGGAGCGCCGGTCGCGCCCGATGTAGCGGGCGGCGAGGAGGACGTTGTCGAGCGCCGTCATCCCGGAGATCAGCAGGAAGGACTGAAAGACGTAGCCGATGCGGGCCCCGCGCACGCGGGCCTGGGCGCGGCGGGACAGATGGCTCACGCGCAGGTCGTCGAACCAGATCTCGCCGCCGTCGGCCGGCTCGAGCAGGCCCAGGAGGTTGAGGAACGTCGACTTCCCCGACCCCGAGGCGCCCACGACGGCCACGAACTCTCCCGGCTTGGCCTCGAGATCCACGCCGGCCAGGACCCGGATCGCGCGGCCGTCCGCCATCCGATAGGACTTCTCGAGCCCGATGGCGCGGACCAACATCTAGTCGACCCCCGCCTCGCCGCGCTCGCGCCGGCGGCGACTCGGCCGCGATCAGCTGCCGCGGCGGATGGCGTCGGCGGGCGAGAGGCGCACGATGCGCAGGGTCGCGTACGCCGCGGCCAGCCCGCCAAGGACGAGCGCGAAGGCGAGGGCAAAGACGAGCAGGCGCGGCGAGAACAGGAAGAGCTGCTGGCCCTGGCGGATCACCCGGGCGTCCACGATGAAGCCGATGGCGAGCGCGAGGCCGACGCCGACGGCTCCGCCCGAGAGGCTCACCCCGAGGGCCTCCGCCAGCACTTCCCGGAGCAGCTGGAGGTCGGTCGCGCCGAGCGCGCGCTTGATGCCGAAATCGCGGATCCGCTCGAACACCGCCGCCGTCACGGTGTTGGACAGTGACAGCCCGCCGATCACCAGCCCGAGCGCCCCGATGCCGAAGAGCAGAGCCGAGAAGAAGGCGGTGGATTCGCGCAGGAGGCGGCTCAGCTCGCCGGGGATCGTGACGTTGACGCCGCCGACCGTGCTCTGGATGCGGCGGGCGAGTGCATCGGGATCCTCCCCCGGCCGCCAGCCCACGGCGGCGCCCGAGTTGAGATCGGCCCGGCCGAGCGTCCCCGTGCCGAACACCTGCACGAGCAGGGGGTCGCGCCGCAGCCAGAGATCGCGCGCGTCGTCGATGGCCACGAAGGCGAACCGATCGGGCGCGGTCAACGTCTTGTCCAGCGTGCCCACGACCTTGAACGTCGCCCCGTCGAGCGTCAGCGCCGAGCCGACCGCGAGCCGCCGCGATGCCGCGAAGTCGGCCCCCACCACCACCACGCCTCGATCACCCGGCTCGAGGAACCGGCCGGCGCGGACCGGCAGCACCTGATAGTTCCGGTTCGGCATCGGCACGCTCAGGTCGAGCCCCAGCACCAGCTCCTGGGTCAGCGTGAGGAACTGCGAGGTCGAGGTCCTGAGCGGCAGCATGACCTGCGGCTGGACCGCGGCGACGCCCGGCACGCGGGCGATCTCGGCGATCTTGGCGCTGCGGAGCAGCCCGCCCGCCGTGAACCCGGCGCCCATCCCCATGCCCTCGCCGGCGACCGAGATCTGGCCGAGCACGAAGCGATCGCCGCCCTCGATGAACCGGCTGATGCGCTCGGCCATGGCGCCGAGGGCCACGAGGCCGGCGACGCCCACCGCGATGCCGAGCACGGTGAAGAGATAGCCGCGCGGCAGCAGCGCCCGCAGGCTCACGGCGAGCCGCTTCCGACCGCGCCGGCGGGGGTCACCATTCCAGGCGCGATTCGACGGGCCGGCCGCGGCGCCGGCGCCGCCACCGGTTGATGCGCACGATGGCGAAGAAGGCCTCCAGCGAGAGCCGCATGCGGAGCGGGATGCGGACGAACGCGCCGCCGGCGAGCACACCGGTGATGGTGTCGAGCATGCCCGCCACGTTTCGCGGCCTGAGAAAGACGTCGAGGAATGCCGGCTCGTAGTAGTGCCTGATGAAGCGGAAGAAGGGGCTGGTGCCCCTCCGGAAGCGCCGCTCGTAGCCGGCGAATCGCGCCGACTCGAAGCGGTCCTCGCGGAAGGCGCGCACGATCTCGGCGGCGGCCAGCTCCGCCGACTGCATGGCCACGTAGACGCCCGAGGAGAAGATCGGGTCCACGAAGGCGACGGCGTCGCCGACGCACAGGAAGCGGTCCCCCACGACCGGCTCCACCTGGTAGGAGAAGTTGGCGGCCGTGTGGATCGGAGTGACGCGCTCGGCCTGCTCGAGCCCCTCGCTCACGCGCCGGCACCGCCGGATCATCGCGTCGAAGAGCTCGGGCAGCGGGCCCTCGCGCCCCCGCACCGTCCGCGCGTGGAGCACGCAGCCGACGCTCGTGACGTCCCCCGCGAAGGGGATCCACCAGAACCAGCCGTCCTCGAAGATGAAGATCCGGATATTGCCCTCGTCGCGCCCCGGCCAGCGCCGCGCGCCCCGGAAATGGGCGAAGATCGCGACCTTGCCGAGCCCGGGCACCGGCCGTCGCCGGCCCTGCCGGGAGGCGAGGAAGGCGTCGCGCCCGCTCGCGTCCACCAGGAAGCGGGCCCGGATGTCCCGCGTGGCTCCGCCCGCGCTCACGCGCGCGTCGACCCCGTCCGGATCGAACCGGACCTCCTCGACCAGGGCCGGCTGCAGGAGCGTGACGCCCGGCTGCTGGCGGGCGTGGTCGAGCAGGATCTGGTCGAACTCGGCCCGCGGGACCTCGAAGCTGTAGTGGGGCCACGGCCTGCCTTCCCGGAAGTAGAACGTGTACTCGAGCTCCGACTCCTGATCGTGGAAGGATGCGCCGTACTTGGTGATGAAGCCCTGCTGCCGGATGCGGTCGAGCACGCCCAGGCGCCCGAGCAGGGGCAGGTTGGCCGGAAGCAGCGACTCGCCGACATGGAAGCGGGGGAAGGCCTCGCGCTCCACGACGGCCACCGAGAGCTCCCCGCGCGCGAGGAGCGTGGCGGCGGTCGCGCCGCCGGGCCCGCCGCCGACCACGAGCACATCGTAGTGCGCGGGCCGGGGCCGCGCGGTAGGCCACCCGCGCGCGGCGCGCGCGTCGGGGAGGAGGGGCGCGAGACCTTGCTGGCAGTAGACGCGCCCGACGAAGGCCGTCAGCCGATCGGACCCGGAACCGGAGGCGGCCTCGACGGCTCCTGCCGAATGGGGGCCGCGCCGCGCGCGCAGCGCGTGGGCCAGCGCGAGTGGCAGCAGGAGCGGCGCGGCGACCGTCGCCGTCCCGACCATTCTCAGGCAGCGCGCCCTCGGATCCCGCCACCATCCGCGCCAGGTCTCGACGACGCAGTTGAGCGTGAAGACGCCCGTGGCGACGGCCCAGGCGGCCGGGTTGCCGCGGTAGGAGACCGCGAATGCCGCCTGTGCGCGATGCCGTGGGCGGCGTCGCTCCGCCGAGAAGGGGCGCAGGAGCGCCGCCGCGACCGTGAGCATCTCGCGCCCCCAGCGGCGCAGGATATGACCCGCCAGGTAGACGGCCACCGCGAGGCCGTCGCGCGCCGGCCGGAAGCGGCTCTGTCGGCCCCTGACGTGGATGGTGGTGATCGGCACCTCCACGAGGCGCCAGCCCGCGGCCGCCGCGCGGATCAGCATCTCCGTCTCCAGCACGAAGCCACCGCGGCGCGGCGTCACCGCCCGGAGCAGTCCGGCCGGGTAGACCCGGAAGCCCGACTGCGTGTCGGCGATCGAGGCGCCCGTGAGCCAGTTGATGAAGAAGCCCGCGACGCGAAGCGCGGCGAGCCGGCCGGACGGCATGACGCGCGCGCCGTCGGCGCCCAGCCGACTCCCGATGACGAGGGCATCGGGTGTCTCGTCCGCCGCCTTGAGCAGGCGCGGGATATCGTCGGGATCGTGCTGGCCGTCCCCGTCGAGCGTCACCACGCGGTCCACGCCACGCGCGAGCGCGTCGCGGGCGCCGCGCCGGAGCGCTTCGCCCTTGCCGCGCCGGCGATCGAGCCGCAGGACATCGGCGCCCGCGGCGCCCGCCACCGCCGCACTGCGGTCCGTGGAGCCGTCGTCCACGACGAGGACGGTTCCGTGCCGGCGGACGCCGCTCACGATCCGGTCGAGGGTGGCCGCCTCGTTGAAGACGGGGATGAGGATCAGGTGATCACTCATGATCGGCCACGACGATGGCGGTGCGACAGCCGCCGCGGGCGATGCCGTGCACGAGCACGGGTCCCATCCCGCGAGAGGCGTCGAGGGCGGCCGCGCCCACGCGGAGAGCGCCGAGCCCGGCGTGCTGGCCGAACAGCGGCGCCAGGGAAACGGGCGGGATGAGCCCCGGCTCGACCCGCCCGTCGAGGTCGCGCGCCAGCAGCGCGCGCTCCCAGTCGTCGATCCCGGGATCGCCGTTGCCCGAGCCGTAGCAGCGCCTGAAGTGTGGCCGCGGCTGGCCGTGGGGCCGGAGAAGACGGCGGACCGGGGAGCCGCGGTCCGCGCGCGCCGGCCGCGCGCCGTGCGGCGCCGCGGGCACATTGCCCCACACCGCGTCCACCACTTCGGCGAGGATGGTCGCGCCGCGGCGGCGCGCGGACACGAGATCCTCGAGCACGAGGAACGTCGCCCCCTCCCCGAGGACGGGGCCGTTGTGAGCGGGCTCGTAGGGGCGGCAGCCCTCCGCCCCGTCGCGCCGCATCGGCGAGAGCGCCCCCATCTCGGCCAACCGCCGGTACACCACCTCGCAGATCTCGTCCACCCCGCCGGCCACCACGGCCTCGGCGCGGCCCGCCCTGATGAGCGCGGCCGCGCGCGCGATCGCCAGGTCTCCCGCCACCGTCGGCTGGTTGAGCGTGACGGAGGGCGCCTTGGCCCCGATCACGATGGCCGCCACCGACGCCATCGTGTTCATGACGGTGTTGGGGAAGATCAGGGGCGAGAGCCCGATGGGGCCGCGGCGGAGAAACCCCGTGGCGAATTCCTCGCTGGAGCGGAAATCACCGTGCTCGGTGCCCACCACGATACCGAGCCCCGCCCCCCCGGCCAAGCCGGCGTCCCGCACCGCCAGCTCGCAAGCCGCCACCGTGAGCTGGCAGACGCGCGAGAGCCGGCGCGCGTGATCGCCGCCGATGAGCCGGGTCAGGCTGCCGTCCTCGATCCGAGCTGCCAGGCGGCTCGGGCAGCCCTCGACGGAGAAGGCGCTCACCGGCCCGATCGCGGAGCGGCCGCGGGCGAGGGCCCCCGCCACGGCCTCGGTTCCCCCCGCGGCGCAGGCATTGACGGTGCCCATCCCGGTGATCACGACCCGCGGCCCGTCGGTCACGTCAGCCCTCGCCTCGGCCGAAGATCAAGCTGACGTTCTGGCCGCCGAAGCCGAAGGAATTGGACAGCGCGACGGCCACCGGCGCGAGCCTCGCCTCGCGCGGGATGCAGTCGAAGGGGATCTCGGGATCCGAGGTCGCGAGATTGGCGGTGGGTGGCAGGAGCCCGTGCTGAAGCGCCAGCACCGTGGCGACGGCCTCCACGCTTCCCGCGGCCGCCATGGTATGGCCGACCATGGACTTGGTGGAGCTGACGAGCACGCGGCCGTCGCCGAACACGCGGCGCAGGGCCAGCGCCTCGGTGCGGTCGTTCTGGGGCGTGCCAGTGCCGTGGGCGTTCACGTAGCCGACATCTCCCGGCGCCATCCCCGCCGCCTCGAGCGCGAGGGTGATGGCGCGGATCATCCCTTCCGCCTCCGGGTGCGGCGCCGTCACGTGATGGGCATCGGTGGTCATCCCCGCGCCGAGGAGGCTCGCGTAGACGCCGCCCCCACGCGCGTGGCAGCGCGCCGCGTCCTCCAGCACCAGGAAGGCGGCGGCCTCGCCGATGGACATGCCGCGCCGGTCCCGGTCGAAGGGCCGGCACGGCTCCGGGTCGAGGAGTCTGAGCGCGTTGAAGCCCATGAAGCAAATGCGCGTGAGCGCATCGACGCCGCCGACCACCGCCGCGGTGACCATGCCTTCCCGGATGAGGTCGGCGCCCAGGGCGATGGAGGCCGCGCCCGAGGCGCAAGCCATGACCAGGGTCTCCCTCGGGCCGTCGAGGCCCAGGCGCAAGCCCAGGGCCTCGGCGTGAGAGAAGGGCAGGATCGAGCGGAGCACGCGGATCTTGGCGGACGGTCTCCCGCTGCGAGTCTCCTCCCAGTACCACGCCTCGCCCTCGTACATTCCCCCGCCCACCGCCCCCACCACGAGCGCGGCCCGTGCGCGATCGCGGCCGGTGAGCCCGGCGTCGGCGAGGGCTTCGCTGGCCGCCGCCAGCGCCATCCGGTCGGCGCGGGAGCGGCGGCGGGACGCGGGCAGGGCAGCCATGGCGTCTGCGGGCACTTCGGCGGCGATACGCGAGCGGAATCCCTCGGTCTCGACGAGCGTCGCGGCCTTGATGGCGCAGGTGCCGGCCGAGAGCCCGGTCCAGAACGCCTTGAGTCCCGCGCCGAACGGGCTCACGAGGCCCAGCCCGCTGACGACGACGCGGGGAACGCGCGCGGCGAGCCCGGCCATGGGGTCGCTCACGTCTGGCCGGTCTTGGCCAGGACGAAGCGGGCGAGGCTCTCGAGCGAGAGGAACTCGTCGGTGAGATCCTCGGTCTCGTCGATCATGATCCCGAAGCGCTCCTCGATGGCCACCGACAGCTCGATGAAATCCAGCGAGTCGAGCCCCAGCGATCCCTCCACGCCCTTGGGCAGCGTGGTCTCGAGTGTCATCTCGGCCGCGCGCCGCGGATCGAATCGGAGGCGCTCGACGGCGATCACCTTGAGCTCGTCCAGGACCTCTTTCTGGGTCATCCTCCCATCTCCTGAGTGGGGCGCTCGATCTTCCGGATCGCTGGCCTCGGACGGCGGGGCCCCAACCCCGCGACGTCCTGCGGCTCGAACCTCGGTGACCCCTCGCGTGAGCCTTGCTCCGTCAGACTCATGAGTCCACGCTTGGCCCTGCTGCCAAGGGGATCTCGCTCCACACCAGGCGGGCCTGTTCGCCGCGCCAGGCGCCCGCGAGCTCGAGCGGCGCCGAGGCACCCCCGCGCCGCCACCGATCGAGCGCCGCCAGCGGCTCGCAACCGAACATCTCCCCGCCGTCGCTGCGAAGCGCCCTCGCGCGGCGCCGGCCGCCCCGCCGGGATTCGAAGACGAGCCGTCCACGACCGGGCTCGAGCCAGAGACAGCCGGCCGCCTCCACCAGCGGCCGCCCCGTCAGCCGTGGCGCGCGCGCATAGAGGTCGGCGCACTCCTCGAAGATCTCCACCGCCAGCACGAGCGCGCGGTCACAGGCCCCCGAGTCCAGCAGGATCGCCGCTTGCCAGATGGCGCGGAGCGTGGCGGGCGGCCCGCCGAGGAAGACCGCGTAGGGCCCGGTCACGCCGAACTCGATCGCCACCTCGGCCGGGACGACGGCGGGAGCGGTGTAGGCGAAATGGATGCCGCTCCCGCTCCCCTCGATGAAACCCCGGTTGGAGGGCCCGTATCCCGCCGCTGTCGCATAGAGGAGCGCCGTGCGCTCCCCGCCGATGGCCTCCCGGCGCACCTTCCCATCTTCGAGCATGGCCTCCACCGCCGCAAGGGCCAGCAGGCACTCGCGGGTGGCGCGTCTCAGCCGGTCGTCGTGAGGCGTGGGCCGGCCGAGCGACAGCACGGGGCGTCCCGGTCCGGCCACCCGCGCGTCCTCGGACGACGCCTCGGCTGCCCGCCCCGACGCGGACAGGAAGCCGAGCGCCCGCAGCGCGGGAGCGCGCATCAGGCGCCGCCCTCGAGCACCAGCGCGGCGTTGCAGCCGCCGAAACCGAGCGACGTGCTCAGGCTGATGCGGGGACGGCCGGCCCGGGCCCGACCCGGCACGTAGTCGAGGTCGCACTCCGGATCGGGCTCTTCCAGATGAAGGGTCGGCGGGATCACGCCGCGGCGTGACGCGAGCAGGCACATGATCGCCTCGAGCGTGGCCGCCGCGCCCATCGTGTGCCCCATGCTGGGCTTGATCGAGTTCACCGGGATCGCGCGGGCGCGAGCGCCCAGCGCCCGCTTGAGCGCGGCGGTTTCGACACGATCGTTCAGCGCGGTGCCCGTGCCGTGAGCGCTGACGAAGTCGAGGTCGGCGGGCGCCACCCCCGCCTGCCCGAGAGCGGCCCGGATCGCGCGCTCGAGGCCCTGCCCGGTCGGATCGGGCGCGGCGATGTGGGAGGCGTCGCTGGCGCTTCCGTAACCGAGCAGCGTGCCCAGCCGCGCGCCGCCTCCATCCCGTTCGCGGCGGAGCAGGACGAGGGCCGCCGCCTCCCCCAGGAGGAGTCCGCTGCGGCGCCGGTCGAAGGGCCGCACGACATCCCGCGTGAGAGACCGGAGCGCGTCGAAGCCGCACATCACGAACCGGCAGAGGATGTCGCAGCCGCCGGCCACCACCGCGTCGGCCTCGCCGTGCCGGAGCAGGTCCGCGCCCACGGCCAGCGCAGTGGCGCCGGAGGCGCAGGCGGTGGAGACCGTGATGACGGGGCCGGTGGCGCCGAGCCAGCGCGCCAGGTTGTGCGCCGGCGAATCGTAGAGGGCGCCGCGAAGCCGGCGGCGCCTCGGATCGCCCCCGAGCGCCTTCTCCCCCTCCTCGACGCCGCCCAGCGCCGTGCCCACGACCACCGCGAGGCGCGCCGGATCCACCGGCAGCGGGCGGAAGCCCGCCTGCGCGATCAGCTCGTCGGCGGCCGAGATGAGAAAGCGCGTGGCGCGGCAGTCCGGGATCCGGCTCCACGACTTGATGCGCGAGAGCTTCTTGATCTCCCCGCCGCGGCCCACGCGCAGGTCGCCGACGGGAAAGCGCTCGATCTGCGAGATCCCCGAAGCGCCCGTGACCAGCGACGACCAGAACGCCTCGACGTCCTGCCCGACGGGCGTCACCACGCCCGCGGCGGCGATGGCGATGCGCTCAGCCGGCCGCGCGACGATCACGAACGTGTCCTCCGCGGGCTGCACTCCCCCTCACCCTGACCCTGTGTCCTAGAGCAGCAGCCAGTAATACATCCTGAAGGCGCGGATGGACCCCTCGGTGGTGTCGAAGAGGCGCGTGGCCACGAAGCGGCGCTCGTGGCGCTCGAAGGAGATGAGCCCGGGGACATAGGGATCGTTCGGATCGTAGACCAGGAACTCCACCGACCCATTGTCGCCGATCCGGTACTCGTAGACCACCACCGTGTGGTTCAGCTCCCACTCGGGGAAAGAAGGGAAAGACGACGCGCCAGTTGGTCCAGTGCACGAGCGTCCAGAACCGGCTCGGAAGACCGGCCTTCACGGCCGCCTCCTGATCCGCCGAGAACTCGTGCAGAGAGGCGTAGCCGGGAATCACCACACGCCGGTCGTCGGGGAGCGGATCGTCCCACGGGGGATGGGCCGTCACCTGCTCCACGCGCCGGGTGTAGGCCCGGGGCGAGAGCCGCGGCGCCGCCGGGTCGAAGCGGGCAAAGCGGTGGAACTGGGTCACCGCCCGCGCCATCACGAAGCAGTAGTTGGCGTAGAGGTCCGGCTTGTCGTGGTTCTTCGTGCGGCTCTCGTTGGGAAAGGCGAACGTGTCCGCGCCGAATCGGATGAGGGGCGCCGGCACGCGCTGGGCGACAGCCGTGTCCACTGGAACCACCGACGCGCAACCGGCGAGCAGGACCGTCGCGAGCAGCACGAGCCGGGCCGAGACGCTCATCACGCTGTGCAAGCGAGTGTAGCCCACTCAACCCAGGCTGGAATAGCCCCCGTCCACCGGGATCGCCGTGCCAGTGACGAAGTCCGACGCCCGGCCGGCGAGGAACACGGCGATACCGGCCAGGTCATCGCCCACGCCCCACCGGCCGGCGGGAGTCCGCGCCAGCACGCGTTCGTGGAGCCCGGGGACCTCGCGGCGGGCCCCCTCGGTCAACTCCGTGTCGATCCACCCCGGGAGCACGGCGTTGACCTGGATATTGTCGCGGGCCCACGCCGCGGCCAGCGCCTTGGTGAACTGGACCATGCCACCCTTGGACGCCGCGTAGGCCGATGCGAACGAGGCGCCGAAGATCGACATCATGGAGCCGATGTTGATGATCTTGCCGCCGCCCTGCGCCTTCATGCTCGGGTAGGCGGCGCGGCTGGCCAGGAAGGCGCTGGTGAGGTTGGTGTCGAGCACCCGGCGCCACTCGTCGAGGGTCAGATCCTGTGGCTGCTTGCGGATGTTCGTGCCGGCGTTGTTGACGAGCACGTCCAGGCGTCCCCAGCGCTCGGCCGCGGCGTGGATCAGCGCCGTCACCGAGGCTTCGTCGGTGACGTCCACCTCGATGGCCACGGCCCGGGCGCCCAGGCCTTCCAGCTCGGTCACCGCGCGCGCGCTCTTTTCGCGATTGCGCCCCGCCACGACGATGGCGGCGCCGGCCGCGGCCATGCCCCGCGCCATGCCGAGCCCGATGCCTCCGTTGCCGCCCGTCACCACGGCCACCCGCCCCTTCAAGTCGAATGCGCTCAACGTTCGCTCCCTTCGTGTGTAGCTCCTGGTTTTCGCGGCCCACCTGTGGTCTAAGGGTGTGAAGAGGAGTCTACCCGGGAAGGGGGAGTCCTGTGAAGCGCCAGCACGGTCGGGGGCAGCGCGTCCGCGATGATCCCGCCGACCGCGGCCGCTGGGGGCTCCTCGCCCTGGTGACCGCGGTCTTCATGTTGAACGCGGTCTCGGTGCTGTCGGTCGCTCCGCTCGCGCCGCTCTTCCGCGACGCCCTCGGTCTCACCCGCGCTCAGGTCGGGCTGTTTCTCTCCTCCGTCTACCTGGGCGGCGTCCTCATGTCACTCCCCGCAGGATGGCTCACGGAGCGGCTCGGCGTGCGCGCAACCCTCTCGGCCGGGCTCGCTCTCACTGGCGTCATGGTCGGCCTGGCCGCGTGGAGTCGGGGCTTCCCGGCGATGCTGGGGTTTTTCTTCCTGGCTGGCTTCGGCTTCGCCGTGGTGAACCCGACTACCGGGAAGGCCATCCTCGAGCGCTTCCCGGCGCGCGAGCGTGGCCTGGCCATGGGCGTCAAGCAGACCGGGCTCACCCTCGGCGGGGTGACGGCCGCGCTGACGCTGCCAGGCATCGGGCTCGCCTGGGGCTGGCGCAGCGCGCTCACCGTCGCCGCCTGGGCATCGCTGCTGGGCGCGGCGGCCGCCCTCGCGGGGCTCCGCTCGCGCGCGACGGCGGCTCCGCCTCCCGACGTCGAGCGCCCCCGGCTCGGCGAGATCGCCCGGTTCCTGGCGCGCCCGTCCTTCATCGTCCTCCTCGCCGCCGGCCTCGCCCTGTCCATCACCCAGTCCTCGGTCCTCGCCTACCTCGCGCTCTTCGCGCGCGAGACGCTGGGGTTCACGGTGATCGCCGCGGGAGGACTGCTGGCGCTCGTCCAGGCGGGAGGCACGGCCGGCAGAGTGGGCTGGGGCATCGTGAGCGATCGTTTCTTCGGTGGGCGCCGCCGGCCTGGCCTCATCATCAATGCCCTCCTCGGCGCATCCATGAGCCTCATCTGGGCCTCGGTGGTGGCGCTCTCCGCGCCAATGGCCGCCGCGGCGGCCCTCCTCACCGGCCTTGGCGCCTTCGGCTGGGTCGGACTCTACCTCGCGCTGGCGGCGGAGGTCGGCGGTCCGCGCCATGCGGGGCTGCTCACGGGCTTGGCGGTGAGCTGCTCCTGGAGCGGGGTGCTCGTGGGCCCGCCCCTCTTCGGCCTTCTGCTGGAGGCGACCGGCTCCTACCGCTGGCCCTGGCTCGTGCTCGCCGTCATCGGCCTCTCGGCGGGCGTGGCGCTGCACCGGATCCCGCCGCTCGTGCAGCGTCCGTAGCACACTGTCGGAGAGGAGCTGGCCCCAGCCCCGCGACGTCCTGCGGCTCGATCTTCCGGATCACTCGCCTCGGACGGCGGGGCCCCAGCCCCGCGACGTCCTGCGGCTCCATCTTCCGGATCGCTCGCCTCGGACGGCGGGGCCCCAGCCCCGCGACGTCCTGCGGCTCGCACAACAGGGTCCTCGGGGGGGAGGCTTCGGAAGGGAGGCTTTGGCCCCTTCCGATTTTTCAGCGGCGCGCCGCCAGGAACTCCCGCCACGTCACCCGGTGCTCGCGGAAGAAGTAGCCGAGCATCACGAGGGACGCCAGGAGGTTGGCGGCGAGGATGGTCCACCAGGCGAGCGTCTCCAGGAGACGCTCCGCCAGGATGGCGATCACGGCGATGAAGAACACCTCGAAGCAACAGAAGAGCATGAAGACGCCGAACAGCAGGCGCGGCTCCCGATCGGCCAGCGCCAGGAGGCCGGCGGCCGCCCAACCGAAGAGGATGAAGGCCAGGCCGTGCAGGGCGGTGTACTGGAGGACCAGCGGGAGCGTGATCACGAGGGCGCCCGGATCGCGCAGCCCGTGGAACAGCGTCGCGCCGAGCAGAGCCGGGGTGCGGAGCGGCATGCCGGCCGCCAGGTCGTAGAGCAGGAACCAGACCGCAACGGCGACGGCGCCCGCCAGGCCCGCGATCAATCCCTCGCGCGCCAGGCGCGTCCAGGGCCCCAGCAGCGCCTTGCCCAGGGCGTGATGGCCCACGAAGAAGTAGATGAGCATGCCGACCGCGGCCAGCGCGTTGCCCAGCAGGATCGCCCACCACGCCAGCTCACCCAGCACCGGGTGAGCGAGCCAGGTCACGACTGCCAGGAAGAAGACCTCGAAGCACATCAGCGTGATGAACATCAGGAGCAGACGGCTCGGCTGGCGCTGGGCGGAGACGACCAGGTAGGCGATGAGCACGCCGATCATCGCGAACACCACGCCGTGGAGCACCGTGTATTGGACCACGAGATGGGCCGTGGTCGGCACGTCGGCAGGATTCTGGACGCCCTGAAAGGTGGCGGCTCCGAGCAGCGCGGGGGTCCGGAACGGGCGGCCACGGGCCGCATCGTAGATCAGGAACCAGACCGCAACGATGGCTGCCCCGATGATGCCGGCAATGACGCCTTCACGAACGTAGCGGGAATTGAAGGCCATCGCGACCCTCCTGTCCGGCGCCCCGGCCGAAACCGGCGACCTGCCCATACCACGTATCACCTTCCGGACCCCAGGGCAAGTTAGGCGTCAGGCGACGGCCAGCGCCTTGAGCAACTCGATGCCGAAGAGCTTCACCCGCCAGCGCCGCACGCCGTCCACCTGCTCCAGCTGGGCCAGATCCCGCGGCGGTTCCGCGGCCAGACGATCGATCAGTCGCTGCGGGAACAGCACGCCGGGATCGAGCCCCAGCTCGTGGGCGGCCTTGCTGCGCCAGGCGCGGAGCGCGTCCGCGCGACGGCGCGTGGCGGCGGCGACATGGGGACGCGGGACCCGTTGGCGCGAGGGCAGCGCGGCCTCCGGCAGGGCTTCACCGCGGGCGACGGCCTCCAGGATGGCGCCCCCCACCCGCTGGACCACGCGGGGCGAGCACCCCGGTACCGCCAGCACCTCCTCCAGGGTGTGCGGGCGCGCGGCGGCCAGGGCCACCAGCGCCTCGTGACCGACGATCATGAACGGCGGGCGGTCGAGCGCCAGGGCCAGGGCCTCGCGCGCCTGGTACAGCTCGCGGAGGACCGCCCACCCGCGCGCATCCAGCTCCTTCGCGCCCTTGAGCCTGAGGTAGGCGTCGGGGTCGGCGACCCTGTCGGGCACGCTGAGCGCCGCCAGCGCCGCGCACTCCTCCTCGACCCACGCGTCGCGGCCCTTGGCGCGGAGCTCGTCGAGCAGCCGCGCGCGCAGCGCCAGCAGGTGCAGCACGTCGTCGAGGGCATAGGCCTCCTGTTCGGCCGTCAGGGGCCGCCGCGACCAGTCGTCCTTCTGCCTGGACTTGACCGGCTCCACGCCGAGGTACTCCCTGAGCAATCCGTCGAGGCCCAGCGCCTTTGCCCCGAGAAAGCGGGCCGCGACGCCGGTGTCGAAGAGCGAGACCACCGTGAATCCGTACAGGCGCTTGATGCGCGTGCCCGGCATCGTCCGCGATCTGCACCAGGCAGAGCTTGCCCGGGTAATGGTGCAGGCTGTCGGCTTCGGTGTCGATGGTGAGCGAGCCGGCGCCGGCGAGGGAACGGGCGAGCGCCTCGAGCTCGGCGGGTGTACGGATCCAGGGCGTGGGGTCCATGGGGCTCCTGCTATACTACGCCACCGGAGACCCTGCGCGAGCATCGCCCCTGCGCGAGGCGGCAAGAGGAGCACGGACTCATGAAGATTGCGGGCTCGACCACGGTCATCACCGGCGGCGCCTCGGGATTGGGGCGCGCCACGGCCGAGAGGCTCCTCGGCGGCGGGGGCCGCGTCGCGCTGCTGGACCTGCCGACCTCCCCCGGAACTCAGGTTGCCCAGGCCATGGGCCAGGACGCGCTCTTCGCGGCGTGCGACGTCACGAAGGCCGAAGAGGTGACGGCCGGGCTCGAGGCCGCGGTCAAACGCTTCGGCGCCGTCCACGCCCTGGTGAACTGCGCGGGGGTCGGCACCGCCGAGAAGACCTTCGGCAAGCGCGGGCCGGCCGATCTGGGCAAGTTCGCGCGCACGATCCAGATCAACCTGATCGGCACCTTCAACTGCATCCGGCTGGCGGCCGCTCACATGGCCCAGAATCAGCCCGGCGCGGACGGCGAGCGCGGCGTGATCATCAACACGGCCTCGGTGGCGGCCTTCGACGGCCAGATCGGCCAGGCCGCCTACTCGGCTTCGAAGGGCGGCGTCGTCGGCATGACGCTGCCCATCGCGCGGGACCTGGCCGAGCTGGGCATCCGCGTCTGCACCATCGCGCCCGGCCTGTTCGATACGCCCATGATGGCGACCCTGCCCGAGCCGGCGCGGATCTCGCTCGGCAAGCAGGTCCCATTCCCGCCCCGGCTCGGGCAGCCGGCCGAGTACGCGGCGCTCGCCGTCCACATCATGGAGAACGTCATGCTGAACGGCGAGACCATCCGTCTGGACGGCGCCATCCGCATGCAGCCTCGCTGAATAGAAGGCAGAGTTCATCAGGAAGTGACCGCCGGGCGAGCGGGCTCGCCGATGCGACACGGTCGTAGTCTCCCGAGACGTCGCCCGAGGTCTCGTAGCGCGCGAGCTCGGCCCCGGCTGGGCCGAGCTCGCGCAGAGCAGCCAGCATGGCCACTGCCGGCGCGGCCCCGCACATAGAGATGCCGTGCTCGCGCACGGTCGCGTGGAGTCGCTCGGGCTCGAGCGTCAGCATCGCGTCGATGGCGAGCCGGTCCTTCCGGTTGGAGACCGCCTGCGGCTCGTAGTGGTTGAGATCCGTGGAGCACACGAGCAAGACGGGCTCGCCGGCGCTCGCGACGGCGGCCGCCAGCGCGTGTCCGACCGCCATGCAGAAGCCGAGGTCGCTCCCCATCAAGGTGATCGGCACGAACGCGATCTCCGGCTGAAGCCGGAGCAGGAAGGGGAGCTGCACCTCGACGGCATGCTCGCGCGCGTGCGCCAGCTCGTCCTCGGCCAGCACGCGCGATCCGGCGAGGATGGCGCGCGCGAGCTCCTCGCCCACGCCCACCTCGCCGCCCGGCAGCGCCCATCGCCCGCGCGCCATGACGGAGCCGCGCGGCCCGAGACCGGTGTGGTTGGGGCCGAGGATGACGGCGAGCCGCGGCACCTTCACGCGCCCGTACACTTCTCCCGCCACGCGTCCCGAGTACCGCCAGCCCGCGTGCGGCACGACCACGGCCCGCGCGGACGTCTTCGGCACCGCGTCCTTGGTCAGCTGCGCGAGCTCGGCCCGCATCCGGTCCGGACGGTCAGGGTAGAAGAGGCCGGCGACCGCAGGCCGTCTCACGGGGAGCCGGTTCATCCGCTGCGTCCCTCCGCTCGGCTACAAGAGTAGACTAGAAGCCGGCATGGCTGAAGCGGTCTCCCTGGAGCAGATCCTCTCCCGGCTGGCCCGCGAAGGAGACCTGTACGAGCGGCTGCCCGAGGACCGGGTCCGCTGCGTCGCCTGCGGCCACCGTTGCCTGATCCCGCCCGGCCAGCGGGGCATCTGCAAGGTGCGCTGGAACGAGAACGGGCGCCTCAGGGTGCCCGCCTGCTACGTCGCCGGGCTCCAGCTCGACCCCGTGGAGAAGAAACCCTTCTTCCACGCCTACCCCGGCGCCCGTGCGCTGTCCTTCGGGATGCTCGGTTGCGATTATCACTGCGCGTATTGCACGTCCCCTCACACGGTCATCGCCACCTCGAA
>WNGE01008809.1_pt1 | contig 20587 bp, 16 predicted proteins | sample 5400651 | NCBI WGS metagenome assembly WNGE01 (sample SAMN13153370, study PRJNA577476) | soil metagenome | isolation source: 60 cm soil or saprolite under grassland replicate 2 | place: USA:California | collected 2016-06-15 | reverse complement strand
TTTTATGGAGCGGCCTCGCCCTTCTTTGTTAAATCAGCAACTGTCCCGAAGTCACCTCCGCTGCGCAACCAGAACTACGGATTCTCCGTGGGCGGACCCATTATCAAGGACAAAACATTTTACTTCGTTGGCTTTGAGAAGCAGCAGTACCTAATTGGCTTGTCCGGCCTGGCCACTGAACCTTCGGACGCTTGGGTAGCCAATGCCGGTGCTGTGTTGGCTGCCAACAGTACTCCCGTCAGTCAGACTGCCTGCAACCTGCTCGGCCCACTCACTAGCTCGCTCCCCGCCGGCGCCTCATGCACCCCAACCACCACAGCGGGCCTCTGGCCTACGTCCGGGCCCGGCTCGATCGCAGGTCTTCCCGCAACAATCCACAACTTCTTTAGTCCGGTCGCGTCCACTGGCTATAGTTACAACGGCATCGCCAAGATTGACCACAATTTCAACGAGAAACACCGTCTCTCCTTCCGCTGGTTTGGAGGACAAGGCAGTCAGACGGCGCCGCTCGGCGGCAGCCCCGCGCTGGGGACAGCAAGCTCGAATCTGAAGTACTACTTCGAGGTTGCTCCGATCCACGTGTACAACTACTCGGCAGTGTTGAACTCCGTGTTTACGCCGCGGCTGACCAATCAGGTGCTTGTAGGCGTCAACTACTTCAACCAGGTCTTCCACGATTTCAACAACAGCTTCGATACAAAAGCAATGGGCTTGTTCCTCAGCCCGGACGCGACCATCAAAGGGCAGCCCATTCTGGGGGCTCCAAACATTAAGATCTCGGGATTTGAGCAGGTCGGACTGACGCCACCTGAAGGCCGCAATGACATTACCGGCCACTTGACGGACATCGTTTCCTACAATACCGGCGCGCACCAGCTGCGCTTCGGGGCGGAGTTCCGCCAGGCGCGCGTGAATGAGTTCTATCACCGCCGTGGGACGGGAAAGTTCGTCTTTGACGGAACGGCGGGACCCTGGGCAAGCGACTCGACCCTCGACACCAACACAAAAGCTCTGGCCGACTTTCTAGCCGGCGAGGTTTCGAGTTGCACGGTACCGGTCGGAACGCCCCCCAAGTCTGAGTGCGGCTCCACTATCGCCGTAGGCAATCCCGAACGCTTCGTCAGAGTGAACGCCTTCAATTCATATTTCCAGGATTCCTGGCAGCTTACCCACAGGCTGAACCTCAATTTCGGCATGCGCTACGAGTATTTCGGCCCGCTCCATAGCGACAAGAAAGACCTCGCCGTCTTTATTCCTGGGAAGGGGCTGCTCATCCAGGGAAATGGGATCGATTCGATTTTCCCGCCGGATAGAAACAATTTCGCGCCGCGAATCGGCTTCGCTTATCAACCGACAGCAAGAGGCGACCTCGTGGTGCGCGGCAGCATGGGTGTCTTCTATGACCAAATTAATATGAACCCATTCCTGGACTTCCGCCCGCCTATTACTGCGGCGCAAGGCCTGGAAGGCAATCCGATAGGTCCCGCCGCTGTCTCCACGTATAGCCTGGATGGGTACAACTTGGACGCCGTTCAGGCGGGTGGCGCGTCAATCTTTCCCGGGGTCGTGACCTGCTCCGATCCCCTTTGCACAAGTAATCCCGGATTCAACGTCTTCAGCGTTAGCCAAAACTTCCGCACACCTTACTTCTATAACTACAATTTGCAGGTCGAGAAGGGTCTGGGCAACGCCGCCGTGTTCCAGGTTGGATACGTGGGCAGCCAGGGACGGAAGCTCAATCTTGTGTCGAACATTAACCAGACCACAGCCGCTCACCCGAACCCTTCCTTTCCGAACTTCGGCTCCATCCTTCAGCTCAACAGCACTGGTACGTCAAACTACAACTCTCTCCAGACCACCTTCAGGATTAGGTCATGGCACAGGCTGACATCACAGTTCGCCTACACTTGGGCGCATTCTCAGGATGAAATCAGTGAGTACCGCGCGGTAATCCTGGATGACGCCTTCAACCCCAAGCTGGACTATGGCAGCAGTGATTACGACACTCGCCACCTCTTCACCGCGAATATTGCGTATGACGTGCCTAACGCTCCGTGGGCCACGGGATGGTCAAAGTGGCTCGTTAACAACTGGCAAGTAAGCAGCTTGTGGACCTTCCACTCCGGGGAGCCGTCCGATGAGGTACGCTTGGGTCTTGACGTCATCGGCGACCCATTCGCGGGAGTTTCTCACAAATTCTCGGCGGCGAATGGGGGAACGCAATGGTGGAACCCGGCTGCATTTGCCTTTCCGGCGTCAGGCATTGGCAACCTTTCTCGCAACAGGTTTGTCGGCCCCGGCTATGGAACTGTGGACTTGTCGGTCTTTAAGAACATCCCGATAACCGAGCGGGTCAAAATCCGGTTGCAGGCCGATATGTTTAACCTCCTTAACCGGATTAATCTTTCCCAAGGACCCGGAGCCGTTGGCAGCAGTTGCGGAACGTCAACCCCGGGTTCCCCCTGCAATACAAGCGCTGGCTTCGGTCTGGTTAGTGATACCGCAGGCGACTTCTTCGGCGCTCCCGGCATCGGGGCTGGCGAGGCCTTCAATATGCAGCTAGCAGCAAAGATTATCTTCTAGGGACTTGCATTTGTTCTTCAAGGCGGACGCGCTTAGCGCGTCCGCCTTGTTTCTTGAGCTTCGTTTTTCTCCAGTCACCGCATAATGCCCGAAGTCAGAATGCAAATCAGGTGGACGTGGGATCCGTCTCGACACATGGGCGGGAAACGCGATCTACTATTTTGACGACCGCACCGGGAGAAACCCACGACTGCAGCTCAGACGCATTCGGTGCTGAATTGGCTGTGGGCTGCGGCAGGTCTTTACTGGATCGTTAGTGCCCGCGCCGCAACCCAGAACCCTACGGAGTCAGGAGAGCCGCACGTGCATCGCGTCCTGCGGCTGCTCATCCTGGCGATGACGTTTGTGCTTTTGTTGTCGCCATCGCTGCCGGTGGGGCCGCTCGCAAGACCTTTCGTTCCCGATCATCCAGCCGTTCGAGATCTGGGAGTTGCGCTGGCAGGCCTCGGCATTCTGTTGATGATCTGGGCGCGACGGCATCTCGGCCATTACTGGAGCGACAAGGTCGAGATCAAAACGAACCACCAACTCATCAGCACAGGCCCGTATGCGAGGCTTCGCCATCCGATTTACACGGGGATGCTTGTCGCCGTCGCCGGTACCGCCTTAGCTGTCGGAGAATGGCGGGGCGTTGCCGCCTTTCTTTTGTTACTCGCAAACTATGTAATCAAAGCAAGAAAAGAGGAGCGGATTCTCCGCCAGAGGTTCGGGCCGGCGTTCGAGGAGTATGATCGCAGAACAGGATTCCTGATCCCTCGGATACGCCTGCCGTAACTCACGTGCCGTTGAGCCTCGCCAGTTTTCCACAGAAATTTCTAAACAAAGATTCAGCAAGAACGCATTTACTGTCGGCGTGAACATCAGGAACCAAGTCCCTAAACACAAGCCCTAGTGGTCACCAAATCGGTAAGCCACAATTTATCGTGCTCTGCCCAGCTACCCTGATTTCCCTTCAACAACCCTCAACTTTCCTATTGACAGCAAAACGTTTAGGCGTAGGATGTGGGCAGAAGTGGTAGAAAGTGGTCGAGCCAGGTTGTGGGCAGAAGTAAGACCCGAGGCGCCAGTGGAATTTAAAGCTGAACCGCCCAAAACGAGCCCAGAAAAACCTGAAACGACCCAAATTGCTGCCGCTTTTACCTCCCTCGCTTTTGTGGCAGTCGCTGTCACTCGGTTTAAAGCCCCGATAAAGGGCAGAACCCATGTTTCGCGGCAATCACCCAACTCGCGTGGACGAAAAAGGACGCCTCAAAGTCCCCGCGGAGTTCAAACGGGTGATCGACGAGAAGTACGGCACGCAATTTTACATCACCAGCTTGGACGGAAAAATTGCCCAAGTGTATCCCTTCGAGGAATGGGAGCGGATCGAGCAAAAGCTGGCGGGGCTCTCCACCTTCAATCCTACGAAGAAAAAGTTCCTGGACCGGGTGAACTACTGGGGTCAACAGGTGGAAATGGATGGCCAGGGCCGGCTGCTGATGCCGCAGTTGTTGCGCGACTCGGCCCAGATCAAGGGCGAAGTGGCTGTGACCGGGAATCTCACGCACCTGCTGATCCGCAATCTGGACCAGTACCGCAAGGAGATCGAGGAGCAATCGTTCACGCCTGAGGATGAGAAGACGCTCGACGATCTGGGCATCTAGTGGGCGAGGGTTTAACAGACACCCCCGAGGGGGTTGGACGTGGTGGGAATCACGTTCCAGTTCTTTTAAAAGAAGCGATCGACTTTTTAGCCGTCCGGCGTGGCGGGACCTATATCGACGCCACGGTGGGCCTTGGCGGGCACAGCTTAGAAATCGCAAAACGCCTCGGCGCGCCGGGTCATTTGATTGGGCTCGATAAGGATCCTGCGGCGCTGGAAATCGCGCGGAAAAGGCTCAGCAGCGCCGGCGTCTCGCCGGCAAATACTGATTGGCCGGAGATTACGCTGCTGCACGCATCGTTTGCCGAAATCGGCCGGCGTTTTCCCTCCGCAGTTGCGGATGGGATTCTCGCCGATCTCGGAGTGAGCAGCTTGCAGTTTGCTGATCCCGCGCGAGGCTTCAGTTTTCAGGCGGAAGGACCGCTCGACATGCGGATGGACCCGCAGTCCGAGCTGACCGCCGAACAAGTGGTAAACCACTTCGACGAGCGTGAGCTTGCCGATGTGATTTACGAATTCGGTGAGGAAAGGAGGTCGCGGAGAATCGCCAGAGCCATTGTCCGGTCGCGGCCGATATTGACGACTGCGCAACTCGCAGTCGTGATCTCAGCCGCGGCCCGGCCAATGAAACTTGGTCAACACAAGTACGACAGGATTCATCCGGCGACCAGGACCTTTCAAGCTGTCCGAATCTTCGTAAACCGCGAACTGGACGATCTGCGGGCGCTGCTGGAAGTTGCCACGCAGGTGCTGAAACCGGGTGGAAGGCTGGTGGTTATCAGCTTTCACTCGCTGGAAGACCGCATTGTGAAAGATGCGATGCGCGAGGACGCGAAGCTGGGGCAATACAGGTTGCTGACGAAGAAGCCAGTGACCCCCAGCGAAGAAGAGATTGATCGCAACCCGCGAGCAAGAAGTGCGAAATTGCGGGCGGCAGAAAGAGTTTAGTAGCGCTTGCGTAGCGACGGGTCTCCGACCCGTCCGGGCGGGTCAAAGACCCGCCGCTACACGAGCCAACAAGGTTTCCGGGACGGCATCGCCTCTCACTTAAAGGGCGAAAACAAAATCTACCTTCTTTCGATGCCGTCCCGGAGGAGTCGGAAGGTAGCGGAGGTTGGGACATGTACACGGGAACAGTAATTGATGAGTTGACGGCCGTGGTCGAGCGAGCGGAAACGCGCGCGGACGAGCGTGAGCGCGAAGACCGGCTCGCCTACTGGTATGCCGTCGCACAACAGGAACTGGCGCAGGCCGATTCCAGTCTTGCCGGGGTGGCATAAATGGCAGCGGCGCAGAGCGCAGCAGCGGTCGTCCGGCGGAAGCCTTGCTGGACGGGAACTCCAGAAGTTTACTTTGCCAAGGCGATCGACAATTCTCGTTTGGTCAAGGTCGAAGACCCCAACCGCAGCCGCGAGATGAAGCAATTCGCCTTCGCGCTCTGCTGTCTGTTTCTGCTGGTTATGACGTTTGCCTGGCAGCACTTCAAGGCCATCGAGTACGGATACAAGATCGAGTCACTGAGAACACAACGCGATGGCTTGGTCGAAATGAATCGTGCGCTTCGGCTGGAAGAAGCCTCGCTGCGTGATCCGGAACGCATCGACATGCTGGCACGACGGCTGGGATTGCAATCGCCGCAAGCAGGGCAGGTGATCCGCATTAATGCGGACAACGATGCCGGCGTGCCGGAATTGGCAAGCGTGGCATCGGTTTCGCTCATTGCAGTTCGATAAGTTCGCACGGGGAGGTCCTCCGGGCGTGTTCGAACATCGTCCGGCAGGGTAAATGGCGGCCGCTATGGCAAAGGCGGGCCGCCATGTTTGTCTAGAACATGGGTATGAAGTCGATGTCATCCTGAGCAAAGCGAAGGATCTATGAATTTTTGGCGGAGGCTTAAGGGACTCAAGAAAAACAATGCATAGAGTCCTTCGTCACGGTGCCTTTCGCTGTCGCGAAGGCACCAGGTTCTCAGGATGACAAGTCTGAAACGTAGAGAGTCGCATAGTGACCACCGCAACCCGCAACGAAACCAACTCCCGCCTCTACCTGCTCGGTGGAATTCTTGTGATTTGGTGCGCGGTCATTTGCCTGCGTCTTGTTTATCTTCAGGTTTTCCGTTACGGAGATTTCGAGCAGCGCGCTCAACATCAACAGCAGCGCACGACTGAGGTCTCGGCGAAACGCGGGATCATCTACGACCGGGCTGGGCGTGAACTCGCCATGTCAGTTTCAGTGGATTCTGTTTTCGCAGTACCTACGGATATTCCAGACCTTGCGCAAACAATTTCGCTGATCACGCGAATCACCAGGGCCGATCCTCGCGAGCTGCTGGCCAAGTGCAAAGCTTCGCGAACTTTTTGTTGGATCGCACGCAAAGCCGATGCCGAAACTGCCGCACGAATTCGTTCCATGAATCTGCGCGGAGTCTATTTTCAAAAGGAATCAAAGCGCTTCTACCCCAAGCGCGAACTTGCTGCCCAGGTAATCGGCTACGTGGGAACTGACGATGAGGGGCTCAGCGGAATTGAGCGCGAGTACGAAGACAAACTGCACGGCAAACCGGGGCGGATGCTGATCTCGGTCGACGCCCGCCGCAAATATTTCGGCAGCGTGGAGAAGCAGCCTGAGCCGGGTGAAAACGTCGTTCTCACGCTGGACGAACAAATCCAGTACATTGCTGAGCGCGAGCTGGAAACGGCGATGCAGCAGACGCGCGCGGAATCAGGCACCGTTGTCGTTGAGAATCCGCATACCGGAGAAATTCTGGCGCTGGCCAACAGGCCGACTTTCAATCCAAATCTCTCGCGCGAAATCAAACCGCAGAAGCTGAAGAATCACGCCGTCAGTGATGTGTACGAGCCGGGATCAACTTTCAAGCTGGTCACAATTTCCGCGGCGCTTGAAGAAAAGCTGACTCGCCCTGATGAAATGTTTGATTGCCAGATGGGGTCGATCATAATCAACGGCCGCCGCATTCACGATTGGAAGCCGTTTGGAATCTTGCCGGTTTCAGGCATTCTGGCGAATTCTAGCGACGTCGGCGCGATCAAAATTGCGCTGCGCTTGGGCGATGAACGGCTTTACAAGTATATCCGGGCTTATGGTTTCGGGCAGCAGACCGGCATTGAGCTTCCCGGCGAAACACGCGGGCTTGCCAAACCCCTGAGCCGTTGGTCCAAAGTTTCCATCGGCGCAATCTCGATGGGGCAGGAGATTGGCATTTCGCCACTTCAGTTGACTTCCATGGTCTCAAGTATCGCGAATGATGGTGTTCTGGTTGCTCCGCGAATCGTGGCCGCCACAACCCAGCCGCAGAGCGCGCCGGGAATGGTTGCCTTTCATCCCACCGAGGAGCGTCGCGTGCTCTCTCCGCTGACCGCTGCGCAAATGAAGCCGATGATGCAAGGTGTTGTCCTGCACGGAACCGGCAAAAAAGCCATTCTCGAGGGCTACAGCTCGGCCGGTAAGACAGGCACGGCGCAGAAAGTTGATCCGGCTACCGGAACTTATTCGCGGACTAAGTACATCGCGTCTTTCGCGGGATTCGCTCCGGTCAACAACCCGGCAGTCACGATCGCCGTAATTCTGGACTCTCCGGTAGGTGGGCATCACGGCGGTCAGGTCGGTGGCCCGGTGTTTCAGCGGATAGCGCAGCAGGTGCTCGAGTATCTGCATACGACGCACGATGTCGAACTTCCTTCCAACCGCGATGTCTTTTTGGCCCAGCGCCGGGTGAAGGATCAGGATCTCGCGGAAGGCTCGCCGGATCGACTAGGAGACAACCTGGAAGCGGCGGACGCCAACACTCCAGAGACTAAATCGGCTCCGATTGCGCCCGTCAAGCCAAGCCCAGCTATCGCGAGCGCGGCCGTGATTCCAGCCGCGATACGCGAGCGCGAAGCATCCTCTTCTGCGACGACAGAAACAAGAGTGTCAGTCGGTGCACGTACAAGCTCTCCTGATACCCCAGCGGAAGGCACAGTCGTTCTGGACGTCGAGCAAGGCGGGATTGTGGTGCCATCGTTTGCTGGCAAAAGTGTTCGCTCGGCAATCGAAATCGCGGAAGAAAGCGGCCTGGATTTGGATGCAGTGGGCAGCGGCATCGCGCGTGAGCAGTCGCCGCCCGCAGGTTCGCATGTGGCGGCGGGATCCAGAGTGACCGTAAGATTCGGCCGATGATCGTAGCGCCGGCGTCTCGGCAGCTGTCGGAAGCAACTGGACTTGATCTCGATGCCGTGGCCTAGCCGATGATCGTAGCGCCGGCGTCTCGCCGGCTGTTGCGCGGGCGTCCTCGCCCGCACAAGGAGGGACAGCTCTTACATTCATTGCTGACCGATGAACCAGCCCAAACTTCACCATGCCCTATAATTCCATCCAATGACGTTCGAGCATCTCCTTCAAGGCGCAGAAATCCTCTCCCAGAGTGGCAATGCAAGCATCAGCGGGATTGAGTACGACTCGCGCCGGGTGAAGCCCGGAGATGCCTTTGTAGCAATGCGCGGTGAATCGAGCGATGGAAACAACTTCATCGACAAAGCGATCTCCGAGGGCGCGGTTGCGGTCATCACCGACTCGGCCAGCGAAAAACCGCGCAACGGAGTTGCCTGGGCGCAAGTGCCACAGGGACGACGCGCACTGGCGCGACTGAGCACAAATTTCTACAAACGTCCTGCGGAGCGCCTGACCATTACCGGCGTCACCGGCACGAACGGCAAAAGCACAACTGCGTTTCTGATTGAAGCGATCCTGAACGCTGTGGGACGCAAATGTGCCTTAGTTGGCACAATCGAGTATCACGTGGCTGGAAAAGTCCTGCCCGCACCGCACACAACCCCGGAGGCGCTGGAACTCAATCGCATGCTTGCGGATGCTCTGGGTCACGGCGCAACAGAAACGGTAATGGAGGTTTCCTCGCACGCGCTCGAGCAACAACGGGTGTACGGAATTGCCTTCGATGTCGCGGTGTTCACAAACTTAACTCGTGACCACCTCGATTATCACGGCACCATGGATCAATACTTTGCTTCCAAACAGGTTCTTTTCGAGGGCTGCGGAACCGAGGCGCCCCGTGCTGGCGTTATCAATATCGACGACGAATACGGACGTAAGCTGGAGAAAGTCAGCAGGAAGCGGAGTTCTGAGACATTTACCTATGGGCTCGCAAGCGGAGATTTCCATGCCGAAAAAGTCGAGATGACACCACGCGGGACGCGGGTTGATCTGATCACACCCGAGGGAACGATTCCGCTGTTCTCGGCTCTTATTGGAAAAGTGAACGTGTACAACATCCTGGCCGCGGCGGGCGCGGGTTATGCGCGCGATTGCGATCAGGAGGCAATCGCACTCGGTGTGGAATTGCTGGCTCGCGTTCCCGGCCGATTTGAACGAGTCGATTGCAAACAGCCGTTTACGGTCGTCGTGGACTATGCGCATACCGATGATGCACTCCGCAATCTCACGGCTCTCGGTCGCGAGTTTGTCCAGCGTGGAGGCCAGAAAGGTCGGGTGATCACTATGTTTGGCTGCGGCGGCGATCGCGATCGCGCCAAGCGCCCACTAATGGGCGAGGCCGCCGGCCGGGGCAGTGATTTCGTGGTGCTGACCTCCGATAACCCGCGCAGCGAAGATCCGCTCGCAATTATCAACGATGCCATGGTCGGACTGCAGCGCTCGGCTGGCAAGGGCCACGAAAAAATGCAGGTGATGCGGGATGGTCCGATCCCCTTTGATGATGTGCAGGTCGCGCAGCAAGTTCTGCGCGAGGCAGGGTACGATTGTGAAGCCGCCACCGCCGCTACCGGAAAGAATTCATGAAGCTGCCGCTCTCGCGAATTGCTGAATTCGTATCCGCATCGGGGAGCTACGATGGCAATGTCATAGCTCAAAGATATTCCACAGATTCGCGAACCATTCAACCAGGAGATCTTTTCTTTGCTGTTAAAGGCGAGAGACTCGATGGGCATGATTTTGTGGAGCAGGCATTCAGCAAAGGAGCCGTCGCGGCGGTTGTGCGGAAAGATCAGCTCGGGAAGTACTTAGTTAACACGCCGCTTCTGCAGGTCGATGACACTCTCGTCGCCTTACAGACCCTAGCCGCTGCAGTTCGCCGTCTGTGGGGCAAACCCCTAATCGGCGTTACAGGCTCGACAGGCAAAACTACTACGAAAGAGGCTATCGCCCATGTTCTTTCTTCGCGTTTTCGCATGCTGAAATCTGAAGGAAACTTCAACAATCATTTTGGCTTGCCGCTGATGTTGCTCAGGTTGGAGCCGGAGCACAACGCGGCGGTGATTGAAATGGGCATGTCGCATGCCGGAGAGATCGCGGCGCTGGCGAAAATCGCCCACCCGGAAATTGGGGTGGTGACGAATGTCGCTCCCGTTCATTTGGAGTTCTTCAAATCGATTGGCGAGATCGCTCGCGCCAAATATGAGCTAGTCGAATCTCTGCCCGCTGGTGGCATTGCCGTGCTCAATGCCGACGACGAGTACGTTTCACAGTTCGGGCGTGATTTTCATGGCAAAGTTGTGCTTTATGGACTGCGCTCGTCCGCCGACGTGCGCGCCGAGAACGGGAAGCATCATGGCGCCGAGGGTTCCACATTTGATGTTGTTGTGGGAGGTTGTCGCGAGCAGGCTTCATTGCCATTGGTCGGAGAGCACAACATTTATAACGCGCTCGCGGCCATTGCTGTCGGACTCGATCGCGGCCTCACGTTGTCTGAGGCAGCCGGCGCGCTGGCGACGCTCGCTCCCGCCGACAAACGCGGAGAGGTTGTCAAACTCGGTAACATTACGATCATCAACGATTGTTACAATTCCAATCCAAAAGCGCTCGATGCAATGGTGGATGCCCTGGCCGCGATGCCGGCTAAGCGGCGCATCGTAGTTGCGGGCGAAATGTTGGAATTGGGCGCGGCGGGCGAGGAGATGCATCGCAGTTCCGGTCGCCACATGGCAGAGAGGAAGATCGACGTTCTCGTCGGCGTTCGCGGTCTGGCTCAGTCAATGGTCGACTCGGCGCGCGAATCGGGAATGCGAGCCGAGTTTTTGGCCACGCCGCAGGAAGCGGGGGAATGGCTGGCGCGCGAAACGCGCGAAGGCGATGTCGTGCTGCTGAAGGCTTCGCGTGGCGTGAAGCTGGAGCAGGCTTTGGAATACTGGAAGTCGCCCCGGGCGAGCGCGTCCGGTGCACTTGAGAGCGGAAGTCGGCACGGAGGCTGATTGCTCTATTGGCTGTTGTACCTGAAGCTTTATCATTATTTTCCGCCCTTCCGCATCTTCCGTTATCTGACCTTCCGCACCGCGTTCGCCAGTCTAACAGCGCTCTTTACCGCAATGATCATCGGGCCGCTAGTCATTAACCGGCTGCGCGAATTTCAGATCGGGCAATACATTCGCGAAGAGGGCCCAAAAGCCCACCAGAAAAAAGCTGGCACTCCGACGATGGGCGGACTGCTCATTGCAATCTCCACAGTTATTCCAACCGTACTCTGGGCCGACTTGAGTAACCGCTTTGTATGGATTGCGGTGCTCGCAACTTCTGCGTTCGCCGCGATCGGCTTTGCTGATGACTACACAAAAGTCACGCACAGGAGAAATCTAGGCCTGACGAGCCGCGCCAAGCTGGGGTTGCAGATCGCAACCAGCGTGCTGATCGCCGTTACCCTTATTGCGATGCAGACGCGCGGCCTCTATTCCACGCGTTTAATGGTGCCGTTCCTAAAGCAATTTACGCCGGACCTTGTGATTGAGCGGCTGGCGCGCAATCCTGAACTTTGGCCGCTGGCATTTCTTCCCTTCATAGGGTTCGTCGTCCTGGTGATCGTGGGGGCAAGCAATGCGGTGAATCTCACCGATGGCCTGGATGGCCTCGCCATCGGCTGTACTGTCATCGCCGCGGGAGCTTTGGCCGTGCTCACGTATGTGAGCGGGCATGCTACGTTCGCCTCTTATCTTGAACTCCAACGAATGCCGCAGGTAGGAGAGCTGACGATTTTTTGCGGAGCGATGGTCGGATCGTCAATTGGATTCTTGTGGTATAACGCGCACCCGGCAGAGGTCTTCATGGGCGATGTCGGTTCATTGGCTTTAGGCGGGGCGATTGGAACGGTCGCCGTGATGATCAAGCAGGAGTTGCTGCTGCCATTCATCGGAGGAGTCTTTGTCATTGAGGCAATTTCAGTGATCCTGCAGGTAACCTCTTACAAGTTGCGCAAGAAGCGCATTTTCAAAATGGCGCCTCTGCACCATCATTTCGAGCTGCTGGGCTGGTCGGAGTCGAAAATTATCGTGCGCTTCTGGATTGCCTCGTTGGTTTTTGCGCTATTCGCGCTGACCACACTGAAATTACGATAGGTTCACGTTTAAGCCGTGGAGCTCAATAACAAACGCGTACTAGTAGTCGGCTTGGGCAAATCGGGTGTTGCGTCGGCGCTGTTCTTGAGAAGCCGCGGCGCCCAAGTGACGGTCTCAGATTCCAAGCCTCAGGAACAGCTCAGCGAGGAAATCCCTATTCTGCTCGACCACGGGATCATCATCGAGACCGGCGGACATGGCGAGCGTACATTTCACGGGCAAGACCTGATCGTGGTCAGCCCGGGAATGCCCGCCGACTCGCCGCCTTTGGTCCAGGCGCGGGCACTAGGAGAGCCGGTAATCGGCGAAATCGAACTCGCCGCGCAATTTCTGCCAAAAAACATCGTCGCAATCACAGGCTCAAATGGCAAGACCACCACGACTACTCTGACCGGCGAAATCATCACTGCAGGCGGATATCCCACTCGAGTGGGCGGCAACATCGGCACTCCGGCGATTTCACTTGTAGACGCTGCTCGGCCTGACTCAGTCATCGTCCTGGAAGTCTCCAGCTTTCAGCTCGAGACCATCCAGACTTTCCGGCCCAAAGTGGCTGTCGTGCTCAATGTCACGCCAGACCACCTCGATCGGCACCGCACTTTCGAAACCTACGTTGACGCTAAAGCCCGAATCTTCGAAAACCAGCACGCGGATGACTTTGCGGTTTTGAACGCCGACGATCCCGTCTGCGTTGAGCTGTCCGACAGAACGCGAGCGCAAGTTTTCTGGTTCAGCCGGAAAAAAGAAGTACAGCAGGGAGCATCGTTGCGCGACGGCAGAATTTTGTTTCGTGATTCATCCGGGCAGCAGGAGATTATGGTGGCTTCCGAAATTCCGCTAAAAGGCGCCCACAACCTGGAGAACACGCTGGCCGCGATCTGCGCTGGCGCCCTCATGAAGTGTGCGCCGGAGCGAATCCGCGCTGCCGTGCGCAACTTCAAAGCGGTAGAGCATCGGCTGGAGTACGTCGCCACAATTCGCGGCGTGGAATACTACAACGATTCGAAAGCTACAAACGTAGACGCGACGATCAAGGCTCTGGAATCATTTCCCGCGAACATCCATCTTATTCTGGGAGGAAAAGACAAAGGCAGCGACTACACCGTCCTCAACGATCTTCTGCGCCAACGAGTAAAGCGCGTCTATACCATCGGCGCAGCAGCAGACAAGATTGAATCGCAGGTCAGGGAAGCGGCCGAGATTGTTCATGCGGAATCTCTGGACAGTGCCGTTCAGCGGGCAAGCGCAAGTGCCCAGCCGGGAGATATCGTGTTGCTGGCTCCCGCCTGCGCCAGCTTCGACCAATTTCGAAATTACGAGCACCGGGGCAAAGTCTTCAAAGAACTGGTGCAGCGGCTGTCCGGGAAGGAAACTGTCTGATCCCGCTCGAAACCCGCACTTACTGCGAAATTTTCCAGTGACGGTCTCGAGCTCTGTCGTGGTTCGTCATTCGCCAGGTGCCATCTATGCACTGCACTTTCGGCATGACATCGGTCGCTGTGCCACCTCCCAAGCGTAATCGTTGGACACGTGCCACAGCCCGGTCCACGACGCGAGCCAGTTCGGCTCCGTAATCAGGAGAGCGTTCTTCGCGTAAACGACGCTTTGCCTTCTCCGCAGAAAACCAGGTGCGATTTCGATTGAACTCCTGCGGCGGGCCTAGCCGCAAGACTTCGCAAAGATGGGCACTGACGCCAACCTCAATTGCAGAAGAGCTGCCGCTGCCCTTCCTGCGAACGTAGCGGGTAAATGAGACCTCCTCCATCCGACCATGGACTCCAGCCTCCTCATAAGCTTCGAGGGCAGCCGCCTGAGCGTGCGTCAGCCCCGGTTCGACGCCGCCCTTAGGAAAGGTCCAGCGTCCGCCGCGGGTCTGAACCAGCAAGAACTCAATGCCACTGCCGCGAATCCGATAGCACACTGCGGCGACCTGTTGACATTTCCGCAGCCTGCGAACTTGCGATACTCGAAAGACCCTAGTGGGCACCTGAGCAGTCGCTGCCTGTGATGGGCTGATGATTAGTCGCGAATCTCCAACGCTCATCGCCATAGAGTGCGCGATGCGGCCCCCTTTTGACTAGAGCACAGTATGGTTCCGGCGGGAGATTGTCGCGTCTCAATTCAGTCCGAGCTCTTGAGTTAATTTGGGGCTTCCTACACGGCGTTCGAGAAGCCAATCCATCCACAACGGGAATCTTTCTACCTACTTGCACCAGGGGCGTGGAGACAATATTTTTTCTTGGCGGGAGCTCGCTGCGAGGAACAGACCTTTGGAAACCTGCATTGTCTGCGCTGTAATCGGGAGCTCGAAGCGGGACACAAATCGGTTGCCGTGTATATGTTCGCGCAGACCGTAGGGGTAAGACCGCGGCAAAAATCGGCGGCACAGCGAATTTGTTTCTGCCCACAGTGCTCAGTCTCTTTGGCAATGGGACCTCCACCGGAAGGCGCCCTCAACATCGTCGCCTGGCAGATGATCCGCGATCTGGTCAGCTCGGATCCGGCACTGAACCAAGCAGCATGGGAAACTTTGCGAGGAGTTGTAGGCTTACTGTCGGCTACGGGCACCGATGATGGCTCGCGTCGCGCCTCTGGAGGCTATTTTGAGTTTTGAGCGTACTCGCTGAACCACGAGAGTTACCTCTCTGCATAAATTAGCAGCAAAAAATCTCTGTGGTCTTGTATCTCCGTGGTGGAATGAGTCCTCATGGCAAAACGTGTCAGCGCCGATCGCTGGCTGTTCACTGTCACTCTGTGTCTGGTGTTTGTTGGCCTGGTCATGGTGTTCAGCGCATCGGCTGTGATTGCCAAGGAGCGCTACGGCTCCGGTTACACCTTTCTTTTTCGCCAGCTTGCCTGGGCGGTGACAGGGATCGTAGCGATGTTCGTCGCCATGAAGCTCGACTACCGCCGCTATAAGCATCCCGCAGTTGTGTTCTCCGTTCTAGGTGTAACCACCTTGATGCTAATCTCGGTCTTTTTCCTCGACCGCACCCACCACACGCATCGCTGGATTCATTGGGGAAGCTTTTCGTTCCAGCCGTCAGAAATCGCCAAACCCGCGCTTATTCTTTTCCTGGCATTTTTCCTGGAGAGCCGCACCCGATCGATCGACGACTGGCGGAATACGTTGCTACCCGCGCTCATTCCTACGGCGGTGTTTCTCGGCTTAATTGTTTTCCAGCCCGACCTCGGAACTGCCATTGCGTGCGCCGCGATTACAGGCTCTGTGTTGTTTGTGGCGGGGCTGAGATTGCGGTATCTGGGCTATGCTCTGCTCGCGTCGCTTGCGCCGCTTTATTTTTTGATCTTCCATGTCGCGTACCGGCGCGACCGCATTCTGGCATTCCTCGATCCCTACTCGGATCCGCAGGGACGTGGATTTCACATTATTCAATCACTCATCGCCGTCAGCACTGGAGGCATTACCGGCCTGGGATTGATGGAGGGGAAGCAGAAGCTGTTCTATCTTCCAGAGCCGCACACTGATTTCATTTTTGCCGTGACCGCGGAGGAACTAGGTCTTGTAGGGGCTCTTGTTATTATCGCGCTATTCGCAGTCTTTTTATGGCGGGGGATCCGCACCTCCCTGCACACGCAAGATATGTTCGGACGACTACTATCGGTTGGAATAACCAGCATGGTCGTGGTGCAAGCATTTATCAATGTGAGCGTGGTGTTAGGCCTCATGCCTACCAAAGGCATTCCACTACCATTTGTCTCTTATGGCGGGTCGTCATTGTTTGTGACTCTCGCATGCGTTGGAGTGCTGCTGAATATCAGCAAGCAGGCGGACTGAAGATTTTCAATGTAGGCGCGGACGTCCTCGCCCGTGCCGTCTGACCGTAGTTTATAGTGCACTCCATGCGAGCCATTCTGGCGGGAGGGGGAACCGGCGGACATGTCATCCCAGCGCTCGCCATCGCGCAAGAGCTGCAGAAGCTCTATCAGGCGGAGGTGCTGTTCATCGGGACGGCACGCGGACTTGAGAATAAGCTTGTACCGCCGGCAGGATTTCCGCTTCGCCTGGTTGAAGTTGGAGCTCTGAATCGCGTAAGCCTCGCAACGCGGCTAAAAACGTATTTCGGGTTGCCGTCGGCGATCTGGCAGGCGCGCCGCATCTTAGTCGAATTCAGTCCCGATATCGTAATCGGCGTTGGTGGCTACGCCTCGGGCCCAGCGATGATGGCGGCCATCATGAAGGGAATTCCGACTCTGGCGTTCGAGCCGAATGTTGTGCCGGGATTTGCCAATCGCGTAGTTGCGCGCTGGGTCTCGGCAGCGGCTGTACACTTCGAGGAGACCGCCAAATTTTTCCGCCACGCAGAAATAACTGGGGTGCCGGTGCGCCAGGCTTTCTTTCAAACCATCACAAAGCCGCCCGGAACGCAACCGACCCTGCTGGTTTTTGGTGGCAGCCAGGGTGCGCATGCCATCAATCAAGCCATGATCCAATGCCTTCCGGAGCTGTTGAAGCAAGCGCCCGCGATCCACATCATCCATCAGACCGGCGAGCGCGACTATAATGAGGCGCAAGCTGCGTACCAACGGTCGGGCGCGTCTGCCGAGGTTCACAAGTTCATTAATGACATGCCCGCTTTCTTCGCGCGAGCAGATTTGCTGCTGTGCCGCTCCGGGGCGAGCACCGTGGCGGAAATCGCGGCAGCCGGAAAGCCGGCTATCTTTGTTCCCTTTCCACGCGCCGCCGATGACCATCAGCGGGTAAACGCCCGAGCCTTGGAGCGGGCGGGCGCTGCTGTGGTATTGGAAGAAACAAAACTGGATGAAGTCTGGCTGGTCGAAACCGTCAGTACGATGCTCGGCGATTCCCAGCGGCTCGCTCGGATGAGCGAGGCCGCGCGAAGCCTGGCACACCCAAACGCGGCGCATGACATTGCCGAGATGGCGGCGCGACTTGCAGGAATTGAAGACTAAGCCACGGATTTGCACAGATTCTCACGGATTCTCTTGAATTGATCCGTATTAATCCGTGTAAATCCGTGGCCAAGAAATTAAACAATGTTTGCCAAAATTCAACGCGTGCATTTTGTCGGGATCGGCGGCATCGGCATGAGTGGCATCGCCGAGGTGCTGCTGAATCTTGGATTCAAGATTTCCGGCTCGGACCTGAAGATGTCGGCTGTCACTGACCGGCTTGCATCTCTGGGCGCCACTATTTTCGAGGATCATCGCCCGGAGAATGTCGGCGGCGCCGAGGTCGTGGTGGCAAGCTCAGCCGTCCCTCACAATAATCCCGAGCTTGCAGAAGCGCGGGCGCAGCACATTCCCGTCATCCAGCGAGCCGAAATGCTGGCAGAGCTGATGCGCCTGAAATATGGAATCGCCGTAGCCGGCATGCACGGCAAGACCACCACCACTTCGATGGTCGCGGCTGTATTGGCTGCTAGCGGCCTCGATCCCACAGTTGTGGTCGGCGGACGCGTGGATGCTATGGGCTCCAACGCCCGGCTCGGCAACTCACAGTACATGGTCGCGGAGGCCGACGAGAGTGACCGCTCATTCCTGAAGCTTTCGCCCATCCTGGCGGTCGTGACCAACATCGACCGCGAACACATGGACTGCTATCGCAACATGCGTGACGTGAAGCGGGCTTTTTTGGACTTCATGGATCGAGTGCCATTTTACGGGATGGTCGTGCTCTGCAACGACGATCCGATTCTGCGCCGCCTGCTGCCTCAGATCCCTCGCCGGGTGGTGACCTACGGCACTCGCCGAGGCTCAGATTTCCACATCAAGGTGCGGGAGTGCGGATTCGACAACCAGAACAACCACCCGATCAGCCGTTTCGACGTGATCTACCGTGGCACCAACCTTGGAGACTTCCGACTGCGTGTGCCAGGAGCCCACAACGTGCTTAATGCTACGGCGGCCATTGCCGTAGGGATCGGCCTGGATATCCAAGTCGGCCAGATTCGCGCGGCACTCGAAACCTTTCACGGCGTGGACCGTCGCTTTCAACTGCGCGGCAAGGTTGCTGGGATCAGCGTAATCGATGACTACGGTCACCATCCTACGGAAATTCGCGCCACCCTTGCTGCCGCCCGGCAGTGTGGCTTTGGCAAGATTCATGTGATCTTCCAGCCGCATCGCTACACCCGAACTCGCGATCTGATGGACGATTTCGCGACCGCATTTGAGGACGCGGACAGCCTAATCGTTCTGGATGTCTACCCCGCCAGCGAGCAGCCGATCGAAGGCGTAACGGGCGAGGCATTGGTGCAGAAGATTATCGAGGCAGGGAAAAGTAGCGCTACATACGCCAGTTCCTTTGCGGAGGCCGCCAAATCGGTTTGTGAGGTAGCGACTGAAGGAGACATGATTCTAACCCTTGGCGCAGGAGGCGTTTCCCAACTGGGACCTATGATCCTGGAGAAGCTGCAAGGATCTGAGAATACAGTCATCACACAGCCGGTCAGCCAAGTCTGACTTCGATCTATCCAGAGTTCTTTACCCTCTTTTCCGACGATGTTCAGGGGAACTATTTCGCTTACAAAGGCGTAAATACCCTCATGCGGGGCGATAACGAATTTTCACCTCCCCCGTCTAAATTTTGAGTAACGGCAAGGAGCAATATCGTGAATTCCGATAGAGGATGGTACCTGGTGGCAGTGGGCGTGCTCGCGCTTGGGATCAGCAACTCAGTGATCAGCGACTCGGCTCGAGGATTCAGCGACCGCGCCGCGGCGGTAGCAGACCATCTGTCCGCCGAGGCGATGCGGGGACTCGCCGTCGCCCAGCTAATGTCCAACCGAGGCGATCCCGGTTGGGCTCATGCCCAGGGTACTATTGCTCGTGCCCAAACCCGCCTGGCGCTTGTGCGAGCGAAGATCGATGCGAAACGGGCTGTGTCGACCAGGGTGCATTCATGGTGTGCGATAGGCACTCGGCGTCAGGTCACCGTCGCATTGTCTTCACCCGAAGATGGAGATTGGGACGTCGAAGACCTCCAATAACCAGAGTGCGTGTCTCGATTCTGTGGTGTGGAACTGCTGCCTTCCTGTGCAAAAGATCCGCAAATTTTTCTATCTCAATTCGCGAAAAGCAGTTATAGTGGTTTCGCTCGCGATTCCCTGACGACAACTGACCTGGGTTGATGGCCAGGAAAACTCCTACCATCTCGCAGGAAGAGTTGTATCTGCAACCCGACGAGCCGGTCCGCGAAGAACTCGACGATGCGCGGCTGCTCGACTTGGATGCGGAAGAGGAATCGCCGTTCCTGCGTGGACAAAAGCGCGTCTCCGTCCGCCGCGGGTCTCTGCCCAAGAAAACTGCTGCCCGTTTGACCTGGGCGGCTCTTGCTGTCGGGATTGTTTTTCTCTCCGGAATTGCGGTCGCTTCCCTCTACCACTACGGCGAACGCTCCTGGCGCTTTCGAGTGGAATCGAGCGATGACATCGAAATTGATGGCACTCAGAACGTCAGCCGCGCGCAAGTGATGGAAGTAATGGGCGGTGACATCGGGCGAAACATCTTTTTCGTGCCGCTGGATCAACGCAAGAAGCAACTGGAGCAGATTTCGTGGGTGGAATCGGCCAGTGTCATGCGGTTTGCTCCCAACCGTTTGCGAATTGAGATTCATGAACGCACTCCAATCGCGTTTGCGCGGGTCGGCTCAAAGATCCTGGTGACGGACTCAGCCGGCACGCTGATGGAGCTTCCCGCGAAAAAGAAGTACTCATTTCCCGTGATCATCGGAATGAATCCCGGCGAACCACCCTCCACGCGCTCCGCCCGGATGAAAATTTACAACGATGTCGTTAGCCAGCTCGACTCAGGCGGCGCTCATTATTCCCAGGATCTCAGTGAAGTGGATCTTTCCGATCCGGATGACGTAAAAGTCCTCGCGAATAATCGTGACGGTGAAGTGCTGGTGCATCTTGGGTCTTCAAATTACCTCGAACGTTACAAGATTTACGTGGCACACATGCAGGAGTGGCGGCAGCAGTTTTCCAAGCTGGAATCGGTGGACTTGCGCTATGACCGG
>WNGE01006639.1_pt1 | contig 20587 bp, 19 predicted proteins | sample 5400651 | NCBI WGS metagenome assembly WNGE01 (sample SAMN13153370, study PRJNA577476) | soil metagenome | isolation source: 60 cm soil or saprolite under grassland replicate 2 | place: USA:California | collected 2016-06-15 | reverse complement strand
CTTTGTATTTGGCAATCCTCGCCCTATCCTCAGCGGTTTTTTCATCATGGCAATGGCGGTGATACACCCATTTGTTGCTCCTATTGTCCTTTCCGCCAAGGGCTGTCGGGACAATATGATCGACTTCGAGCAGATCACCGTCACGAAAGTAGAGTCCACATCGTGGGCATTGTCCCTTCTGCATTTGAAGGAGCTTGGCCTTTTCGTTGTTCACCAGTGGATGCTGCTTGAGCCGTTTTCCCCAGTAGAGTAGCTTGCCATCGTATGGGCTTGAGCTTCCCCTGACCAATATATAGTCTTGATGATGGGTGTCCACATGGCTCACGACATACATTGGTTTGGTCTTTCCTTCTGCATCCTTGAAGTACGTCCCAAATCTGTTCCGTTCTTCTACTCTGATGAAGTATTTCTCTTTTACCCATTGTTTGCTTTTGTTCGGGTGCCGTGTCTTTTCCCATCGGCAGAGTTGTAGAAAGGTGATATGATCGCAGGTGCTAAATGCCTCGGTGCATATCACCCAACGATGGTAGTAACACCAGCCTCGAATGATGGGATTGAGGTCGCGTATGACTCGCTTTTGTGGGGCGTTTCGTTGCTTTCTCAACACTTGCCCGATCTGTTGCGTGTGACGCTCGATGGATTCCTTACTGGGTTTGATGAGTGTCTTAAACCCTAATGGCTTTCCATGCGTACTTTTTCCCGTGTGGGTTTTACCCACATAGAATTGACGTATGGTGAAGCCAAGAAAGTCAAAACCTACGTTTCCCTCGTGGGGAGTGAGCGTATGAGTGACTCTCGTTTTGTTCGGGCTGAGCCAGAGTCCCATGCTTTTGAGCCATTCCGTGGCGAGTGTCGCAGCCTTTTGCAGTTCCTCTTTGTTGGGATGAAGCACCACAAAGTCGTCGGCATACCGGATGACAATGGGTTTCCCATCTTGATACTTTGCCTCTTGAATGGCGATCTCCATTCCGTGCAAAGCGACATTCATGAGTAAAGGTGAGATTACGCCACCCTGCGGGGTTCCGCTCTCGGTTGGGCTGAAATGGAGTTCCTCCATGACTCCCGCTTTCAGCCATCCTTTAATCAGATGCGTCAATTGAGGAAATGTATGCAGCTTCTCTACTAACGTGTCATGGGAGATGTTGTCGAAACATCCCTTAATATCGGCGTCGAAGACGAACTTTGGCTTGCTTTTGATGGCAAGGAAGATCGCTCCGATGGCATCGTGGCATGATCGCCCTGGCCGAAAGCCATAGCTGTGGGGTTCAAACACGGCTTCCCAGGCTGGCTCCAGTGCCAGTTTGACCAGGGCCTGTTTCGAGCGCTCCATCATGACGGGAATGCCTAATGGCCTTCGCTCGTCTGGCTTCCCAGGCTTGGGTATCCAGATGCGCCGGACTGGGAGTGGACGCTTGCTGTGTTTCCAGTATTTTGGGTGTATCTGTTGGGCCATGACCAAGCGTTCTTTGGGAGGAACCGATTTCACTCCATCCACTCCTGCCGTCTTCTTGCCCTGGTTGTCCTGTGTCACCCGTCGTACTGCCAACAGTCGTGCGGCTTCCGATTTCAGTAACAGCTTTTGCAGTTTCTCTACTTTTCTTGTGTTACCACTCTGTTTGGCTCGATAGATGCGTTTTTGAATGCGGAAACAATGCTGCTCGAACTTACGCCAGGGCAGCTTGTTCCAAGCCACGCTCATCTCGTCAGTTTCCTGCGTTGATGACGTTTTCCTCTTTGCCATTCTACTCATCTCTCTATCCTCCATACAGCAGGGTCTACGTCAGCCTATCCTCTCCATTACGGAGAGGCATTCGCTTCTTAGACCATCTCTCCCTGTGTGACATTGGTTGGAACCTACTTGGCGCATCGACCATCGCCAAGAGTTCATCACAGGGTTACTCCGTTCCGATCTGTTGTTGTCCGCTGTTTTAGGTGGGTACTGTCCACCGTGCGCGGTTCGTCGTGGGGTAAGACGATGGCAAAATCGCCCTATGACGTTCCATGAGGTCCATGGTTGACGCGCAAGTACCATTTTGGTCAAGCCTGTCATTCCGCGTAGGCTTGTTCATCATGACGATGGGTCGGTCATACCTTCAATTCACTCCCTTGTTGGAGAGCATACCACGGGGGTGTCACTTTCTGATGCCCACACATCAGGTGAGGACTTGCACCTCACACCAACCGATCAGTTGTGTTACAGTGAACCTGCAACCAGCCCATCCCCACGCTTTCGCATGTTTCGGACTAACGGTTCGCACAAAGCCATATGATGTTTGAAAAGGGGGGTCAGTCCAATTGGACAAAAACCTTTTGATTGTTGTGCCAGACCCACTGGCCCACTGCGGCACCTCGTCTAGGCGTGCCACAACGCTCGCCCCATGCCTGCGCGACCACACAAGGGGGGCACGATACCCGTGGGCGGTCAGACGCTGGCGCATTCCTCCACCCGATCCAGCCACTCGCGCATGAGGGCGTGGCAGAGTCCATCCTGTTCGATATTCACAAAATGTCCGGCCCGATCGAGCACAGCGAACGTCGCTCTGGGGTAGTTGTCCAGCAGATCCCAGGCGTCCCGGTATCCACAGAGGTGGTCTTGTCGTGCGGTCAGCATGAGCGTGGGGCCACCAAAGAGGGTGGGCTGTGTGTCCACTTCGAAGGAAGAGGGGCCGACCGCCTCCAGTCGCGCGTTGAAGGGGTGGTCGGCTCTCTGGACCTCCGCCGACACGTCGCGTACCGCCTCGACCACCGTGGGGCTCTGCACCACAACGAGGCCCTCGACGAACTGTGCCTCGTCCGGCTCTAACTGGGCCAGAAGCTGTGGGTTTTCCACAAGCGTGGTCCTGGGTGGGAGATGGGCCTGTGAGGGGTCTGCCTTCACCTGGGGTGCACAGAGCAGCACGCCATCGATCGACGCTGCACGGCGCGAGACCACGCCACGGGCCAGGTACCCACCATAGGACAGGCCGGCGAGCACGAAGCGTTGACCGGGGATGACCGTGTCGATGAACGCCAGCACCACGTCGAGCATCTGATCGTGCGTGGCCAGACGGTCCACGCTCGGGGTGAGCCCCGTGCCGGGCAAGTCAGGATAGATGCGCAGCCAGCCGTCCCGCTGCGTGAAGAGGGGTTCCATGAACCGTTCCATAATGTGATGATCGCTTGGCCGCCCAGGCAACATCACGAGGGGCCGGCCGGTGCCGTAGGTTTCATAGAAGATCGCGAGATCTCCGAGGTCACATTTCATGTGCTGATACCTCCGTTCATGTGCATGATGTCTGTGCTCGACAAGGAACAGTGTAGCACAGAAGGAGGGACAAAACTTCTCGGATCTTGCTCTGATTTGATCATGATATCATCGATGGCGCTCCGGCAGCACGCTTCACCCAACGATTGAAAGACCTGATTGAGAGCGGCTATGGTCTTTTCGACTCCACGGTCGAGTTGGAGCAGGTTGTAGTTTCAGGGACATCTAAGAAGAGTTAAAGCGGTCCGCATCGAAAGGAGGACCGATGAACGCAGTGGGCAAACGGGTTGCCAGTCGTGACGCGGGTTCGCAGGTTTCCGCAAGAGGAAAGTCGCAAACAGACGTACCCTATGTGTTGATCAAGTTTGACCTCTTCAATAGGAGTGGTCGTGTCTCCGAGATACTCTGGCTCCCCATAGGTTGGCATGGTTCAGGTTAACACCACCCAGATTGATTGCCTCAAGATTGGCTCCACTGAGGTCTATCCCTGCCAAGCTCGTATTTGATTGAAGCAATGCAAGGATTGCTTCTCTTGTAATCTTAGTGGTGCATCTTGTATACGGTGACATGCTCTTCTCTCCTTACGTTATTCACAATCCTCATCGCAGTTCTGCACGCTGTGGAACGTGTCAGGTTCAGCCTGAAATGGGTTCGATAGCAATGTAGACTTCATCAGCTTTCGCCTTCCGGTGAAGCAGGCGCCAAGCATTTCTCGTGAGAGGGAGCATGACGCCGTATTTCTTTGCCAGTGCGGTCGAAGCCGCCGTACACTCCTCAGGCTCCGTCAGAATGCGAGCCTTTCCCGCGCTCACCGCTCCGGTGACTTTGCCGCTGTAGGTACACGGGGCGAGCGTGACTCGCCCGCTTCGGCGAAGGCGTTTGAGCTTGCCTGCGTCCGCGCGTGTTCCGACATAGATCGTCCCAAGACTTTGAGCGAACATCACCGGTGTCGTCACGGCTTGCCCTGTCTTGCGGAACGTCGTCAGAGCGATACACTGCTCTCTCCCGAGGTCAGGAAAGGTTGCTCTCTCGATAACTGTAGACATGGTTCACCTCCCGTGAGATTGATACCTGTTCCGTCCTGGAGCGCGACTCTCGTGTGCAGCCGCCGCTCCCGGAAGATGTGCTCTCTCACCTGGTAGCGTTTACGGCCACCTGGCGGATGGAGCCATCTCCTCTTATCAGAAGAGTAAGGCATTGGCCTCACATGGCCATCTCAAATGGGAGCTTCCCCATCACACGCCCGTCACACTTTGCATGGGAGATCGGCAGCCGGACCTTCTCGAACCTTACCAGGCGGACTGCCCACCCGCCAACCTGAAGCCAAACGGTTTGCGCCTCTGGGTGACCCTCCCTCGGACCCACCCCGCTCACCTGTGATGGTTCTGTGAGCAGGAGGTTGACTATTGTGATGTCCTGGTGATGTCCTTGCATTACACTTCATATTGGAAAGGCCTGTCACAGATGCTGATGGGCACAACGAGGTGTGGATTGGAGACCCAACGTCTTGTCCCATCAGAGAGGGAGGGAGAGAGAGCATGAAACAGCAACACGCTGATTATCAGGGGGTCCCCTATCCGAAGATCCGGCGGTGGATGGCGGCCATGTTTCGTTCCGTCCAGCACAAGCCCATGATCCATGGCTTGCTCGAAGTCGATGTGACCAGGGCGCGTGAGTTCCTGCGGGACCATAAAGCGAAAACCGGGGAGTCCCTGTCGTTCACGGCGTTCCTCACTACCTGCCTAGCACAAGCCGTCGCTGAGCACAAAGCCGTGCAGGCCTGTCTCCAAGGCAGCAAGCGCCTCATCCTGTTTGATGAGGTGGACGTGTATCTCCCGATTGAGCATGAGATGGCTGGCCAGAAACAAGTCCTTCCCTCCATTATCCGAGCAGCCAATCGCAAGACCGTGCGCGAGATTCATCACGAGATCAGGGCAGCCCAGGTGCAGGATGTGACAAAAGACCTGATGAGGTTTCAGTCCCTTCCGACTTTGCTCTTTAAACCCTACCTCTGGATCTTCACCTGGATAGGGAGAACGCATCCACAGGTGTGGAAGAAGAACGTGGGGACAGTAGGTATCACGGCAGTAGGCATGTTTGGGAACGGTGCGGGCTGGGATATCCCTATACCCCCCCCGACACCACTCATGATGACGGTGGGTGGCATTAGCGAGAAGCCGGGGGTCGTTGACGGGCACATCGCCATCCGGGACTATCTGAGTCTGACGATCAGCTTTGATCACGAGCTGATCGATGGCGCACCGGCGGCACGTTTCACCGAGCGGTTGAAAGAACTGATTGAGAGCGGCTATGGCCTGCCTGACTCCACGGTCGCGTCGGAGCAGGCCGGAGCGGAAGGCGCGTCAAAGCAGAAGGTGGATGCCACGCGTAATGCTCTGCCATGAGAGCATTACGAAAGAGCCTTCTTGGTTCTTCCCATTCCTCCCCCAGATGCATCCCATGTCCTCTGATGTGGCTCCACGACGAGCCACACGCTTTGAAGGAGGTAGACCCATGAATACAGTTGTCAAAACACGGTATGGCGAGGTGCGTGGCAGTGTCGCCGATGGCGTGCATACCTTTAAAGGCATTCCTTACGCAGCGCCACCCTTTGGCGCCTATCGGCTCCGACCGCCACAGCCGGTTGCGCCCTGGAGCGGCGTGCGAGACGCCCTCAGCTATGGCCGGAAGCCACCCGAGCCGCCTCATCCCCCGTGGGTGCCAGAGCTTGCCATCCCCGGTGAGGACTGCTTGAACCTCAACATCTGGTCCCCCGACCTCAGGTCAGCCGGTCGACCGGTGATGGTCTGGATATCTGGCGGTTTGTTTGAGTATCACGGAGCGGGTGCGTCGCCCTGGTATGACGGCAGTCGTTTCGCCCGCGACGGCATCGTGTGCGTGACCATCAATTACCGTGTCGGTCCCGACGGCTTCCTCTATCTGGGCGAGGGAGACGCCAACCGCGGCTTGCTCGACCAGATCGCTGCCCTCCAGTGGGTGCAGGAGAATATCGCCGCCTTTGGTGGTGATCCACAGAACGTCACCATCTTTGGCGAGTCGGCTGGGGCTATGAGCGTCGGCACGATGCTTTCCATGCCTCGCGCCGAGGGGCTGTTCCGTCGCGCCATCGCCCAGAGTGGGGCGGCTCAACATGTGACAAGCGCCGCGACCGCGCAGCGGATCAGCCAGTACCTTGCCGAGAAGCTTGGCGTCGCAGCAACCCGCGAGGCGATCGCGGCGGTTCCCCTCGATCGCCTGTTTGCGGCCCAGGTGGAGTTGAAGGCTGATGTAGACGCACATCACGACCCGGAGCGCTGGGGGGAGGTGGCGGCCAACCTGCTGCCCTGGGAGCCGGTGATCGATGGAGATATCCTTCCCGCACGTCCGATTGATCGCATTGTTGCCGGAGCCGGCGCGGGTGTCGACGTCATGGTCGGCACGAACACCGACGAATGGAGGCCGTTCCTGGTAGCTAATGGCGCGATCGAGCAGGTCACCAACGAGGCTCTGGTTGCATTTGTGGCGGCCTACGGACTCCCGGTCGAGGCGGCACTGGCGACCTATCGCGCAGCACATCCGAACGCCAGCGCCGGCGATCTGCTTGCAGCAGTCCAGACCGACTGGTATTGGCGCATCCCCGCTATCCGCCTGGCCGAAGCACACGCGAAGAGCCCCGCGGCCACCTACATGTACGAGTTCGCCTGGCGCTCGCCGCAGCTCAACGGACTCCTTGGCGCGTGCCATGGGCTTGAGATTGCCTTCGTCTTCGACACGCTGGGCAATGGGACTGAGCCGCTGCTGGGAAACGACCCTCCACAACAGCTCGCCGACACCATGCACGCCGCCTGGGTTGCCTTTGCTACCAGTGGAGACCCCGGTTGGCCGAAGTACGAGCTTTCGCGTAGGGCAACCATGCGCTTCGACACAACGTCAGAGGTCGTGGACGATCCTCGATCCGCGGAGCGGGCACTGTGGGAAGGCCTGCGGTAGCTTCTGCTACCGCAGGCTATCCGTGCATCTGACGATCAACCGAGAGCGGCGTCTGCATCCGTATGGTCTCCATCAAGACCGAGAAGAGGGAGTTGGATCACATCCGGCTTCCTCGATCGCTTTGGGGTCATCTGTGTGGAGTCCGTATATTCGACTGTCCCTGCTGTCATGTTCAACTTGATCGAGACCTCAATGCTTCCATCAATATTCGTGGCCTGGGACTACAGGCCCTCGGCTTGTCCGTAGAAGCCCCTGTCTTTCGACTTGGGGAGTAGTCACAAAGTCCATATCTTATTATAAGCGGATGTCAGTGTGCGCTCTTGACAATATATAACAAAAACGTTAATATTTCATCGTATCGTTAAATATATTTGACGCCACGCAGCGAACGTGGCGGAAAACGTCCAGGCGCTTGAATATCAAGAACCTGGCAATGCGCGTGCAAGCAAATGATGAATGATCTTGATACTACGCTCACTGCGTTGGCCGACCCCACCAGGCGTCATGTGGTAGAACTTCTGCGAGAACGTCCTCGCCGGGCCGGTGAGCTCTCCGCTGATTGCGCGATGAGCGGTCCCGCGATGAGCCGGCACCTGCGCGTGCTGCGGGCCAGTGGCCTCGTTGAAATCGAAGAGGAGCAGATCGACCAGGATGCACGACTACGTATATACCGGCTGCGCCCCGAGCCATTCGTCGCCCTGCAGGCGTGGCTCGACCAGGTGCAGGCATTCTGGACCGAGCAGCTCGGCGCCTTCAGGGACCACATTGAGCGTACCCAGAAAGGAAAGCAGACATGAGATCCACTGACATCGTTACTGCCACCGTCGAGGTGGCCGTTGACCCCGCTACCGCGTTCGCGATCTTCACCGAGGAGATAGGCCAGTGGTGGAGGCCAGGTCCCATCAACTGGAACGACTCCAAGCGGGCAATTGGCATCCGCATCGAGCCCGGCGTGGGTGGTCGCTGGCTAGAGGTGTATGATAACGCTACGGGCGAGGGCTTCGAGTGCGGCCGCATCATTGTGTGGGAACCGGGCGAACGCCTTGTGTTTTTGTATCGGGACGCTGGCCACAACATTGACGAAACGGAGGTCGAGATTCGCTTCGAGGCAATTGACGACGGCACCAGGGTGACTCTCGAACACCGTGGCTGGGACAAGGTACTCTCCGACATCGTCGCCAGAAGGCGTGCGCTTAAACGGTGGGGGTGGGCCAACATCCTCGGCTGGTTCAGCGAGTGGGCATTCTGGGGGTCTCCGCGCCGCGTGAGAAGCGGTTCCGAAGCCCAGCTCCAGGATACGGCTCACTAACGAGGTAGTATGGAACAAAAAAGACCTTTAGGATCCGAATGGGGGCAGAGGAGCCGTGGACAAAACCGACCACTTGAAATCTGACATTGCCGAACTTATCCCAGCTCTGATAGTTATGCGCCGTGATCTGCACGCGCATCCCGAACTAGCCTTTGAAGAGGTGCGCACTTCCGGCATCGTCGCACAGCGCTTGCAGTCCCTTGGTCTGGAGGTCCAGACGGGCATCGCGAAGACTGGCGTACTGGGTCTCCTACGTGGTGAAGCGAGCAAACCCGGCTTTAGGACCATTGCTATTCGAGCCGATATGGACGCTCTCCCTATCCATGAGATGAACAATATTGAGTATCGTTCATCTAGTGACGGGAAAATGCATGCCTGTGGACACGATGGCCATACCGCTATTCTGCTTGCTGTTGCCGATCTGTTGAGCCGGCGCCGTGCGGAACTGACCGGCAACGTGAAATTTGTCTTCCAACCCGCCGAAGAGTACATAGGCGGGGCCAGGCTAATGGTCAATGAAGGAGTCATGAAGGGGGTGGATGGCATTATCGGCCTGCACCTGGGCGCTGATCGTCCCTTTGGCACGATAGGCGTGCGCCCTGGCTCCGTCTACGCCAGCTCAGACTCGTTTGTTTTGACCGTCAAAGGCAACGGTGGGCATGCGGCATGGCCGCATGCCTCAGTCGATCCCATTGTCATTGCCGCCTCTCTTATCACGGCCTTGCAAACACTGACTAGCCGTGAGACCTCCCCATTCAGTCCAGCCGTAATAACTATTGGCCAGTTCATCGCGGGATCGGCCTGGAACATCATCCCTGAAACCGCGGAACTGCGGGGAACGGTACGCTCCTACAGCCATGAGCATCGCGAAAAGCTGATACGCCGCATTCGCGAGGTCGCCAACGGGATCGCCAGTGTCATGGGAGGCAGGTGTGAAGTGACTTTCTTGGATGGGTGTCCACCCTGTATCAACGACCCGGATGTCACAAAGATCATCCGTAAAGCCTCGATTGATGCCGTTGGCGAAGAACACGTCGATGACAGCGAAGCCGTGATGGCGTGCGCCAGTGATGATATGGCTATTTTCTTGCAGACGGTGCCCGGCTGTTACTGTATCGTGGGTGCCCAGAACGAGCAGAAGGGAGCCATCTTTCCGCACCACCATTCACGCTTCAATATTGATGAAGATGCTCTTCCCATCGGCGTCGAGGTCTTGACAAGAGCCGCCCTGGAATATCTGAAAGAGACCCCATCAGAGTTCTGATTAGGACGGCTCAGCCAGGGGAGGTTCGGTAATGTGTCCTCCCTCGTCGCCCAGTTCGGGAAGAGCAATGCCCTGCAAAAGGCGTTCAATCTGAACGTTTTAAAGCGTTCTAACCTCTAGCAAAGTTTTATTGAATCCTGCTGTTTGAGAGATGGCCATAACTTTTGCGGTTCTCCAGTATCGTCATCCCAAAAAGACAGATACAAGCACTGGTTCCCCTCCAGGCTCTGTATTACCTTCGCCTGATTCATCAGACCTGGCAGCGTTTCATAATAGAGATACGACTCAATGTCATGATTATCCGTGTAATGGATGTAGGGGTTATCAAGAGCTTGAGAACGGTCGGCGATTATCCTGCCACCTGTCCCATTCTGCAAATCATGGACCAGCTTTGCGGCTTCCGGATATTCGCACGTTTGGCTGGACCATCCAGTATGTAGCTTCCATATCCTGCAGTACGTAGGCAATTCCCACTCAACCGCCAGTTGAGGGAACTTTTGTACGTAGCTATAAATTTGTTGGAGCCAGCCCGTATCCACAATAGGCGTTGGATGAGAGTAAAGCGTGTCGTGATCTAAGGCCATGATCACCACAAAATCAACTGCTCCAGCCACTAAACCCTGCCAATTCTGCCATGTCGTACTCAGATCTGTCGTCTTCGCGATAAGAGTTGTCCCAAGGAGGAACTGGGGATTTTCGCTGTGGAGCATCTTCCAAAGATTGGTATTGTATGCGGTAAATGCTGCTGGGTTCTGATCATCTCCTGCCTCGATGTCGTTCACAAGTCCATCATAGTGATATTGATCCAACTGGTGGATAATGGGTTGCAGAACGTGCGCATCTTGTGCAGCTCTTTGTGTATAGGAAATGACGTCATCCTTTGTCCAGGCTCCTGAACTTAAGTCAATTCCTAAAACCCCGTACACTTTGACGTGGTTTTGATGAGCAACTTGAAGCACATTTTCTACACATTTCTCCTTGTCAGGCTGCCCATGCTGGATATAGTCCCACAAGCTTCCATCGGATGGTTGGAGCCAGAAATGTCCATACAGGTACACATCTCTGGGCTTTTCCTCTCCCTTTCCATTTCTATAAGTTGGATGAGCCTGATACGCTTTCCAACCAGCCTGGCAATTATGAATCCAGGCAGCTCCTCCACTGAGGGTAGTTGGAGCCATATGAGAAGAAATAGCAACAATTGGTGTGACACTAGGATCGTAGAGAACAAGAGTATTACTTCCGCCACATGCTGACAGGAACAAGGTAAGAAGCAGTAGGAAACTCATACTGCCTGACTTTCTGGAATGTAGAAGCATCTCTCATTCTTTCTTTATTGTAGACCATTCTCCTCACTCTCCTTGGTGGGTTCTCTATTGTATCACTTTCCCTCTTTGGATGCGATTGCCCTGGTGCCAGCGGTGCCAGCCAGTCTACTCTTACAATAACCTTTTGGAAGACGTGGGCCTGGAGGGACCATCGAGTGGTAGTTGCCCCTTGACAAAACTACCACCATCCATGTATCATCTATTTGGATGGTACATGGATGGTAAGGAGATGGTAAAATGACTGAAATCGAGAAAACCGAGAAAATTACGATCAACCTGGGTCCAGTTGATCTAGGGCAAATTGATCTGTTGGTGCAGGAAGGCTTTTATACTAACCGCACTGACTTTATCCGCACAGCGATCCGCATCCAGCTCACTACACATGCGGAGGTGGTCAAGCGCACGGTGGCGCGCAAGACGCTGGTGCTCGGTTTGCAGCATTATACACGCCGTGACCTGGAAGCTGTGAGAGCCGCCGGCGAGAAGTTGCAGATCAACGTGCTCGGCCTGGCGAGTATCGCTGATGATGTTACGCCGGAACTGGCCCTGGCGACTATCGACTCGGTCGTCGTGCTTGGGTCCTTCCGAGCAAGCCCCGAGGTGAAGGCTGCCTTAGTGAGCCGCATCACGTAAGGTACGTAGATTAGCAACGCCTTTGACTGCCAGGCACTCTATGCATTAGGAGATACAGAGACACAACGGACCGAAGAGACGTAATCAAAGTGGCGCTGAACGTTATGCGCGAATGAAAGGAAACATTTCTGATGAATGATCACAACAATCCCATGCAGGACGCAATGGCTGAAGCGACGCGCCTCACACGCGCTGGGCGACTTGCCGAGGCAACCGCACTCATTCAACGTACCCTTGGGGGTATAATACATGACGATGTACCTAATGCAAAGGATAGCAGTGCCAAAGAACCAATTGAGGCTACGCATCGCATCGTTGAAGAAAAGCCCTCTGCGACGGATACATCGACGCAGGGCACAGTTCCCAGGAATGGTGCATCCGCGGGACCTGCGAGAAGCCACCCTGCTACAGCGCCGGTAATACACCTCCCTGGAGCGCGGAGATCGCCTGGAAGCATGCACAGCGCCACAGAGCGCTCACACGCTGTCAAATCAGAGGTGCCACCCTCATCGACTCAAATAGGCGGGCAATTTATTGATAGAGCCTTTACCAATGCGGTGGGAACGCGTGCCTACAAACTGTACATCCCCAGTGCTTACACCGGGCAGGCACTGCCCCTGGTGATCATGCTGCATGGCTGTACCCAGTCGTCCGTTGATTTTGCCGCGGGCACGCGCATGAATGTGCTCGCGGAAAGGGGACTTTTTTTTGTTGCCTATCCTGAGCAAATACAATCGGCCAATAGCTTGAAGTGTTGGAACTGGTTCCAGCCAGACAACCAGCACCGTGATGCAGGTGAGCCGTCCCTCATCGCTGGGATCACACGAGAGATCATGAGCGGATATCACATCGATGCCGACCGGGTCTACATTGTCGGGATGTCGGCGGGAGGGGCCATGGCAACGATCATGGCCGCCACCTATCCCGATCTCTATGCCGCTGTCGGTGTGCATTCTGGACTCGCCTACGGGGCTGCACACGATCTGCCCTCCGGGTTCGCGGCGATGAAAAAGGGGGCATCCCAGCACATACGACAACTGACAAGGGTAATTCCATTGATCTTGTTCCACGGGGATCACGACACGACCGTTGCCATGGTCAACGCGGACCACATGCTCGACCAATGGCTCCAGGGGATCGAAAATGGCGGAGGGTCCGCAAGAAGCGCAACGGTAGAACGAGGACATGTGACCGGCGGACATGCCTACACGCGTTTCATCTACCACAACGCAGGCGGTCAGGCCATCGTGGAGAAATGGATCGTTCACCATGCGGGTCATGCCTGGTCAGGAGGGAGTTCCAGTGGCTCCTTTACTGAGCCGAAAGGACCCGACGCCTCTGCTGAGATGGTGCGCTTTTTCAGCGTGCATTCCAGAAGGTAATAGGAATGAGATCATTACCTCACAACTGCATCGATCACCCCACGTGCCACCATCGCAACATCTCCGCTTACCTGAACAGACGTAATTGCACCAGAGGTACCTGTAACAAGGACACGGATTTGACTGGGGCGACCGACAAAGCTCCCTTGACGAAGGACGATCTCTGTTCCCATCTGGGCCTTGCCATACCTCACGAGATAGGCCCCTGTTGGTCCAGCAGCACTTCCTGTGGCAACATCTTCGACATGACCCATATTATCCCAGGTTCGACCTTCCATTGTAGGAAGATGAAAGACATACACAAACTTGGCTCCCATTTGCGCCAACAGTCCTTCAAAAGCTGGATGAATGATCTGCGCCTTTTCAAGATCTTTCTTGAGCATAATGAGCAGGTAGGGGAGCCCCGTCGAAACCATCTGCATGGGTAAGTTGTCGTACAGAGCTTCGACAGATAGGTTCAGAGCACTAAGTACCTGTTGCTGTACCTCCTGGGGTGCGACAGCGCCAAAGGTTGGTATTCCTTGATCCATGGTAGCTGTATACCAGCCCTCCCGCCGCCGTGTTGTCACGGGAATGATGCCAGTCTTGAGGTGGAACTGCCATTCTGCTTGTTGGAGGTTCTCAGCCCTTTGCTCATGCAGAACGCAGGCAGCACCCAGAACGGGATGGCCTGCAAAAGCAAGTTCCTCTTCCATTGTAAAAATAGAGGCTTTCACCAGAGATGATGAAGGCTGAACGTGGAGAAAAATCGACTCGAACTGCCTCATCTCCTGAGTAATGCATTGCATGATCTGTGCAGATAAACCATTGCTCTCTGGAAAGACGGTCAATCCATTGCCTGAAAAGGGTATTTTGCTGAAGACGTCAACATGCCGATAGGCAAGGGAACGATGCTGAATGCTCAAAGTAAACACTCCTCTCATCAAAACTGCGAGGAAACCATACTTGGGAAGCAACTTTCATCATAACTCTTTTTGAGACCGCGAAATGTGGCATAAAACAAAACAGGGAGGCCACCCATACGGGCAGCCTCCCTGCTTTTTGGTACTTCTAGTCCAGGTAATCCTTCAGCTTGCGGCTGCGGCTTGGATGGCGCAACTTCCGCAGAGCCTTGGCCTCAATTTGGCGAATACGCTCACGGGTAACGTGAAACTCTTTGCCAACTTCTTCCAGGGTGCGACTGCGGCCATCGTCGAGGCCGAAACGCAGCTGCAGTACTTTGCGCTCGCGATCAGTCAAGCTCTCGAGGACATCCTCCACCTGCTCTTTGAGCAGTTGATGGCTGGCCGCGTCGGCGGGTGCCAGCGCAGTGTGGTCCTCGATAAAGTCGCCCAGGTGGCTATCGTCCTCTTCACCGATGGGAGTCTCCAGGCTCACAGGCTCCTGGCTGACTTTGATGATCTCGCGTACTTTCTCCGCGCTAATCTCCATCTGCTCGGCAATCTCCTCGGACGTAGGCTCTCGCCCCAGGTCCTGCAGCAAACGGCGACTGATGCGGATCAAGCGGTTGATCGTCTCCACCATGTGAACGGGGATACGAATTGTGCGCGCCTGGTCAGCAATGGCGCGAGTTATAGCCTGGCGGATCCACCAGGTCGCATACGTACTAAACTTGTAGCCCTTCGTGTAATCGAATTTCTCGACTGCGCGAATCAGACCAATATTTCCCTCCTGGATCAGGTCCAGCAGGCTCATACCACGACCAATATACTTTTTCGCTACGCTCACCACCAGGCGCAAATTCGCCTCAGTCAGACGGCGCTGAGCTTCCTCGCCGTCATCGACGTAACGGCGGTTGGGAACAGGCTTCAGTCGCTCAGCCTTCCCGCGCTCCATACGTTGCGCCAATCGTACTTCTTCCTCGGCGGAAAGCAAGGGGACACGGCCAATCTCGCGGAGATACATCCGCACGGGATCGTCCAGGCTACTTTCCAGGTCAGCAACCACGATTCCAAAGCCATCGCGCAGATCGTCCCACTTCGCGTTAGCCATGTTATCTACCTCATCTTCCGGGCCAGGCTCCCAGTCTGCTGGTGGCTCTTTCGTCGAATCCAGGGCGTCCATAGACTCTTCGTCCCGCAGTTTAGAAAACAGGTCAAACGACTCTTGCTCATCGACAGGAGTCAAAAGACTTCCGCTCGCAGTAGCTTGAGTATGATGACCTACAGTATTGATATCAAACACATGTTCCGTACCACGCAACAAGGAATCCTCAAAGGGTTCGATGCTGAACATCTCCCTTAAAGGCTCCGTAATTACAACATTTTCCATTTGTACCCGATCAATCACTTCTTGTTCCCTATTCACCATTATGGCATCCCCCTCCAGAAAACAGGTTCAGGATAATAAACGCATAATAATGATAAATCCCGTTTCCTGATCCAATGTGGTAAAGATGATTCCACTACTCGCTGCTATAGATTATAGAACAACCAGACCGACACACATTGAACGCTATGGATTACATTACCCCTGCAAATGCGTTGCCGAATCAATTGTGCGCAACTGTTGATGAATTGCTAACAGTTGCCGCCGACGTTGTTGCACCACTGCAACATCACCAGCATCTTCTGCTTCTTGCAGAACATACTGTAGCTCTATATTCGATTGTACCAATCGTGTTCGCTTGAGTCGGGTAGCACATTGGACAGCAAATTTTACCTGCCCCGTCCCATCTAAAGGAGTCCCTGACTCAATACGTTCCCACGCCCTCGTGACTGTTGTCAGCAACGCAGAAGGCACTAATTGTTCTAAGGGTTCATGTAAGGAGGAAGAGCCACGTTGAAAAACAGAGTTAAGTATGTGGTACAACTCTCGCGTGTCAGTCCCAGCAAAGTCACCATCAGTTATTATACCACAAACATGCTGACTTAACCCAGGGTTGTGCAAGAGTAGCCCGATCAGGTAGTCCTCCCATTGTAACGTATCACTCTTCCTCTTGTCAAGTCCCAAAGCAGTGCGCGACTCTTCCTCCAGCGCGCCCCGTGCACCCACATCAGACGGTTCCCCACCTTCGCCTGGAAATTCCGTGGCTGCCTGACCCTGAGCACCCGTATGGGACACGCCGCCGTTTTTTCTACTGACGTGTTGTTGCCCCAATGGCGCCGAAAATTGCGCAATGACACTGGTCGTTTTCTGCTCTCTCAGCACCCGCTGCAACTCTTCAAAGAGCGTTCGCTCATCAATGCTGATCATCGCAGACAGTTTCCGCATATAGGCATCTCTTTTGACGCGATCGCTGATCATACCTATGATGGGCAACAAACGCCTGGCCGCTTCAGTTTTCCCAGCTGGTTCTTTCAGATTGAGGTCCATTGTTTTGACCCTGAAGTAATAATCCACCAACGGTACCGGGTGAGCTACCGCGTAGTCCCAGAGCGCTGCGTTTTCCCTAATCACCTCGTCTGGATCTTCGCCTGCGGGCAGTTGTAGTACATTGATCTCCGCGTCCACCTGCTCCTCCAGGCGAATCATGCCCCGCGGTTCATAGCGCTTGCGACTCCCCGCAACAGGGTTTGATGTCGCCAGTGGTATAGGAACAACGATACGATCAAAGGTTTTTAGGGCTTCCTGGATACCATGCTCAGTAGCGCTTTCACCTGCCGCGTCAGGATCCAGGGCCAGTGTCACCTGCCTGGTGAGTTTTTTCAGTTGTTGAATATGCTTTTCAGTGATCGCACTGCCAATACATGCTACCGTTTGTTTTGTCCCATGCTGGTGGGCAATGACCGCATCTACATACCCCTCGACAATTACCACTTGTTTTTCATGTTTGATGGCATCTCTGGCCATATCCAGGGCATACAATACACTATTCTTCTCAAACAATGGCGTCTGTGGTGAGTTCAGGTACTTTGGCTGGTTGTCGCCGAAAGCACGTCCACCAAAACCGATCACGCGTCCTCGCGTGTCCCGTATAGGGAAGATCAGGCGATGCCGAAAGTAATCATAGACCCCGCCACCAGTATCTCCAGGTCCACCTTCCCGGTCTCGTGCAAGCCCCCCTTGTACCAGCTCGCGCTCGGTATAGCCTCTTCCCAGCAAGTAATGCGCTAAAGTGTCCCACTGGTCAGGGGCGTAGCCCAGACTAAACGTAACCACCGTATCAGCTGAGATACCTCGACTTTGTACGTACGCACGAGCCTCAGCCGCGTCCTTCGAGCGCAATAACATCTGGTGAAACCATAACAGCGCGTCCTCATTGAGTTTACGTAGCCGTTCTTTGAGGGCACTTGTTTCGCGCACTTGCTCCGGGTTTTGACTACTGTAGTCATCAACCTGGACGCCTGCTTTCTCGGCCAGGTAATGAAGCGTCTCGCGAAAATCCAGGCCCTGTTGCTTCTGCACGAAGGAGAAAACGTCTCCGCCTTCATTGCAACCAAAACAACGCCAGGTTTGTGTCTCCGCAAACACATAGAACGAAGGAGTGCGCTCGTTATGAAATGGGCATAGGCCCTTCAAAGCCTTTCCCGATTTCTGTAGGGACACAACCAGGCCAATCTCTTCTACCACATCAATCTTTGCCTTGATTGTCTCAATAATAGACATAACGCCAGGTCCTTCAGCAAATGCATCAATGGGTTAGGTTGCTCAGTTTGTCCTACACCACATATAACGGACGATATTCCAGAAAGTCGCGTTTCTATAGACTAAAGTATCATGTTGTTCATATTTATATGCCGATTGTACTATCTCTTATTACGTATAAGCAGGGCTTTAAGATACGAAATCCTTCTCTGCTCACTTATCCACTTATCCACAGCCTCTATATTACTATGAGAATCTTTATTTAAATAAAAAAATATAATACCGTAGTAGTAGGCTCTGTGGATAAGTGGATAAGTGGGGCAGCTGCTTAGCGTTTCTTCTCTCTTTTAACCTCTCTTTGAGCCTAAAAAGTCAAATTCATTCAGGTAGATAACCTGTCAAAACTTGAGAAGTGGGTGGACAGATTGTGGATAAAAGTGCGCAGCCTGGGGATAACGGTGAAGATTGCTCCTATGGTTATCCCCAGAATAGAATCCATGGGGATAAGTTATACACAGGAGCCGGGGATATCTTTTGACGCTTATCCACTACTTTAGAAATATGTGTACAGGTTATCCCCACTTTTGTGGATAACTGCGTGCTTTCAATAACTCTATGGAAAGCATGGAAAACTGATCCCTCCGAAAGTGAATAAACTGGCATAGGTAGTTTACAAATCTGTTGCGTTCAAAAACTTTTTGCACATAATAACAAAGTTTTCCACATTAATTGCCACTTTATCCACTTTATTCACTTTTTACGCACGTCGTGCAACTATTAAATGTCGTACCTGATCCTCATGGATAGATATGAAGAATAAGGATATTGTGGATAACTTGTCCACCCCCTTTGTGAATGGTCTTGTCTATATTTTCAATTTATGTGCATATTGTGGAGAAGTTATCCACAGAGATTGTGGAAAACCCTGACCTTACTTTGATTATGTGCATATTGTGGAAAAGTTATCCACAGAGATTGTGGAAAAAAACATGTCAGCGGAAGATTTGTGGAAAGTGTGGAAAAGTTATCCCCACTTTTTGTGGATAACTTATGAAGCAAATTCGCAAGTGCAAACTGTGGAAAAGTTATCCACAGAGATTGTGGATAAGTCCATGGCCATAAAAATTAGCTGCATGAAAACGAGTTATCCACAATCATTGTGGATAACTCGGTGGAAAAATGTGTAGAAGTCAACATAATATTTTGTTATAAAGCGGATTAGCTTCCCTTCAGCCCCTGCCTCGTGGCATTTATATGAGAAGTGCTGCCACTCTGCATCCTTGTTCTCGAAATTATGTCGGTCGTTACCGTGTCGCTTCTTAGCCTCACAGAAAGCTGGTTGGTTTGCTTTTGGACAAAAAGATCATAAACTCGCAGGAGTTCAGCGATACTGAGCACAGAAGCAATTTTGTGCTCTCTCTGTTCTGATGCATCGCCAACGGGGTGCTCGCCGATCATTCCCAGCAACCCCCGGCTGAACTCTTTACGGAATGGCACCAGTAAGGCGAGATTTTTTTGCCACGAATCATCCTGGTGCCTGCCCACGCTTGTTATTCGTGTTGTCGCTGGACAAGAATCCTGTAATGCAAACAGCGCATCGATGTAAGGACCGATGAACCAGGGTTGTATGGTAGCTTGCTCTATTGACCGGTCATGTTTTTCATCCTTTTCTTCGTGTCTCTCGGGCGCTTCTTGCCTCTGTGGAGCGAGAGTAAGCAGACCAAGCGGTGTCAAAAGTTGCAGTGTTACACGCTCAAAGACAGCAAGCCGGCGCTCATCATCCAGCACAGGATGGCGCAACGACAGGGCCAACAGTTGATTTGGTCGGAGAGAGCAATCATCTCCTCCGGGTCCATCGATGACATCATAGAGATAGTCACCGCCGGCGTACCAGAAGCGCTGTTGAAAATGTTCTTTACTGTACGCGGCCTGCTTTTGATAGAACGAGGGCGATTGGTTGCCGTTACTGCCATTTTGCTGTTGTCGCAGGGACCACTCATGCATGAGTGAGACAGCATGGTACCAGAGAGCATTCACCTCAACAGGCTTGCCGGAGCGGGTTATCCTTGCCTGTCCATCAGCAGAGGTATTCATCCATGTGAGCGATTTTCCTGCTGACCTCAATAGTCCATCGGTAGCATCCACCTGGGTTGCATTATAAGTCCCCTTGATGTACCAGTTGATGCTCTCAGCGAGCCGTTGATACAGTTCCTCGAGGAGTTGAAAGTCATGGGTAGCTCGCACATAGTGATCGAGAGCATAGAAAAACCAGAGAGTGGTATCGACGCTTCCGTAATCACGATCCTCCAGGGGGCGCTCCGCTGAAGGCAGGCGATCCGGTTCGTGCTTCCTCAAAACGGCCTGTCGTAAGGGTCAATCCTGGAAGGGCAATCAATGCTTCTCGTGTGCTGTCTCTCTGGCCAAAGTAGTCGGCAAGGATGACCGGCACCGTCTCATATGACAGAAAGAAAAAGGTTCCTCTATTCGCTTGCTCGCTACGCGGTAATGCGCGGCGTACCAGGAAGCGATCTGCTGCCTGGATCAGTAGGCGTAGATATTCTTCGCTGTCAATAGTTGAATCGCGATCCGGTGGCAGAGAGAGTATCTGTGGGTAATGGGTTGTCTCTCCACCTTCTCCAAAGTAGCGTTGAGGTTGCAATATGCTACTCGCAAGTTGCTGCTGCTCTGCTATACTGCGCGTGCAGGAGTGTTTAAGCTGATCAGGATTAAACGTTAGTGATGATAACTCTTCAGCGCTGGCGATAATAGTGAGTACCGAGTTTTCGCCAGGCCAGAGTTTTGCCTTAAATACTCCTGGAAGATAGAGATCATCGATTGCGGGACGATGAGCCGCCTGGTCGTGCCGGCGCAAGAAATGCCAGTACCAGACGCCAGTGGGAATAAACCTCACCT
>WNGE01002882.1_pt1 | contig 20594 bp, 17 predicted proteins | sample 5400651 | NCBI WGS metagenome assembly WNGE01 (sample SAMN13153370, study PRJNA577476) | soil metagenome | isolation source: 60 cm soil or saprolite under grassland replicate 2 | place: USA:California | collected 2016-06-15 | reverse complement strand
TGCTCGTCCATTTTGCCATTAGGTCGCGTTTCAAAGTCCCAATTAGTCTCGGGGTAACAGGAGGAAAACGGGGCAACGGAAAGAATTTGAATGAAATCTTCATTTCCTTCGTTGTCTTGTGTAAAAACATTCTGCGATGCTCTCCAAAGGCATTCACGCGACCTTGTTTGGAATACATTTTTTTCTCATCACAGCCGTTTGCCTTGCCGGCATATTCTCGCTTATCGCTGAGGGCGCGACCGTATTGCCATCAGCGCTCGACAAGTACGCCCGCAAGGCTGAACTGACAGCAGCATTTGTGTTGGGAAAGGAAGCGGCTGCATCCAGTCGAGTGCGGCAAGGTATCGCCACCTATTTGCATGCTGCTGGTATCCAGGCTGGATACAGTTTTTTTGCGCCGAATATTCCAAGTTACCACAAGTTAATCTTCGAACTTTACCACGAGGACGGGCGAGTAGAATACGAATCGCCGCACGTGAGTGGGAAAGCAGCTGCTTTGCGTCTGGACAGTTTACTAGATCGAATGGCAGACAAGCGCTATGAACCGTTACGGGAAGTGGTGGTTAAGATGCTTGCGCTTTCTGTCTGGCGAGAGCGTCCTGACGTAAAAAAAATTCGAGCCACATTTGGAACGGTTAACCCGCCGGGCATTACTGAGTTCGAGCATGCGAAACCGGAATTGTTCCAGCCGATGTTCAGCTACGACTTCAGCCTGCGTGAACAGGAAAAACAATAGAGGAACCATAGATTGCGCCGGATAGAGCAAATTACACCGAGGAATTCTCATTTCGAAGAATCGCAACCTCGCTCGCACTTCGTTATTTACGCTTTGCGTTTCCTAATTCGCTGCTGTTATCCATTTAATCCGTGTCTGAGTCACACATTGTGAAAGAACATGGTGCAACGACCCTGCTGCGGCAGTGGTCGGGGAGTTTTATGGCCTTTCTGTTTCCTCCAGAAACAGACAAGTGGCTTGGCGCTTTGCGTATCGGTATGGGACTGCAAGTCGCCGTTTATACGCTGTTCTTAAGAAGTGACTGGCACTACTTGTTTGCCAGTACCGGCAGGGGCCTTGTCAGCCGCAAACTGGGAGAAGCTATCACGTCCTTCGACAGTCCACTCATTCCCAAGCTTGGCTGGCTTGTTGCTCTTGGCGGTTATGCTCACATTGGCGAGGACGCCGTTCTTTCCATTGCCTGGGCCTGTTTGTTTTGTATGGGACTGTTGTTATTACTCGGTCTGTTCTCGCGCCCCGCCGCAATCATTGCGTGGTTTCTTCATCTTTGCGCAGCGGAAAGTGGTGGGCTATTCGCATACGGTGCCGATAACTTCATGACTACCGGCCTCTTCTATTTGATGTTATCGCCGTTGCCAGATCGATACTCATTCGATCACTGGCTGCTAAAAGTAGAACTAAGAAATCCACAAGTTTTAGGTTTCTGGCGGCGCGTTTTGCAGGTGCACATGTGCTTCGTTTACTTTATCGGCGGCCTGGCGAAATGTCTGGGCAACGGCTGGTGGGATGGCTCCAATCTCTGGCGATCGCTGACCAGGCCGCCTTTCAACCTTATTTCGCCGGACCTTCTTGTTCGATTCAAATACGCGCTACCGATCCTCGGAATTTCGATCTGTCTCATCGAGCTCGGTTACCCATTTTTTATTTGGATAAGGAAGACCCGCTTGTTTTGGTTGGTCTGTATCTTGGCAATACACGCGGCGATTGGGCTGGCAATGGGACTGTACCTTTTCGCCCTTGTGATGATCGTCTTGAATGTTGCCGCCTTCGGTATCGGAATGAGGAAGGAGAAACCTGTCTCTCCCGAGATGGCGATGAGCCGAAGCAGAGCGCAACGCACGGGCGTTTCAGGGCGATCAGCCCTCGGTGCGTCGCCGCTTCGCGGTTAAATTCAACCGACGCGAAAGCGCACGTCGCGAATCGTCCTGCCGCCGAAACGCTGTTTAAGTTTTCGCAAGATTTCGGACTTAGAAATCTGTTCCAGTTCGTAGTGCAAAGCTGGCTGGAGCACCCGAACGTAGAGAACGCCTTCCCGCAATGCTACTGGCGCCGAGTGCGCAGCGATAAATTCACCGACGATTTTTCCCCACACGTCCATCACCTCCGTCTCATGCAAACGCTCGCGTAACCCGAGGCGCTGCATCAATTTTGGAACCAACTCCGCCGGCGACTGCCAGCGGTCGCCTCGCATTTTTCTCTCAGGAAGACCCCGCCATTCGGCGATCACTACGGCGCGAAGAGAAGGCGACATGGTATATGAGGCGAGCATCAATATTTCCGCCGCATGTGACTTGGCAGAATATTCAGCTCGCTGCGGTATTTGGCGACGGTGCGTCGCGCGATCGGGATACCGCGCTCGCTCAGAATCTCAACGATCTCGTTGTCGCTCAACGGTTGATTACCATCCTCACGCTTCACCAGGTCTAGAATAGCTTCTTTCACGCTGGTGTTGCTCAGCGATTCGCCCGTGGCAGTCTGATAGCCAGGCGTAAAAAAGTATTTCATCTCGAAAATGCCCTGTGGCGTGGCCATATACTTGCCGGAAACGGCGCGACTGACCGTAGTCTCATGCACACCGACCACATCGGCGACGTCTGCCATGGTCATCGGTTTTAGATGCGATCGTCCATGCTCAAGAAAATCGCGCTGCCTCGAAACGATCTGCTTCGCGATGTTGGAAATCGTTTGCTGGCGCTGATGGATCGAGCGAATCAGGAATTTGCCGCTTCGGATTTTGTCGCGGATATAATCTTTGACATCGCCACTCTGGGTATTGCCCGACGCAATGATATCTTTGTATAGATTGCTAATCCGCAGATGCGGAATCTGTTCGTCATTCAAAGTGATTTGGTACTCGCCATCCACCTTTTCCACCGTCACATCCGGCAGCACATAGTTTTGCGGCGCAGCCGCGAAGACCTGGCCGGGACGCGGATTCAGCCGCCCAATGTTGTCGGCCGCCTTTTGCACGTCCTCTACACTGATCCCCATCCGACGCGCGATTTCGGGAAAGCGCCGCCTGCCTAAATCCTCCATGTGTTCGGACACGATTTTGTACTCCAGGCTGTTTTCTTTTCCTTCTCGCCTTAGTTGAATGAGCAAACACTCGCGCAAATCGCGCGCGCCAACTCCCGGCGGATGAAAACCCTGTATCAACGCCAGCATTTTCTCGAAATCTTCCTCGGGGATTCCCGAGTTCAGCGCCATTTCTTCCGGTGCGCTTTGGAGAAATCCGTTATCATCGACGTTGCCAACGATTAGCTCCGCAGCTTTGCGGTCGCTGGCGTTGAGAGCGGTCTGATTCAGTTGTCCCAGCAGATTTTGCTGAAGCGTTTCCTGCACGGGAATGGAATCGAAAAAGAACTCGCGCTTATCTTTCGCTTCCCGTGAACTCCGGAAGCCGTCCCCACCCGAGCTGGCCGACTGTGCCATATAATCGCGCCATTCTTCATCCAAGCTTACGAGCTTCTCGAATTCGTTCTCGAAATTATCGCCAACGGAAGACTCGCCCTCGTCCTGAGCATCGGGGCCGGGCTCATCCGGCAATTCTTCGAGAACGGGATTTGTTTCCATCTCCTGCTGAACGAGGTTGCGCAGCTCAAGCAGCGGCGTCTGGAGGACAAGCAGGCTCTGCTGGAGCTGCGGCGAGAGAACTTGCTGTAAGGCAAGGCTCTGCCCGGCAACCAGTCGAGTCTGCATTCCTTGTCCGGCCACACGCCGAGTTTACCGGCGTCGCAGACCACGAGCAAGCAGTTCAGGGAAGAAGCGTTTCGGATTCAAACAGAATCAGCCGCAGCTGGATTGGGTGCTCTGCGTCCGTCCGTTTACCATGATCCAATCAACTTCCCCATCAAACGCCACGATTTCTCCGAATAGGTCTCGGCCTTCACGGCAGGGAATGGCTATGAGATCGGCTCGAAATCCGGGCCGAATCCGGCCAAGCGAATTCTGCTGACCTAGCGCCGACGCCGGATTCACTGTCACCATCTCAAAAATCTTCTCGGGTGAGCTCTCAGGTTCACTGCGCTGAAAGGCACGCATCTCTGCAAACAAACTCAGACTCTCATTGCTGGCCAGGCTATCAGTCCCCAGGCAAATGTTGAACCCAAGGCGGCGCAACCGTTCGGATTGAAAGGGGCTGTGACCAAAATACTCATGGCTGCGCGGTGAATGCGCGATATGAAATTTTGTCGTCATTTTTTCAAGCAATTCGAAGTCGCGTTCGGTTAGTTCGTTCAAGTGTGCAACGATCCAGCGTGTCGGTAGGGCGTGACCGCCAGACGGGTCAACGAACAGCCCCAGTGCCGTTTCATGGCCACAGTCGCTCATGTCACGTCCAATATTTTCCATGAATTCGTAAAGGGGACCTGATCCATCGCGAAACATTTCCATTTCCTCTCGCGATTCCGCCAGATGCGTTGTCAGCAGGACGTCTTTGCCGGCTTCCTCACATCGTTGATACAAATTTTTGGATGCGGTAAACAGTGCATGCGGTGCTAATCCGTAGTTTTGCGCAAACTTCAGCGATTCGATTGCAGAATCGACAAGTTCGTTTGTCCGGTTCGGGCCCCGCACATCGATTAATTCCGCGAACCACCAAGTCCGAATTGGCGGACCCGGGAGCCCCCGGATCAGTTCCGGAAACGCGGTTAGATTTGCGATGGTTGTGGTGCCGAATCTTTTCGCCTCCGCGAACCCTTCATTGATCGAGACGATGTAATCCTCCAGCGAAAGTTTCGATTTCTCCGTGTTAATGGCCCGGATCCAATCGGTGAACGATTTTTGTCGGGGAATCTTCCCGCGCAAACAGGTGTAGTCGAGATGACAATGCGCGTTAATCAAACCCGGCAAGAGAGCCTGCTCGCCAAGATCGATAATCCTTTGGTCCGAATATCGCGCGGAGACTTCGGGAAATTTTCCAACATCGACAACGGAGCCGGCGGGAGCCGAGCGACATCGACGGGCAGCCCGGGAGGATGATGAGACGGGAGGCGAGTCATCAATTCGATCTCCGGAAATTGCAACCGCGCCATTCTTAATAGGCGCTCCATCCATCGTCACCACAACGCGGGCGCGAACGATCATTCCCCTTTTACGACTTTCCGGCATGCGGCCACCAAAAGATTGCACGGCTCCTGGCAAAGAAGCGGAACTGTAGCCGGGGTCGGTGACCCCGGCTCACCCAGCGTGTGAACCTGGTCCCACGTCGAATCAAACTTTTCCTTTGGCAACCTTGTAGACGCAATCGCGCCGCGCTGGTCGCGCTTCCACAAAATTGTTCGCAAACAACCATCATTGGATCGGCAAAAATCTGCGACCAGATCGTCGATCTGTGCATCCGAAATTCTGGCGGCTATACGATACATTCCGGATTGCCGATTCAACGTTTCGCGCAGCGGCGTAGTGCGCAGCCGGCCAGTCTTCCACGCAATGAAGATGGCCAGTCTGCCCGGGTAAAAATGATCAAGCGCGCGTTTCAATCCGTCAGATGTCCGAAGCTCCATGCGCCAGCCGTGCCGCAGATTGGGCGCAGTTTTTAGTGCACGGTAATTCCCCGCGTCGTCATACCTTGCGATCTCGATCGCGTCTTCTGAGTCTTGAAAGATTTCCAAATCATCGTGTGCCTCGTTGTCGCGATGGCAAAGAACAAAATCGTCGCCGGTTTTTCGGACCAAAATTTGGCCGAAACAAAAAGGAACAGCTTCGAGGGCCTGCTCGACGGAATCTTCCATCGGTAGGGCGCGACGGCCGGGCGCGCCGTGCTAGTGCAAACAATGCGCAATCAAGCCGCCAGCACGCTCGAGGAATTGACGATCTTCTTCACCAAACGCGTTCAACTTGTCGCTCTCCACATCCAACATGCCCAGAATGCGCCGGTGGTCGTTGTTCCTCATCGGGACAACGATCTCAGAACGCGTCGTATGAAACGCGGGCAGATGCCGCGGATCTTTGTGCACGTCGCCGACAATAATCGGTTTGCCCGAGTCCAACGCCGCGCCGCAAAGCCCCTGCGTAATGGGAAAACGCGGGTACGTCGGCGGCTCATCGCCTGTGCCTGCGAGAATCACGAATTCATCTTTGACGATTTTGTAAACCGCTAACCAGCGATAGTCACGCGCCGCGCGAATCATTTCCACCAGTTGCTTCATTCGCTTTCGGGTGCAGCCGCCAGCCAGCGCAAATGCCCCGATCTCCTGCAGCTTCTTGCAAGTGGTTTCCTTCATTCGCGGGAGAGCAATGTCGTGCAAAACAAACCAAGCGCGAGCGAGATTTCAACTTTTTCCGATTAATTTCGCTCCACGACCGAGAGAGGCCCCAGACTCAAATTTGGTTGCCTGTTCGATAATGATGTCTGCAAAGCCCGGATCGGTGCCGATGGATGGCGCATAGAACAGCGAGCGACCATCGATGTTGTACGGATTCCGTCGGAAAACCTCGCCGCGCGCCGCAGTTGCAGTGCTTGCCGATTTTTCATCTTTGATTCCAAGCAAGACCGGAATGTCCTGATAACTGTGAAGTCCATCGGAGATGAAGAACGGAACCACGATGACGTTGCGGGTGTTCGTCAATGTCCGCCAATCGGATACGAGTGGAGGCTCTTCCATGTAAACGTTAAGCACGGCCGTGTATTTTCCGATTACCCGGATTTTTTCCGCTTCGCGTTTTGCCGCCACGGCGCTGTTTTCGTTCAAATCAGTGCCGTGCGCGACAATCAGCAGGCTGGTCTCAGCAGGATCGACACCGGGTGCGACCTCGCATGCGCGCTTGAGCAGCAGCTCCGTCATCATCGGATGATTCCCAACGGGCCGGCAATACTTCCAGATCTGGCGATTCGCTCGTTTTGTAGTCCCTTCGCCCAGCTCAAGCTCGCGCGGGACAACGGCCTGAGTGAAGTAGCCTTCGCTAATGAAATTTGGCACCACGTAAACTTCGTGAATCGATTCCGGATCAAACAAGAAAAGCGCGTCACGCAAACTCGGTTCTTCTTTCCAAAAAGCGCACTCCACGTCGGCAAAAATTTTCCGACGCCGAATCTCGGCAACGTGCGCCAGTGTCGGTGCGCTTGAATCCGGGTTCACCGTCGAGCCGTGCGCGACGATGAGCAAGGCGCTGTTGCTTTTTAAGCTCATTGGACCCGGGGAAACCGTCCAATGCTCAACGCCGAACGTCCAATCCTGATTTGGCGATCCGCCTTTGCAAGTGGTCGCTAATATATGCATCATTGCAAGCTCGCGTCCCTCGTTATGAAGATTTGGCGGCTCTTATTCGATCCGCGAGGAACGATCTCGCGTGTTCAATTCGCGCTTACCGCGCTCATATTGGTTGCGCTGAAAATCGCGGGTGATTTCGCAATAGCACAGTTGCTCTTCCATCGAACTTGGAATCTGCACGAATATTTCTTTTCACATCTCACGTTTCTTTTCGATAACTCACCCGGCATTTGGAAACTCGATGCTGCTCTTTTGCTTTGGGCCGCGCCGTTTGCATGGATGGGGCTCTCTCTGTTGGCAAAGCGGCTGAGGTCGGCGAAGGCACCCATTCCGCTCGTCATATTGTTTTTCGTCCCAGTCGCAAAGTTCTTTCTCTTTGCGCTGTTATGCGTGTTGCCGGACGCGTTGTACAACGGTAGATCGCAACCACTGACTCGGCTACACAGATGGGTGCCTGAGAGCGCGTTGGCCAGCGCTACTCTTGCGGTCGTTTGCTCAATTCTGGTTGGAGTTGGTTTCGCGCTTCTGGCAACACAACAGATGCGCGACTATTCTACTTGGCTGTTTCTCGGCTTGCCTTTTTTAATGGGATTTCTTGCCGCGTGGATTCACGGACTTGCCCGTCCACGAAAACTTTGGCAATCGCTCGGAGTCGCATACCTCGCGCTTGCGATAACAGGCGCAATTCTGCTGAGTATTGCTGTGGAGGGAATTGTTTGTCTGGTAATGGCTGCGCCCATTGCGCTCTGCGAAGCAACAGTCGGGGGTTGGATCGCACACTCAATTCGTCGAACGTCATGGCCGAATGCTAGTGGGACTTCGACAGTGGCTGCTGCGTGCCTAGCTCTGCCTCTGCTGATTGCGCTCGAATCTCTGACCACTATTTGGCCGACCGAATTTGCGGTAACAAGTGAATTATCGATCAACGCACCACCTGAAATTGTCTGGCGACACGTGATTTCCTTTCATGAGTTGCCGCCTCCAAAGGAATGGATCTTCCGCTTAGGTGTGTCGTATCCGCAACGAGCAGAAATCGATGGCAAAGGCGCCGGTGCCTTGCGCCATTGCATTTTCTCTACGGGCGAATTCCTGGAACCGATCACGAATTGGGACGAGCCGAATTCGCTTTGCTTTGACGTGGTTGCTCAGCCCGATCCCTTGTCCGAACTCTCCCCCTATCGCAACTTGCGACCGCCACACCTGCAAGGCTATTTCAAGTCACATCGTGGAGCCTTCCACCTTTACCCAACAAATCGTGGCACCTTGCTGTTAGGAACGACTTGGTATTCAAATCGAATGGAGCCACAGTTTTATTGGAAGCTTTGGTCGGACGCGTTGATCCATCGAATTCACATTCGGGTGCTGGAGCAAATTAAGAGAGAGGCCGAAGCTAAGATGGGAGTTTTGACTCCGTCCCACAATCAGGAGATCGTCCATTCTTCTCCGAATGAAATTTCGCACTTACAAAAACACCGACCTGACGGTCAGTGAGGTCGGTTTCGGTCTGTGGACGATTTCCACCGGCTGGTGGGGAAATTTTACCGAAGGCGAAGCGATTGCGCTCATGCAGCGAGCGCTCGACCTCGGTATTACCTTGTTCGATGCGGCTGATACCTATGGCAACGGTTTGAGCGAAGAGCTGATCGCGAAAGCGTTCCCGAACCAGCGGGATGAAATCGTGATCGCAACCAAGGTTGGATATGATTTTGTTCATCATGGCGAAGCACGCGGGCGTGGGCAGCGGGAAATTCCACAGGACTTTTCGCCGGAAGCAGTGATGCGCGCGACGGATGCAGCCCTCACGCGCCTGAAAACAGACCGGATCGATCTCCTGCAACTGCACAACATTCGGATGGAGCAGGTTTATGACGACGCGCTCTGGACAACACTCGAGAAGTTAAAAGCTTGCGGGAAGATTCGCTATTACGGCATGTCACTTGGCCCGGCTATCGGCTGGCTTTATGAGGGCGTGAATTGTATTCGCGAGCGGGACATCACGAGCGTGCAGCACATTTACAACATGCTCGAGCAGCATCCCGGCCGCACTATTCACGACGCGGCTACGGACGCCAATAAAGACACAATGTTCCTTATTCGTGTGACGCATTCGTCTGGAATGCTGGAAGGAAAATACACTGCGGAGACGAAATTTCCGCCGACCGATCATCGGAGCCATCGGCCGCGGAGTTGGCTGCTGAACGGGATAAAAAAGGTTGAGCAGCTGCGTTTTCTCGAAAATTCCCAGCGCACGCTTGGCCAAGCGGCATTGCAGTGGTTGCTCGCCGATGATCGTGTGGCTTCGACGCTGCCGAATATTTACAACGAAGAACAGCTCGTTGAATTTGCCAAGGCACCGGAATGCCGGCCGCTTACCGCCGACGACATGGCGAAGATCGAGCAGCTCTATTCTGAGAATTTCGGGATCGAGGAACCGCCGCCGAAGTTCAAAGGTACTATGGAGCTGCCGACGGAAACTGCGGCGGCGTGATCCGGGTCGTCCTGAGCCGCGAAGACGGCGAGGACCTCCCATAAACTCTATGGATCACACAAGCTATCGGAGTAGACGCAAACTGCGATTGTGAGGTCCCTCACTTCGTTCGGGATGACAGGCGTTTTGTCAGACGATCAATCTGATTCGTCTTCTTCCTCCACCGGCTCGGCGCGGCGGACCTCTTGTTGTTCGCGGGCGCGGTGCTGTCGCTGGGTGACCACCTTTTCGCCTTTGTAGATTTCTTTGAAAACATCGGCAATCATTGGGGCAGCTGCAGAGCCGCCATGGACTTTGCTGCCGACGTCGCCTTCGTAGAGAGCTGCGAATGCATATCGCGGTTGATCAGCTGGCAAAAACCCCGCAAACCATGCCGCCGTGCGCTCTTTGCTTTTGGGTCCCCATTGTGCCGTGCCGGTTTTACCGGCTACTTCAGGGTTATCGAGGCTGGCCTGGTGGGCGGTGCCGCCCGCGCCATTTACAACATCGATCATTCCCGTGTGCAACTCGTCCAGGGTCTCGGATGACAGGTTTAGCGTTCTTTTCGCTCGCACCTGATAGGCAGTAACTATTTGGTTATCGAATGTCTGCACCTGTTGGACCAGCCGTGTTTGGTACAGTGTCCCGCCGTTTGCTACGACACCCATGGCCTGGGCCATTTGTAACGGAGTGACTTGTATGTCTCCCTGGCCAATCGACATATTTGCGATGTCCCCATTGAGCAGCCTGCGACCGTGCGTTGCCTTCATGTATTCATCGTTGGGAACACGGCCTTCCGCCTCGCCGCGCAAAGGGATGCCGCACTTTGCGCCGAAGCCCAGTGCTAATGCCCAATCGATGATGGGTTGCGCGCCGGTCCTGATCCCAACCTGGTAAAACCATGTGTCGCACGATTCGGTGAGTGCTTGCACGAAATTCAACGCGCCGCGATTGCCCTTTTTCCAATTATGGAAAGTGACATTGCCAATCTGAATTGACGGAACGCATTCATATCGGTCGTCCGGCTGGATGGCACGGCTTTCGAGCGCGGCGATTCCAACGTCAATTTTGAAGGTCGATCCCGGCGGATAAGACGAACGATACGCTCGCGGCAAAAGCGGAATGTCCTTGTCATCTTGCAACAACTTGAGTTGCTCGGCTGATATCGAAGGAACAAACAAATTTGGATCGTAGGTAGGCCAGGAGGCCAACGCCAGAATGTCGCCGTTGTTTGGATCGATAATCACAATTGCGCCGCGTTTTGCTTTCGCTTCCAATGCCTTTTCAGCGAGTTGCTGAAGATGCAGGTCAAGCGTGGTGACCACGTTGTATCCGGGATCGGGCGGGGTGATTAATTTCTCGGAGGTCTTCCGACCGTCCTTGTCAAAGGTGAGTTTGTATTCGCCATGCTTGCCCGTGAGCATTCCGTTGAACGTTTGCTCGAGTCCTTCGCGTCCCTCGGTTTCAGGCCAAAGCGTCTCGTGATTATCAACAATCCCATCCGGATTTCGCCCGGTCTTGCCTGTGTAACCGATAATTTGACCGGCCACTTTTCCATTCGGATAAACGCGCACGTAGATCGTGCGCACAATCACACCGGGCGGCGGAGCACTTTTGATCTGTTCGTACTCCAACTGACTAAGATTCTGCGCGATCTCCATCGGCATGACTCCCCTGTTGTGATAATGACGAAGAATCGCTTCGTCGGAAATCTTAAGCTTGCGACCAATGAGCCTGGCCGTTCTGTCGATCTTTTCCCTGGCAAAGGTGAGTGCTTGCGCATCAGAAAAATCAAGGGGCGTAGGGAAATTGATCGCGAGATTGTAGCTGAGCCGATTTTGCGCGAGCGATTCGCCGTTACGATCTGTGATCTGACCGCGCGGCGCCGGAACATCAAGGATATAAGTGCGCGCGAGTTTTTGTGTTTCAAACGTCGGCACAATTGTTTCCTCTTCAGTTTGCGGAGGTGTGTTTGTGCTCGGCACAGCAGACGGCGCCAGCGCTTGGGCAAATAATGCGGTCGACCTTGCCAGGATCGAGAACGCGACGCACAAACTGCCGGAAGTTCCCCAGAGTGACCTCATTCGAACAAAAATCTGCGCAAATCTGCGAATGGAGCTAGTGGGATCGACGACATAGAAGGTAAAGCCGCGATGGGTAGCGGCGAGGGAGCTGGGAAGCGAGCGAGTTTCAAATCTACGGATAAATCAATGTCTTTGCAGGAATTGATGCACTTCTTCGGCCAACTTTCGCCCAATCCCTTCCGTGGAAGCGATTTCCTCCACCGTGGCTCTGCGCAGGCGATTCACTGAGCCGAACCTCCGCAGCAGTAAATTCTTGCGGTTCTGACTTACACCGGAGCAATCATCAAGAATGCTTTCGCCGACTCGCTTTTTCATGAGCAATTGATGATACGCGTTGGCGAAGCGATGCGCCTCGTCGCGAATACGTTGAAGCAACCGCAAGGCGCCGGAGTCCATTGGAAGTTGCAACGGCAACGCCCGGCCCGGCCGATAAATTTCCTCCCGTTCCTTGGCCAGGCCGATGATGGGAAGATCGTGCAAGCCTAATCGCTGCAATTCGCGGCACGCGGCGGAAAGCTGGCCTTTTCCGCCATCGACAATGATCAGGTCTGGCAAGCGGACGGCAACAAAACCTTCGTCATTCTGAGCCCCGAGAGCTTTCCGGGTCGAGGAGTCCCGCGAGGTTACCTGTGGGTTTTGCAATGGGATTCCTCGACTATCGCTCAGGGCAGGCCTTTGGTCGGGATGACGGGAAATTCGCGCCAGCGCATCGGCCGCATTCTCCTGCGAAAACTCCGCGATATCGGGGTTCGCGTTACGCGCCTCCAGCAGGACACGCGAATATCTGCGCCGGACAACCTCAGCCATGCTGGCGAAATCGTCCTGTCCTTCCACTGTTCGCACTCGATATCGGCGGTAATTGTCTTTATCCGGTACGCCATCCCGGAAACAAACCATCGAAGCGACGACATGCGTCGTGGAAATATTTGAGATATCGAAGCATTCCATCACGCACGGCACCTGCGGCAGTTGCAACGCATCAGCCAGCGCGCGCACGTCAGCCATCGGATCGATCGAGCTCGGCAGACTGCCGCGCGTAAAGCGACGCATTGGCCTTGTCGTGCTGCGCAAGTCATCAACCATGTTGCGTAGTTCGGCGGCTTTTTCGAAATTCATTTTCTTGGCCGCCTTGCGCATTTCGTCTTCCAATGTCGCGATCATCTCTCTCGATTTTCCTTCCAGAAACTCACAGGCTTGGAGGACGCGCTCGCGATATTGCTCTGCGCTAATTTCGCTCAAACGCACCGGCACCTGGTAGGTCGCTGATTTCAACTCGCGCTCCGTAGGTGAGCCTCGTCCAAATGTGAGCACGCCAAATTTCTTGCGCATGAAATTCAATGTCTGCCGCAGCGCCCCGGCATGCGCGTACGGGCCGAAGTAGCGGCTGCCGTCATCCTTTTTGAATCGAGCAAGGCGGAAACGCGGCCACTCCTCCGACATATCCACTCGGACCAGCAGGAACCGTTTATCGTCCCGGAAGGAAACGTTGTAACGGGGCCGGTATTCCTTGATTAATTTGCCTTCCAGCAAAACCGATTCTGCTTCGCTGCGAACCGTATGCGTCTCAAAATTCCAGGTCGCCTCCAGCATGGCGCGCGTCTTCAAATCGGCTTGCGCCAGCTTGGACGGCAAAAAATATGAACCGACTCGTTTCCGGAGGTCCCGCGCTTTGCCCACGTAAATCACGCGGTTAAACCGGTCCCGCATCAGGTATACGCCGGGCTTGTGCGGCACTTCGTGCACCTTTTTTTGCAGATCCGGCTTTTCTTTTTTTGATGCAGCCATCCGGCTGCGAATTTACGCACGAAGCAGCGGGTGGAAACCCGCTTCGTTCCGCTTCGCTGGCCGCAAGGTCGCAGTCGCGATTCAAAACTGAAGAGCGCTTCATATCCCAGGTGGAGGACCTCGGCCCGGTGCTGCAGGTCCAAAAAAAAGGCGCGCGGTCGATGTGACCGCGCGCACATGTTTACTTCGTTTTGGCTAAGGTCTTGTCGTCGTCGTAGTAGTTGTTTCCTCGTGTTTAATTACCGCGGGTGGCTGGCTCACCACGACTTTGCGCACGAGCACCCGGTCACCAACTGTCGTATAATAGATTGTTGCCGGCATATCTGGCCGAATGGCCGACCAACTGACGGTGCGACCTTCCGGATCTAGAATGGCGGTGTCTTTCGTGTAGTAATAACGCGCCGGCGCCGCACTCGACGCTGTTCGGAACATAAAATAATCCGAATCCGGAGTGTATGTCACGATTGTACCGGCACTGCTGGTTGTTGTCGCCTGAGTTGTCGTTGTACCGGTTACCGGGTCGGCTGTCGTAGTAGTGGTTGTGGTCTGCTGCGCTAGCGCGGTCGCCACCGCCGTTGCACAAGCCACTCCAGCCGCCAACATTTTCACTAATCTCGTTTGTTTCATATTTGTCTCTCTGCTTTGATTGAATGGATGTTCTCCATTGTGTATCTCTCCGGCTCCTTGGTGCCGGAGCTTCTTCAGCTACGCCCAAATATCGTAAATTGCGGCTCGCGTGGTCGCATCCGTGGGCATAGTCCGTTTTCGTGCGCTCGAGGAACGTAAGGGGATGTTTATGCAGGCTTTACCCGGTTTCCGTGATTTCCTTCCCGACGATTGCGCAGCCCGGAATTACGTCTTTGCCCGGTGGCGCGAAGTCGCGCGGCGCTACGCTTTTGTCGAATGGGACGGTCCCCCGCTCGAGGCGACCGAGTTATACAGAAAGAAGAGCGGGACGGAAATTGTCGATCAACTTTTCAATTTCACTGACAAGGGCGAACGCGAAGTCGCGATGCGCCCGGAGCTAACGCCCACGCTTGCACGCGTAGTCGCCGCGCATGAGCGCGAATTTAAGAAGCCGCTCAAATGGTTTTCTATCGGTCAATTTTTCCGTTACGAAAAACAACAGCGCGGAAGATTACGCGAACATTTTCAGCTCAACTGCGACATTATCGGAGAAGCAAACCTTGCCGCTGATATCGAGCTCGTGGCGCTTTGCATCGATATCCTGCGCGCCTTCGGGTTCACCGACAAAGATTTTGTGGTACGAGTCAGCGACCGCGATTTCTGGACCGATTTTCTCCGTGAAAAAGATATCTCTGCGGACCGATGGGACGAATTATTGCAGGCAATCGATAAATTCGGGCGCGAGCCGCGTGAGAAAACAGCCGAGAAACTTGGCAAGCTCGCCGATCCGGTCTTTGCGATTCTAAAGAGCGGCGGAAAAAGTGAGAAACTCGATAGACTTGTCGATGGCCTTCGTGCGCGAGGATTGGCGGACTTCGTCTCCATTGATGTCGGTATCGTGCGCGGATTAGCCTATTACACGGGCATCGTATTCGAAGTGTTCGACCGCGCAGGGAAATTTCGCGCCATAGCGGGTGGCGGCCGTTATGACAACCTAATTGCGCAGCTAAGTGATGGCGCTGTTTCGATGCCGGCACTCGGTTTTGCAATGGGCGACGTCGTGCTCGGCGAGTTAATCAATGAAACAGCTCACGTGCGTCAGAAATTGGAGAATGCAATCGCGAACAGTCGGAAGATCGACATTTACGTTGTTATCGCAAAGGAACAGTGCCGCGCTGATGCGCTTGGGCAAATTCAACAACTTCGCGACCGCGGCTATCGCGTGGATTATCCACTCACCAGCGAAAAGGTCGGCAAACAATTCCAAATCGCGGAGCAACTCGGAGCGCGCGTTGCGGTTTTGTTCGGAGATGAATGGCCGCAACTGAAACTAAAGGATATGAGCTCCGGCGAACAGCATCTCGTCTCAAAAGACGATTTTATGTCGCATGTGGAATCTATCCTGCGCTAGATCGCGCAGTTCTGGGGCCACAGGCTGGCAGCCTGCGCTCCCCCAAATCCAATTGTCGCTAATCGCTTGCGAGATTCTTCGCTTCGCTCAGAATGACGCGTACTTTTGGGTATCGCATGTATCGCACGCACGATTGCAATTCTCTTCGCAAGAGCGACATCGGCAGGCAAGTCGCGCTGGCCGGTTGGGTAAATGTCACCCGCGATCATGGCGGAGTCATTTTCATTGATCTCCGCGATCGCGAAGGCCTGACGCAAATCGTGTTTCGGCCGGAGGAAAACGCCGAGCTTGCAAGGCAGGCGCATACATTGCGCAGTGAAGACGTGATTCAAGTTTCCGGTCACGTCGCCGCGCGCCTGCCAGGCACAGAAAATCCAAACCTTGCTACGGGCGACATCGAAATCATTCCGAGCGAGTTGAAGATTCTGAACCGGGCTGACGATCTGCCGTTCCCAATGGACGCCAACCCGCACAACGAAGATTTGCGGATGACCCATCGATACTATGACCTGCGCCGCCCCCGCTTTGCGCGCAACCTGCGGCTGCGACACGTCGCGGCGAAGGCGACGCGCGATTATCTCGACAGGCAGGGTTACGTCGAGGTTGAGACTCCGATTCTTTCCAAGAGCACCCCGGAAGGGGCGCGCGATTTCTTGGTGCCAAGTCGAATAACGCCCGGGAAATTTTATGCCCTACCGCAGGCGCCTCAGCAATACAAACAACTCCTGATGGTCGCTGGCGTAGAAAAATATTTTCAGATCGCCAGATGTTTTCGCGACGAAGATTTGCGCGCCGACCGGCAACCTGAATTTACCCAGATTGACATCGAGGCATCGTTCGTTACGCCAGAGGACATTTTCGCGGTTACAGAGGGAATGCTCGCCGCAATCTTCAAGGCGGCGCGCAACGTCGAGATCAAGATCCCGTTTGACCGACTTACTTACCGCGAAGCCGTTGATCGCTATGGGAGCGACAAACCCGATCGCCGTTTTGGGATGGAACTCGTCGACCTTGGAGAAATTTTTCGCGAGAGCAGTTTCAAAGTTTTTCGTAATGCGCTGGAAACTGGCGGTGTGGTGAAATCAATTAACGCGAAGGGCTTTGCCGGGATCACCATTGGGCAGGCAGACGAATTAACGGAAATTGCGAAGTTGTACCGCGCAAAAGGGCTCGCATTTATCAAGATTGAGAACGGCGAGTGGAAATCCCCCATCGTGAAGTTTTTTTCTGAGACTGAAAAGGCAGCGCTACGATCGAAACTAAAAATCGAGGAGGGGGACTGCGTCTTCTTCGGCGCGGACAAATGGGAAATTGCTTGTGAAGTTCTTGGGCGGTTGCGCCTGCGGCTCGCCGAAATGCAGGATTTATTTGGTAGGGCGCGACCGGTCGGAGACGGACAGGCCTCAGGCGCGCCGGACTGGGATTTTCTCTGGGTCACCGATTTTCCGCTGTTTGAATGGAGCCCGGAAGAAAATAAATGGAACGCCATGCATCATCCCTTTACACGGCCGAAAGCGGAGGACATGTCGCTGTTTAATGAAAAGAAATTTCCCGATGTTCGCGCCGAAGCTTACGACGTCGTTTTGAACGGGGTCGAGATCGGTGGCGGCAGCATGCGAATTTACGAGCCGGAGCTGCAGGACAAAATGTTCGAGGCTCTCGGCATCAGCCCGGAAAACCGGCAGGTACAGTTTGGTCACTTATTGCGTGCGCTGCATCTTGGCGCGCCGCCGCATGGCGGCATCGCATTCGGGCTTGATCGTTTGGTCATGCTCATCGCCGGCGAACAGAGCATTCGCGATGTGATAGCATTCCCAAAAAACAATCGGGGCATGGACCTGATGTCGAATTCACCAGCCGAAGTCGATGCCCGGCAGTTGCAGGATTTGTCGCTGAAACTAGCAAAAGATAAAAAACCGTAGTGGCGGCTGTGCCAGCCGCATTGCGTGGCGAACTGCGGATTCAATAACCCAGGGCCGCTTTTCGTTCTGCAGCGCCAGGCAGAGGATCCTTACGGATAGTGATGGCATCCGTGCCGGAGTCCTTCAACTGGTGGGACTGAACCGCGTTGAATTCGATGTCTTTGGTGAACTCCGGCGGCAGGTCATCCTCGGCGTAGATCGCATGCACCGGGCATACGTCGACACAGGCCATGCAATCAATGCAGTCCTCCGGATGAATGACCACCTGGTTGTCCATCTCGTAGAAGCACGCGACTGGGCATACTTCTACACAGTCGGTGAACTTGCATCCGTTGCATTTATCGGTCACTACATGGGGCATAGCATTTCGTTAATTGATGGGTTGTGGAAAAGATTGGCGTTATTCATCCAATAATTGGCGACCGATGGCCAGTCAATTCCGGTTTTAACATTAGCGTCACGCAACAGGCGGCCGATGATGCTCGCGGTCAGTCCGGAACAAAATGGCAATGAAGAAAGTGACGATTGTGCCGAAGCAGATCCACCACGGGAATGCCATTACTGGAAGCCAGTTCGGCTGCGCATAAGCGGTTGTTCCGAAAATCCCCGCGATGTTGTTAGGCAATCCGCTCAGGATGGCGACGACGGTGAAGCCCACGATCATGGCAATGATGTTGCCGCGATCGTTCCCGCGCGTCCTGGTTAGCATCCCTGCGAAAAACACACCCAGAAGTGAGCCGTAGGTGTAGCCGAAAATCCCGAGCACGATTGGGATGATTCGGACATTGGGATGCACGATGACAAGATAGGCCGTTGTCGATGCAACGACGATCATCAGGACAGAAAACCACACAGTCGCCCAACGCACGGCACGCAAGCTTTGCGCGTCCGTGGCTTCGGGGTTGAGATACGGCTCGTACCAATCGCGCGTGAAACTGGTAGCGAGCGCGTTCAATGCGGTGCTGAGCGATCCCATGGCGGTGGCGAAGATTCCGGCCAGGAGCAATCCGCGCAGTCCCACTGGCATTTGATAGAGAATGAAGTGGCAGAATGTTTCGTTCGGAGTCTTGGGCAGCGTCGGATCGGGATGGGCTTGATAGTAAACCCACAGCAGTAGTCCGATGCTGAGAAACGTAAGCGCGATCGGGATGTCGGCGAGCGCGGAACAAATAAGAGAGCGACGGCTCCGGCGTATGTCGGGCGCAGTCAACATTCGCTGTACCATGTCCTGATCCGTGCCGTGTGTTCCCATCGTGATGAACGCTGCCCCGATCACCCCGGCAAAGATCGTGTACTCCGTCTCGAACATGCTCTTCACCCGGTCCCAGCCATGTTTGGCCGGATCGAGACCGGTTGTGATGAGATCCGAGACTTGAAATGCGCCATGGCGTTGCACGATCTCGTGCCAGCCGCCGGGAATTGCGAAGTAAAGTAAAGCAAGCGCAATTAACGCGCTCCCAATCATGATCGAAGCTTGAATCAAATCGGTCCAGATGACGGCCTTGATACCACCGAACGTGGTGTAAACTGCCGTGAGAATGACGATGGCAATCGTGGCACCGAGGTAAATCCACAGAGTTTGAGTTTGATTTGGTCGTGTCCCGCTAATCATTTCGTAGGCAAGAGCGAGTGCGATGGCCGCGACATATAACCGCGCTCCGGAAGCGAGCAGACGGGTAATCATGAAAACAGCGGAGGCTGCATTCTTACTCGCAACCCCAAAGCGCGCGGTCAGGTACTCATAGATCGAGAAAACTTTATAGTCGTAATACGGTTTGATGAAAATATAGCTGACCAGAACGCGTCCGATGATGGTGCCGAAGGCGAGTTGTAGGTAGGTGTAATCGCGGTGACTGAAGCCTTCCCCGGGCGTTCCGAAAAATGTGCCGGCACTTGTTTCAGCCGCCACCAGCGAAGCAAGCACCGCCCACCATGGAATGCGACGCCCGCCGAGCGCGAAATCTTTGAGGTTTTCCTCCTTCCGGCCCATGTAAAGGCCGATGGAGATGATGAGAACGAAATAGAGCAGCAAAACCGTGCTATCGATCGCGAGCCGAGCGTCCATTCCGATCTTAGGTGACAGAATATTTCATCGCCGCAAAGCGGTTTTTCTGAAGTTTCAATGTTGGACGTTGAGCGTTGAGCGTTGGATGTTTGCTGGTACATCGCATGGAAATCTCCGCAGCGAATTTTGATTTAGAAAAGACGCTCAATTCCGGGCAGGTGTTTCATTGGCAAAAGATCGGTCATGGATTCATGGGAGTAATCGGCGATGCGCCGGTTTACGTACAGCAGCGGGGGAACGTCTTGAAAGTGAACATGGAGGGCGGAGCTTCCGCGACGCCGGGAGAGAGGCGCGTCAAGGGAGGGGGCTCACAGGAGTTCGCCCCTTCAGTTGCGCAATCGGCAGCGCATTATTTCGCGCTTGATCATCCACTGGCAGAAATCTGCGCGTCATTTCCGGACGATCCGGCAATGAACGCGGCACGGCTCTTTTGTCGCGGTTTGCGAATCATTCGTCAGCCGAAATGGGAATGTCTAGCCACGTTCATCTGTTCGTCGATGAAACAGGTGGCACACATTCGTCAGATTTCGCTCGCGCTCCGTCGACGCTTTGGTGACCGACGAAAAGTCAGTGATCATGTGGTTTACACGTTTCCGCCAGCGCAACGAATTGCCCGCGCTACTGAGAATGATTTGCGCGAATGCGCACTAGGTTATCGCGCCAAAAATCTGCTCGCGACCGCCCGGCTTGTCAGTTCAGGTGAATGTGATCTGGAATCATGGTCGCCTCTGTCTGATCCAGTTCTCAGAGAAAAGTTGTGTTCCTTGCCCGGCGTGGGAGCCAAGATAGCCAACTGCGTAATGCTGTTTGCCTATGAGCGCCTGCGCGCATTTCCGATCGACGTCTGGATCGAGAGAGTTTTGAAACAACAATATTTTCCGTGGAAGAAAAAAGTCACGGAACCGCGGCTGCGCGAATTTTCGGAAACATATTTTGGCGAACACGGCGGTTACGCGCAGCAATACTTATTTCACCATGCGCGAATGACCTCGCGGAAGTCAGGAAC
>WNGE01002880.1_pt1 | contig 20595 bp, 14 predicted proteins | sample 5400651 | NCBI WGS metagenome assembly WNGE01 (sample SAMN13153370, study PRJNA577476) | soil metagenome | isolation source: 60 cm soil or saprolite under grassland replicate 2 | place: USA:California | collected 2016-06-15 | reverse complement strand
AGCACAATTGTGCCAACAATGAACGCGAGGATAACGATCATGATCGGTTCGAGCGCCGCGGTTATGCCCGCCACAGCGGTGTCGACCTCATCATCATACACGTTTGCGATTTTCAAAAGCATCTCGGGCAATTGACCGGTTTCTTCGCCGACATCGATCATGCTGATGACCATGGGCGGGAAAGCGCGGCTCGCTTCCAGCGGTTGCACGATCGATTCACCTTCCTTCACGCTGTCGTGCACTTGGGCGATCGCTTTGGCGATGACAGCGTTGCCGGCGGTTTCGCGCGTGATATTCAATGCCTGCAAGATCGGAACACCACTTGTCACCAACGTGCCGAGTGTGCGTGAAAAACGCGAGATCGCCGTCTTACGGGTCAGATCGCCAAAGAGCGGCATCTGCAGCTTAAAACGATCGATCACGGATTTTCCGCCGCGCGTGCGCGCGAGGAATTTGTAAACGGCACCAACGGCGACAATCGCGCCGATCAACACGAGCCAATGATTTTGCACGAGCTTGCTCAGGTTGATCACAAAGGTGGTTACCGCGGGCAGCGGTTTATTACCGAGCATATCGTGAAAGATCGCTTCGAACTTTGGCACAATGAAGACGAGCAGGAAGCCCATGATTGCGAAAGCCATGCTGATCACGATGACCGGATAAACCATCGCGCTTTTAACTTTGTTTTTGATTTTCGCCGCTTTCTCCTGAAATTCCGCAAGCCGGTTCAGGACAACCTCGAGGACGCCGCCGAGCTCGCCCGCTTTCACCATGTTGACGTAAAGATCGTTGAAGATCAGCGGATGCAGGGAAAGCGCGTCGGAAAATGTATTGCCGCCTTGCACCCCATCGGCGAGTTTGTTGATCGTTCTTTTTAAGACAGCGTCGCGCTCCTGTTTGGCCAGAACATTTAAACTTCGCAGCAATGGCAATCCGGAATCGATCAGGGTCGCAAGTTGACGCGTAAAGATCATCAAGACCTTCGGCTTAACTTTTTTGCGTTGAAAAAGGACAATGTTGGTTTTCGCGCGTGGTCGCGTCACGCGGGCCATCTTCGCTGCGCGTCGGGAGACTTTTCCGTCAGGGCCGCTTTTGGCCTCTTCGAAGACGCTCGTTGGAAAATAGCCGGCCTGGCGTAACTGCCCGATTGCTTCGTTGGAAGAAGCGGCTTCAACTAATCCACTCGCTTCCTGCCCCCGAGCATCGAGAGCTACGTAGTTGTATCGCGGCATAAGCGGCTAGATGATAGCTCCCCCGAGGTTCCTGTCGAGTTTTTCGGTTAGGAACGGACTACCCGCCGCAGCAAATCACGTATATTTAAGAACTTCCTCGATTGTCGTGTCGCCGGCGAAGATGCTGCGCAAACCATCCTGACGCAGCGTCACCATGCCTAGCTCAATCGCCTTTTGCTTCAAAGTGACGGTTGGCGCCCGTTCGTTGATCAATTCACGAAGCGGATCGGTGATTTTCATTAATTCGTAAATCCCTTTTCGTCCCTTGTAACCGGTGTTATTACACGCGTCGCAGCCTTTGCCGTAATAAAATTGCTTTTCGCCAATGTCGCGACGCGAAATCCCCGCCTCTTCGAGCAACGCCTCGTTCGGCTGATAAGCCGCCCGGCATTGCCGGCAAATGCTGCGCAGCAAACGCTGGCCCAACACGGCCTCGAGTGTCGAGGAAATCAAAAACGGCTCGACGCCCATGTCGATCAAACGTGTGACTGCGCCGGCTGCATCATTTGTGTGCAGAGTCGTGAAAACGAGATGGCCCGTCAGAGAGGCCTGAATCGCGATTTGCGCCGTCTCAAGATCCCGTGTCTCGCCCACCATGATTCGATCGGGGTCCTGCCGCAGAAACGAACGCAAGACACGCGCAAAGGTCAGACCGATGGCCTCGTTCACCGGCACTTGCACGATTCCTTCCAGATCATACTCAACCGGTTCTTCCGCGGTGAGGAGCTTCGAATCGATGGTATTGATCTTGCGCAAACACGAGTAGAGCGTCGTCGTTTTTCCCGAACCAGTCGGTCCCGTCGCAATGAAAATTCCGTTCGGCCGCTGGATTAACTCCAGAAGATACTCATGGATGTAATCGGGCATGCCGAGCATTTCGAGATCGAGATTAACGGTCGAACGGTCGAGCACACGCAGCACCAGGCTCTCGCCAAACTGAGTCGGCAAAGTCGAGACGCGAAGATCGATATGGCGTCCCGCGATATTTTTTTGGATGCGGCCGTCCTGGGGGAGGCGGCGCTCCGCGATGTTCATATTGGCCATCACTTTGACGCGAGAGATGACCGGCAGGGCGAGATGACGCGGCGGCGGTGACATTTCGTAAAGCGCGCCATCGACTCGATAGCGAATTTTGAATTCGTTTTCGAACGGCTCGAAATGAATGTCACTGGCGCGGTCCTGGATCGCTTGATACAAAATTAGATCGACAAAGCGAATGATCGGCGTCGCGTTCGCCTCTGCTTCCACGGCGGCGGTCCCGTCGCCTTCGCGTAATTGCAGGAGTCCGCCGGCTTCGCCGAGCTGTTTGAGGATTTCCTCCATGCTCGACGTATCGGTGCCGTAAAACTGTTTGATCCGGTCTTCGATTTGTTCTGCTGGCGCGACCACAACATCGACATCTTTGCCCAGGGCAAAGCGAAGGTCCTCCGCGGCGCGGAGATCGAGCGGATCGACCAGCGCGACGCTCAGTGTGTTCCCGCTTATCCCAATCGGCAGCGCGCGATGTAACCGCGCCAGGCCGCTCGGAATCAAACGCAGGATTTCAGGCGCAATTTCCTTTTCTGCAAGATCGACAAATTCCGTGCCGAGCCCATCGGCGATGGTTTGGTAAAAGCCGAGCTCATCGACAAAGCCGCCATCGACCATGGCCTGCGCGATGGTTTTGCCATTTAAGTCGGCCTCATGGAGAACATCGTCCGCTTGCGACGGCTGCAAGACATGCTGCTCGATGAAAAGCTCGGCGATTTGTTTGTTGTTCATTAATTTGTTGAAGGGTTAAAGAGTCGAAGCGTTGAAGGGCGAGTTAGCTGACGTCACCGATGGTGGTGGAAATGACTTCTTCCGCGGAAGTGACGCCGCCGAGAATTTTGCGCACGCCGTCTTCGCGCAAGGTGCGCATGCCGAGTTCGCGCGCACGCTGTCGCAGCATCAAAGTCGCGCTGCGCTTGTTGATCATGTGGCGGACCTCGTCGTCGATCACAAAAATCTCGAAGATGCCCGTTCGCCCCCTGTAGCCAGTCCTGCGACATTGTTCGCACCCAACCGGTTTCATGACCTGTGCTTCACGGATTTGGCCGGGTTCGATCCGCAGCGCGCGCAATTCAGTTTCGCTCAGCTCGGCTGGTTCTTTGCAGTTGGAGCAAAGACGCCGGACCAAGCGTTGTGCCATGATTGCACGGACGGACGAAGCCACCAGGAAAGGCTGGACGCCGATGTCGACTAAACGCGCCACAGCCGACGGTGCGTCGTTCGTATGCAGTGTGCTGAAAACGAGATGACCGGTAAGACTCGAGGCCATAGCGATATTTGCAGTCTCAAGGTCGCGAATCTCGCCAATCATGATGACATTGGGCGCCTGCCGCAGGATGGAGCGCAACGCGGCCGGGAAGGTCATTCCGATTTCCGGATTCACCTGCACCTGGTTGATTCCAGTCATCTGATATTCAATCGGCTCTTCGACGGTGATGATTTTGCGGTCGGGTTTGTTAATGTAATTGAGGCAGGCGTAAAGGGTGGTCGTCTTGCCGGAACCGGTTGGGCCAGTCACGAGCAAAATCCCATCGGGAAGCTTGATCAGACGTTCGAACGTTTCCTGGTCGTCGCTGAAAAAGCCAAGCTCAGGCAGCCCCATGATCAGGCTTGATTTGTCGAGCACGCGCATGACGACGCTTTCGCCGTGATTGGTTGGGATGGTGGAAACACGAAGATCGATCGGCTTCTTTTTGATCTTCACCTGAATTCGCCCGTCCTGCGGCAATCGTTTTTCAGCGATGCTCATCGAGCCGGTCATGATTTTGAGACGGCTGATGATGGCGGATTGCAAACGCTTCGGCGGCGCTTGCATTTCCTGAAGGACTCCGTCGATGCGAAAACGGACCCGGAATTTTTTGTCGAGCGGTTCGAGATGAATGTCGCTTGCGCCCACGCGATGCGCTTCGATCAACAACATTGAAACCATACGGATAATGGGCGCATCCGTTTCGTCGCCTTCCACCGCCGCGCCTTTCTCCAGTTCCAGTTCCAGGTCGACATCTGCGCCGAGTTTTTCTTGGAGAATGTCCGCGGCCTCGCCGGCCGTGCCATAGTATTTAATCAGCGCTTCGCGGATTTTTGCCGGGCTCGTGCAAATCAATTCGATCTCGCGCTGCAAAAGAAAACTCAAGCTGTCGATCGTGTCGATATCGAGCGGATCGCCCACCGCCACGACGAGCCCGCTTTCACCGAACGCTACCGGAATGACTTTGAAACGACGCGCGTCTTCGGCTCGAATTTGCCTGATCACCACGGGCGGAATGACCATCATGGAAATGTCGATCCAATCCATGTGCGCCTGCCCGGCAAGCGTGCGTGAAACATCCGCCTCCGAAACGACGCCGTCCCGGATTAAAAGACCGACAACGTTGTTCTCGCCGTTCAAGCGCGACCGTGCGTTTTCAATCTGCGGCCGCGTCACCAGTCCCGCGTCGTGCAGAAGGTCGAGCACGTAGGTTTCGTTTTTTTGCACAGGATCTCAGCGGTTATTCGACGGTCACACTCTTGGCGAGATTGCGCGGTTTATCGACATCGCGGCCAAGTTCGACCGCGAGATGGTAGGCGAGGAGCTGGAGCGGGATGACGGTGAGAATGGGGCTGAGGCAATCGGGCACGTCCGGGAGCGAAATAATCTCGTTTGCCAGCCCTTTGAGTTGCTTCGCGCCGTTGCCGCTGGTAATCGCGATGATCGGGCCTTTGCGCGCTTTGACCTGCTCGATGTTATTCAAATTTTTCGAAAACACGGCGTCGTCGGGCGCGATAAAAATGGAGGGAAGATCGGGCCGCACCAGCGCGATGATGCCGTGCTTGAGCTCGGCGCTGGGGTGTCCTTCTGCGAAAAGATAAGTGATCTCTTTCATTTTCAGCGCGCCTTCGACTGCGATGGGGAAATTGAACTGGCGACCGAAGAAAAGCATGCCGCTAACATCGACATATTTTTTTGCGATCGCTTTGACTTGATCGCCCAGCTTCAAAACTTCCTCGATTTGTTCCGGTAACGTTTCGAGTTCTTTAATAATGCGTGTTCCTTCCGCAGTGGAAAGATTTCTCATTCGGCCAAGAAGCAGGCCGATGAGTGTGAGGATGACGAGTTGAGATGTGAATGATTTGGTCGCTGCGACGCCGATTTCCGGGCCGGCGTGCATGTAAACGCCGCCGTCGCTTTCGCGCGCGATCGTGCTGGCCACGTTATTGCAAATACCGAGCGTGCGATAGCCTTTGCGCCGGCTTTCCCGCAGCGCGCCGAGTGTATCGGCAGTTTCGCCGCTTTGGCTGACCGCAAAAACGAGCGTGTCCGGCGTCATCGGCGTATTGCGATGGCGAAATTCACTCGCGTACTCCACTTCGGTCGGAATGCTCGCGAGCTGCTCGATCAAATATTCCCCGACCATGGCGGCGTGAAGCGCAGTGCCGCAACCGGTGAGAACGACGCGGCCGACTTCGCGCAACTGTTCTGGCGTCATGTTCAGGCCGCCGAGCTTGGCCGTGCAATCCTCAAGGCTCAGGCGGCCGCGCATCGCGTCTCGGACGGAATCGGGTTGCTCAAAGATTTCCTTGAGCATGTAGTGGGGATAATCGCCTTTCTTAATGTCCTCCGCGGTGAACTCGACTTTGCTAACCTGGTGATCGCCGGTCTCGCCAGCGAGCGAGCTGATCTCGAACTTGTCGCGTTCGACTGCGACCACGTCGAAGTCGTTCAAGTAAACCGCGTCGCGGGTGTAAGCGACGATCGCGCTTACATCGCTGGCCAGAAAATTTTCGTCTTTGCCAACTCCAAGAACGAGCGGGCTGCCGCGTCGCGCACCAATGATAAAGTTGGGGATGTCCGCGTGAACAACGGCGATGCCGTAGGTGCCAATGACTTGTTTCAAAGCCGTGCGTACGGCGTTGACCAGGCGCGCCTTGGAATCTTTTCCGTCTAAGTGCTGATAAATGCTCCCGATGAGATGAGCAAGCACCTCGGTGTCGGTTTGCGAGCGGAAATCATTGTCGCCGTCGCGATTCAACTGCTCCTTGAGCGCCTGATAATTTTCAATCACGCCGTTATGGACGAGCGCGATTTTTCCACTGGCGTCGAAATGCGGGTGCGCGTTCTCGTCGTTCACCTTCCCATGTGTCGCCCAGCGCGTGTGACTGATGCCAAACGAGCCCGATGCCGGTTTTTTCGCCATCAACTTCGCGAGCGCGGCGATGCGTCCGGCGCATTTGCGTGTCTCAACCCGATCACCATCGACAATTGCAACTCCCGCTGAGTCGTAACCGCGATATTCCAGTCGACGCAAGCCGTCGAGCAAAATGGGCGCGGCCTCCGATCGCCCGACGTAGCCGACAATTCCGCACATATTGAGGACGAGAAACTAATGTCTCCCCGTCACTGTAGCAACCGGCCTAAGGTGGAAGAAAGGCGACCGCCACAGCAAAAAGGTTGCCGGAATGCGCAGACCCTGAGTTATTAAATGTGTGGCAACGCAGAACTCTCCGCGGCGCGATTCATCTGCAGCGCATGCATCGTTGTCTCCCCCCGCGCTGCCGCCCGGAACGACGCAGCGCACGCTTGCCATCGTCATGGGCGGCGGCGCCGGCACGCGTTTGTTTCCATTGACGAAAGACCGGGCAAAACCGGCGGTCCCGCTTGGCGGAAAATATCGCATTGTCGACATTCCGATTAGCAACTGCCTGAACTCAGGACTGCGCTCGATTTACGTGCTCACGCAATTCAACAGCATGTCGTTACATCGACATATTCAGGCGAGCTATAAGTTCGACAATTTCTCGCGCAGCTTCATCGATATTCTCGCAGCGCAGCAAACGCCGGAGGGCTCGCAATGGTACCAGGGCACGGCTGACGCCGTACGGCAGAACATGCGCTACTTCCTCGAGCGGCCTTTCGATTATTACCTCATCCTGAGCGGCGATCAGCTTTATCGCATGGATTTTCGCGCGCTCCTCCATCAGCACATTCAATCCGGCGCGGACATCACACTCGCGACCAAACCTGTGCATCGGCATCAGGTCTCCGAATTCGGCATCATGCAAAGCGGTGTGGATCGGCGCATTGTTCGTTTTGTCGAAAAACCGGCGGATGACGCTGCGCTCCAGGAAATGAAAATCAGCCCTGAATTGCTGCGGGCGATCGATTCGAGCGAGGAAGAAGAATTATTCCAAGCCTCGCTGGGCATTTATGTTTTCAATCGCGACGTCCTGGTCACATGCCTGGAAAATAATCTGGTCGATTTTGGCAAACACATCATTCCGCACTCGATCAAAGATCGACATGTGAGCGCGTTCATTTTTAAAGGCTACTGGGAAGACATCGGAACGATCCGCGCTTTTTATGAAGCGAATCTCGATCTTACGGACCTTGTGCCGGAATACAGTTTCTTCGACTCGGAAGCGGCGATTTATACGCATCCGCGCTTTTTGCCAGGCAGCAAAATCAACGGCGCCGCTTTGCGGCAGGCGATTATTTCGGACGGCTGCATCATTTCTGATGCTCATCTGGAACGCTGCGTCGTTGGGATCCGCAGCATTATTCAGAGCGGCGCGACCATTCGCAACAGCATCGTGATGGGAGCAGACTACTTCGAGCAAGATCGACATATAGATTCGGGGCGACCGCCCATCGGGATCGGCCGCAACTGTGTGATTGATCGCGCTATCATCGACAAGAATGCCCGGATTGCCGACGGGGCCGTGATTACGCCGGAAGGAAAACCGGCGAATTTTGATGCGGACAATTACTTCATCCGCGACGGCATTGTAGTCGTGCCAAAAAACGCAACCATACCAGCCGGTTTTTGGATCTGAGGAGCGGTCGGCGGGTGAGATTGTCGATCTTTGCGCGCTCGATCAGGATTGCGCTCAGCGTCGGTCGGTCATACCGGAGAACTGATTCTCCGTCTCCCATTTTTCCTGTTTGTCCCACGGGATGGTAGACTCACGATGCGCGTCTGGATCGTCGACCAGGCGAACCTGCTGTTTCTGCGAGGCGCAGGAAACAAATACGGTCGCGCTCGCGAGCAAAAGTGCGGTCGCGATTTTTCTCTTCAAATCAGGAATGAGTGCCCGCATAGATGACAGTATCTCCAGGTTGCACTTGGACGCCACGCGCCAAGCTATTGCTAATAACATCGCCAATGGCGGTAGCAGGTTCAACCGAAGAAATACGAATTTTTCCAATTAGAATTCCTTCCCGCAAAACGAGCATTTCTGAATTCGGTTCTACGCCCTGGCGGCCGCCGAGATTTAAAACTACGAAATTGTAAGCTTGGTTGACCGCGAGGACGGTGCCGCGAACTCTTGGTTTACCTGCTCCCGCTTCTCGCCGCTTTCTTTCCGGCTGAGCCATTTGGGCCGGGCGTTCCCTTGTCGCTCCAAGTTTCTCGGACAAAAACGTGTTCTCGCGTTCGGCGCTATCGAGCTGACGGCGGGTGTCATCGAGTTGCGCCTGTAATTCCGCCGTCGAAGGAGCACCCGGATTCACGCTCGTAGCTTCGGGGCCAGGTCCTTCTGTTCGATTTTGCAGCGATGCGATCTCCGCTTGACTCACCTGCAATTTGGATTGCAAATCGGCTTTTTCCTTTAAGACCTGAGCGAGATCCGCTTCGGCTTTGGCGGCCTTGCTTTCGCCATCCGCGTCAGTCGGAGTCATTGGACTCGCATTCGCTTTCCCGGCCCCCGGCTTCGGCTCTTGCACCAGTCGGCGGTGCTCAGCGTCGCGTGCTGCGGCCGTGCTTGCTAAATTCGCGTGCAGCGCTTTTACCCTGATGGTGTTGAGGATGCTGAAACCAGAGGCGAAAACCAGGATCAGCATGGAAATTCCGAGCAATGTTTTGGGCGAGTTGTCGAAGCTCATGGATTTTGGAAGCAACGTTAAACAATGCTCTTCTAATCGTGTACCAATCAAGAATGCAATTCTGATTTGATTCCTGAGGTTGATCGCGACCGTTGCGGAGTCCGGAATTCGCTTTGCGTCTCGCCGAGTTTCAATCTATAGAAAGCGCTTCATGGGTCAGCAGCATCGGGTTCGGGCCAAACGCAAACGGCGAAAAGCCTACATCCGGCGCAGGCGAGCTTCCGTCAAATTAACGCGCCGCGAAGCAACTAGACCTAAGGCAAAGAAATCCCCCCTCACGACAGAATAGGCCAAGGTGACGCATTCTCGCGAGTGCAACGCTAAGATCGACATCCGGGGCGCCAAACTTTAGCGATGCGGCAACGCGCACGTTATTTAATTGTCGATGGTCACAGTATTGTTTTTGCGTGGTCCGATTTACGCAAACTCCATGAGCGCCGCCCGTCGCTGGCTCGTGACGCGTTAATCAAGCAGCTGCGTGACTATCAGGATTGGAGCGGCGTGCGCGTAGTAATCGTTTTCGATGGGAAAGGTCCGACTGTCACTGGGCAATCAGACCCCGTTGACGTGCAAATCTTTTATTCACGCCGCGGACAAACAGCCGATGCGATCATCGAGCGGCTCGCCAGCAAATACGCGGCGCGGTTTGACCTGATCGTAGCCACTTCTGATTTTATGGAACAACAGACGGCGAGCGCTTGCGGTGCTGAATGCATGTCACCGGAAACGTTGCGGAAATTCATCCAAGAAGGCCGGCCCCGTGTTTGGCGATCGTCACGCGGTAAGTGATTCAGGCAGCGCCAAGAAGGGTTGTTGCGGCCGGTCCGGAGTTTCGCGACGGGAACCTTGCTGGCAGGTCGCCAGCACGCGCGAAAGTACAGAGTAAAGTTGTTCGATCGGCAGATTCTTGCTCACATATCCGTTTGCGCCGGCCCTCAAAGCTGCGTGCATTTTTTCTTCGTCATAACCGACTCCCGTAAAGACAACGATGGGAATCGTCGGATTAATTTCGCGGATGAAGGAGATGAGCGAAATTCCATCCACTTTTGGCATCCTAAGATCGACAATTACAACTTTGCAGTCATTGTGGGCGAGCCAGGAGGCTGTTTGAAATCCGTCGGTCAGCGCCTGGCAGGAATGGCCCTTTTGCCGCAGGTAAGTGACGAGAAACCGAGTGATGGCGGGGTCATCGTCGATGATAAGAAACTGGAAGGTTTCGGGGTTCGAGGGCGCCATGGCTTCTAATAATTACCATCTTTACTATAAGCACTAAGCTTGCCAACGTCTCTTGAGCCTTAATCTGGCACCTAAAAATTCTTCGAACTCGGTCGAGGACGGATTTTCGTCGGTTCGTTCCGGAGTACTGGGCCCCGATTACTGTCGTTAGCTTAATCGGAGGCTCTTCTCGATTTCTTTTACGCGCGCAAAAAGCTTACCCAGCCGGCGCACCCAAGCCATCTGTTGTTTGGCCTCGGCAAGCGGCACGGCCGGCGAGGCCCACCAGACGCCGCCGCTAATGTTTTTGGAGATGCCGCTTTGCGCTCCGATGGCCGTGTTATCGCCGATCTCGATGTGTCCAATAATGCCAACCTGGCCTCCAATCAGGACCCGCTGGCCGATGCGAACACTTCCGGCAATTCCAGTTTGTGCCGCGATAACCGTATACTTTCCAACGACTACGTTGTGTGCCACTTGCACGAGATTGTCGATCTTTGCTCCCTCCTGGATCCAGGTTCGGCCAAAACGGGCGCGATCGACGGTCGTGTTGGCGCCGATTTCAACGTCGTCATCGATTTGAACGATGCCGACTTGCGGCACTTTTTCATAACACCGCTCCGCCGGCTCAAAACCAAAACCATCTGCGCCAATGATGGCGCCGCTGTGAATGACCACGCGCGCGCCGACGCGAGTGCGCTCGCGGATGGTAACGTGAGGGTAGATGATGCAATTCGCGCCCACGATAGCTGCGTGACCGACGTAACTTCCGGCGCCGATTACCGTGAAGTCGCCGATGGTTGCGCCGTTTTCAATGACCACATGTGGTTGAATCGAAACGCGGGTTCCCAGCTTGACGCTTGGATCGACAATCGCGCTTGGATGAATTCCGGGCGCAAATTCGATCGGCTTGGGCGCGAGTTTCAACACCACTTGTTCGAATGCCTTTGCCGGATTCGAAACGCGAATTTGAGCCGAGGAAATCTGTTCGGCAAAATCTGCCGGCACAAAAACCGCGGAGGCGCGCGTCTTGCGCAACTGCGCCGCGTACTTTGGGTTGTTGAAAAAGGAAACTTCCCCGTCGGTGGCGTCGACCAACGATGCAGCGCCGGTGATTTGCTGTGCCGGATCACCGAGCAGCTTGCCGTCGCACATCGTTGCGAGTTCCTGAAGAGTGAACGTCACTGTTTTCTGTAGGGGCGCTCTATGAAGCGTCGCCAGTGGTTAAGCGGTCGTGGTTCGGCGGTCATAGACCGCCGTTACAGGCTGGCGCGCACCTGGTCGAGCTTCCCGGCCGATCCGAGCTTTTCGTTTTTGTGCGCGATGAAGTTGGCGTACTCCTCGATAAAAATTTTGCCGGGCGGACGAAAATCGAATTGTTCGGGATGGTCGCGAAAGAACTCGCGATGCACGCGAGTCCAGACGAGACGCCCATCTGTGTCGATGTTGACCTTGGTGACGCCGAGCTTGGCGGCGGGCAAATATTCTTCCTCATTCACGCCACGCGCCGACGGATCGAGCTTACCGCCGGCGGCATTGATCCGTTCAACTTCCGATTTCGGCACGCTCGATGAACCGTGCATGACAATCGGCGTGGGCGGCAGGCCGGCTTTTTTGACCTTATCGCGAATTCCTTCGATCACTTCGAAGTGCAACGATTGTTGACCTTTGAATTTGTAAGCGCCGTGACTGGTGCCGATGGCGGCGGCGAACGAATCGCATTTGGTTTGCTTGATGAACTCAACAGCCTCATCCGGATTGGTCAGGCAAGCGTGTCCTTCGTCCACTTTGATATCTTCCTCGACGCCTCCGAGCATGCCGAGCTCGGCCTCGACGCTGATTCCTTTGGCGTGTGCTTTATCAACGACGCGTTCGCTCATCGCGACGTTTTTTTCAAATGGCTCACGACTGGCATCGATCATGACCGAGCTGTAAAAACCGGAAGCGATGCAATCATAACAGGCCTCCTCGTCGCCGTGATCGAGATGGACGGCGAAAATCGCTTCGGGAAACATTCCTTCAGCGGTGCGGATCATGGCTTCGAGCATGCGTTTGTCAGCATACTTTCGGGCGCCTTTCGAGAGCTGGATGATGAATGGCGCGCGGCTTTGGACGTTGCCTTGAAACAGGCCGAGGAGCTGTTCCATGTTATTGATGTTGTACGCGCCGACGGCGAATTTGCCGTAGGCGACGTTGTAGAGTTGAGCAGTGGTGACGATCATAGGTTGACGATCTCGATCTTGCGCGCAGGCACGGTTACGCGGCAAATCTTAAGTCGGAAATCGCGAATCGGAAATCTGAAATTATCAGTTTCCGTTCGGGCTGGCGGGCAACATGACGCTCACCAGTGTGCCGTGTGATGTCGAATCGATGTCGACGCGGCCGTTGTGATCGAAGACGGTGCGCTTGACGATGGGAAGGCCAAGTCCCATCCCGCGCGGCTTGGTTGTGCAAAAAGGCGAAAAGATTTTGTCCTTCAAATCGGGCGCGATTCCTTTGCCGTTGTCGCGCACGGTCACGATGACACCGCTGGCATGTTTGCCTTCGCGGATCGGTTTCGCGGCCAGGGTAATACGCGGTTTGGTCCGTCCCGAGAGCGCTTCGGCTGCGTTGGCGACGAGATGCGCGAAGGCCTCGGCCAGTGCTGTTTCGTCCCCCAGCACTTTCGGCAGGTCGTTAGAAAGCGAAGTTTCAACCGCCAACCCGCCATTGGTGCCGAAGCGATCGCGCGCGATCTCGATTGCCTTTCTCACAGGCTTGCGCACGTCGATCGGTTTGAACACGAGCTCAGGCGGATGCGCAAAGTTGTTGATTTGGGTGATGATCTTATCGAGCCGGTCGATCTCGCGAACAACGATTTCGTTGAAATCTTTTCGAAAATCGGCGTCGTCAAATCGCTCGGGAAGAAGTTGCGCGAAGGTTTTGATCGCAACGAGCGGATTGCGAATTTCGTGAGACATGCTGGCGGCCAAGTCTGTCCAAAAGACGGCACGATCGAGGAGCGTTTGCTTTTCCCGCAAAGTTTCCTCGGCTGTGAGATCGTGGACGACAGCGACCGCGCCGAGAGGCGTGTGTTCGCTCATAAGCCGCCGTGTCTCGACTGCGACCGATCGGCGCGTCGTATTGTCGATCCATTGTTGCGGCGGCAGAGTGGTCTTTGCGTCGAGCGTCTCCCGAAGAAATGCGCCGAGATTGCTTCCCGCAGATTCGATCGGCTTATTCAGGACATCCTTGCTCGACAATCCTAAAATCTGTTCGGCGGTGGGATTGAACCAGCGAATAATGGCGTTTTCATCGGTCGCCACAATTCCCGGCGGAATTGATTTGAGCAGAGTTTCAGCCAGGGTTTTTTGCAGGGTGATTTCCTCGGAGAGAAGCGCGTTTTCGAGGACAGTCGAAACATGCTCGGCCAGAATCATCAGTCCTTCGAGGTCGTGATACTCGAAGCGCTGCCCGGTTACGCGATGACCAAAGAAGAGCCATCCGATAATCCGGCCACGCGCATAGAGCGGCACGATCACTTCCGCGCCGAATGTGTCGAGCGCACGACGAAGAAGTGATCGCTCGGCGCGGTCGGGCGTTTGCGCGAGATTCGCGCGGCAAATCAAATGTGCGTGCAGCTCAAACCAGCGCACGAGCGGGTCGCGTTCACCAAATTCAACCTCGTTCGCCTCGGGCAAGCAGCGTAGGCCGGCCCGTAGCCGATAGTGATCGCCTTGGCGAATTTTTGAAAAAATCCCGACCCGCGTCACCCCGGCGGCATCAGCGACGTTTTCCACAACACTGGCGAGGAGCGCGTCGACGTTATCGAACCGGCGGAAGACACGGGGAAAGCGCAACAAGGGTAGCGAAGGCATTCCATGGCGATCGGTCGCAGCGTCAACTCTGGGTGGCGCCTGGGTGAAAGTAACGCCGCTGGATTCTTCGCGCAGTTCCCGATTGTCCTGCAAAACTTTTAAGTAGTCGAACCCGCGTCCGACCAGCGCCTGGAGGTGAGGCCGGTCGAGCTGGAGGTCATCGGCTGCGTAAATTCCGCTTTGCTCGGCTTCGCGCAAAGGTTCGGAGCGCGCTGTGCCCAGCGCGATGATCAGGACCTCCGGCCAGTCCTTTTGAATTTGATCGAGCAAATCGCGACTTTCCTTCGCGCGCAGATCCATGATGAGCAGCGCGGGATTGCTTTGCTGCAAGACGGCATCGAGACGACTCGTATCCGACACGTGACGCGTTTGCGCGATCGTGCGCAGGAACGCTTTCACCCGCCGCACGAGATCGGGATCCTGCGTGTATAAAATGCAGACCGGCGAAGGCATCATGCCGCGGCCACCTCGCTGTCAAAGCGAACGAGCGGCAGCAGAATGTGAAACGCCGTGCCCTTCTTGAGTTCGCTCTCCACTTCGATTTGGCCGCCATGTTCCTGAATTATTCCGTGGACGACCGACAATCCCAAGCCGGTGCCGTAATCTTTTGTGCTAAAAAACGGATCGAAAACATGGGGGATATCCTGGCCGCGAATTCCTTCGCCCGTGTCGCGGATGGTGATGCGAAGGACGTCTTGCGATTGACCATTGCCATGCGTGATCGCGGCCACCCACTCCTCGTCGGTCCTGATTTGTGTCCTTACACTGAGTTCACCGCCTCGCTTCATCGCATCCATTGCGTTAATGAAAAAGTTGAGGAGAACCTGTTCGAGCTGGTCGGCATCGGCGCGTATTGTATCAACATTGGCCTCCCAGGAACGAATTAATTTGATGTCTTTCTCATACAATCGATGACCGATGAGCAGGAGCGACTTTTCCAAAACCTCGTGCACGTGCATCGGCTTGAGATGAGGTTTGGCGGGCCGCGCGAAACGGAGCAACTGGTTGACCAGCGAATCGATTCGATCGATCTCGTGACCGATCAGGTTTGAGAATGTTTCCCGAAAATCGGAATCGTGATATCGCTCGGGCAGCAGTTGCGCGAAGGTCTTGATCGAGACGAGCGGGTTTTTGATTTCGTGTGCCATCCCGGCGGAGAGCGTGCCTAGACTGGCGAGGCGATCGCTACGGCGAATTTGCAGCTCGAGCCGCCTGAGCGCCGTGATGTCGGTCAGCACCATCAATGCGCCGAGTACTTGTCGATCTTCGCCGCGAAAGATGGACGTGCTGGCGCGAACAATGACGCCTCGATCATCGAAGCGCAGGACAAGGTCGTTATTTTCCTGGCTCTCACCGGTTCGTAATGTGTCGCGCAATGTATTTCGGAGGACCTCTGGAAGTTCATCGATGGCGTGATCGAGAATATCCCGGGAATTCAATTCTATGATCTGCCCAGCCTCGCTGTTGAAAACGGTAATGCGTTCGTCAATCCCCGCCGCGATCACGCCGGTGGTCAGATTTTCGAGCAGCGTTTCGTTGTAGATTTTTGCATTCTGCACTTCGGTAAACAGCTCCGCGTTTTCAATGGCGACGGCCAGCTGACCGCAAAGAACCTGGAGCGCGTTCTGCTCGACGCTGCCATAGATTCGTCCGGATAGGCGCGGGCCGAGTAGCATCACGCCCTCGAGTTGGTCGCGCGCGAAAATTCCCATTACGACAGCGAAATTGAGATGCCGCATCTGGGCAATGACACGGCGGACTTTCGGCGTGGGCCGAATACGATCTAACTCATCGAGCACGATCGGCTGGCCCGAGGTGCGGAGGTAGGTCAGGAGCGGGTGGTCTTTCGAAAGGTCAATCCGGCTCTCACGTGTGGGTGGGGGATGGTGCTGCGCGTAAACTTCTTTCTGCGCGAGCAGAATTAAAACCCGATCCGTACCTACGGCCTGTGCGATCGTCCCGGCGAAGCGTTCGAGAAGTTCACGTAGGGTCGTGACCGATTTTAAAATTGCCGTTGCCTGGTTCATTGTCGCTTGGAAGTCGATACGCCGCGTACCGACGAAAAGCCGGTCGGCCAGGCGATGAGAAAGTCCGCGCGCAGGCGCCATCGCGAAAGCCACAATGAGCGCAGCGATAATGTGTGCTAATGACGTCGACTTGTTCGGCAGCAGCGGGGCAAAAACGTTGAACGTGAGCCACCACACGAACCCATAAAGAACGAGAAGATAGACAACCAGGAGCACGTAAGCCATCGCGCGCCGGAGGAAAAAGCCTACCTCTAAAATTTTTCGAGTGGCGATGCCGTACGCGAGTACGAGACTGAAGATGATAATGCGGAACGGCGCGAACCAGATCGCGCGCGACGGTCCAAAAAAGTATTCCAGCAGGAATGAGAGCAGCAGCGTGAAGGCCATCACTGAGACCGCGCCGATGAGGATGAATGCGAGCTCCGCGCGCACGCCGCCCGAAGCAGTTCTCAAATCGCGTGAGCACGTGATAACCAGAGTAATGATGGCCGCAGCGAACCAAAGCGCGTAGAGATAGACGCCGGGATGACCGTAAACCGGGTCGGGCGCAGTCGTCCCCACGCGATGCACCAACTGCGCGCCCACCAAAAAGAACTTCGTCTGACAAAATCCAATCATCCCAACAGTAAGAGCGATCCAGACGCGTGAACGATCGAGAATGGCGCCCCAAGTCTCGCTTGGTTCACGTATCGAAAGGCGGAGTAGATTAAACGTGGCGAGAATCAGCACCCCGGCGGCAGACGCCTCGCGAATGCACAACGTGACGATGGTGACATTCGTCGTGGTAGAACCAAAGTAGAGAGCTGCTAACCATCCGACGGCCCAGAAAGACAACAGAAGAAAAGATTGATTCGACTTGCGACGCGGGTTAGCAAGAAAAACCGTAAGCCCAAGCGCCGATTGAATAATTACCGCCGCAAGAATTGGGACCGTTTCGCTGTTCATTAGAAAAAGACGCGATTTACCACGAGTGAACTCGCGCTACCGCCCAGCCCACGGACATTCAGGAGAGCGCGATTAACCTCCGCTTTGCGTGGACGACGCGGGACGACATCGAGGTCGCATTCTGGATCGGCGATCTGATAGTTCGCAGTCGGCGGGATTAGTTGGTCACGAATACTCAGTGCACACGCGGCGATTTGAAGTGGGCCTGCCGCGGCCAACGGATTTCCGGTCACACCTTTAATGGAGCTTACGGGAATTGAATAGGCTCGGTCGCCAAATACCTCTTTGATAAAATGCACTTCTGCCGCATCCAGCGCGGGATCACCGGGACCGTAGGCGGAGATATAATCAATATCATCCTTTGTACACCTCGCGTTGGCTAAGGCGATTTCCATCGATTTGCGCAAGCCTGAAGCAGGCTTGTCTGGATCGAGGTCGCGCTGCGCACCGTAGCCACTCATCTCGATATAAATTCGTGCTCCTCTTGCTTCTGCCCGTTCGAGATTCTCGAGCACAAACATTGCCGCGCCTTCGGATAAAACGCCCGACTCCCGTGAGAGGTCGAATGGCCTGCTGGCTCGTTCTGGCTCGCCGTTCCGCGAGGCCGTAAGCCCGCTCGCGATAAAACTTGCAACCCCATGCTTGGTGATTGGAGCATCAGCTCCTCCCGCTATGGCCAGTTCTGCTGCGCCCGATCGAATCATGTCCGTCGCGATGGCGACTGCGTCCAGACCGGATGGACATGCGGAGGAGACCGTTGCAGCATGCGCGCTCGCGCCGATGCGATCAGCGACCACGTTTGCGGCGGCTTGAGGCTTAGAAGCGCCCAGTGCCGTCGGAGCAATTGCCTCCAGGCCCCGAGTGTCCGAATCCCGGAAAACGCGCTCAATTACATCCAAGGCGCTTGTGCTGACGCCGATTACGATAGGGGTCGGGCTCGGCAGGTTGGATTCAGTAATTTCTAGTTCCGCGTCTCGAAGCGCCATCATCGTGGCGGCATAAGCAAATTGCGTGTGTCGCGCCATGCGCTTTGGTTTGAGTTCTGGCTCAATGTAGTCGAGCGGGTCGAAGCCTTTTACTTCGCCAGCAATACAGCTCTGGAGACCGCTCGCATCGAATAGCGTGATCGGGCCGATCCCGCTCCGGCCAGCGAGGAGCGATTCCCAGAACGGTTCAATCCCGATCCCGTTCGGGGCCAAAATTCCCATACCAGTAATGACGACCCGATTGCGCTTGCTCATGTTAACAAGATTTGGAAAGCGATAAACAGGCAGCGCCGATACCGAAAGAGAACGATCTCGCGGGCCGACGGTATTCGAAGGAGCGTTAGATGTTTTAGGTGCTTGGCGTTAAGGACAGCCACGAGCAGATCACGACGCATTCTAAACGCTACATTAAATGCAGTCATTATATTTCTTTGGCCTTCGGCAACCGACTTATTCACCGGATTCGCAAGTTATTCACAAATTGCAGCTTGCGCACCAGCAGAAACCATTTCAATGTCTGGCGACCGAATTTTTTATCAATCCGTAAATACTTTTCTGCCCTCAGCATTTGGTATGCGGCACGCGCCTAGCTTTTATCCGATTCACCTCCGGTCATGACTGTTTCCACCGATCTGCCTCAAATCCTCGTTATCGATGACGAAATTGGCCCGCGCGAGAGCCTGCGGATGCTATTGAAGCCGGATTATCAGGTGCACACCGCGGATTGCGTCGAAGCGGGAATGAAACTCCTGAAAGAGAAACAGCCCGACACGATCGTCATGGACATTCGCATGCCAGGCATGAACGGCATCGATGGTCTGCGCAAAATCCGCGAAATCGATCCCCATCTTTCCATCATTATGCTGACCGGTTTCGGCGCTCTGGAAACCGCCAAAGAGGCGGTGCGACTCGGCGCCAATGATTACATCAGCAAGCCTTTTGACACGGGCGAAATGCGGGACGTCATCGGGCGCAATGTCGAACGCACTCGTGTTCATCGGACAACTGAACATGCTGCGGCCGAGCTCAAGGAATTGAATAATCGTCTGCTCAAAGAACTGGCGCAAAAGGAACGGCTCGCCGCGCTCGGCCAGGCTTCGGCCGAATTTGTTCACGATTTGGGTAATCCGCTGACCATCGTTTGGGGTTACGTGCAACTTCTTGCCAAAAAACTGGAACGATCCGAAGACGGCGGTACCGCGCAAAATGCTACTTCGATTAAAGAATTGAATATCATCGAGCAAAATCTGAGGCTTTGTCGTGAGCTTCTGACCATGTGGCAAAGCTACGGCAGCGCCGAAGCCGTACCACATAAGCAGATTTCCGTGTCCGGACTTCTCCGCGAAGTCATCAAAGCAGTCGATGCGCTGGCAGCGCAGAGCGGAGTAGATTTGCAATCCAGTGTTTGCGAGCACTCATGCATGGTTCTTGGCGACGCCGTGCAAATTAAACGTGCAATCCACAACGTGATCATTAATGCGGTGCAGGCGTGCGCCGAAAAAAGAGGTTCGGTCGCGGTCAGCTGCACGCAAAAAGATTTTTACGTCGACATTCGAATCGAGGACAATGGTTCTGGAATCACCCCCGTTGAGATGAGCAAGATTTTCGATCCGTATTTTACGACCAAACACGGGAAGAGCGGCACAGGACTGGGCCTCTACATCACCAAAAAAGTTCTGGAAGATCACAACGGCTCGATCAAAGTCGATAGCATCCCGGACCGCAGAACCACTTTCACGATTCGCTTGCCGCTTCTGAATAGCTGATGCCGCGGAAAATCTTCCGGGTTTAACTTGTCACTTCTCACGTGTTTGGTTTTGCTAAACGCGTGTCCACTTCGTACCGAGTTGCACCGATTTTTCTGATTCGGATGGCCGGTGTGCCCTTCGAGACCGTCGAGCGACTATGTACGCCGGCAACTTCGGCAGCCGGGCGCGAATTACTCCTTAGGCGTGACGAATTTTCGAACGCAAAGGCAGAGGTCGAGGAAATTCTTCGGTCACGGACCCATGGCCTTTCCAAAGAGCTATTTCGCGCCTGGCACAAAGCGATTCGATCGGGCACAGTGCCGCCAATAGCTGACCCGCCCTCCCGCGCATTCGCTGCCTGCTGGAATCGTGCATCAAAACTGGCGAGCGCTGAAGCGCACTTCGATCAGTGTCTTCAACGCGAGCTCAAAACTGCGCGCGAGGCTCTGCTTGACTCCGCTCGGACGATCTTGCCGCCTTACCTTGTCTTTGCGGCGAAAGGATTGCATGAACGTCTTTCCAGGCAATCTTCTTCCGTCGCTGGTGCCTTGCCGCCACGCAACAAAAGTGAACGCGCACACGAGCGGACAATGCTTTTGTACTTGCAGCGCATTTGCGCGAAGAACGATTCGTTAAGCGCCTTTGGCCCTGGCGGGTGGGGCAAGATCGACAAACGAATTAGCCTGACGCTGACGCC
>WNGE01013214.1_pt1 | contig 20596 bp, 15 predicted proteins | sample 5400651 | NCBI WGS metagenome assembly WNGE01 (sample SAMN13153370, study PRJNA577476) | soil metagenome | isolation source: 60 cm soil or saprolite under grassland replicate 2 | place: USA:California | collected 2016-06-15 | reverse complement strand
AGGCCGCCCATTGATTCTCGAATGCGCCTCCTGCCGAGACTGCACGCTGGAAGCGATGCGTACCCAGGTTTTCGCCAATCAATGTATTGATTGCACAGTGGTTTTATTTGCACACGCTTCGTTTAATCGCGCCGGCCGCGGCCGAAGCGGCGCGATTAAACAAATCGCAAGGCGCCCCATCGGCGGCTTTTCAATTTAAAGCATACGGTCAGGACGACGCACACTGAATAAGACGACGCGTCGCGGCAAGCGGTTTCTGATTACACATCAAACGCGTCGAGGCCGGTGATGTGTTTTCCGATCGCCAGCGTGTGGACTTCGTGCGTGCCCTCGTAGGTGTAGACCGATTCGAGGTTGCACATATGGCGCATGATCGGGTAATCGGCCGTGATGCCGTTCGCGCCCAGGATGCCGCGCGCCGTCCGCGCGCATTCGAGCGCCATCGCCACGTTGTTCATTTTCGCCATCGAGACGTGAATAGGATCCATCACGCCCGAATCTTTCATCCTGCCGAGTTGTAGGCAGAGCAACTGGGCTTTGGTGATCTCGGTCAGCATCTCGACCAGTTTCTTCTGCGTCAACTGGTATCCGGCGATGGGCTTCGTGAACTGGACTCGCTGTTTGGCGTAATCGAGCGCGCTTTTATAACACGATATGGCCGCGCCGACCGCGCCCCACGCGATGCCGTAGCGCGCCTGCGTCAGACACATCAGCGGGCTTTTCAGCCCTTTGCTTTCCGGCAGGATGTTCGTTTCGGGAATCAGGCAGTCTTCGAAGACGAGTTCCGACGTGACCGACGCGCGTAAGGAGAGCTTGTGTTTGACTTCCTGCGCTCTGAAACCGGGCGTCCCCTTCTCGACGATGAAGCCCCGGATCGTGTCGTTGTCGTCCGTTTTGGCCCAGACGACGGCGATGTCGGCGATCGTGCCGTTGGTGATCCAGGCCTTGCTGCCGTTGAGCAGCCAGCCGTCTTTCGCTCGACGGGCGCGAGTCCTCATGCTCGCGGGGTTCGAACCCGAATTCGGCTCGGTCAATCCGAAGCAGCCGATGACTTCGCCGGCGGCCATCCGCGGCAGATATTTTTGTCGCTGCTCTTCGCTGCCGAAGGCGTAGATCGGGTACATGCAGAGCGAACTTTGAACAGAAGCGAAGCTGCGGATGCCCGAATCGCCCGCCTCCAACTCCTGAGTGATCAATCCGTAGGTGACGTTGTTGACCCCGGCGCAGCCGTACTTTTCGGGCAGGTTCGATCCCAGCACTCCCAGTTTGGCCAACTCCGGGATCAACTCCGTCGGGAATCTGCCCTCTTCATAACATTCCGCGATGATCGGGTTGACGCGTTCGTTGACGAAGGCGCGGATCGAATCGCGCGCCAGCTTCTCCTCGTCCGAGAGTAATAGATTGAGTTTTAGAAAATCCACTTCGGCTGAACTCATGATTGCATCCTTTCCCAAACCAGCAGGCATTGGCGCCAAAACCAACCACGGGGATCACGGGGGCCACGAGGAAAGGCGATAAAGATAAGCCCCCGTGCTCCCCGTGCTCCCCGTGGTTGATCCTTGTGTCCGAATCTCGCCTGCTTTGATTTAGCGAGTAATTTCAAATAGCGCCCAATCCCCGGTCTTCATATCGCGCAGCAAACCGCGCGCCCACTCATATTCTTTGCGCTGTTTCAGAAAATCCTCGGCGATGAAATCAGGCGCGCAGGCGTGGCCGTATGACCCCCACAACTGCATTTTTTCGGCCGTCCGCGCGTCCATCACTTTCGCCTGCACTGTGCCGCCGGGGAAATAAGCGGGCCAATTCCATTCTGGCACGCCGCGCGGCGATGATTCCACCGCGCCGCACAAGCTGCGATCATTCGCGCCCTGCTTTTTGGCGAAGGCGTCAAAGTCGTCGGTCTCGAACTTCTTCGCCGCCTCGACGTCGATCCTGCCCTTGTATTCGGCCATCAACTGCTCCCACCGGGCGCGGCGCGCGTTGGACGAGCTGGCCTTGTTGTTCGGATCGAAATCGGTCTCTGCCTTCCTCAACTTTTCATCGACCGGGAAATTCGATCCGACGAAGTAGCCGTCCTTCGTGCGGCGCAGGCTGTGCTCTTTCAATCCCAGTTCAAAGAGCGCGATCTCGCCGGTCTTATTGTCGCCGATCAACCAGTCGTTGGCGTAACCGCCGTTGTTGCCTTCGAGCATGATGCGCGCGTAATCGTCAATCGAGTCGCTGTATTGCATCGCCTTGCGGGCGCGCTCGAATTCGGGTTTGCCTTTCGGATCGAATCCGGTGAAGCCGGTGATCGTCGTCTCGGTGATCATGATCCCTCTCTCATTGACGCCGAAATCGTCCATGCTGGAGATGACGCCGGGCAATCCGTCCATCAACATCCTGTGGCCTTTTTCGGGCTTGATGTCGAAGACGATGTTCCAGCGCGAGCCGATGACGTAATCGGTCCAGGCGTTGTGTCCCATCACTATGCGGCCGTCTTTCGTCCAGCTTCCGGTGGCGACGAACGCGCTGCAATTACCAGGCGCTTTGGTCGAAGCCTGCAGACCTTTCTGTTTCTCCATCCACGGAACGTAATACTGCGCCAACTCGATGAAGGCGTTCATGGCGACCACGTCGTAGCGATCGAGCTTCACGCCCTTCGCCGTCGCGCCCGCGACGATGCCGTCAATCTCGTCCTGATACTCCCTGTCCATCTTGGGCCAGAGCATCTTCTCGGCGGATTCGCGGTAGAAGCCCCAGTCGCGTTTGGATTGGCGCTCCAGGAAAGGTTTCATGACGCGCAGCAAATCCTCGATCTCTTTCGAGAGCAGAGAGCCATGTTGATAGCCGATCCTGTCCGGCGCGCCTTCGAGGTGGACGTAGATCCAGCCGGCGCGCTCGAATCGGCCGCCGCCTTGCGATTTGTCGTTTGCGTTTGGCGCAGCCGCTGAAATGGCGCTTCTGTTTTGTTCCGCGCCGCACCCGGCGAGGATCAAAGTCAGCAGCAAAGACGTCGCAATGAGAACAAGCCGTGTCCGTTTCATAATCGCCTCCTGCGGAAAATCCCTGGGTACGCGTCGCTTCCAGCGCGCAGTCTCGGCGAAAGGCCTATTGATCGGAATCAGACACTCCCGATGTCGCCGCGCTTGCGTTGATTACAGATGGCCTACAACCCCGCGCATTCCGCTCCAAGCGCGCTACGGGCCTCCAATGGGTCTACCATCCACGCCTGCACGCTGGAAGCGACGCGTACCCAGGGATGATTTTCATTGTTTCGATTTCGCGCGCCAGTAAATAACCCCGCCAACCAGAATGAATCCGAGCGCGCCGCCGATCACTTTCGCCCTGAACAACCACCTATCGGCCGTGTCCGGCGGCGGAATCATCGCCAGGGCCATTGCGATTAGGGTCAGGCCCAGCCCGCTCAAGCCTATAGCCCAACCACCCACCGCGCCGCCGGGCGCAAGCATAACATCTGCCTGAGTCTCTCTATGTCGCAGGTTAAGTAAGAAGACGATGAACAGATAAATATATGGAATGAAGTAAATGAGCAACTGCGTATCGAGCAGTATTAGATAAACTTCCTTCACTTCCGTGCCCTCGCCGAGCACTGATAGCAGCATGAAGATCGTAGCCAACATGCCTTGGATAATGATTGCGACATAAGGCGTGCGCCAGCGCGGATGGATACGGCCGAAGGCCGGCGGGAAGTAGCGATCAAGCCCGATTGTGAAAGCTATGCGCGCCGGTCCCGTCAGCCATGCGCCCACGCCTCCGATTGTGCCGACGGTGTAAAGCGCCGCGCACAACGGCGCGACCCACCACAGCCAGCCGCCAAGGTGGTTCGCCCCGGCGTTGATCGCTTGCATAAATCCGGTGACGCGATCGAATGTCTGAGGCGGCACGAGCCACAAAACCGCTCCGGTTCCGAGTATGTAAGCCACGGCGATCAACGGCGCCGCGATGTAGACCGAGAGCGGCAGATTACGTCGCGGCTGATCAACCTCGTCGCCCATCGTCGAGACAAGCTCCATTCCGGCGAAGGCGAAAGCGATAGTGGCTAGAAGATTGAGCGCCGAGATGTTCGTGAAATCCGGCATGAGTTTGGCTGCAGTCATCTCGTTGGCCGCCGGCAGAGTCGCCGCTCCGTAGAGGCCGAGGAGGATCAATATGATTCCCGGAATATAAGTCCCAACGCCGCCAGCGTTCTGCAGCCATTTGCCCGTGTTGGCCCCGATGACGTTGAGCGCGACGGCGATCCACAGCGCGATGAGCGTAACCGGCAACACGTAAATCCATCGCTTATCCAACCCGCTCTCGCCTTTCCCGATGATGTAGGTGGCGATCGCCGCCGTCGACATAAGCAGGTTCGGATAATAAAGCACGTTGTTGACCCAATAACACCACCCGCACAAGAAACCGTGTCCTTCGCCGAACGCACGCTTCGTCCAAAAATAAATACCGCCCTCATTCGGGAAGCGTGACGACAGCTCGATGACGGCCAGCCCTTGCGGCACGAAGAAGAAGAGCGCCGCCACCAGCCAGATCATCAACACACCCGGCCCGAATTCGGCGGAAGTGGCCAGATGGCGCAAGCCCAGAACGGCGACAATGTGGAAGAGCACCAGATCGCGCAGCTTGAGCGCCCGCACGAGTTGCGAAGTAGTCTGTTCGTTTTCCTTGATCATAAGATCGAATCTGACATGTATCGTAAGAAAGGCGGCGCAAAAATACTCGATAATCCGTGAGAAAACCACTGGCTCGCTAACACCCAACAAATCACTTGATCTGATTGAGCAGCGCCATGAAATTCCGCTTCGGCTTGTGCGCTTTGCGAATGCCCTCCAGGTAAACGGCGAATTCTTCATCGCGCCCCAACCGCTTCATCAGGTCGCGCGCTTTGCGAACATACCCGGCTGCCTGTTCATATGCTTGATTATCCCTCCGGTTGACGAGCGGTTCGATCTGAGCACGGTAAATATCCAGAGCGTCCTCCGGATGATTCTTTTCGCGCAACGCGGCCAGTTCGAGCCAGAGGCGGTCGGAACAGCCGCCTTCCTGCGCCTCGCGCCAGGCGACTTCGACATCCCCTTCCCAGAGCAGTATGCGCACCAACTCAGAGTAATCCGTCGCCCCCCAGTTCCATCGCAACTTCGGCGCGTTTCTCCTGGCCTTCTCCAGCTTCTCGTACAGGAATTCCATCGCCCGCTCGCGCCATTTCGGCCACTGCTTAACGCGGTCGGCGTGTTGTTTCAGTTTTTGATAGCCCGAAAGATAATCGTGTTGCGATTCGACGAATTGCGCCCAGATCAATTCCATCGCTTCATCGTGGTGTTTGCGGCGATGGTATTCTTCGGCCAGAAAATCGCGGAGCCGCGAATCCGTACGTTCGGGAAAAGCCTTCACGCCGCGCTCCGCCCATTCCAATGCTTGATCACGTTTCCCCGCTTCGCGGTAGGTTTCGGCGATCTGCAGGTAACGATAAGCGGTCGAGAGATTGCGGCTCTTGACCGCGACGATCGCTTCAATGTCGCCCGATCGCCGCGCCAGATTCTCCATCAGACTCGTGAGGCGGAAACGCTTGCTGGAATAATCCTCCTTCTCGCCGGGTTTGAGGGCGGGCAGACGCTCCCATTCGGCGTCGGCCAATTCGCGGTATCTCGCCAGCCCTTTCTTGCCCAACACGCCGGCATAGGTCTCCGATGCGCCGAAAAAAGTCTCCCAATCGCTCTCCATCTCCCATTTGAAGAGCCTCTCAGCCAGTTGCTCAGGATCAGGTTTGGCGCGTTTGCAGGCGTTGTGATGTAGTTCCTGCAATTGACTCAAAATGCCGCCCATAAGACCGGCCGAGTCATCCACGGAATGCATCGCCTCTTCGACCTCTTTCAACGCGCACTCGGACAGTTCGATCACCTCGTTGGCGAAGCCCTCCTTCAGCAACTCTCTGATCGGATGAATGACATCTTCGATACCGCTCGTGTAATCCCACATCTCGCGGTAATGAACGTAACCGTCTAGGGCGACGGCGTTGAAGATGGCGTGGCGGAAAGCGTCGAGGTCGAGTTTCTTCGAGCCTTTCCGCGCGGTCTTTATCAACAACCGCTCGCGCAGGCGGTCATCTGCTCTTACCTGCTCCATTAGCAGCGCGACCAGCGTTTCTTTGCTCTGGCGCCCCAGATAAGCTTCGATGTCTTTAACCGTGGTTCGCGGCTGTTTAGGCATACCTTCCACCTTTTGATCATCTCTTCCTGGCGCCAGCCTCGAACTTCGCGGCCATCTCTTTATAAATCCGCGCGGCCAATCCGTCTGGGTAAGTTTGATAGGGCTGGTAGAGATTGCTGTGATCGCGTTCTGGCACAAGCTCGCATACGGCGCCGCCGCCCTTCTCTTTAAAGAAGCCGCAGAGCGTCTTCACGGCCTCTTCCAACCGAAACGTGTCGGCGTCGCCGCAGATCACGTTGATCTTGCCTTTGAGCTTCGGCGCGAGCCGGGACCAGTTTTTTTCGAGGATCAGCCGAATGTCGTAATTCTGCCAGTATTTCAAGACCTCTTGATTCAACTCGCCCGATTCGCGGTTGAACATTTTCATCGGGCGGCCGTCTTCGCCGCGCGGACTCCAGACCCACTCGAACGAGGCGAGCTGGCCGCCGTATTCGCCAGTGACCTCCTCCTGCCGCGCGAACTCTTCGATGCTGACGATGAATTTGCCGCCCATCCGCACCAGTTGTTTCGGCGAGCCGTCGCGCTCGCGGTAGGCGTTGTCGTTCGAACCCGGCGTCGCGTCGATGCCCGTGAAGCTGCGCAGGTCAACGGGATCGGGCGCGGTCGACCACGTCCCGCCGAAGAAGTCGGGATAGGTCACTTGCAGCCAGAGCGTGCTCCACCCGCCCGACGAATGGCCGGTCAGAAAACGCGCGTAAGCTTTGTTCGCCAGGCGGAATCGCTTTTCGAGATGCGGAATGAACTCTTCAGTCAACGCCCTTCCCCACGGGCCGTTGTTGACCGAATCGGCGAATTCGTGATGGCCGGTCGGGAACGAGCCGTCCAGGAAAATGTGAATCATCTCGGCGCCATTGCCCCCGCCCATCTCTTCGACAAGTCGGCTCCCCTGTCGCCACGCGGCGGTGTGGTCTCCGCCGAAACCGTGGACGTGATAGACGCCCGCGTAAGTCTTCTTCGGGTCTTTGTCATAACCCGGCGGCAGAACGACTCCGGCGCGCATCGTGATCGCGCGCCCCCAGAATTTACTGAGCATCGGACTCTGAAATTCGACGAGCTTGACGTTCTCGGTATCTGCGGGTTTGAAGCGCGCGGGAGTCGAACGAGTCAACGTCAATTCAATCGGCTTGGCGTCCGCAGGGTTCAGATTTTCGACTTTGACGACGGCGCTAGTCAGATCGTCTTCATCCCCTCCGTGATAAGCGTAGCTGTGGTCCGGGTCAAGCAGAGCCATCACCTGATACGTCCCCGGCTTGGCTTGAGAGAACGGCTTCGGATAGGCCTTCAGATCGGGATCGAATTCGACCGTGGCGCCGGGGGCGAAATACTCGACCTCCGTCGCGGCGACCCAGGTCGAGCCGGGGATGAAGCCGATGCTGATCGTCTGCATCTCCTGCGGCGCGCCGGTCATCAACACGAACAGGCGGCCCGACGCGGCTTTCGGCGCGAGCTCTTTCGAGAGTGTGACGCGGAACCGCAGCGGCGATTTGTGTTCCTGATTTTGTGTCGTGGCGGAGGATGAGAAGAGAAGAAGCGCGCAGAGGGCAGAGAAGACAAAACCTGGGCGACGAAGCATCGAGCAAATTCCTCTCGGTAATTTTCGAGTCAGGACGACGGCGATTTTGAAGCGCGCTTATTCTCACCCAAACTGAAGAAAATTGACAGATGAGAACGGTGTGGGCCTCGGATGTTGACAACTCCTTCATAGCGATTCTTTATAACCTGCCCATCACACAACGAAGATAGCCTACGGATGAACATGACTGCAAAATACCGCAAAATAATTTGCCACTTTTTTGCGCTTTCACACCAGCTTACATAGCCTGCAACGAGCTTTGCTAATGGGCGTCCCTCGCGTAATTACAACTATTCTCAGCCGTTAAGAATCTTCGTTACATCAAGTGTGCTCGATAGTCATCAGGTGGCACACAAGTTGCCTTACCGATAGCCATCAGGGTAGAGCCGAGGTGCGCTCAGATGTCAAGCCAAATATCGGATGCAGGCTGTGTTCTTTTCAGTTTTGGTCAACCGAAAGCCTAATCGCACGATGGCCTGATTGGCCCTGAACACAATTCAAGATCATTTTTGTCCTGTAGGGAGCTCCGGGACATAAGAGTGATTTTCAAAACCTCGCTTAAAACTACCAGGCTGTAGGTTTCTATTTACTCGTTTTCTTTAAACGCCACAGAAGACGGCGGCAGACAATCGGCGTCGAAATGCAGAGGCAGAGCGCCGTTGCGCCGGTACGGATTGCGCCTCAAACAATATTCCCCCATGTATTTTCGATCCACCATAAGGGCTTCCCGCAGTGCGGGAAAGAACCAGCTTTTACTTTAGTGGTGAATATGGAAGCTTGGTTTTCACAAGCTTACGAAGTTCATCCAAAGGAGAAAACACAATGGCGAATATCTCGAAGATCAATAGAAGACGACTGACGGAAATAGAAAACGCCGCGAAAAACAGGCGAGAGATAATCGCGGCGCAGTTGAGCAGACGGGAGATGATGAAAATGGGGCTGCTGACGAGCGCCGGTTATCTGATTCCCAAGAAAGGATTGAGTTCTCGTCCACTCACAAGCGCGGGCTTTGTGGACAACATCTGCCAGAGCCCGCCGACCACAGCTTTCCTGGAGCCATTTGTCCCGATGCAGGTCAAGCGTCCGGTAACATCGCCGCTCAGCCCGACGCCTACGATAGCTCCAAATAACGCCGCCGGAGAGGGCCGTACGCGGTCTCATCAGGTGGTGACGAGTCCATTTCCACCGACAAAGCAGTACCAGATAGTCCAACAGGCGTCGCAGGTCAGTGTGAGCCAGAACCTCCCACTGCAAACTTTATGGACCTTCGACGGAATCAGTCCAGGCCCACTCTACATCGCCAGATATGGGGAGCCTATTCTCGTCCGCAATGTCAATAACCTGCCGGCCGACAACGGCGGCTTTGGGAAGAATGAGGTGAGCACACACTTGCACAACGGCCACACGCCGTCTGAAAGCGACGGGTTTCCTTGCGACTTCTTCCCAAATCCCCAGTTTCCCAGTTCCTTCTTCTACGACCAGTACTATCCAAACGTGCTGGCGGGGTTCGCTTCGACCCACCAGCCGACTGGCGACATAAACGAATCGATGAGCACGCTGTGGTACCACGATCACCGCGTGGACTTCACGGCGCAGAATGTCTACAAGGGACTGGCCGGGATGTATCTTTTGTATAACAACTTCGACACGGGCAATGAGACGACGGGGTTCCGTCTTCCTGCCGTCCCCAATCCCACGAATGTCGTCCCCGATTTCGACGTCCCGATGTTGTTTGCAGACAAGTGCTTCGATCCGAACACAGGGCTGCTGTTCTTCGACTTGTTCAATTTCGACGGAATACTCGGAGACAAATTCCTTGTGAACGGAAAGATTCAGCCTGTCCTTCACGTTCATCCGCGCAGGTACCGCTTCCGCTGGCTGAACGGCGGGCCGTCGCGCTTCTATCAGTTCTTCATCACCGATCTGACCAATCTGAACGCGCACAACAGGTTTTGGCAGATTTCCAACGACGGAAACCTCTTGCCAAACCCGGTGAATGTGGAAAGTGTGCGGCTGGGCGTAGCTGAGAGAGCTGACGTGATCATTGATTTCGCCCCGCTCGCGGGCAAGACGCTCTACCTTGAGAACCGGTTGGAGCAGACCGACGGGCGCGGGCCAACCGGCAAGGTTCTACCCGCAGGTCAGGGAAACAGAGTCATGCAGATTGTAGTGGATCTTCCGACCGTACCGGACAACAGCGTCAACCCCGCTACGAATCCTTCCTTTTACAGTCTGCCCAGTACCGCCGGGACTCCGAGGGTGACTCGCACATTCAAGTTCGAGAGGGGCAACGGGCAGTGGCAGATCAACGGACAATTCATGGATTGCAACCAGGTCCGCTTCTCAGTTCAGCAGAACACAATCGAGCATTGGATCCTGCAGAACAGCTCGGGCGGTTGGCAGCATCCCATACATATTCACTTCGAAGAGTTCCAGACCTTATCGATCAACGGGTTGCCGCCTTCGAATAGCCCTCTGGTCCAGACAGGTCGAAAGGACGTCATCAGATTGGAGCACAATACCGAGGTCGAACTGTTCTTCCGCTTCCGCGACTTTCTGGGACGGTATCCGCTGCATTGTCACAACACGGTCCATGAAGACCACGCGATGATGCTGAGGTTCGAGATCGCTACTGTGGGAGACACGAAGCAAACCCCATAGTTGCCCCCGCGTCTGCGCCGCTCCCGGAGCGTGCGCAAACCCAGGACGAGACACAAGAAAGGAAATGCCAAACCATGAAGAGCATTAACCGAAGAAGCCTGATTACGATGCCTGGGATAGCCAGCGCGACCGGCGGCTTCCAGTCGCTGGCATCCACTCAAGATTCTAAATGGGATAGAACGTCGCCACGAGAGATAATCCGGGCGCGCTACTTCCCCAACGTCGCGCTGACCACGCACGAAGGCAGTAAGGTCCGGTTCTATGACGACCTGATCAAGGACAAGATCGTGACCATCAATTTTATGTACGCGGACTGTGAAGGGGTTTGCCCTGGCATCACGGCAAACCTCGTGAAAGTTCAGCGGGCGCTTGGAGAACGGGTTGGTCGCGATATCTTTATGTATTCAATCACACTCAAACCGGAGCATGACAGTCCCGAAGTACTCAAGGAATATGTCCAAATGCATCGGGTGCAACCCGGCTGGTTATTTCTGACCGGCGCCCCCCAAGACCTTGAGGCGCTTCGGCGTAAGCTGGGCTTCACCAATCCGGATCCGAAGTTGGATGCGGATTCGTCTCAGCATATTGGGATGCTGCGGTACGGAAACGAACCGCTCCAACAGTGGGCCGCGTGCCCCGGACTGGCAAATCCCGGCTGGATCGTCGAGTCTATCCTCTGGGTGGATTGGCCGAAGGCCAGACAACCCAAAATTGAAGGCGCGCGACGGCCAGTGGATGAGAAAGGAGAACGAAAATGAAAAAAAATGCGCAAGGGCTAAAAGGGTTGTTTATCGTTATGTTTCTGGCGGTTGCGACGCTGGCGCAGACCGATGTGCCGCAGATCGGCGCTATCGTCGTGGGCAAAGGTCCGGAAGGAGTGGCCTTTGATGGGGCCAGCATCTGGGTGACGAACCAATTCAGCAACAGCGTGACGAAACTGAGGGCGAGTGATGGCGCTCTGATCGGAACCTTTGCCGTGGGAAATGGTCCATTCGGTGTGGCCTTGGCGCCCACTCCCGCCGGGCCTAACGTCTGGGTGGCGAACTTTTTCAGTAAGAACGTGACGAAGCTGCGGGCGAGCGATGGCGCTGTGCTTGGGACTTATACCGTGGGCGATGGGGCGGCAGGTGTGGCCTTTGATGGGACTAACATCTGGGTGGCGAACAATGGCAGCAACAACGTCATGAAGCTGCGGGCAAGCGATGGCGCCGTGCTCAAAACCTTCGCCGTGGGCAGAGGCCCATTTGGCGTGGCCATGGCGCCCACTTCCGCCGGGATCCACGTCTGGGTAGCGAACTTTGGTAGCGATACGGTTTCAAAACTGTAGCTCATATTGTGTTCTTGATCTTGTGTCGCGGCGGGGCTTCGGACGCGCGCACTTCAATCACTTGTCGCCACGCGCCGTCACGATCTCGCGCGCGGCGGCCCACTGCGCGATGTCCTGCCGGTTAATCGCGGCGGCCATCAGTTCCGGGAACAGATCGGGAGTGCAGGCGAAGGAAGGTATGCCGAACCCGGCGAACGCGGCGGCGACGCCGTGATCGTATCCTGGCGCGCCGTCGTCGTTGAGCGCAAGCAGCGCGATGAATTGGACTCCGGCGCTGACCAATGACGCGGCGCGTTTGAGCATCTCCTGCTGATTGCCGCCTTCAAACAGGTCGCTGATCAAGACCAGGATCGTGTCGTGCGGCTGCCGGACCAATCCCTGGCAATAGCCGAGCGCGCGGTGGATGTCTGTGCCGCCGCCCAGTTGCGCGCCGAAGAGCAATTCGACCGGGTCGGAAAGTTCCGCCGTCAAATCCACGACCGCGGTGTCGAAGACGACCATTTGGGTTCTCACCGACGGCAACGAAGCGAGCACGGCGCCGAAGACGCCGGAATAGACCACCGAGGTCGCCATCGAACCGCTCTGGTCGACGCACAGGATAATTTCGCGCAGCGCCGAACGCTTGCGTCCGTAGCCGATGCGCGTTTCGGGAATGATCGTTTTGTAGTCGGGCTGATAATGTTTGAGGTTGGCGCGAATGGTGCGCGGCCAATCGATCTCGTTGTGGCGCGGGCGGCGGTTGCGCGCGGCCCTGTTCAAACTGCCGATCACCGCCTGTCGCAGCGGCTCGGCCAGTCTGCGCTGCAGATCTTCGACGACGCGGCGAACGACCAGCCGCGCAGTCTCTTTGGTCTTCGCCGGCATCACGCCGCCGAGCGCCAGCAAATCGGCGACCAGATGAACGTCAGGCTCGACCGCCGCGAGCATTTCTGGTTCGAGCAGCATCCGGCGCAGGTTCAAACGTTCGAGCGCGTCCTGCTGCATCACACGCACAACGGACGAGGGAAAGTATTCGCGGATGTCGCCTAGCCAGCGCGCGACGTTCGGCGCCGAGCTTCCCAAGCCACCCTTGCGATCGGAGTCGTAGAGCGCGGCGAGCGCCCGATCCATCGCCAGATCGGCGCCGCTCAGGCCACAGCCCGTGCCGTCGTTTTCATCGCCGCCCAGAATCAATCGCCAGCGGCGCAGGCGTTCTTCTTCAATTATCATATTGCTGTCTAAATTATTGAAGACTGTGCAAATAAAAACCGCTTGCAATCAATACATTGACTGGCGTCAACCTGGGTACGCATCGCTTCCAGCGTGCAGTCTCGGTTAGACGGCCATTTGCTACCAGATGCGCCTCCTGCCGAGACTGCACGCTGGAAGCGATGCGTACCCAGAGCTCGCCTTCCGATTTATGCGCAGGGTTCAAATAATTTCGCCAGAATGAACCGGAAGCTACATTATTGCGATTCATTCAGCCCAAGCAACCGCGCAATCAGCGGTAACACGTCTTCGGCGCGCGCATGATCGAAATCTTCGGCGCGGGGTTGGGCGCCGATTGCCGCGCGACTCACGCCCGCCATTCCTCGCCGCGCCCGCTCGCCGATTTGCCTGCGCTCGGGCGAAGTGAACGTCGAAAACGTGCGGCGCAGCAACGGCGCCAGCGCCGTGAATCCATCGCTCGGCAACGCCGTCAACCATTCATCCAGCGTCCGCCACAACGTCTCGTCGTGCAACAGCAACAACCCGCTGCCTTTTAAAAATCCTTCGATCCAGGCCGCCGCCTGCGCCGGCTCGTTCGCGGTCGAAAGCGCGAGGCCCAAACGCCGCGCCGCTTCGTCCGCCGCAAACGCGCCCGCGTCCACGAGCAGCCTGCAACACCTTCCCGCGACCAATCCGTGCAGCCCGCGCTGATCGGCCAATCGCGTCATCGCGCCGCGCCAAGACGTCAGATGTTCTTCGTTCTGCATAAGACCGATCGCGGCGTTGACGCTGACGACGCGGTCGAACATCGCCGCCGCGGCTTCGTCGTTGAGCGAAGCGCACGCGCCAGGCAATCCGATGCAAACGCGCGCGACCAATCCGGCGACCACCTCGCCCACCATCGCCGCGTCGGTCCCGCGCACGTTGCCGTAGCGTTGAACGTTGGCGAGCGGCGGCAGCGCATCCATCAAATGCGCGACGTCGCTGGCCACGGCGGCTTCGGCCTGCAGGCGAGCCGTCACGTGGCTGACCGCGCCGGGCAGGTCGGCGAGCAGCGACTGATCGAGCAGGTTGGTCAACGCCGGCAATTCTCTCGCACGATCCGCCGCGTCGCGCGCGAAGGCGGTCGCGGCCTCGTAGATCGTATTCCCCCAGACGCCCGCCTCGATCAACGCGACGACTAATTCAGGCTGCCAGCGCAATCGCCAGATTTCATGGAACGTGCCTTTGCCGCCGGCCCGCTGCGTCTCGCCCCAACGAACGCTGAGCAGCGACAAACGATGCAGCAACCGGCTGCGATCAAGATCGTTCGGCTTACGCAAATCGAGATCGTACGCGCGCTCCAACGCTTCGGCGGGCAACCGCAGCCGCTTCTGCTCGCGCGCCAAATCCTGCTGCAGCGGCGCGAGCGGCGTCTCTTCGGGCACGGCGCCCAGCGTCTCGCCGACGATCAGTTTCTCGTGAATCAACCGCAGAGGCAGATCATTGCCGAAACAGAAGACCGATTGCGTCGCCTCGTTCAATTCGGACAGCCCGGGCAGCGGGCGGTCGCGCAAAGCCGCCAAGGTCTCGGCCAATCGCACGGCCTCGATCACATGCGCCGAAGAGACGTCCAGGTCTTCCTCGCGCAGTAACCGCGCCACGCGCGTCATCCATCGGATCGGCACGCTGTCGCGCGACGTCCACAAATGGTGATACCAGCCTGGCGATTCGACGCCCGCGCCGTAGCCGCTGCTATAAGACAACCGCCCGTATGTCCACGGCGTCCACGTAGCCTGCGTCTTGACCTTCGGCAAGCCTTTCAACAGCTCCTCGTCATCCTTCGCCGACGGCGTGTTCCCGGCGTCAACTGTGAGCGCGGGCGCGTGCCACGCGCCGCATACAACCGCGATCCGCTTGAAGCCTTCTTGCGCTGCGGCCCGAATCGTCTTCCTCATCCAAGCCTCTCGTTGGGCTTCACGTTGCACGCCTGTGCTCGACCATATGCTCCCACCAGCGCTCGCCGTCGCTGTAACCCGCGGCTGCGGCCAACTGGCCTATCGGGTCGTCGTGGATTCGAGATTCGGGATCTGAAATTTGAGATTCGGGGTGTGAATCTTGAGATTCGGGATCTGAAATTTGAGATTCAGAGTCGCCCTCCACCGCCAATCGATGGAATTGCGGCAAATCCATAAACCGCACGGCGATCTTGCGCGCCAACCCGTAACCGAGCGCCTGCCATTCGGGAGAGAAGACGGCGAAAGGATAAAAGACCGCGCGCTGCGGTTGATCGGGCGGATAGATCAACAGTGCGACCGGCGGCTTCATCTGTCGATGCGCTAGCAGCAACAGCGCGTCAGCCGCATCGGGCGGGCCTTCGACCAGGATGCAATCGGGCCGCAATGCTTCCAACGCCTGGCGCAGGCTGCGCGCTGAACCGGGGCCGTGGTGTCTGATGCCAAAGATGTTTATCCCCATATCTGACGACTACTCGTGGGTCAGCTTTCCCTCTTACGCGATAAGGTAAAGACAACGTTGCTGAGAGATGTTTCTTTGCTCTTCTCCAGGTCTGTTTCGCTCCTTCGTTCAAAGCCATCGAAACTTTTCTTGACGCGAAGCTCATTCTCTATTTGATCAAAAACGGCCGTGTCGGCGCCAATCTTCAAAAACAGGGCTACGCCATCCTGGCGCCACTCCCCATGTGTATTTAGCTCCACAAGTCCTAATTCGCCCGCCTGCCTTTTGATCTTTATTCGAATGGTGAAAATATTGGCCTTTTGAAACCGAAGTCTAATTTCCCTGTGATCATCGCAAGCAATATATTCGCGAACCAAGTTGAAATCGCTTATTTGCCACGATTCGCGAATCATCATGGGAATGCCAAAGAAAATTACGACTGCCGTGCCGTAATCAAGGATCAAAGGCGCCCAGGCGTAATTTCGCAAGCTTGGCGTAAGAAGGAATCCGGCGAATCCAGCCACGCCCCCTACAATCGGGAAAGACGAAATGTAGTTCTCCGATCTCAGATTGCGAATGACGATGAACGCATTCAGCGCCGCTAACACCGCAAACACTCCGATAAGCAAACCGGCTATATACAACTGATATTTTGGGAGTGAGGCAATCATCAATTACGAAACCTCTCGACACGCGCGATACAAATCCTTCCAACCATCACGCTCTTTCACCACAGTCTCCAAATACTCCAGCCACACCACGCGGTCCTGCACCGGGTCTTTAACCACCGCGCCGACCAGGCCCGACGCGACGTCGTTCGAGCGCAACTGCCCGTCGCCGAAATGGGCGGCGAGTGCGAGGCCGCTGTTGACGACCGAGATCGCTTCGGCCGTGCTCAATGCGCCGCTCGGAGATTTAAGTTTGGTCTTGCCGTCCTGCGTCTTGCCGTCGCGCAATTCGCGGAAGATGGTCACGATGCGACGAATCTCGCCGAGCGCGGGCGGCTCGGCGGGCAATTCCAGCGCGCGACCCAGAGACTCGACGCGCCGCCTGACGATCTCGACCTCTTCGTCGGCAGTTTCGGGCACGGGCAGGATCACCGTGTTGAAGCGGCGTTTGAGCGCGGAGGAAAGTTCGTTCACGCCCCGGTCGCGGTTGTTGGCCGTGGCGATCACGTTGAAACCTTTGGCCGCCTGAACTTCTTCGTTGAGTTCGGGGATTGGCAGCGTCTTTTCGGAGAGGATGGTGATCAGAGTGTCCTGGACGTCCGAAGGGATGCGCGTCAGCTCTTCGACGCGGGCGATCTTGCCGTTCTGCATCGCGCGCATCACCGGGCTCGGCGTTATGGCCTCGCGCGAAGGGCCTTTGGCCAGCAGGCTGGCGTAGTTCCAGCCATAGCGGATGGCCTCTTCGGCTATGCCGGCCGTGCCCTGCACTAACAGCGTCGAATCGCCGGAGACGGCCGCCGCCAGATGCTCGCCCAACCACGTCTTGGCGGTCCCCGGGACGCCTAGCAGCAACAGCGCGCGGTCGGTCGCGAGCGTCGCAATCGCGATCTCGACCAGCCGCCGCTGGCCGATGTATTTCGGAGAGACTTCGAAACCGTTGCCTAGTTTGCCGCCGAGTACGTAGACGGCGACGGCCCACGGCGAGAGACACCAGTTGGGTGGCCGCTGGCGCTCGTCGGCCTTGGCGAGTTCGCTCAGCTCTTCGGCGAACTGCTGTTCGGCGTGTTCGCGCAGCAATGTAGTTTCAGTCTTCTTATCGGACTTTTTCATTGATCGATCTCCTCGAAAAACGTGGGACAGACTTCAGTCTGTCCTGGGTCACGGACAGACTGAAGTCTGTCCCACGTTTTTATTGTTTCAAATTTCCTTGAGCATGTCGTCACGGAATTGCAGTGTGGTCAGAAAATTATCGAGGCTCTTCGGCGATTTGGGGTCCTTATAAACGGCGGTTGAAATTTGAGAGATGGCTTCCGGAATTTGAGCCGGGTCGAGATGAACGGCCACAACGTTGAGCAGTTTCATCAATGGCCACCTGTCGTTGACCCTTCTCTTTTTGACGTCCTGATAAAGCGCGCTCAATACCGCCAGGCTCAGAGTGGCGCCCCATGGGTGAACGCACGAACTCAGCGACGCGTACGCGTCTTCAAGAGAAATTCCCGCGCGCAAGCCTGCGAGCAAATGTTTTTCTTTCAATTCTCCAGGAAGAGAATCGAAGAGCGGCTGCAAATTGACGTCGAACCCCTTCTTGCCTTGTAGATTTAACAGCGCCTCCGCCCAGACGTGATCCTGATGGTGTTTCGCGGCCTGCGCCCAACTATCGATCAACAGCGCGCCCCATTCTTTATTGGCGAGCGCGGCCTGCGCCAATTCGTCAGCGGTCTGGCCGAGCGATTTGTTCCAGATCGATGGCGGCGTCAGGCCGATGATTTGCTTCGACAACCAGGCCTTCGGGCCGATCCCTTGCTGAGCGGGCGGTTTTGGATTGACGCCGTCGCGCGACATCGCATCGTCGCATGCCTTGGGCGGAATGATCTCGAGCGTGGTCTTGCCGCGCGATTTCTTCCCCAGACTGACCATCGGGCGGGCGCGCTCGATCATCCTCTGAAGGAGTCGTGATTGAGGCAGTTGAACGAGCAATTTCACCGCCGTGCGGCCAACGCCTTTGCTTCGATCATCGAGCGCGGATTCGAGCATCGGCTCATCTTCCGGACTCAGCCCGATTTCAAAAACTGAGAGGAATTCTGCGCGGTGATCCGGCTTCTCCTCGTCCCAGGTTGAAACCAGCAATTCACGCGCCCGCGCCGCGTCAGTCGCGCGCAGTTTGCGCAGTAAGGCCAGACGCGCTTCGTGATTCCCAGTCTGCCAGCTTTGCTCGTCGGGAACGCTAACGGCGTAACTCCAATCGGGATTCTGCGCCGCCAGCCAACGCCCGCGCGCGCCCAGCAAGGGGAGAATCGCTTCACGCAACCATACCCGCACCCGTCCCAATTCGAGCAACTCCGGCAATAACTCTTCCGGCGCGCGACGCCCCGCAGCCGCCGCCTTCGCCAACCACTCCGGAAAAAGCTCCCCGTATTCTCCGCGCAGCATCATCGCCAGGTGGACCGCCGCCCCTTCGCCGCAACGCGGCGCGTCCTCTGGCTCGCAGGCTTCCGGCGCCGGCGGCATGTCTTTCAACGGCAAAGTCCCGGCGCGCTCGTAAAGCGACACCAGCGCCGCCGCGCCGAGCAGAGCGCCTTCGCGGTCGTTTTGATCGAGCTGCGCGAGCAGACCGCCGAGCTTGTCCGCCGCCCCGTTGAGAGAAGGCGATTTCCGCTCGCAGCCGATCAACGCGGCGTTGATGATTTCAGTCCACACACTCATATGAAAATGTCTCTGTAGTAGCGAATTTATTGAAGACTGTGCAAATTAAAGTCGATTGCATTCAACTATTTGAATCCTGCGCATCAATCGGGAGACGCCTGGGTACGCATCGCTTCCAGCGTGCAGTCTCGGGGAGGCCGCTCATTGACTCTCGAATACGCCTCCTGCCAAGACTGCACGCTGGAAGCGATGCGTACCCAGGTTTTCGCCAATCAATGTATTGATTGCACAGTGGTTTTATTTGCACACGCTTCAATTTATTCGCTACGTCAGTGTAGTAACGAATAAATTCGTTACTACGAGGGGTCTCATCCGAATTTCGTGAAGCGATTTCCGTGGAACGCGGAGAGCGGCCAGAGATGATCGCCGTCCCATTCGCCGAAGACGTCGATCCCACGCCCGCCGCCCAGGGCCAGCATCGTCCATCCGGATTCAAAACGCGGCGCGATTTTCAGCGCCCGGCCATCGGCGTCTCGAACAAACCACTCGTCGCCGCGCCGGAGCGGCGTCACGTTGAGCAGCGGCATCGGAAATTTTTCGAGCCAGGGATTGGCCGCCATTGCGCTCGTGAAGGCTTCGTGCGCATCAACGATCTTCGCGTAACCCGAAATCCGTTCGGGCGGCGTGGGCGCGCCTTGTCGCTGTTTGACGATTGCGCGCAGCGGGTACGCGCCGAGAAAGAAGACCAGCTCGGCTTCGATCGCCGCGCCAGTGACGAAACTCGCGTCGAGCTGCTGTTGCCCGTGCGCGAAATGCAATACCAACGCGGCGCGCCCGCTCCGCTCCCCCCAAAGCCAGATGCGCTGTACGCGCAGCCGGTCTTCTTCCTCAACTCGCTGGCCCAGGACCAGCCAGCGATCGCGCGTCCCGTCCACTCGCAGCAACTCATCCTGATTCTGCGTCCAGCCTATGAGAGCGCGAATGTCCGCTTGCGTGGCTTCGGGCAATTCGGCGACGCGTTTGAACCCTTCGATCAGCAGGTACAATTTGCCCAATCGTTCCAACAACCGGGCCTCCCAGCCCTCGCCCGAAGCAGGAACGCCCGCCATTTCACGCGTCAATCGCGCGACTCCCGGCGCCTGCGCGTCAACCAATCGGGCGGCGGTTCGCTCCCAATAATTCGGCGGTTGCGATTGGACCGCGGCCAGCCCGCCGCGCGCGATGTCGCGCAGCCACAGTTCCAAGTCCCGCAATCCGGCCGCGACCTTCGCCTCTCGACTGGCCGCGCGTTTGGCCTGAGCTGCCTCGTCAACGATCTTTTCGCCGGCTTCGGCCCTCGACTGCTTCTCGGCGCGCTGCTCCGCTCGTTTGGCGCGGGACGCCAGCCATTCGACGACCCAATCCGGCGGCTGCTTCTCCTTGAACGCGTCGGCGCTTGACGCGAGCAACAGAAACAATCCGAGTCCATGTTTGCACGGAAATTTGCGGCTAGGGCAGGAGCAGCGGAACGCCGGTTCGGTCAGATCGATCTGCGTTTGATAAGGGTCTTTGCCGCTGCCTTGACACAAGCCCCAGGCCGTCTGTTCGTCGGCCCCGAGCTTGAGCCATTTCCGGGCGGCGGCCAGGCCTTGTCCGGCTTTGGCCGACGCCGCGTCGGGCGCCAGGGCCAGGATTTGTTCGGCAGTCCAGTTCATCGTTCCTCGCGGGGCGTTCATTTTCAACAACGGTTCACACGCTCGCCTTGCGAGGCGCAGCCCTCTAAACTGTTGGCGTCCGGCCTCGGCGCTATTACAATTGCCTCGGCGCGCGATTCAGCCTTCGACTTTTGAAGTCGCGCGCAAGGACGCGGATTATATATTCGATTGCCGCGAAAGCGAAAAAATTTGCCGATTATGA
>WNGE01002879.1_pt1 | contig 20599 bp, 14 predicted proteins | sample 5400651 | NCBI WGS metagenome assembly WNGE01 (sample SAMN13153370, study PRJNA577476) | soil metagenome | isolation source: 60 cm soil or saprolite under grassland replicate 2 | place: USA:California | collected 2016-06-15 | reverse complement strand
GCTGTTACGGCATCGTGGCCGCCACCGAATACTTCGGCGGCGACATCCAGGCCGCCCAGACCCGGTTCGGTGAGGCGCTGCAACTCCTGAAGGACCTGTCCGAAGCCGACCGCGACCGCGTGATTCACAGCACGATCCTTGCCAACATCGGCTGTGTTGCCGAGACCACGCAGGAATGGGCCGCCGCGGAGCACCACCACCGTGAAGCGCTCCGGCTGCGGCGTGAGATCGCCGACGCTCGGGGCGTCCTGCAAAGCCTGCACGCCCTGGGCCGGGCCCGGCTCGGCGCCGGCGACCGCGACGACGCCGAACGCTCCTTCACCGAGGCCGAGCAGCTCGCGGACAGCCTCGGCGAAACCCTGGAACGCGCGAAGATCTGGCACACCCGCGCCGAGCTCCTGCTCCGCGACGGCGACGCCAGCCACGCCCGGGAGCTCGCCACCAGCGCCCTGGAGACCTTCACTCAGTCGCGCACCCGCTACGACATCACCCACGCCAGGGTCACACTCAGCCGAGCCGCACTCGCATCCGGGGATGAACGCCTGGCAGTAGAGCAAGGAGCCCTGGCCCGTTCGGCGGTCCAGGTCATGGGTTACGGCCTGCTGTGCGTGCTGTACCCGGAGGACGTCTTCGACCTCGCCGCGCGCATCGACGGTGCCCTGACCGCCTATGCCTGCGGCGACGCCCTCGGCGTGCCCTGGGAAAACGCGCCCGCCGGTGCCACTCCCAGCCAGATCGAGCAGTTGCCCGCCCGCGAGGGATGGCCACGCGGTGCGACCTCCGATGACACGGCCTTGACTTTGCTGGTCGCCCATCACCTGGCCGACCGAGACGGCGACGGTGATCCGGCCGCATTCCTGGCCGACCTGGCCGAGCAAGAGCCGGCCATCCGAGGCCTCGGCCCGACCACCACGGCAGCGATCGAACAATTCCGCCGCGGCGACGAGGCCGTCGGCTCCACCGGAAGAGCCACGAACGGGGCGGCGATGCGCGCCCTGGCCATTGGCTGGGTACTACCCCATGACCAGGCCGAACGACGTCGGCAAGTGACGATCGCGATGTCCGGCGCCACTCATGCCGATCCCGCCGCTCTGGTCGCGGCGTGCGTGATCGCAACGTGCGCATCGTGGGCGCTGGAGGGCGCAAGCCCGTCCATGCTGCTGGAGGCCGCCATCGAGGAAGCTCCCCAGGCAGCCCAGGAGGTCGGCGCCAACGCCCGCCTAGCCGAGATGCTGACCCACGTGTCCGCGGGCACGTGGCAACCACCCGCCAACGGCATCAGCCTGGACCCGTACGAGACGGTGACCGCAGTGCTGTGGTGCGCAACCCCGGCCACGGCCCTGCGCAGCGGGCTGGTGAACGCGGTGCAGCTCGGCGGTGATACCGATACCGTCGCCGCACTTGTGGGCGGGCTGATGGGCAGCAAGCTGACCGCCGAGCAGGTACGCGCCGAGTTGCCCTGGCACCAGTTGGTCGCCCTGCCCGAACCAGAGAGCGAAATAGCGGACATCGCCGTCGCGCTGGCAACTGCTCGCGCTATCCAGTCCATGTGAGGCCCGGCCGCCTTGTCCTACGTGCTTATTCGTCGTCGGTGCCAGACGTCACTCTCGGCGAACCGCGGTCGCGGGCATACCTCATCAATGAACGTCTCCGCCACGCTCACCCCCGACGCAGGTGTCCTCCGTTAGAGACGCGCAGACCAGGTTGTTCTGAGTTCTGTCTGCAGCGCCGGCACAGGTGGCCGGCCCGAGTTGGGCCAATTTTGCGTACCTGAGTATCTGTGGATGCGGTCAAGGGCGTCGGGGAGGTCGGGCATGGGATCTGCGGCGGTGATGGTGCAGGTGCCGGTGCGGAGGGTTGCTATCGTGCGTCTATGGACGACGGGTGGCGCGTCTGCATTGCGTTCGGCGTCCTGCCGCGCAGCCTGCATTCCTTCCGGCGGGCGCTGATCTCTGCATTGGGCAGCCGCCTCGGCGATCAGGTAGCGGTCAGCTCGAGCCGATGGGGTACTCGGATCTTCTTGTACGCCCCCAGCGCCGGATCGGCTGATGAGGCCGCACAAGTGGCGCGTGAGGTGCTCGCGCGGCGCGACGTCAGCGCGCCCGTCCGGACGGAGTTCTGGAGCCCGCGGGACCAGGAGTGGCGGGATGCGGCGGACGAGCCGTTCGCCGATCCTGTTGCCGAGCGGCAGGCTCTGCACGAAGCCCGTCAGGAGCGAGAGCGGCAAGCGTCGGTGACGTCCGGCCGCCCCGCGTGGGAGGTGCGGGTCGAATTGCCGTCACACGACGATGTGGTGCGCCTGGCCGGGCATCTTGCCGCCCAGGGATGGCGGGTCCGCCCGCACCGCAGGCACCTCATCGTCGGGGCGGACTGCGAAGACGACGCTAAGAGCCTGGCCCGGGAGCTCTCCGGTGACGGCCGCGCTGATGCGGATACGGCCTTCCGGGTCCGGCGGGTTGATATATATGCATCCTGGACTGACGGTGGCGCCTTTGCTGGCGGCATTCCTTGATCCAGGTCGTTTGAGGGTCTTGCGGCCCGCGTTGCGGGCAGGAAGGCCCGCATCAACATGGCTAGGAGGAAGAAGCACACGCCGGAGCAGGTCGTGCGCAAGCTGGCTACCGCTGATCGCAAGGCCCCGCCGCGACAAGTACACGACTTGGACCGCCGTCGCGCCTGACTTGGTCTTTACCGTCCTGGCATACGGCCCCAGCCCGCTCTACGGGCCACCGTTAGTGCGCAATTTCAGCTCTCCCGACCAGCAAATTAGCAGGTCACCGCGCCGCGTCATCGATTACGCCCGAATCTTGTCCCGAGTCAGGTTAGAGACGCGCAGACCAGGTTGTTCTGAGTTCTGTCTGCAGCGCCAGCACAGATGGCCGGCTCGGTCGCCGGCCGGTGGAATCACTCGCTCGGTACGATCGCCGTATGGCCTATGACGAGGATCTTGCCACCCGGATCAGGGACCTGATCGGTCCTGATCCTGAGCTGACCGAGAAGAAGATGTTCGGCGGGCTGGCCTTCCTCATCCGCGGGCACATGGCGATCAGCGCCAGCGGCCAGGGCGGCGTCCTGGTCCATGTCGATCCCGGGCGGTCAGCCGGGCTCGTGGCCACGACCAGGGCCACGGCCGCGGTGATGCAGGGCCGGGAGATGCCCGGCTGGCTGCGCGTCGGCCCGGAAGACCTCGCCAGCGACGACGACCTTTCCCGGTGGGTGGATATCGGTATCGAGCACGCACGGTCGCTGCCGCCGAAGCAGCCCGCGGGCAGGAGGCCGGGGAAGTAAGCGGTGCCCTTCGCGGCCTTCCGCGCGCCGTAGATCGCCGCGCATGATCCGCGCGGAGTGCGGAGCCGGTTACGGCAGGCACCAGCGGCAGGCCGCAAGCCGCGGCGATGGCCGGGCTCTGCTGCTCGGCGAGGCGGCCGATCACGGTCGGCTGAGGCATCCGGGCATCCTGCCCTGGGCTTCCTTGGATTCGTTCAGGGCAGGATGCCCTCGATGAGAGCCTGCTGAAGCCGGCTGGCGGCGGCCATGTCCGGCTTGCGCGCGGCGAGCACCTCCACGTAGAACAGTGACTCGCCCAGCCGGGCCAGCGCGTACGCCAGCGCGCTCGGCTCGATGATCGGGACCAGGGCGAACTCTTCCATGTCGCGGCGCAGCAACTCCTCGTTGAAGGCCACGATCCCCCTTTGTATCCGTCCGCGCGGGTCGGTGATCACGCGCAAGGTCAGGGCGGGCTCGTCGTCCAGCAGCCGGCGCAGGCCCGCCGATCCGGCGACCATCGCGTTGATGTGCCGGATGGTGCCGGGGGTGTGCAGCTCACCGTCGGGCCGTTCGGCCTCCCAGCGCTCGATGGCGATCGCCAGCATCCGCTCGGTCAGCCGCCACAGCGCCTGGCTGATCAGCTCCTCCCGGCTGCCGACGCGGCGGAACAGGGTCACCCGGGACACGCCGAGCTCGTCGGCCAGGCCCTGCATGTCCACGCGCCTGCCCTGGTAGAGCCACCGGGCGGCGGTCGACACGATACGCGCGGTCAGGTCGGACCGGCTGGCCCTGGTGCCGTTGCGTTCCGGCGGGCGGGTCAGGGGGCTCGCGGGCGCGATCTCCGCGCCGCGGGCACGCTGCCGGGTGCGACCAGTCCTGGCGGCCGAGTTGGCGACCACACTGCCTTCCATCGCGGCCATCACTCCCTGCCGCGCCTGGCCTTGAGCTCAGGCGGCTTGACTCCGCGCCACCAGCGGCCGGTCCTGATCACGAGGCAAAGGATGCCCCGCGCGAACAGGTTGGACAGGGTACGCGAGCCCAGCACGGCATCGGCCGGGCGGTTACGAGAAGAACTCGTCCGCCGCGTACAGGTCGGTACTCTGATGCCAGACCTCGGACGTCTTGCCATCACGAATGTGATAGGTCTGGACCGCCTTGTCGTTCAGTTGCTTGCCCGCTCGCTCGCCGCGGACGGTAAACAGCGCCACCGCGTGCTCGTCGTTGGCGACCACATCATGCAGCTCGGCGCTGAACGTGCCGCCCGTCAGCTCGAAGACCCGGGCGAACATCTGCAGTACCTGCTCTGTGCCCTCGTGGTCCCCCGAGATGGGGCTACGGCCGGGAACGTGGTAGCGGATGTCTTCGGCCCAGAACTTCCGCAGTGCGTCCATGTCGCCTCGCCCGAACGCCGCGAATGCCTCCCGCACCAGGTCTTCGTTCGGATGTGCCATCTGAGCTCTCCCTCGTCCTGGTCGATCGGTCGTGGAGAGTGCTTGAAGGCGTACGCATTCATCCCAGGCCCCTCCCCAGCCGTGCGCCTGACCGGTTCTCGCTAGGGAATACCCTCGGACCCGCAGCGAGAACGGACGTAGTGCACGTGTGCTGCGCAATTGCGCTATTCGTTGCGTCCGATTCTGCCCCTCTCCTCCGCTAAGTCAAGGGATCTGAGACCTTCTCATCAGCTCCGTCCAGCAGGACCTACGGCAACACGGACGCACAACGCTGCCAGGTACGACCGCAGGCAACCTGATCACTTGTCCTGTACGATGACTGCCCGAGATGTGAGCGCTCACAATGCCTCGACGTAATTGCGCACGTGAGCCGTCGGCTAGCCCCGCAGATGAAACCAGTGATGAAAGGTAGCATCGTGGCCCAGAAGATCCAGACCGTGTTCATCGATGACCTTGATGGCAGCGAGGCTGAAGGCACCGTCCGCTTCGGACTGGACGGCGCCGCGTATGAGATCGACCTGAACGCCGAGCATGCCCGGGCGCTGCGGGACGCGCTCTCGCGCTATGTGCAGGCGGCGCGGCGAGCCGGGGGCGGTGCCCGGCGCCCGGCCCGCAGCGGACGCCGGGCGCGGGCGGACGGGGTGGATAGCACCGAGGTCCGCGAGTGGGCCAAGGCGCAGGGCATCGACGTGAAGGACCGCGGACGGGTGCCCGCTGAACTGGTGGTCAAGTTCAAGGCCGCTACCACGCGGTAGGTCCGGAGCATTCCGGTTATCCTCGCATAGGTCCTCGCGCACATGCCTGTATTGAGGGCGTTGTCGTGGCGCATATCTATCCATGCATTGGAATACTCACTCACGATCTCCCCGCTTTACGGGAGCCCGCCGTGGAGTATTTTTCTAAAGTTCTGGTAGGAAATCAGATCGCCGATTATTTGTCGGTTGGCATCTCCGGGCATGTGCGCCGCGTTGAGCGCAGATCAGCTCGTTCTGTCGCATTGCTGGGATTCACCGGACCGGGTTAGTCCTGAGTCGGTCGTCAGCTGGTCGTGCAGGAGCGGGGCTTCCCGGGATGCCGGGGGCGGGAGCTGCTGTGGCACGCCCCTGTCGATGCTGCCGGTGAGCGCGTCCAGCAGTTCTTGCAGGGTGCGGGAGGTGCCGGCGAAGCGTTCCGGCCCGGCGATCTGCGCCCAGTGTTCCTCGATCTGGGCGACCCGGTCGCCGGCGTCGTCGAGCGCCTGACGGCCGCGGGGGGTGGGAAGATGAGCTTGGCCCGCTTGTCGGTGCCGTCGGCCCCGCGTTCCAGGTAGCCCAGCTCCTGCAGGTCGCTGACCAGCTCGGAGGCGGTGGCCAGGCTCAGCTGGGCCCTGGCGGCCAGGTCGGTGAGCCGGACTCCGTCCGCGCCCAGGTTGCCGAAGATGTGCAGGTGCGGCTCCCGCAGGTCGGGGTAGCCGTGCCCGGCCGCGGGCTCGAACAACTCGGCGCGGAACTGCCGGAGCAGCCGCACCAGCAGCTGGCCAATGGCGAGCCGGACGCGGGTATTTGTCAGATCTGGGATATTCACTTAACCGGAGGAGCCCAAGTCGCGCATACCGGTCCCTCGCGGATGACTCGCTTCCTGCCAGGCACAATGTCCGACCACCGTGACGTTACTCCGCTCAACTGAAGATCCCAGTGTCAGATACTCGTCGCGCAGTGCACGCCGCGGAGAGGTCCGGGCCCACATCGACGCCCCGCCGCAGGGTGGGCGCAGCTGGCCGACCTCGAACAGATGGGCCAGTGGGCCCGCAGCCGATCGGGGTCCCGTCTTCGGTGACGGTCAACATGACGGCCGCGATATCACGGTCGCCGCTGATCGCTGTCTCCTGGCCATCGCTAGCTAGGCTGCGACCTGTACTTGGGCCGTCCCGCCGATCGGGCCGAGGGCAAACCCCTGGATGAAGCTGTCCGATGCCCCGACGTAGTGGCCGTAGCGGTCCGATACCACGACGGTGACCGGGAACTGGCCGTCAACCAGGGCGACACCGTTGATCGTCAGCTTGCCGCCGGAGTCCGTCCAGGTCACGTCGCCTCGCTCGTTGCCGGCGCCGTTGAGCCCGGCCGAGCCAGTGTGGAGGCAATCGCTGCCGGTGTAGTCGCCGCTCCCGTTCCCGTTGAGCTCGATCCACAGCCAGACGCCGTCGCCGGGCACGCCGCCGGCGTTGTTAGCCGAGATCTCGATCTGGTACTGGGCTCCCGTGCCGTAGTCGGCAAGGGCAGGCGTTGCCGCCGTCCCGGCCAGTGCCGCAGCGAGGCACGCGGCCCCAGTTGCAGTGGAGAGGCTCTTGACGTAGCGCATGTGATTCCCTTTCCGTGGGGCTGCCGTTGGGGGTGGCCTCCACGATCACGGCCGGTGCTGCCGCGGCACATCGGTCGCGTTACGTATCGTTGGCTCTGTCGCTACGTATTTCTGTTTTCTGTCCCGCCCAGTAGGTCGTGCTTGACGGCATAGCCGGGCCAGTGGGGTGGCGGTACCGCGGCGGACGCTGCTCGATCGTGCCGTGCCGGCCAGCGGCGTGAGCCCGTAGTTGTGGATTGAGCCGCATTTGATGCTGCCGTCGGCACGTGGTCGGCAGGCGGCTGCGAGACCGGCTGCCACGGCCAGTGCTGTTCGGGATGCTCGAGCGGCCCGTGGTCCCCGGCGGTCAACTGGATCCGTGGCAGCTTGTCCTGGTCCGCGGCGCCGACGCCCCGATCGACTGCATGCCGCTGCTGCTCTACATGACCGCGGAGCCGTTGGGCCATCTCGCAGCGACTGGCCCGACACCGTGGTGATAGTTGGACCGTGCGCGTGGGACCCGCCATCTGGCCCCTGCGTGGCTCGACGATATTGACTGGCGGTCGTGCTCGTCGTCACCTCTCCGGAGTTCTTGAACGACGACCGCGGCGCAGGTGGCGCTGGACCTGCCGATTCTGGACCGGTTGCCGTGGGGACCCAGGTGGAGGTCGCGCGGCGGGTGGATGTGACCGACGCGGGATCCCAGCTGCCCGCAAAGCGCCTGCGTCTAGACCTCCTGCGAGGCAAGGTGCCTGAAGTGTTGCGGTCGCGCCAGGGTGTCGGCGCGCCCAGGAGGCGTCCGCCCCTGGCGGGCCGTCTGGTGCGGCCGGTGCCTTCGAGGCCCCTTGCTGGAGAGCGAGCTATCACGAAAGCGACCGTGCTGGCAGGACCTGCCATCTTCAGCGGGCTCCTAAGTTGTTGGGCTGCGGCCGATAATGAGCAGATGAGCGATCGGTTCCTCGGGTTGTTGCTGGGCGGCGCTGTTCAGGTGGAGCGCGCCGGCATGGTGCTGGCGGGCGCGGCCGATGGCGAGCCGATCATGGTGCGGCCGTTGGGCCTGCCGCGGTAGGGGCCGGGGGCGTGGCCGGCTCGACGGGTGTTCCGCTGGTGGGGCGGTCAGAAGAACTCGGCCGGGTGCTGGCCGCGCTGGAACGCGCCTCCGCCGGGTCGGGCGGGGCGCTGCTGCTCGCCGGCGAGGCAGGCATCGGCAAGTCCCGGCTGGCCGCGGAGGCCCTCACTCTGGCCCGCCAGCGCGGATTCGTGACCATTCAGGGCGCCGCCTACCCGTTGCAGGCCGACCTGGCATACGCCCCAGTGCTGGAGGCCCTAGGACCCTTCCTGGACGGGCTGGAGCCCGGCCGCCTGGCCGCGCTGGTCCGCGGCCTGCCCGATCTCGGCCACTTGTTCGCCGGGCTGCACCTGCCGCCGCCACAGCCGCTGGGGGATGCCGACCTGGAGCGGACCCGCCTGTTCGAGGCGGTGTCCCGGCTGGTCGAGCGGGTCGCGGCTGAACGGCCGGTGGCGCTGCTGGTCGATGACCTGCACTGGGCCGACGCCGCTTCGCTGGAGCTTCTGCACTACCTCGCCAGGGGCCTGGCTGGGCAGAGCGTGCTGCTGCTCGGCGCCTACCGCCTGGACGAGGCGCGCACCCACCCGGGGCTGCGCACAATGGTGCGCTCGCTGCAGCGACTCGGGCTTGCCGAGGAGCTCCCCGTCGGCGCCCTTAGCCCGGAGGCGGTCGCCGCGCTGGCGCGCGCACTGCTCGGGAGCGAGCCGCCACCCGCGCTGCTCGGCGCCCTGCGTGCGCGAGCCGCCGGGATGCCGCTGTTCGTCACCGCCCTCATCCGCGGCCTGCGCGACACCGGTGAGCTGCTCCGCAGCGGCGGCACCTGGGTGCTCGGGAGCGAGTCGCTGACCGCGCTGCCGCCGGTCGTGCGCGACCTGGTACTGGCGCGGCTGGAGCGGCTGGATCCGGCCGGCCGGGCTCTGCTGGAACTGGTCGCGGTCGCCGGCGACGCGGCCTCCCCGGCGGTCCTCGCCCGGGCCGCCGGGCCTGAGGCGGGGGACCTGGAGACGGTCCTTCGCCGGCTCCGCGAATCCGGTCTGGTGACCGAGGAGCCCGCAGGCTCCGGCCTCGTTTACCGCACCACGCACCCGCTGGTCGCCGAGGTCGCTTATGGCGAGCTGCCGGAGACCCGGCGGCGCCGGCTCCACGCCGGCGTCGCGGCCGCCCTCGAGGCGCTACGCCCGGGCGACCTGGAGCGGCTCGCCCACCATTACCGGGGCGCGGCCTGGGAGGCCGACCCGCGGCGCGCGCTGGAAGTCCTGGTCGCGGCGGGCCAGCGAGCCGAAGAACTGCGCGCCGACGCCGAAGCTGCCGGCCATTTCGCGGCTGCCCTGGCTCTTGCCCGCACCGACCGGCCTGCCATGGTGGCGGAACTGCTGGAGCGCCTCGGCCACGCCCGGTCCCGCTCGGGCCAGCTCGCGGCGGCCGCGGCGGCCTGGTCGGAGGCCGCCGGGCAGCGCGAACGATCCGGCGACCGGCCGGCCACCGCGCGCCTGCGGGGCCTGCTGGCGCTGGTCGAATGGGACCGGGGGCGGTCCGACGCGGCGAAGGCGCAGTTGGCCGCCGGGTTCCAGGCGGTCGAGCGCACCGGCGCCGCCCTGGAACTGACCGACCTGCACCAAATCCGGCTGCAGTTGCTGGCACGGGCGGGCGATCCCGCCCGCGTGGAGGAAGAGGCGGCCACCCTACTGGCCCTGGCAGAGCGCACCGGAACGCGGCGGGCGGTAGCCGGGGCACACCTGGCCCGTGCCGACATGGCGTTCCTGCGCGGCGACTTCGCGGCCGCCCGCGAGCACGGCCAGCAGGCACTCGCCGTGGCAGAGCAGGCCGGGATCAGCACGCTTGCCGCTCTCGCGCACCGGCACATGAGCGCGGCGGCTGCCAATGCCGGCCACCACCGCCTGGCCCGTGAGGATGCACTCGCCGACCTCGCGCTGGCCCAGCAGACCGGCTCACCGACCCTCGAGCTGGGCGCCCGGTTCGGCATGCTGATGATCGACATGCTCACCGACGCCTGGGAGGAGGTGCTGCGGAACGCCGTCGAACTGCTTGCCCACGGCTACCGGGTCGGGTCCGCCCGCGGCGTCGCCACCGCCCTTGCCGTGCGCGCGCTCGTCTTCGCCCACCGTGGCCGGCCGGAGGAGGCAGAGCGGTGCCTGGCCGAAGCGCGGGAGGTCTACGGCGCGGCCGCCGCAGCGGATCGCCACATCTTCGTGGTGGTCGAGATCGCCGAGGCGGTGGCCGCGCTGGCCACCGGCAACCCGGAGCGGGCACTGGTGCTGGCAACCTCGGTCATGGCGACTCCCATGATCATCCCCTGCCTGGGCCTGGCTGTCCTCGGGGAAGCGCAGGTGGCGGCCGGTGACCCGGTCAGCGCGCTTGACACCGCCCGCCGGCTCGGCGGGCTCGGGCCGGACGCGCCGTGGCCGGCGGCATGCGGGAGCTGGGTCGAGGGGCTGGCGCGGGCCGCGCTCGGCGAGCGGACGGCGGCACTGGCCTGCCTGCGGCGCGCCGCCGACGGCCTGGACCGGCTCGGGCTGCCGTTCCAGGCGGCCAGGGCCGAGCTTGGCTGGGCCGAGGCCGCCGCGGCGGTACCCGCAGGCGACGGTGACCTGCCGCAGGACCGGGCAGAGGCAGCAGAGGCGGCCCGCGGAGCCCTGGCCGCCTTCGACCGGCTCGGCGCCCGTCCGCTGGCCGACCGGGCCCGGCGGCTGCTGCGCGGGCTGGGCGAGCGGCCGGGCGCGCCACCGAGGGCCGCGGCCGGCGAGTTGTCCGAACGGGAACTCCAGGTGGCCCGGCTGGTCGCCGCCGGGCTCAGCAACGCCGAGATCGCCGCGCGGCTGTTCATCAGCCCCCGGACGGTGACCACCCACCTGCAGCACGTCTACGCCCGGCTCGGGCTGCCATCGCGGACCGCGCTGACTCGCTGGGTGCTGGAACGCGGCATCGCCGCCGGCGATAGCACGACCGGGATACGTAGGGCCAGCCAGGCCGATACGTAGGCGGACGGATGGGCGAGATCGTCCGGCTGGAGGGAGCATGGCCGCCAGGTATCACGGGACGGCTGGAAGGTGGCGGCGATGACGCTGACAAGCACCGGCTTGGTGCTGGCCCTGGACGACGTGGAATCGGCGGACGCGCCAAGGGTGGGCCGCAAGGCGGCCACGCTGGGCGCGCTCAGGCGAGCCGGGTTCCCGGTGCCCGACGGCGTCGTCATCACGACCGAGGCGCTGGCCCGGACCCTGGCCGCCGCGCGGCTCGACGGCAGCGCCGGGCCAGAGCAGGTCGAGGCTGCCCCGCTCCCAGGCGAGGTCGCGGCCGCCGTCGCCGCGGCGGCCGGGCGGCTGGGCGGCGGCCCGCTGGCGGTGCGCTCCTCCGGGGTGGACGAGGACCTGCCGGGCGCCTCTTACGCCGGCCAGTACGAGACCGTCCTCGGCGTGCCCGCTGCTGACCTTCCGGCCGCCGTCCGCCGCTGCTGGGCCTCGGCGTTCACCCGCCACGTCGCCGCCTACCGCCGCTCCAACGGCGCGGCGGGGAGCGTGGCGATGGCGGTGCTCGTGCAGCCGATGGTGGCTGCTGAGGCGGCCGGGGTCGCCTTCAGCGCCGACCCGGTCACCGGGGACCGGGACACCACGGTGGTGAACGCGGTCCGCGGCCTGGGTGACCGGCTGGCCGCGGGCGGCGCGTCGCCCGATGAGTGGGTGGTGCGCGCAGCGGCGGCCACATGCCGCGCCGCGCCGGAAGGCGTCATCGGCGCCGACGCCGCCGTCGACGTGGCCGCGCTCGCCCGGCGGGTCGAGGCCCACCTGGGCACGCCGCAGGACATCGAGTGGGCGCTGGCCGGCGGCGAACTGGTTCTGCTCCAGGCCCGCCCGATCACCGCCCTGCCCGACCAGGCTCCGGAGCCGGTCGAGGTGCCGCCCGGGTTCTGGCAGCGGGAGGCTAGCCACGCACCCAGGCCGTGGACGCCGATGAGCCTGTCGGTGGCCTGGGGCCAGCCCCGCAACCAGGCTGGGCGGCGCACTTTTGACGAGTTCGGGATCCTTGCCGAGACCGTCGAGCTAGCCCAGATCGGCGGCTGGGACTACCTGCGGCTGGTGCCGCTCGGCGGCGAGGACCGGCCAGCACCCCCGGCCTGGCTGATGCCGCTGCTGATCCGGCTGGTGCCGCGGCTGCGCCGCCGCATCGCGGACGCCGTGGCCGCGGTCCGCTCCGACAAAGCGGGCCGCTTTGTGGAGCAGTGGTACCGGCAATGGCAGCCCGACCTGGCCGCACGCATCGCGCTCCTGCGTGACACCGACCTCGCCACGGCCGACGACGTGGAACTGGACGCCCACACCACCCGGTCCCTGGCGCTGCTGCGCGAAGGCATCGACATCCACTTCCTGCTGCACGGCGCGCTCATGCCCATCCTCGCCGAACTCGTCTTCGCCTGCCGGGAAATGTTCGGCTGGCCCGACGAGGATGCCCTGGAGCTGCTGGCCGGCCTGTCGGCCACCACCACCGCACCCGCCCGCCGGCTGGCAGAGCTGGCCGGCCTGGCCGCAGACCGGCCCGCGGTGCGCCGCCTGCTGGCCGAGGCCGGGGCCGACACCGCCGGCCGGCTGGCCGCGGCGGACCCGGACTTCGCCCAGGCCTTCGCCGCCTACCAGCACGAGTTCGCCTGCCGCGCGCTGCGCTACGAGATCGCCGGCCCGTCACTCGCGGAGACGCCGGAGCTCACCCTGCGGCTGATCGCCGATCAGCTCGCCCGCCGCTACGACCCGGCCGCCGATGCGCAAGCGCTGGCGGACCGCAGGATGGCCACCGCCGACCGGGCCCGGGCGGCCCTGGCCGGGCACCCGCCCGGCGACGGCGAACGCTTCGAGCGGGCGCTGGCCCGCGCCGAGCGGGCCTACCCGGTGCGCGAGGACAACGAGTTCTTCACCGTGAGCGCGCCCCTCGCGCTGCTGCGCTACCGGCTGCTGGAGATCGGCCGGCGCCTCGCCGCCCGCGGCCAGCTCGGAAGGCGTGACGACGTCTTCTTCCTCACCGTGGGCGAGGCGCGGGCGGCGCTGCAGGACGGCGAGTCCCGGACGGCGCTGGTCACCCGCCGCAAGGGAGAGCGTGCCTTCGCCGAGCAGCACCCCGGGCCTGCCAGCTACGGCAAGGACCCCGGACCGCCGCCCCCGCTGGGCGCCCTTCCGGCCGAGGCCCGGTTCGCCATGACCGCGCTGCTCTGGTACCTCGACCGGGTCATCGAGGCGGCGTCCTCCAGCCACGCCCAGCAGGCGGGCGCCCAGGTTCTCGACGGGATCGGCGCCTCGCCGGGACGCTACACGGGGCCGGCCCGGGTGGTCATGGACGAGTTCGACTTCGGCAAGCTGCGGCCCGGTGACGTGCTGGTCTGCCCAGTCACCTCGCCGGTGTGGTCGGTACTGTTCCCCAGCATCGGGGCGCTGGTCACCGACACCGGCGGCCTGCTCTCGCACCCGGCGATCATCGCCCGCGAATACGGCGTGCCGGCCGTGGTCGCCACCGGAAACGCCACCGCCTTGCTCCGCGACGGCCAGGCCGTCACCGTCGACGGCACCACCGGCCGGATCGAGGTGCAGAGTTGACCGCACCCGCCGCAGCCGTGGCTGAGCCCGCCGATGGGCCGCTCCTCTACCTCAGCGAGGCGGTCGCCGCCACGGCGGCGGTCCAGGCCGCTCAGCGCCTGGGGGTACTCACCCGGCTCGATGGCGGCCCGGTCGCCGCCGCCGAGCTGGCCGCCGCCTGCACCATCAGCGAGCGCGGCGCCCGGTTGCTGCTGGCCGCCCTGGCCGGGCTCGGCCTGGCCGAGGCCGCCGGGGACGGCACCTGGCGGGCCGCCGTTGCCGATCTCGCAGGGCTCGCGGCGATCTCCCGGATGTGGGCGCACCTGGAGGGGACCCTCCGGACCGGCCAGCCGCTGGTGCGTGGCGACACCCCGGATGGCGCGGCCGACTTTTACCCGGGCGCGGTCGGCTTCCTCGGAACCATGCTCGCGACGGCAAAGCACGCGGCCAGCCTGCTGCCTGCCGCGGCCCGGGTGCTGGACGTTGGCGCCGGCGCGGCCCCCTGGAGCCTCGCGGTCGCCGCCCGCGACCCGGCCTGCCTGGTAACCGCCGTCGACCTGCCCGAAGTCCTGCCCGCCACCCGGCGGGCCGTGACCGGCGCCGGCCGAGAGCGGCAGTTCCGCTTCCTCGCCGGCGACCTATTCCACATCGAGGTGGGGCATGGGGCCTACGACCTCGCGATCGCCGGCAACCTATGCCACCTGTTCAGCCAGGCCGCCAACCGCCGCCTGCTCGGCCGCCTGTACGACGCGCTGCGTCCCGGCGGGACGCTGGCCGTGATAGACGTCATCCCCGAGCAGCAGCCAACGCCACGCTGGGTCGCGCTGTACGAGCTTGGCCTGCTGCTACGCACAGCCAGCGGCCGGGTCTATTCGCTGGATGCCTACCTCGACCTGCTCCGCGACACCGGCTTCGAGCCACCCGAGCGGCACCGCCTGGCCGACCATGCACAGGCCGTGCTGCTCACCGCACGCAAGCCGGCGGGTGCCTGAAGCTGGGTCACCATTCGGACACAGAATCCACTTGGCCAAACGATGGAGACAATCCGACGGCGCATTACCAGACCGCAGCCCAAAGGACGCTGACATACGGTCTCCGCCGGCCGGTATTGATGGATGCAGATCCGGTCCTGGTGCACTGCCTCCAAGCTGACATTCTTGCGGGCCGGACCGTTCCGCCGCCCAAGCCCGGCCAGAAACGCTGGCGCAGAATTCCCTGTTCGGGTGTGGTAGATGAAGCCATGGCGGAGACCATCTCACCGACCATATCGGCGGATCGCGCGCTAGAGCCGTGACCAGCTACCGTCACGCAGCGTGAGAGCCCGTCCGAATTGTGAGCATCCTGATCGCCGAATCCGTGCGGCTGACACCTGTGGCGGTTGCGCGGGCGGCCGCGCGCAGATCCTCTCGTTCTGGTGCCCGCCCTCGCAGACGGGTGACCGTCTGCTCGGCCTTGGCTGTTGGCCCTGCTGTCCGGTGAGCCACGCGAGCTCTTTGCGCGTAGCGAACCTGGCTGGCTGGCCGTCGCCGAGCACCGTGGTGGCTAGCCGGCTGGCGAGCCGTGGCGGCCGGCCGGCAGAGGGCCGGACGCTTCCGGCTGCCCGACGCCCTGAGCTGCGCGGACGCCTTCGCCCGATCGACCCCGGCCATTACGGCGTCAGCCAGCGGGACAGGGCTGCGTCATCGCCCTCGGGGGCCGGCCGGCCGGGGGGCCGATGCTTCCACGGCGGGACCATTGGCCCTGGGGACCGATGGCCGGCGCGGCAATCCTTTTGATTGTCATCGCGCTCGCATGACAGGGACGCGGGCATGATTGCCGGCTCGGGGCCCTCGGCATACATTCGTCATGGCCGGGAAGGTGCATCATGAAACACGCCGCTACGTTGATAGCGCTCGCCGCTGCATCCGTTCTTGGTGTCGCTGCCTGCGGAGGCGGAGGGGGATCAGCTGCCCCCTCGCACACCGCACAGCCAGCGCCCGGAACGCCGACGGCCACAGCGCCGGCCGCAACGACACCTGCGGCCTCGGTTTCGGGGCCTATGACCGGTCAGGAACTCTTGTGGCTTCAGGCGGTCGAGCAGCTACTCCCGAAGATGAACAAGGTTTTCGACACTGCTCCGGCCAACCTCACGAGTTCCGCGCTGGCCTCTTTGGCGCACCAGGTTCGTGGCTGCAGTCGTGAGCTGGCTCGAATCGGCTCGCCCGGTGCCCGGCTGCAGCCGGTCTATGAACTCGTCCAGCGGGCGTGCCGGGAGTACGACAAGGGAGCGAAATGCTTCGAGGACGCGGCCGGGATGGGTATCCCTTCCAGTTCGGCCGCCGAACAAAAGTTTGAGCAGAAGGTCAACTGCGGCTTTGCCGCTTCAGGGCCGGGCGGTATGCCGCTGGCCCAGGCTCAGATCAAAGCCGCTGAGATCAAAGCCACCGCTGTCTGAAAACGCTTTCACGCGGACCACATCGGCCGCGGAGGCCCGCTGATTAGCCCGCCTTCGCGATCTCACCTTGAAACGCCGTACGATCGTTCTGAACCGCTGTTCGGCCGAGGCGCCTTTCAGCAAAGGCCGCCCCGATTTGCGGATATTGCTCGGCAGGTGGCCACAGGGCCGGTCACAAAGCGTGACGTTCACCAGCCCGGCCGGGCGCGGCGGGCGGCCCCGGCATCGCGGAGCATCTGGCGCAGGATGCTGGAGGCAGCAGGAAGTGCGGTTCCTGCGGGATACTTTGAAGCGGGTGGTTGTCATGCGCAGATGTCTTGTTGTCGCGAACCAGACCCTGCAGGCGGCGGAGTTGCGGGATGAACTGCGCCAGCGGGTAAGTGCGGGGCCTTGCTCGTTCTTCGTGATCGTCCCGGACACCAAGGCCGCGCAGCATGACCCCGTGGCGGCCGGCGGCGTGCTCCCGCAGCCCGGCATGTGGTGGTGGGCGACGTATTACGCCCGCCCCGTCACGGACGAGGAGGCGACCGCGCAGGCCCGGGAGCGCCTCAGCGTGATGCTGGACGGCCTTGGCGCGCTGGGCGTGCCCGTCGAGGGCGATCTGGGCAGTTCCGACCCGATGGAGGCCATTGAGAAGGCGCGCGCCAGCCGCCAGTTCGACGAGATCATCGTGACTACGCTGCCGCAGCCCGTCTCACGCTGGCTCAGGTCCGATCTGCCGCATCAGGCGGAGCGCCGGTTCGGATTGCCGGTCACCACCATCATCACCAGTTACTGACCGCCCGTCCCGCCAGCCGCCGATGCCGCGGGCACGTCCCTGGCGCATATCAAGTCCCGCTGGCCCAGTCCGCCCCGGTCGCGGCCAGCCTGAGGGCTGGCCATCCGCCGGCTTCGACGCGCGGGCACCGCTGACCACATTGCGTGACGTACAAGTAGGCGACTCGCGGCAATGCGTAGCGCCCGATCACCGATTCGGCGCTCCTTCGAGGTGGCGGGATTGCTGCGGCTCGACCCTACAGAATTGCCGGTTCGGGACGGGTTTTGCACTTGGGGTTGGGTGCGGTTATTGGTTAGCGCCCCGCGGAGTGAATCGCCTCGTAAGTTGCTGATATAGGAGCCCCGGCTCCCGGGTCGTCCCGGGAATGCACGGCCAGGGCGGGGGCAGCGGGTCCGTCACAGGTCGTAGACCATCGCCATGGGGCTGGCAGGATCTCGACGGGACGCGGTCATGCTTCGAGCAGCAGTTTTCCCGAGACGGTGCGGCTGGCGAGCAGGGCGTGCGCCTGGCTGGCCTGGCCGAGCGGGAACCGTCCGGCGATCCGCAGGCTGAACCGCCCGGCGGCCACCTCATCGAGGATGGCGCGGAGCGCGCGGGCTCGCTCGTGCGGGCCGGTCAGGTAGTGGCTGGCGGCGGCCCAGTGCAAGGTCAGGGAGCCTGCGCCGCGGCCGGTGCCGGTGAGGCCGGACAGCCGGCCCGGGTCGAATGGGCCGGCCGGGCCGCTGGATTGGCCGTAGAGTACCAGCGTGCCGAGGGTGGCGAGCATGTCCAGGCTGGCCTCGAAGGTGTCGCGGCCGGTGGCGTCGTAGACCACGTCGGCGCCCCGGCCGCCGCTGGCTGCGATCACGGCGGCGACTGGGTCGGGGGTGTCCTGCAGGGCGATCGCATGCCTGGCGCCCAGCGCGGCCGCTGCCGCCGCCTTGCCGGAGGTGGAAGTTAGGGCGATCACCTGGGCGCCGGCGGCGGCGGCGAGCTGGACGATGGCGCCGCCGGTGGCTCCGGCGACCGCGTGCACGACCACCACCTGGCCGGCGGTGACCGGGTGGGCCTGTCGGGTCAGGACGTATCCGGTGGTGCCGGCCACCGCGACCGCGGCGGCGATGTCCAGGGCCGCGTCCTGGGGCAGCGGCACCACGAATTCCAGCGGGACCGCGGTCAGTTCGGCGTAGACCCCGGCGAGATGGCCGAAGTGCGCCACCGGCGCACCCATCAGTTCGCGGTCGGCGCCCGGACCGGCCGCCACCACCGTGCCCGCCGCCTCGGTGCCGGGGATCAGCGGCAACTGCACCGGGTAGGGCCGTCCCTCCCGGTGCTGCAGGTCCACGTAGTTGACCCCGATCCAGCGGTTGCGCACCACCACCTGGCCGGCCGCGGGAACCGGGTCGGCCCGTTCGGTCACCACAAGTTCTTCCGGGCCGCCATGCCGGCGGATCTGGATCGCCAGCACTACCGGCTACGGCTCATCTGGGCCGCCGGGAGCAGCGCTAGCCCGGCCGCGCATCGTGCCTGGGCGAACATGGCTTGTCCCTTCCGTTGGCACGGTGCAGCGTCGGCCGCCGTGCAGACACATCTCACGGCGCTTGTCCGGCGCGGTTTGGCATTACCGCTGCGGGATTGCTGGATGTTTCTGGATACTTTGCCGAAGGCACGGAGCGCATGTCAACGGCGTAAGGTCCCACGTGCCGCATCGGGGGGGCCGCTGAGACCTAGTGTCGCGGTCTTGAGTTCTCCCGTCACCCACTTGAGTCGTGTTTCGTTTCAGATGGCTCGGACGTGGCCGATCCGCGCTTCCAGGCCGAGGTAGCCGAAGTATGGCGAGCCCTCCTCGACCACATCAGCGACCGTTGACTCACCCGCCCGCTCATGCAGATGCCGACGCCGGCCGGCGACGCAGGCCCGTACGGCCGCGCGCAGATGGCCCCGTTCGGTCGCCGTAAAGGAAAGTCATGCCGCAGGCTGGCTTGCCGACCAGAACGGCGGGAATGTGCGCATCGGTCCTGGCGGATCATGGTCTTTGTTCTTCTGGGCGATCCGGTGGGCCCGGCGGTTCGGGGGCGTCGCACGCAGCATCGCAGAAAGGCTGGCGGGCGCTGCGAGTGCACCGGCACAGTGCCGCCCGGGTATCGGTCACCCACCCGTCGGATGCCTGTATCCGCAGATCACCGCGGAGGAGGAAAGGGCCGCGCTCGACGGCGCGGATGGTGGCCGGGATATCGGGCTGCTCACCGGGAATACCCGGGGCCCGGTAGTGCAGGGCCCCGGACGGGCAGCGGCGGATGACCTCGGCTACCAGCGCCGCGCTCGCGGCGCCCGGGGCGATCCAGGGCCGCTGCCTGCCATCGAATACCTCCGGGAGCCCGCGCAGGCACTCGCCGAAATGCCGGCATCGATGCGCGTCGAAGTACACAGTGATCTCGCTGCCCTGGTACGCCTTCCCCGGCCATGGCCCCGCTGACGGCGATCTCGGCTCGGCATCGGATGCTGACATGGGATCAGGCTAAGCTACGATCCCGGTCCTGAGCAGCCCAGGCAACCCCGTACGAAGCGCCAAGCCGCGGAAGGCGCTCGCGTTGCGGCCGGTGCCGTCGATTGCCAGCGGGGCGGATCCTTCCCGGTGTGCACGGTCGTCGCGCACCTCAATACGGTCTAGATGTACCACGATCATTCCGGATCCGGTACCCGGGCAAGGCACCACTTGTATCGACACCGCGGCGGGTCGGCCGCCCACTGCGCCCGCAGCCGAGTACATATCATCCAGGTCGGCATGCAGGTGAGGCGGTCAGGCTGACAGCGGACTGCCGACCATAAGGCGGTTCCTGATCGTATCCGCCGGTCGCGCTCGGTTATGTGCTTGGTCGGTGCCGCGTGCCGTTACTGAAGGTTCCGCCTGGCCGCTGTGAGCTGGCCAGACGGAGTTCGCTGTGGTAGGACCGGTACTTACCGCGCGGCACCGGCGAGGTAGGCGGCAACGATGTAGACATCCGATGCCGCCAGGTGTTCAAGCGGCTTTGGTGCGTGCGGCGAAGATGCCCGGCTCGATGCGGAAGCGGGCGATCAGAAGCGCGGGCGGGAGACTGCCTCACCTGCCTGCCGCCACGGGCGTACGCTCGGTCATGGGCTGCGGGAAGAGAAGAATGAGTCGTACCGGCACTGCTGGGCGCCTTGACCCCCACTGCCGCGACTGCCGGACAGGACCCGCGCCTGACCGGCGTACGCGCGGCGGCCGCTGGTGCCAGACCCTGGCGGCCGTCTTCGCGATGCCTGACCGGCAATCCCGGCCCCGGCGGCCCGCACCGGCAGCGTGCCGTCGCAATCCGCTCGGCGGGCAGCGACGTGCCCTGCCGGTCCCGGGTCCGCGGCCGCATGCAGTCACGCGAACCAGCCGCTCACCGAGCAAGGACAGGTGGAGTAGTCATGCACGATGTAGAAGCACTGCTGCGCGAGTACGACCGTGCCCGCGCCTACACCGACGAACTGTGGAAGGACCTCCGTCCTGACGAGGTGACCTGGCGCCCGCACGAGAACTCCAGCGCCATCGGCTGGCATCTGGGCCACCAGGCCCACGTCGCTCACTTCATGATCCGCAACCTCACCGCGGCCGAACCCAGCCCCGACCCGGCTCTGGACGACCTGATGGACTCCGCGCTGCCCGAACAGTTCCGCGGCGCCCTGCCCTCGGTGCGACGGCTCTCCGCCTTCCGCGACACC
>WNGE01013420.1_pt1 | contig 20605 bp, 17 predicted proteins | sample 5400651 | NCBI WGS metagenome assembly WNGE01 (sample SAMN13153370, study PRJNA577476) | soil metagenome | isolation source: 60 cm soil or saprolite under grassland replicate 2 | place: USA:California | collected 2016-06-15 | reverse complement strand
GTCGTCGCGCGAGAAGCCGAGCGCCGTCTGCGTGAGGTCGTTCGTCCCGAAGGAGAAGAAGTCCGCGAACTCGGCAATCTCGTCGGCGCGTACGCACGCGCGCGGCAGCTCGATCATCGTGCCGCAGAGGTACTCGATCTGGCCTTCGTCCTCGACAGCGCGGATTGTCAGGTCACGCAGCCGGCGTAACTCTTCGGCGAACCCGACGAGTGGGTGCATGATCTCGACGAGCGGCGCCTCCCCGCTTCGCTCGCTGACGGCCAGCGCGGCGCGCACGATCGCGCGCACCTGCATCTCGTACATCTCCGGGTACATCAACCCGAGCCGGCAACCGCGCGTGCCCAGCATCGGGTTCGCCTCGCGCAGCGCCCGGATGCGGCGGCGCATCTTGTCGTCGCGCGCGTCCTCCTCCGCGGGAAGGAACTCGTGCAGCGGCGGATCGAGCAGCCGGATCGTCACCGGCAGCCCCGCCATCGCCTCGAAGATCCCCTCGAAGTCGGACTGCTGCATCGGCAGGAGACGATCGAGCGCGGCGCGGCGACCGGCTTCGTCGTCCGCCATGATCATCTCCTGCACGACGGGCAGGCGCTCCTCTCCGAAGAACATGTGCTCGGTGCGGGTGAGACCGATTCCCTCCGCACCGAACTCGCGCGCCTTCGCGGCGTCCTCGGGCGTGTCCGCGTTGGCCCTGACCTTCAGCCGCCGGAAGTCGTCGGCCCAGCCGAGCACCGTTTCGAAATCCTCGTTGATCTGCGGCGGGACGAGCTCGACCTCGCCGATGTAGACCTGTCCCGTGCCGCCGTCGAGCGTGATCGGGTCGCCCTCGTGGACGGTCGCCTCGCCGATCTGCGCGGTCTTCGCCTGGACGTCGATCGTGACACCCTCCGCACCGGCCACGCACGGCTTGCCCATGCCGCGCGCGACGACGGCTGCGTGCGACGTCATCCCGCCATGGACGGTCAGGATTCCCTGCGCCGCAATCATCCCGTGGATGTCGTCCGGCGTCGTCTCCCAGCGGACGAGGATCACCGCCTCGCCGGCGCCGCCGCGCTCCGCCGCGGTGTCGGCGTCGAAGACCACGCCGCCGCAGGCCGCGCCCGGCGACGCGTTCAGCCCCTTCGCGGCCGGCTCGAGCCGCGCGTTCGGGTCGATGCGCGGGTGCAGCAGCTGGTCGAGCGAGGCCGGGTCGATGCGCGCCACGGCCTCCTCCCGCGTGATCAGTCCCTCCTCCACCATGGAAACGGCCGCCTTGAGAGCGGCCGCCGCGGTGCGCTTCGCGCTGCGCGTCTGGAGGAGGAAAAGCGTGCCCTCCTCGACGGTGAACTCAATGTCCTGCATGTCGCGGTAGTGGCGCTCGAGTGCCGCCATCGTCTCGACGAGCTGGTCGAACGCGTCCGGAAGCGTCTCGCGCATCTGCTCGAGCCGCAGCGGCGTGCGGATGCCGGCGACGACGTCCTCCCCCTGCGCGTTCGGGAGGAACTCGCCGTACAGACCCTGCTCGCCCGTGGCCGGATCGCGCGTGAAGCAGACGCCGGTCGCCGACGTGTCGCCCTTGTTGCCGAAGACCATCTGCATGACGTTGACCGCCGTTCCCAGGTCGTCGGGAATGCCGTGCGCGCGGCGGTACACCTGCGCGCGCGGGTTGTCCCACGACTCGAACACGCCGCGCACCGCGCGCGTCAGCTGGTCGCGCGCGTCCTGCGGGAACGGGCTGCCCGTCTCCTCCTCGTAGATCGACTTGAACACGTCCGTGAGCCCGCGTAGGTCGTCGGCGTCGAGCTCGGTGTCCTGCTGCACGCCCTTCGACTGCTTCAGGTCCGTGAGCCGCTGCTCGAAGCGGTGCGCGTCGATGCCGTCGACGACCTCGCCGTACATCTGAACCAGCCGGCGGTACGAGTCGAAGGCGAACCGCTCGTTGCCGGTGGTCTTCGCGAGGCCCTCGGCCGCGACGTCGTTGAGGCCGAGGTTGAGAATCGTGTCCATCATGCCCGGCATCGAGACCGCGGCGCCCGAGCGCACGGAGAGGAGCAGCGGATCGTCCTGGTCGCCCAGGCGCTTCCGGGCACGCTGCTCGAGGCGCTCGACGTGGCCTGCGAGCTCGTCCTCCAACCCCTCCGGAAGGCGCTTGCCCTCCGCCATGTAGGCCCTGCAGGCGTCCGTCGTGATCGTGAAGCCGGCGGGGACCGGGACGCCGATCTGCGTCATCTCCGCCAGGCCGGCGCCCTTGCCGCCGAGCAGGTCCCTGCCCCGGCCGGAGCGGTCGTCGAAGTCGTAGACGTACGTCATGGGGCCGCAGATCTTCCCATTTGGCGGGACTTCCAGGTGCGCGGGCTAACCGCCGGGCTCGACGGCGTACAGCCTCCATTCGTCGGGCACCCCCTTCAGCGCGGCCGACCCGCGTTCGCGGAACCGAAGTCCCGAGCCGGCGACGAGGTCCTTGACCGTGCTCGAGACGAGCACCTCTCCGGGCTGCGCCTCCTTTGCCACGCGTGCGCCGATGTGCACCGCGATCCCGCTGACTTTGCCGTCGACGACCTCGCACTCGCCCGTGTGCAAGCCGGCACGCACCTCGATCCCGAGCTCGCGCACGCCCTCGGTGATCGCGGAGGCACAGCGAACCGCGCGGGCAGGACCGTCGAACCGCGCGAAGAAGCCGTCACCCGCGACGTCGAGCTCTGCACCGCGAAAGCGGAGGAGCTCGCGGCGGATCAGCCCATGGTGGCGCTCCAGCAGCTCTCGCCAGCCGCGATCGCCGAGCTCGACCGCTTTCGCGGTCGAGCCGACGATGTCGGTGAACAGGACGGTAGCGAGCACCCGGTCCGGCTCTGCTTCCTCCCAACCGCCCGACCCCCACACGTCCTTCACGAAGCGCTCGATCTCGCCGCCGATGGCCGCTGAACCGGTCGACAACGCGAGATGGCCCACGCCCGGAATCTCCACCACGCGTGCCCTCGAGATCCGCGACGCCATATAGCGGGCAACCTCGATCGGGACGATCGTGTCCTCCGACCCGTGCAGGACCAGTGTCGGCACGTGTACCGCCGGCAGCACGTGCCGAACGTCGATCTCCTTGTTCATCCGGTGGAGCGCCTCGAGCGCGCCGGGGCTCGAACCGAAACGGAGGTAGTCGACGAACGATCGCGCCTCCTCCTCTTCGAAGCGGCCCAGCGCGCGCACGTTTTCCCTCGCCTGGTCGCGGCGGCCGAAGATGCGCAGATCTCGCTCGACCTCGCGCTCGTACTCCTCCTCCGTGTCCCCCCACGGGTAATCCGGCGCCCACATCTTTCGCGGGAACGCGCTGCGAAGGACGAGCGCCGCCGTCCGCTCGGGATACGTCGCGGCGAACAGGATGCTCATGGCCGCCCCCTCGGACAGCCCGTAGAAGGCGGCCCGTCGTGAGCCGACGGCGTCCATCACCGCCCGCACGTCGTCCATGCGCGTCTCCAGGCTGGGCGCGCCGCTGACGCGGTCGGACATTCCAGTCCCACGCTTGTCGAACCGAATCAGCCGCGAGAACGAGGAGAGCTGCTCGAGAAACGGCACGAAGGTCGGCAGCGACCACGCGAGTTCGATGTGCGAGACGAAGCCTGGGACGAAGACGAGGTCGAACGGCCCTTCGCCGGTGACCTGATACGCGATGTGGACATCGCCGCTCTTCGCGTACTGGACGTCGGGCACTTCCACGGGGAGCAGTGTCTGCCGCGCACGCGTCCGGCGCAACGGCCGGGAGGGTGAGGGCGCCTCGCGGCGCCCTCACCCTGCACTGTTCAGGCCCGTTCGTGCTAGTGCGCCTTGAGCGCGTAGCTCGCGACGTCGGCCGGCGTCGGGCTGCTCGCTTGCGACGGCTGAGCCCCCTTGGCCGCTTCGATCAGCGCGGCCTGCTCGTCGGCAGACAGCGCCCCGCACGGGTTCGCCTGCGGCCCGCTCGAGGGCGGGAGAGGCTCCGTGGGAGGAACCAGCGCCGGGAAGTACGTCGGGAAGAAGTCGATCGGCTCCAACTGCCGGAACGACCCCCATTCCCCGCCGTTCCCGACGAGCAGCTTGACGTCGCGCCATGCCGCCTGCGTCGGGAAGGTGTGCTGGATGATCGGGTCGGTCGTCGAGACGATGGGGCTGCCGTCCCCGAAGTCCCAGTAGTACGTGAGCCCGTCCGTGTTGCCGTCCGCCGTCCGGCTGAAGCCTGCGTCGAACGACACGGTCGTCTGCGCGGTCGGCTTCTTCGGCGTCATCTCGAAGTACGCGATCGGGCGGTCCGGCTTCGGAACCGCTCCGCCCTCCTCCGGAGAGGCGATGACGTAGGAGAACCACGTCGCGACGAACTCGACACCTCGCAGGAGCCCTTCCGAGGCTTTGTCGTAGCCACCGGGGCCGTGCACCGTGCCCGACGCCCAGTAGTTGAGGTTCGAGAAGTAGTCGCTGGTGGAGTCTTGGCCGAACTCTCCGCGCAAAGTCGGCTTGCCCTCCGGCGTGTTCGGGTACGACTCGGGGTACGGATTGTCGGCGCCGCCCACGAGCGGGTCGATGCTCGAGTCGTACTGACCGATGTCCCCAAGCGACGGGATGCCGCGAACGCCGAACGACACCTGGTCGGTGCGGCCCGTGCGGTCGTCGAGGACAGGCGTGTACAGCGCCTGGTCGCCCGGCATGTACGCCGGGACCAGCTGCAGGCCCGGGCTGTCGGGCACGGAGCCGGTGTTCTTGAACACCAGCGGATTCTCGAGCGGGATGCTGAAGTTGTACTTCTGCCCCAGATCCTGGAGCGCCTTCGTCACCGCGTCGGCCGCGGAGGAGCGGAACGCCTGCACGGCCGGCAGGTTGTGCTGGAGCCGCTGGATCCCGACGGTGCCGTAGACGTTGTTCGGCGTCGCGGACACCGGCGTGGCGTTGATGTTGTTGAACCACGGGCCGGCCTGCCCGTCCAGCAGGTTGCTCATGTAGTAGCCGGTGCCCCACTTGTGCGCCGGGTAGTTGAGGCCGTCCTGGTCGTTGTTCAGCACGCCGATGATCTGGCCCTGCGGGCTGTCGGAGATCAGCCCGGTGGCCGACCCGTTCACCGTTGACCCGTAGGCATGGGCCTTGGTGAGCGGCGCCGTGAGCGTGATGCCGGTCCCCAGGGCTGACGTGTCGATGACGCGCGCCCCGCTCGGGTGCGCGTTGAGCAGTCCGGCCGTCAGCGTGATGCCGCTACCGAGGTCCTGAACCGGATTCCCACTCGCATGCGCGCCGGAGAGCGGCGTCGAGAGGTCGATGCCGGTCCCGCCGGCTCCGGCCGTGCCGACCGACGTCACCGTGTTGTACTCGACGTTCCCGAACCCGACGTCGACGGCAACCTTGTCGCCCACGACGAAGATCGGCTGCGGCGGATTGCCGGCGGTCACAGCGGTGACCTTGATGTTCGTGTCACCGGCCGCTGCAGCCGCCGCGAGCGTCGTCGCCGTCTTCTGGGCCGTTCCCACCGTGGCGACGGTGCCGGAATCGACGGTGCCGAGGTCCACGTTGAGCGAGTGTCCGGCCGAGATGCCGTTCACGCTGGCGACGTACAGCTGCGTGGCGTTCGCGGCGGTTGGTGCGACGAGCGTCGTGTTCGTCGTCGCCGTGCCGACCGATGCGACGACAGGGTTCTCGGTGTCGATCTCGTCGAGGGCGATCGTCGCTCCCACGGGCAGGTTGGCGACGGAGGTGACCTTGATGTTCGTGTCGCCCGCCGCCGTGGCTGCCGTGACGATCGCCGCCGCGGTACCGGCCGCGGAGTAGGCGCCGGAGCCGACCAGGCCGCCCTCCTCGTTGTCGTAGAGCGTCGCCTTGATCGTGCGCGCCGGGTACGTCCCGTTCACCTCGTGCCAGCGGAGGACGGACCCGAGCTCCTCGAGGTTCATGTTCTCGCCCATGTTCGCGTCGTACGCCGAGCCGTTGCCCCAGTTGCCCGAGTGCATCGTGCTCATCGGCGTCGGGCTCCCGCTCACAGCGCCGCTGGCCACGTTGGTCGAGACCGGCGTGCTGTCGTTGTGGCTGGCGAGCATGACTTGCTGGCCCGCACACGTGGCGCCGGCGATCGTCAGCTCGGCGTCGTTGAGCTGCCAGCTCCTCGTGTTGAAGAGGTGGTCCCTCGCGGTGATGAACTTGCCCAGCTCTCCGTTCGGCTGCGGCGTGTGGGTCGTTCCGAGGCCCTTCCACCAGGAGTAGAACTCCTGTGCGCCGTTGTAGTTCTCGGGCAGGTTGTTGTTGTCGCCCGGTGTGCCACCGCCCGTGGAGCAATTGGTCGCATGCGGGAGGCAGCCGTCGGATCCGGCGACCTTGTAGATGAAGTTCGTGGAGTCTTCCCAGTTGTGGGCATAGATCCAGGCCGCGTCCACGACTGGATGCGCCGGGATGGCGAACGGCGTTCCGACGGCCGACGAGGGCGTGGTCGTCGCGGCGAGCGGTGCGAGTACCGCGATGAGCGCGAGCAGGATGAGCCGACTTGGCCGGATGACGTTCCGGACAGCTCTCTGCATGCTGGAACCTCCTGAGTGTGCGCTCACGACTCGTCCCTCCCCGTCGGGAGTGGCTTTTCCTTGAGAGCCGCCTTCGCGGCGACGACCAGCGCGGCTCGTTCGGCCGCGGAGAACGTCCCGCAGGCGGGAGTCGCGGGGGCCGAGCCCGAGGGGCTGTCGACCGCGACCGCCTGCCGGTACATCCCCCACGTCGTCGAGTCGTCCCTGAGGACGACGAGCTTCACGTCGGCCCACGTGGCCGACGCGTACGTGTGGGAGACCGAAGCCGTCTTGGTCAGGCCGTGCGTCCCGTCCCCGAAGTCCCAGTAGTACTTCAGGCCGCCCGTCTTGCCGTCGTCCGTGCGCGCAAAGCTCGCGTCGAACTCGACGGTCAGGGTCGACGTCGGGTTCACCGGGTCGGTCTCGAAGTACGCGACCGTCCCGCTCGGCCTCGGCACGGCCCCGAGGTAGTCGTTGCCGCTGACCAGCAGCGCCGTGTACGTCGCCGGCAGCTCGAGCGCCCGCAGCAGCTCCTCGGTCGGAACCGTCTCGCCGCCGATGCCGTGCGGAGCGCCGGAAGCGAAGAAGTTCAGGTGCTCGAGCGTGTCGCCCGTGAACCCGACCGGCTGGCCCTCGTTCACGTTGAAGCGGGCGCCGCTTGCGTGGTCGAGCTTTAACGGGGGACTGATCGTGACGCTGTTGCCGCTGATCGCGGAGATGACCCCGGTCTCGAGGTTGAGGCCGGTGTCGACGAAGAACGGCTGGCCCGCGATCAGGTTCGCCGCGGACGCGACCGTGACCGTCGTGGCGCCCGCCGCGCTCGCAGCGCCGAGCGTCGTCATTCCCGCCACGGGAACGTTGCTCGCGAGCTCGAACGCCGTGCCGCCGCCCGCGTACTGCCGGATCGGCGTCGACCGGATGCTCTCGGCGACCGTCGCCGCGTACGGATTCTCGTCGATGTTCGAGTCCTGGACGCCGCCGACGCTGAAGCCCGGGATGCCCAGGTTCCAGAAGGAAGCGGCCTCGTCCTCGCGCGACGACTCCTGCGCTTCGACGGCCGTCCCCGCCGGGTGAACCGGCGAGTACGTCGCCTGCTCCGATGCGGTGTACGCCGGAACGTACGGCGTGTCCAGGGCCGGCAGCGGAGCCGAGCCGGTGTGGTTGTAGCGCAGCGGATTCTCCTGCGGCACTGTCCCGTCGTACTTCGCGCTCTGCTGCGCGAAACCGGACGTCACCGCGTTCTGGAGGTTCGTGTGGAGCTGGGAGATCGCGGCGCTGTTGGCCACGATGTTCGCGCCGGGCGAGCCCGGGCCCGTGTCCGGGTAGAGCGCGTTCGGCGTCGACGGCGTGTCGGTGACGAAGGTGCGCCAGGGCCCGACGCCGCCGTTCGGGAGGTTGTTCCAGAAGTACTGCGTGCCGAGGTGGTACGCCGGATAGCTCATCCCGTTCGCGTTCATCTGGGCGAACATCGCGTACTGGCCCTGCGGCCCCTGCGGGATGAGGTTGTTCGCGTAGTACTTCGCGCCCTCGCGCAGGTACGTCCCGTCCGCGGCGCGGCCGGCCGACGCGTCGAGCAGCGCGACCTTGAGCGTCTTCGAGGGGTACGTGTGGTTGGCGTCGTACCAGCGCAGCAGCGCCTGGTCGGGTTGTTCACCTCGCCGACCATCGCGGGAGTCACAGGCGAGCCGTCGGGATGCGCCGCGAGCAGAACGCGTAGTCCGGCGCACGTCGCACCGGGGATCGTCACTTCCGCGTCGTCCGAATCCCAGCGGTACGAGGTGTCGAACGTGTAGTTCGGGTTCGTCCGCTGCTCGGGCATGCGGCGGAAGTAGTGGTCGGAGACGGTCGCGAACCTTGCGAGCTCGGTCATCGCCTTCTTGTCGGTGAGCTGTTGCTTCCAGTGCTGGAAGAACTCCTGCCACCCGTTGACCGTCGCGGGCACGTTCCACGGAGAGCCCGGGTCCGTCGGCGGCCCGTCCGCGCCCGAGACGCGGTACACATCGTTGTAGGACATGTCGAACAACCGGCCGTACAGGTAGTCCCGGTCGATCACCGGTGCGGCCTGCGGCGTGGGCGCGTCCGGCCCCGCCTCCGCCACTCCGCTGACGGCGAAGATGATCGGCGCCAACGCCGCCAGACCGGCGGCGGCAACCAGCCATCTCGGCCGCCTCAACTCGCGAAGCACCTTCATCCCTGACCTCCTTTGAAGGGCCACCGATATCGCGCTCACGCCCTCCGGCATGTCCGCGAAGCAGCGGAGTCTGCACGTTCTGAGCACGGTCCGCCAGCGAACGGCATCAGGCGCCGCACGCGCGGTCGATCTTCTGCGTCGCGGCGGAAACCTTGGCGAGCGCCGGCCGATCGACGAGCTGCCGCGCGGCCTTGGCGATGTCGTTGCGCTCGACCGATTTCTGCGCGCGGCCGAAGTCGGCCGCGAACTGCCGCAGCCCGGCGACGAGCCGGTGCCGGGCCGGCGCGAGCGATCTGGGCGCGGCGATCAGCGAGAGGACGTTCGCCGAGTAGAGCAGACTCCTCTGCGCGTTACCGGTGCGTTGCGCGAGCTCCTTCGGGTGGAGCGACTGCGTCATCGCTTCGACGCTGGTCGAGACGAGCTGCGAGACGATCCGGATGTTTCCCTCGAGCTGGTTGCACGCGGCGCGGTCCGAAGCGGACGTGAGCGTTGGGCCGGAGGCCGCCTGCGGAGGTGGTGCGCTCGTCTTGCCGCCGCAGCCCGCGAGCGTCGCCGCGAGGGTGATCACGGCGAGCGCGTTGACGGCCGTGCGTCGCATTTCCGAAGAGCGTATCGCCGCCTTGTTCCGGCCCGGCCTCCGCAATCATGAACGTGTGCTCGGGAGATCTCGGCTCGCGCTCGTCCTGCTGCTGGCCCTTGCCGCAGGCTGCTCCTCGGGCACGAAGAACGAGAGGAAAAACGCAGAGGCGGCCGGTCCCGCCGTCGCTTGGACGTCGGACAAACCGCCCGAGGCGGCCGAGCGAACGCGCGTGGCGACACCGTGCCGCGCCGACGACCTCGAGGTGCAGGGGCAGGTCAAGTTCGTGGCGAGGCTGCACGGGGGCATCGCGCTGGTGCCGATCCGCAACGCCGGCACACGGACGTGCCGGCTAACCGGGCGGCCGCGCGTGAGGTTCGTCAAGAACGGCGGACCGAAGCAGGTACAGAAGGCGATCCCACCCACGCCGGCGTATTTCCCCGAGGTGACGTATCCCGCGTCGCGCCTCCTCGCGCTGCAGCCGGGCGAGTCGGCGGCCGTGACGGTCACGTGGGACAACTGGTGCGATCCGGCGGTCAAGGGGAAGCCGCACCTTCCGCCGAGCGCAATCCGGATCACGCTTCCCGCCGGCCGCGGCAGCGTCGACGCGGACTACAACGCGGTGCCGCCGTGCCTCGACCTCAATGCGCCGACGACGATCGGCGTCTCGAGGTTCCAGCCGAGCCTGATCCCCGGTGGACACCCGTGGTCGGATGCCTTCCTGCGCGCGTCCGTGCCGGGCCAGCCGGTGCACGGACGGCGGGGCGGGATCCTCCATTTCCGCGTCGTGCTCAGGAACGTCTTGCGCACCCCGGCGCGCTTCGACCGCTGCCCTGCATACGTCCAGCAGCTCGTCCCGAGCGGAAAGGTCGAGGTCTACGAGCTCAACTGCCGGGCAGCGCATCCGATCGCCCCCGGGAAGAGCCTTGCGTTTGCGATGCAGCTTCGTGTGCCCAAGCACGCCCTGCTGGGCGCGAACGGCCTCTTCTGGGAGCTCGATCCGTTCGGGGCCAAGGCGCCGAAGGTCCACGCGCGGGTCACGATCGACCGCTGACGCCGCTCACGGACGTAACAGGTAGAAGCGCCAGGAGTCGTGCTCGATCGGCAGCACCTCGCAGCTCGAGAAGCCGGCGTCGGCTGCGTAACGACGGAGCGTGTCCGCGCGCATCACGGTGCCCGTCCCCGCAGCGCCTTCGCCGATCATGCCGACCGGCAGACAGTGGAAGAGGCTGAAGCCGTAGAGCAAACGCTCGCCGTCGCCCGCGGGCGCCGTGAACGCGTCTTCAGTGCGCTCGTCGGCGATGAGCATCAGCCCTCCGTCGGCGAGGAGGCCTCCGGCGGCCCGCAGGACGTCGACCGGGTACGACATGTCGTGCAGAGCTTCGAAGATCGTGACGAGGTCGTAGCGGCCGGCAAGTTCCGCGTCTGCCGCATCACGCGCGACGAACGTCACACGGTCCTCGACGCCGCTCCCGGCGAGATTGCCGCGCGCGCTTTCGACTGACGCACGGTCGGAGTCGATTCCGTCGACCAGCACCTTTGGATACGCCCGCGCGATCTCGATGCTCGAGCGGCCCTGGCCGCAGGCGACGTCGGCCACGGTTGCCGGCGGATCTGCGAGCAGCCGCTCGTGGATTTCCGGCACCGACGGGAGCCATTCTTTCCCGAGCAGGTTCTCGAACAGGGGCCGCGTGAAGGCAGCCTGGGCTTCGTGCATGTCGTGGCCGTAGTCGGCGTAGGGCACGCCGCCGCCGTGGCGGATCGCCTCGAGGAGCGCGTCGATCGGGCGAATCGAAGCCAGGACCGACTTCGCCATCGACGCGATGTAGTTGAGGCTCGACACGTCGAGCAGTGCTTCGTCGTGTCCTTTCGGCAGCAGGAAGCGGCGCGGCTCCTCCTTCGCGTCCACCTCGAGCAAACCGCTCGCCGCCTGATGCTCGAGCCATTCGCGCGCGTACCGCTCGTGCACGCCCGCGGCGTCCGCAAGCTCGGCCGACGTCAGCGGCCCGCGTTCGGCAAGGCTCCGGTAGAGCCCGAGGGTGTCGCCGACGTAGACCGAGAAGAGATCGAACGCACCGATAGCGTTCGTGACGAGACGCTCGACGAGCGCGTCACGCCGTTCAGTCGCGTCAGCCTCGCTTCCCATCGAAACCTTCCGCCTCCGTTCGAGATCGTCTCAGCTTGCGCGACTTCATGCCGGCGAACAGGCGGGCGATGCGGATCCCGAGCCACACGGGCAGGAAGATCACGTAGAAGAGGACGAGCGCAGGCGCGAGCAGGGCCCACCACAGCGCCCACCGCCACCGCGAAACCGGCGGCTTCTCCTCGCGCCTCCGGCCGGCAACGGCTCCCGCCGGACGCGAGAACCTCACGCGCTCGCGGCCGCCGACTTGCGCCGCTCGACGATGCGCAGCACGCGCTGCGCGGTCTCCTCGATCGACAGCTCCGACACGTCGACGACGGGGCAGCCAAGCCGCCGGTGCACCGCTGCAGCGTGCTCGAGCTCCTCGTAGATCTCGACGAGCTCCGAGTACGCGCTCTTCGAGAGGCGCATCAGCCGCGCCCGCACCTGGCGGATCTCCGAGAGGCGCTCGGCGTCGATCGTCAGGCCGACGATCTTGGCGCGATCGATCTCGAACAGCTCCGGCGGCGGCTCGATCCCTCGCACGATCGGCACGTTCGCAACCTTGTGGCCGAGATAGCCGAGGTACATCGAGAGCGGCGTCTTCGACGTGCGCGAGACGCCGACGAGGACCACGTCCGCGTCCTCGAGCCCCGCGCCGAGCCCGTCGTCGTACTTCACCGCGAACTCGATCGCCTCCATGCGCTTGAAGTAGTGCGAGTCGAGCGGCGGCCTGCGTCCGGACTCCATCTTGGCGGCCTTCCCCGACACCGCCGCCACCTCCTCGATCGGCTGGCCGAGCAGGTCGCAGCAGTGGAGCTTGTCGCGCCTGCAGAGCTCGCGCATCGTGTCGCGCAGCTTCGTGTCCACGAGCGTGTAGACGATCACTGCGGGGCGGTCCTTCGTGCGCGAGACCGCGAGCTGCAGGTCGTCGACCGTCTCCACGCGCGGGTGCCGGACGACTTCGAACTCCGTGTCCGGGAACTGCGCCTCGAGCGCGAGCACGAGCCGCACGGCGGTCTCGCCGGTGGAGTCGGAGATCACGTGCAGCTCGACGAAGGACGTGCTCACGCGCAGGAACGTACATACGCGCAGCGGCGCGTGAGGCGTAACGTGCAGGCGCTCGTGACCAGCGACTCCTGGATCGAGGCACTCGCTGTGCTCGCGCGGCGCTCGCGCTGCCCGGTTTGCAGCGGGGAGCCGCTCTCGACCGACGACCACGCTCTGGCGTGCGGCGCCTGCGATCGCCGCTGGCCGGTCATTTCGGACCGTCCCCTCGCCGTTCGTCTGGCACCTGGCACCGTCGACGCCGCCGGCGAGCCGTTCCGCGGACCGCCTGTCGCCCGCTCGCGACTCCGGAGGGCGGTCTGGCGATGGCATGCGCGGCGGGAGGAACGCTTCGCGTCGCGTATACCGGCTCTGCCCGACTCGCAGGCGCCGCGGATCCTCCACGCATTCGAGGCACTTCCGGCCGATCGGCGCAGCGTGCTCGACGTCGGAGGCGGGCGCGGACGGTGGCGCGTCCTCCTCGGAAACCCCGCCGACTACACGATTGCCGACGTCGTCGAGCCGGAGACCTCGTCACTGGCCGCAGACACGACGTACGTCGTCGCGGACGCCGTCGCGCTGCCGTTCGCTGCGGGGACGTTCGACCTGGTGCTGATGATCGAGGTGCTACAGCACCTGCCCGAGCCGGCCCGCGCGCTTGCCGAAGCGAGCCGTGTCCTGGCTCCGGGAGGCGTCCTGGTGCTGACGGCCCGCCAGGCCTGGCGGACGCACGGGGCTCCGCACGACTACTTCCGGTTCACGCGGTACGGGCTCGAGCAGCTGCTGCGAACGAGCGGACTGCGGAGCATCGAGCTCATCCCGCTCGGCGGACCGGCGAGCGTCGTCACGGTGGCGCTGGAAAACAACGTGCCCGTGCTCGCGAAGCCCTTCGTGAAGCAACTGGTCAGCCATCAAGTGTGGCGCCTCGCCGCTCTCCTCGATCGCGCGGCGTTCGGCGACAACCTCGCGGGCTCGTCCCCCGAAGCCTCGGGCTGGCTGGTGATCGCGCACGCCGGCAGCGACAACGGCGGCGGCCGACGCTAACCTCAGCCGCGTGGCGGAGACGACCGAGCCGGTAACGATGGACAAGATCGTGTCGCTGTGCAGGCGACGCGGCTTCGTCTTCCCGTCGTCGGAGATCTACGGCGGGCTCGGCTCGACGTACGACTACGGGCACTACGGCGTCTTGGCGAAGAACAACATCCGCTCGCTCTGGTTCCAGGCGATGGTGCAGGAGCGAGACGACATGGTCGCGCTCGACTCCGCGATCATCCTCAATCCTCGGGTCTGGGAGGCCTCGGGTCACGTCTCCGGCTTCACCGATCCGCTCGTCGACTGCCGCACGTGCAAGCTCCGCTTCCGCGCGGACGACCTGGAGCACGCGCAGTGCGGCCGCAAGCCGAGCAAGCACCCGGGCGAGCACACGGAGTGCGACCTGACCGAGGCGCGGCAGTTCAACCTGATGTTTCAGACGCACGTCGGCGCGCTCGAAGGCGAAGGCTCGCTCGCGTACCTGCGGCCGGAGACCGCGCAGGGCATCTTCATCAACTTCAAGAACGTGCTCCAGATCGCGCGCCGGAAGCCGCCGTTCGGCATCGCGCAGATCGGCAAGTCGTTCCGCAACGAGATCACGCCGGGCAACTTCCTCTTCCGCGTCCGCGAGTTCGAGCAGATGGAGATGGAGTTCTTCGTGCCGCCGGACGAGGCGGACCACTGGTACCGCTACTGGATCGACGAGCGGATGAGCTGGTACCTGAGGTACGGCCTGCGCGAGAGCCGACTGCGCGTGCGCGAGCATGGAGAGGAGGAGCGGTCGCACTACTCCCGCGCCACGAGCGACATCGAGTACCTCTACCCCATCGGCTGGTCGGAGCTCGAGGGCGTCGCCAACCGCGGCGACTACGACCTCACGCAGCACACGGAGCACTCGGGGACGAAGCTCGAGTACGTGGGCGAAGGCGGGGTGCGCTACACGCCGTGGGTGATCGAGCCCGCCGTGAGCATCGAGCGCATCCTCGTTGCGCTGCTCGTCGACGCGTACGACGAGGAGGTCGTCGCGGACCGCGAGCGGACCGTCCTGCGCCTGCACCCGGCGATCGCGCCGGTGAAGGCGGCGATCCTGCCCCTGATCGGCAAGAACGACGAGATGGTCGCCCGCGCCAAGGCGCTCCAGGCCGAATTGCGCAAGCGCCACATCGTCGAGTACGACGACGGCGGCGCGATCGGCCGCCGCTACCGCCGCCAGGACGAGATCGGCACGCCGTTCGCGTTCACGATCGACGAGCAGACGCTCGAGGACGACACCGTGACCGTGCGCGACCGGGACTCGCTCGCGCAGGAGCGGTTGCCGCTCGCCGGGGTGCCCGACTGGCTCGGCGACGCGCTCGAGCTGCCCTGGAAGACGCCGAAAGGCGGGTAGTGTGCGTGGCTTCGCCCGCCGCCGAGCGTCCCCGTTACACGACGTTCCGCGACGAGATCGCGCGGAACGCGCTCGCCGCCGAGGGGAAGCGTGCGCGCATCGAGCTCCACGAGCAGCAGCGGGGCGAGTTCACGAACGTCTACCTCGCCAAGGTCGAGCCGCTCCCAGAGGACCAGGAGGCGCCGGCGGCGGCGACGGCCGACGAGCTCGGCCGGAAGAGCGCGATCGAAGCTGCGCCCTATCGCCTGCCTGGCGACGCCGTGGAGCGCGAGGTCCCTGCCGACGGGCTGTTCGCGAAGCTGCAGCCGTTCAAGAAGCTCGTCGCGGAGGACCTCGAAGAGCCGGACTGAGCTTCAGGCGCTCAGCGTCCGCAGCCTGAAGCCGCCGTGGTACTCGTACGACGCCGTGACGACGCGCAGAGCATCGCGCGCGGCTGTCTCGGTCAAGAAACGAGAGCGCGAGCGGATCGAGCGCCGGACTGCTCGCCGGCGTTCCGCCTTCGTCGAGCACGTCGAGGAAGCGCGTCAGTGCCGTGAACGCACGGTCGTTCTTCTCCTGCTCGGTGAAGAGCCGCAGCATCGCCTCGGCACCGATCAGTCCGACGTTCAGGCGGTACGGGTCCTCGCGCACGGCGTTGTGTGCGCGCACGAGGTCGACGCCGGTCACCGTCTGGAGCTCGCCGGACCCCTGGTGGAGCTGCAGCGCGACGTGGGACAGCGGCTCGAGCCTCCCCCCGAAGCGCGACTTCGTCTTGCGAATCCCCTTGGCGACGGCGCCGATGCGTCCGCGCTCGCGCGTGTACAGGTGCACGATCCGATCCGCTTCTCCGAGGCGCAGGGAGCGCAGGACGACGGCCTCCGTCGGGTATGTGCGCGCCACGTGTCCAGTCTAGAGAGCGCTCTTGTCAGGAACGGACGCGGTCGCTGCTCCGTTGTACCGCATATATGCAGCCGATTCGGATGTACACGACGCGCTGGTGCGGCTACTGCGTCCGTGCGAAGGCGCTGCTCCGCTCGCGCGGGCTCCCGTTCGAGGAGGTCTCGCTCGACGACGAGCCCGCCTTCCGCGAGAAGCTCTACGAGCTCACGGGCGGCTGGACGCTCCCGCAGATCGTGATCGGCGACGAGGTCATCGGCGGCTACACCGAGCTCTGGCGGCTCGACCGCTCCGGCGACCTCGCCGACAAGCTCGCGGCGTAACGCAACCGGCGCCCGCCGCGCCGGCGGGGCACGGACGGCCCCGCCGGCGCTCGGACACTGCTTCGGCAGCTAGCCCAGCTGGCTCAGAGGACCGGCCAAATCCGGGAAGTTGCGTGTACTCAAGGCTTGCACGCCCGCCGTGTGCTCACCGTTGAACGGCGTGACCGCGCCCGGGCAGCCCGCCGCAGTCGCGTCCGCCGGCGAGTCGAACCAGAGCCCGAGGTGGTACGTGTGCACCGGCGGCGTCGGCGGATTCGTGGGCGCGTCGCCTGCGAAATGGACAGGCGCGGGCGCGGACCCCGGCGCCACGATGAAGGTCTCCACATTGAACCGCCCGGCGACCTTCACCTCGGCCTTCCCGTGGTGGTTGGTCTCGAGGTCGGCCTGGTACCAGGACAGCCCGAAGGGGCCGTTCGGGACCTGGATGACGAAGAAGTCGAAGCCGGTGTTCGCCGGGAGACCCTCCACCTTCAGCTTCAGCTTCTCGACGCCGTGCTTCGCCTCCACCACCACGTGTCCCTTCGCGTTCGGCAGGCACGTGGCAGCCGTTGCGGAGGGAATCATGTCGAACTTGATCTTGTGGCCCGGGCCGGCCCCTCGGGCGGTCATTGCCGCCACGAAGCCGGCGAGGAGCAGGCAGGCGATGAGCAGCACTCCCCTCGTGCGATTGTCCACTCGATGCATCGATGCCTCCTTTCCGGGCCTCCGAGAGCCGGTACGAGGACGGCGCTTGCCCTGAGGCTCATTCCGGGGCCCACTGGCAGAGCCGGGATCATGACGCATCGGCGCCGCGGAACGATCCGGCGCCGGTTTCCGTCTAACGTTGTGTGGAGACCTTGCCTGCGGCGGGCGCACAGAGGCCGTCCCGGTCGCACGCGCGGCATGCCGACGCGACGTCGTTCGCCGCACTCGTCGAGCTCCACGATCAGTCGCTGCGGCGACTCGCCTTTCGTCCAAGAAGGCGTGCGTCGACGAACTGTGCCGCGAGCGCGCGTACGCGAGGGTGCCGACTAGAGACGCTGGCAGGACGGGCAGTACCACGTGCTGCGGCCGGCGACGCGCGTCTTCTCGATCGGCGTGCCGCAGCGGTCGCACGGCTCGCCGCCGCGGCCGTAGACCTTGAACTCCTTCTGCATCGAGCCCGTACGCCCGTCGGGTTGCCGGTAGTCGCGCAGAGTCGCCCCCTGGCGTTTGATGCCCGCCTCGAGCGCGCGCTTGATGCCTTCGCGGAGGGCACGCACTTCCTCGGGCTCGAGCTCGCGCGCAGGTCGCATCGGGTGGATGCGCGCGCGCCAGAGCGCCTCGTCCACATAGATGTTCCCGAGGCCGGCGAGCGTGCGCTGGTCGAGCAGCGCCGCCTTCACCGGCGCCCTGCGGTTCTCGAGGCTCGCGGCGAGCGACTTCGTCGTGAACCTCCGTCCGAGCGGCTCGCCGCCGAGGCGCTGCGCGAGATACGCGTCGAGACCCTCCGGCTCGACGAGCAGCCAGGTGCCGAAGCGGCGAACGTCGCGATAGACGACGTCCGACCCGTCGTCTAGATTGACAACAGCACGTCGGTGTGGAACGTCGGCCGGCGTTCCCGGCGGCGCGTACAGAAACGTTCCCGTCATCCGGAGGTGAATCAGGAGAACCCGACCGCTCTCGAACCGAACAACCAAATACTTGCCGCGCCGCTCCAGCGCCGTGACTCGCTCGCCCGTGAGCTCGGCCGCCACCTCGGCCGGGTCTTCGGGGCGCGTCAGGCGGGGGTCGTTGATCTCGACGTGCTCGAAGCTGCGCCCCACGAGCACGGGCTCGAGACGGCGTCGGACCGTCTCGACCTCGGGCAGCTCGGGCACCCGTCCAGCCTAGCCACGGCCGGTCGGGGCTAAGCCGCTGACACCGAGGAGCGCTCGTCGAGCAGAATCGACCGCGTCTTCGGCTGCTCTTCTCCGAGCTCGTACGCCGCGAGCACCTCGCGGGCCGCCTCGGCCGCAGATGCCTCGTCGCGGGCGTGCACCTCGGCGAGCACCTCGCCGGCGCGGACGTCGTCTCCGCGCTTGCGGCGGCACACGATGCCGACGGAATGGTCGATGGTGTCCTCCTTCGTGCGCCGCCCGGCCCCGAGGTGGAGCGCGGCCAGCCCGACCTGGATGGCGCCGAGCCGCGTGACGTACCCCGCTCCAGGCGCCTCGACCTCGACGACGATGGGCGCGCGCGGCAGCGCATCCTCGCTCGGGTCTCCGCCCTGCGCTCTGATCCAGCGCTCGTAGGCGGCGGTTGCCGAGCCGTCGGCGAGCGCGTCCTCCGCCCGGCGCCGGCCCTCGGCCTCGTCGATGCCGAGATCGGAGAGCGCGAGCAGGCGCGAGCAGGCCGTGAGGACGAGCTCCGTGAAGTCGGGCGGTCCCTCGCCGCGCAGGGTCGCGATCGCCTCGCGCAGCTCGAGCGCGTTCCCCACCGCGTTTCCCAGCGGCTGGTCCATGTCGGTGAGCAGGCAGACGACGTCACGTCCGGCACGGGTTCCCAGCTCGAGCATCGCCTCGGCGAGGACCCGCGCGTCCTCGAGGGACTTCATGAACGCGCCGTCGCCGACCTTGACGTCGAGGACGATCGCCTCCGCGCCGGCTGCGATCTTCTTCGACATGATGCTCGCGGCGATGAGCGCGACGCTGTCGACCGTCGCGGTCACGTCGCGCAGCGCGTAGAGCTTCTTGTCCGCGGGGACGAGGTCCGCGGTCTGGCCGATGATCGCCATGCCGACGTCGCGCACCTGGGCGATGAACTCGTCCAGTGCCAGCTCGACGCGGAAGCCCGGGATCGACTCGAGCTTGTCCAGCGTGCCGCCGGTGTGTCCGAGCCCTCGGCCGCTCATCTTCCCGAGCGGGACACCGCACGCGGCGACGATCGGCCCGACCGCGATCGACGTCTTGTCGCCGACGCCGCCGGTCGAATGCTTGTCGACGACGCGGCGGCCGAGTTGCGCCGCCATGTCGATCGTCTCGCCGCTCCCGACAAACGCCTCCGTCATCGCGAGTGTCTCCGCGCTGGTCAGCCCGCGGAACATGACCGCCATGCAGAACGCCGACATCTGGTAGTCGGGAACGTCTCCGCGCGCGAAGCCGAGGACCAGCTCGCTGACCTCGTCGTCGCCCAGCTCACCGCCGTCCCGCTTGCGCTGGATCAGCTCTGCGGGATGGATCGTCACGGCGTGACGATCGGCTGTCCGGGGATCCCGCGGCGCGGCGGCTTGCCGCCGAGCCAGGCGTTCACAGTCGCCCCGACGTCGCCGAACTCGCCCTCGTGAATCGCGCCGTTCGCATAGCGCCCTTCGACGTACGCGAGCAGCAGCGCGTGCTCGCGCGAGTGATCGGTGGACGGCGTCGTCGGGTCGCAGCCGTGATCGGACGTGAGAATGAAGAGATCACCAGGACGCAGGGCGTCGAGCAGATCGGGCAGCCGGCGGTCGAAGTCCTGCAGGCAGCGGTGGAAGTTGACGGGGTCGTTGCGGTGCCCCCAGAGCATGTCGGTCTCGACGAGATTGACGAAGATCAGGCCTTCGTCGAGCTCGCGCAGCAGGCGCTCGGTCTGCGCGATTCCCTCGATGTTCGACTTCGTGGGATGCGACTCGTCGATGTCGCGGCCGGCGAAGATGTCGCCGATCTTGCCGACGCCGTGCACATGCAGGCCGGCGTCTCGCACGAGCGACAGGTAGTTCGGGCGCTTCGGCTCGAGCGAGAAGTCGTGCCGGTTCGGCGTGCGCTCGTAGTTACCGGGCTCGCCGATGAACGGCCGCGCGATCACCCGCCCGACGGCGTGCTTGCCGGTGAGGATCTCGCGCGCGATCCGGCACGCCTCGTACAGCTCTTCGAGCGGCACCGTCTCCTCATGCGCGGCGATCTGGAACACCGAGTCCGCAGACGTGTAGACGATCCACTTGCCGGTGCGCTGGTGCTGCTCCCCCAGCTCCTGGATGATCTCGGTCCCCGACGCCGGCTTGTTGCCGAGCACGCCGCGGCCCGTCCGGTGCATGAACGGGTCGATGACATCCTCGGGGAAGCCGTGCGGATACGTCGGGAACGGCGTCGGGGTGAGGATGCCCATCAGCTCCCAGTGCCCAGTGGTCGTGTCCTTGCCCTTCGACCGCTCGACGAGCCTCCCGGCGATGGCCGGCGCGCCGGGCTGGGGCGGGCAGCCTTCGAGCTCCTCGACGTTGCCGAGGCCAAACGCCTCGAGCGTCGGCAGGTCGAGACCTCCGACCGCCCGCGCGACATTGCCGAGAGTGTCAGACCCCTCATCGCCGTATTCGGCCGCGTCGGGCAACTCGCCCGCACCGACGGCGTCCAGCACGATCACGCATGCTCGCGGCACGCGGCTATCCTAAGGCGCGAGATGATGACCGTCCTCGGCCTTGTCGGCATCCTGGTCTTCTGCGGCTGTGTGATCGCGCTCGCAGCAGGCGTTACGTGGCTCGTCGTGAAGCTTTCGCCGTCGAAGGCGGCGAAGCCCAAGCCGCCCGAGCCGACGGCCGAGACCTAGTAGGGGCCTGTCCGGGAAGTGGCCACGGTGGATGACACGCGTGACGCCTGTCAGGCGCCCTG
>WNGE01003200.1_pt1 | contig 20605 bp, 21 predicted proteins | sample 5400651 | NCBI WGS metagenome assembly WNGE01 (sample SAMN13153370, study PRJNA577476) | soil metagenome | isolation source: 60 cm soil or saprolite under grassland replicate 2 | place: USA:California | collected 2016-06-15 | reverse complement strand
CGATCCCGGTGGTGCCGGCGCTCGCCTCAGCCGGCGCTCCGGTGATTCTCACCGGTATCGGGCTTCCCGATGACCGGTTGCACGCCCCGAACGAAAAGCTCGACTTGAAGCAGCTGTGGGACGGAATCGAAGTGTTCCGGACCTTCTACGGGCTGCTGGGGAGTCAGGAGTCTGGAGTCAGGAGTCCGGGCTGATCTTCTGAGTCCCGGCTCCAAAGTGAAGCCGTCTGCGCAGGGATCGTATCAATCCACCAAACATCTTGGCAATGGCGTTGCACGATTCCAAGAGTCGGCTCTGATCGTCCTCGGTGATGTATTCCAGCCGTCGCGCGATCTGGACCTGGGTTTCGACCTCGCTCAGCGATCCGACAGCAACAGAGAGGTGGCGCAGGTAATCACCGGTTCTCGATCTTCCGTGTCCCTCCGCAATATTCGAAGGCACCGAAACGGCTGCGCGCCGCAGCTGGCTAACTAGGGAGTAGCGCTCTTCTTTGGGGAAGGCTGCCGTAATGCGGTAGATCGACAGGACAAGGTCCATCGAGTCCTGCCACACGATCAGATCGCGGTACCCACGTACGGGTCCGGATGTCCGACTGGCAGCGGTCGTGGGCATTGCTCAATCTGAGATGCGCGCCCAACAACCACCGCACCATTCCTACGCCGGTTGGAGCGTTTGCACGCACCCCTGACTCCAGACTCCTAACTCCCGACTCCGTGTCTCTTACTCGCGTTCCGAAACTTGTTGATCTCGTGTTGTGTCAGCCCGCGGCCCCCGTACCGCTCTTCCTTCCAGGGATCGCCCCGCATGTGATAGCCGTTCTGCTCCCAGAAGCCCGGCAGGTCGTCGTCGAGCAGCTCGAACCCGCGCACCCATTTCGCGCTCTTCCAAAAATAGAGATGCGGCACGAGCAGCCGTGCCGGCCCGCCGTGTTCGGGAGTCAGAGGCTCGCCCGCCCATGTGAGCGCGATGAGATTCTCGGGCCGGTTCAGATCAGACAGCGGCAAGTTGGTGGTGAAACCCTGCTCGGCGACCACCAGACAAAACTGGGCGGCCGGTTTCAGGCCGGCGCGCTCGAGCAGCGCCTGCACCGGCACGCCTTCGAAAGTGTTATCGGAAGGTCCACGTCGACGTGTCCACGGTTGGTACGTCGCCATAATGCAGCACCGGCCATTTGGTGGTTTGGATTTGGCCTGGAGGGATGCGGGGGAGGGGTTTGGCCAACTCTATACCCAGGCTAAAGCCTGGGCTCGGCCACCATTGTCCTTGAGGACAATGTCTGCCGAGCACACCCTTCAGGGTGTGAATCCACTCCGAATGCGGTCTCGAACCCTCTGACCATCGCCGCCACACTTTCCTCCCACAGCGTTTCCCGTTTCCCGTTCGGCGTTTCCCGCTCGACCGACGTCATCTCCACACCCTGAATCCCGCATGGCACGATGCGATCGAAATCCGCGAGATCCGTCGTGACGTTCAGCGCGAACCCGTGCCACGTCACCCATTGCTTCACGTGAATGCCGATGCTCGCGATCTTGCGGCCCCGCCCCCGCGTCCAGACGCCGGTGAGCCCCGGATTGCGCTCGGCAGGAATGGCAAGGAGGTCGAGGGCTTCGATGAGCGCCTGCTCGAGCGTGCGCAGGTACCAGTGCAAGTCCTGTTTGTATGCGCGGAGATCGAGAATCGGATAGCCGACAAGCTGACCCGGGCCGTGCAACGTGACGTCGCCACCGCGCTCGACCTCGAAGACCTCGATTCCCTGCGGCCGGAGCAGGTGCGCGGCATGAGAATTTCGGCCCAGCGTGACGACGGGAGGATGCTCGAGCAGGAGCAGCACGTCGTGGGAGAGCCGGCCTGCGATGCGGTCGTCGGCGAGCTGACGCTGCCATGTCAGGGCGTCTTCGTACCGCACGGTCCCCGCCTGAATGATCTCGAGCTCGCTCATGCCGTACCCGTTCCGCTTCCCTCTTCCCCTTTTCCCCGCACGGCCCAGCGCGTTGCCAGGATGCCGAACGCCACGTTCAGCAGGAGCCACACGATCAGTCCCAGGGGGCCGAAGAAGCGATCGAGCAGCGCGGCTATGAAGCCGACCAGGCATGCCCCTACGGCGGCCAAGACGGCGATGACGCCGCGTTGCCAGAGGTTATCGAGGGCGCGGCCGCGGTACCAGGCGACAACGCTGCCTACGCCAACCGCCGCCACGATTCCGGCGACGAGCGGATTGCCTGCCGTGTCGTGGTATACGGCGGGCTCGAGGTCGCCGCGGAGAATTGCGGCTACGATCTGCGCTGCCGTGAGGCACGCCGCGCCGAACCCGACGCCTGAAGCGAGGGAGCCCAACCCGAGGGCGAGCGGATCTTTGACCGGTTCGTCGCTCAAATGTTCAGGACGCGGCCCTGCGAATCGAGCGCAGCCTCGGCCACGGCCTCGGACATCGTGGGATGCGCGTGGATGGCGAGATCGACCTCTTCGACGGTGTACTCGTTCTCGCGCGCCACGGCCAGCTCATGGATCATTTCGGACGCATGGGCGCCGACGATGTGCGCGCCCAGGATCTCGCCGTATTTCTTGTCGCGCAGGATCTTCACGAAGCCTTCGGTCTCGCCCGTGCCCCGGGCCCGGCCGTTCGCGGAAAACGGAAACTTGCCGGCGACGTAGTCGAGCTTCTTCTCCTTGCACTGATCTTCCGTCAGGCCGATGCTCGCCACTTCGGGATGGCAGTAGGTCACGCTCGGCACATTATCGTACTTGATGGGATGCGGCTTCTGGCCCGCGATGAGCTCCGCGACGACGACGCCCTCCCGGCTCCCCTTGTGGGCGAGCATCGGCGGTCCGGCGACGTCGCCGATCGCGTAGTAGCCGGCCGTGCTCGTCTGCAGGTTCTTGTCGACCTTGATGAATCCGCGGTCGGTGAGCTGAATCCCACACTCCTTCAGCCCGATGTTCTCCGTGTTCACCGCGCGACCGGCGGCCATCAGCACGGCGGCCGCGACGACCTGTTTCTTCTCGCCCCCGGCCTCCACGTCGAGCGTGACCTTGTCCTTGCCGACGGTTGCCTTGGTGACCTTGGCGCCGGCGATCACCTCGATCCCGCGCTTCCGATAGCTCTTGCTGAGCGTCTCCGACGCCTCGGCGTCCTCGAGCGGCAGAATGCGCGGGAGCGCCTCGATCACCGTCACCTTCACCCCGAACGCGTTGAAGATGTCGGCGAACTCCATGCCCACCGCGCCGGCACCGACGATCGCAAGCGACGCCGGCACGCGCTCCAGCAGCAGCGCTTCGTCGGAGGAGATGACCGTCGTCTTGTTGATCTCGAGACCAATTTGCGGGATGCCTTTGACGCGCGAGCCCGTGGCGATCACGACGGCCTTCCGGGCCTCGTAGACGTCGCTGCCCGCTTTCACCTTCTTGCCCGGCTGGAGCACCCCGCTGCCCTTCACGACGGTAATCTTGTGCTTCTTCATCAGGAACTCGACGCCTTTCGAGTTCTGGTCGCTGACCCGGCGCGACCGCTTCATCGCGACGCCGTAGTCCGTCTTCACGTCACCTGCTTCGACGCCGAAGTCCTTGGATTCCTTGAGAAGATTGGCGATGTACGCGGAGTGCAGCAGCGCCTTGGTGGGGATGCAGCCGATGTTCACGCACACGCCGCCGAGCTTCTCCTGCTCCAGAACGGCGGTGCTGAGCCCGAGCTGCGCGCAGCGGATAGCGCAGACGTACCCCGCGGGGCCGCCGCCAAGAACGATGACATCGAACGAGTTTGCCACTGATACCTCTTACAAGAGCATGGCGAGAGGGTTTTCCAGCATCTGTTTCAACGTTTTCAGATACGCCGCGCCGGTCGCCCCGTCGATGACGCGGTGGTCACAGCTCATCGTCACGCGCAGGCGCCGCCGCACCACGACGCGATCGCCGTCGGGCACGGCCTTGGCGACGATGCTGCCGATGGCGACGATACCGGCCTCGGGCGGATTGATGACGGCGGTGAATTGATCGATGTCGAACATGCCGAGGTTCGAGACGCTGAATGTCGCGCCGGTGTACTCTTCCGGCTTCAGGCGCCGGGTGCGGGCACGCCCCGCCAGCTCGCGCGACTCATCCCCGATTTGTCGCAGGCTCTTCATGTCCGCATTGCGGATCACCGGCGTGATGAGCCCGTCCTCGATCGCGACCGCCATCCCGACGTGCACCTCGTTCCAGTAGCGGATGTGGTCTTCCTGGAACCAGGCGTTGCAGGCGCGATGCTGCACCAGCGCCAGGGCGACGGCTTTGATGATGACATCGTTGTACGAGATCTTCTCGGGGAGAGCTTCGCGCGCTTCGGCGGCGCGCTCCATGTCGATCTCGGTCGTCAGGAAGAAATGCGGAATCGGACCGATCGAGGCGGCGAGCCGCTTGGCGATCGTCTTCCGGATCTGGGTGAGGGGGACGTCTTCGTACGGCACACCGGACGGAGCACGGAGCACGGAGCGGGGAGCTGGCGCCGCGCTCGGCTGTCCGGTGATGCTGGGACTCGCCGCACCGGCTTCGACGTCGCGTTTGATGACTCGGCCACCCGGCCCTGATCCCTGCACCAGCTTCAGATCGACACCCGCGTCCTTGGCGATCCGCCGTGCTAGTGGAGACGCCTTCACTCGCGTTGCATCGGTCGCCGTTGCAACCGGACCGGGAGCGGGGGCTGGGGCTGGCTTCGGAGCTGCAGCGGCAGGCGCCGGCTTCGCTGCTCCTTGCTCCGTGCTCCCTGCTCCGTCGACTTTCTCGCCGGGCTTGCCGATCCACGCGACGATATTCCCAACCGGCACGGTGGCGCCCTCGGCCACCAGCACCTTGAGCAGCTGCCCATCCGCCCGCGCGATCAACTCCATGACCGCCTTGTCGGTCTCGACCTCCGCCAGCGTGTCGCCCGACTTCACGGCGTCGCCCTCGTGCTTGGTCCACTTCACGAGACGCCCCTCCTCCATCGTGGGCGAGAGCGCCTCCATGTGAACTCTGGTGGCCATGGCGCGGGCCTATTCGAGGTAGAGGACGCGGCGGGCCGCGGCCACGACCTTCTCGGGTGAGGCCTTGGCGGCGCGCTCGAGCACCTTGTTGTAGGGCATCGGCACGTCGGCCTGTGTCACGCGTTGTACCGGTGCATCGAGGTCGTCGAATGCGTCGCGCTGAATGAGATCGACGATCTGCGCGCCGATCCCGGCGTGGGGCCATCCTTCTTCCACGACCACGGCCCGGTTGGTCTTCTTGACCGATTCGAGGATCGCCGCTTCGTCGAGGGGCCTGATCGAGCGCAGATCGAGCACTTCTGCCGACACATGTTGCTCGGCGAGCTGGTCGGCCGCCTTCAACGCCACCGGAACCGTCTTGGAGTGGCAGACCAGCGTGACGTCGTTGCCAGGCCGCTTGATGTCCGCGCGGCCGATCGGGACGACGTGCTCACCGTCCGGGACCTCGCCCTTCATGTTGTACAGCATCTCGCCCTCGAGCACGATGACGGGATTGTTGTCGCGGATGGCGGACTTGAGGAGCCCCTTGGCATCGGCGGGCGTCGCCGGCGCGACGACCTTGAGGCCGGGGATGTGCGCGATCCAGCTCTCCCACGCCTGCGAATGCTGCGACCCGAGCTGCAGCGCCGCGCCGTTGGGGCCGCGGAACACGATCGGCATCCGAATCTGCCCGCCCGACATGTAGAGCATCTTGGCGGCGGAGTTGACGATCTGATCGAGCGCCAGCACGGCGAAGTTCCACGTCATGAACTCGATGACCGGGCGCAGCCCACCCATCGCGGCCCCGACACCGATCCCGGCAAACCCCAGCTCGGCGATGGGCGTATCGACTACGCGCTTGGCGCCGAACTCCTCCAGCAGGCCCCGACTGACCTTGTACGCTCCCTGATACACGCCCACTTCTTCGCCCATCAGGAACACGTTGGGATCGCGCTGCATCTCTTCGCGCAGCGCCTGATTCAGGGCGTCCCGGTAGGTGAGTGTCGCCATCAGTCGACCAACACGTCGGTGAACAGCTCGCCCGGCTCGGGATCCGGACTCTCGTCGGCGAACTTCACTGCTTCCTCGACCTCCGCGTGGATTTCCGCGTCCAGCGCGTCGAGCGCGGCCTGATCGATCACGCCGTCTTCCTTGAGTTTGCCGGCGAGCTGCGCGATCGGATCGCGGGCCTTCTGCTCTTCGACTTCGTCCTTCGTGCGGTACACGCCGTGCAGCGGGTCGGACATGGAGTGGCCCATGTAGCGGTAGGTCCGCACCTCGAGGAGCGTCGGATGGCTCTGCTTCCGCGCCCGCTCGACCGCGCGCCGCGTGGCGTCGTACATGGTCAGCACGTTCATCCCGTCCACGAGCTCGGCGGCCATGTCGTAGCTGCACGCATGCTCGACGATGTCGGTCACGGCCGCGACGCGCTCGAACGCCGTGCCCATGCCGTAGCGGTTGTTCTCACAGAGAAAGATGACCGGCAGCTTCCAGACCGAGGCCATGTTCAGCGTTTCGTGAAAGGCGCCGATGTTGACCGCGGCTTCGCCGAAGAAGCAGACGCAGACCTTGTCGTTGCCCAGGTATTTGCTGGCGAACGCGAGGCCGGCGCCGAGGGGAACGTGGCCGCCCACGATCCCGTGACCGCCCATGAAGCCACGCGTGGCATCGAACAGATGCATCGAGCCACCCTTGCCCTTCGAGCATCCGGTGGCCTTGCCGAACAGCTCCGCCATGACCGCGTTCGGCGAGATGCCCTTGAGCAGCGCTTGGCCGTGCTCGCGATAGGAGCAGATGACGTAGTCGTCGTCGCGCAGCGCCGCGAGCGCGCCGACGGCGACCGCTTCCTGGCCGATGTACAAGTGACAGAATCCGCCGATCTTGCCGAGCGCGTACGCCTCCGCGGCCTTTTCCTCGAAGCGCCGGACCAGCAGCATCTGCCGCAGCATCTTGAGAAGCAGCTCGGGTGGCGGGGCGGATGAGGGTGCGCTGGCTTTCGCGGATCTGGCGGTGGCGGTCATGCGGTGGCTGCCTCCACTTGCTCCCACGCGTGATAGCTGGAGCGAACCAGCGGGCCCGATTCAACGTGACGGAATCCCAACGACATGCCATAACGCTTCAGCTCGGCGAACTCGTCCGGTGTGTACCAGCGTGCGATGGGCAGATGCTGGTCGGACGGGCGCAGATACTGGCCGATCGTGACGATGTCGACGCGTGCCGCGCGCAGGTCGCGCAGCGCCGTGAGCAGCTCGTCCCAATCTTCTCCCAGCCCGCAGATGATCCCTGACTTCGTCAGCAGCTCCGGATTCATCGCTTTGGCACCGTCGAGCAGCTCCAGCGCGCGCGTGTAGCGGCCGCCGGGGCGCGCAATCCGGTACAGCCGGGCGATCGTTTCGAGGTTGTGATTGAGGATGTCGGGCCGCGCCGCGACGATGAGGCCGAGTGCTGCGGGGTTGCCCTTGAAATCGGGGATCAGGACCTCGACCGATGTCTGCGGCAGCCGCAGCCGGATCTCCGCGATGCATGCGGCGAACACTTCGGCGCCGCCGTTCGGCAAGTCGTCGCGATCCACGCTCGTGATGACGACGTGCCTCAGTCCCATCTGCTGGACGGCGTCGGCCAACCGCTGCGGTTCGCCGGCATCGAGGGGAGCCGGCGTCCCATGGGCCACGGCGCAGTAGGCGCAATTGCGCGTGCAGACGTCGCCCAGGATCATGAACGTGGCCGCCTTGTGCTCCCAGCACTCGCCGATGTTCGGGCAGTGCGCCTCCTCGCACACCGTATGGAGCTTGAGGTCACGCATCATGTGTTTGAGCGCGACGTAGTTCGGCCCCCCCGGCGCTTTCACCTTCAGCCACGAGGGCTTACGGGTCTGCTCTGCAGGAATGGGGGGCTGAATCTGTACGAGCGGGGCGGGGGGGGCGGCCATGGACGTCGAAGATAGTGTGTGCTCAGAGCACGGGGTAGGGCATTTTTCAACCAGACGGTTGATCACCACCCCGGTTCTTGAGCCGCCGTAACTCGTTTTCGACCTCCGTCGACGTCCCGAGCGTCCCGTCGGCAATGTCGGCGATCTCCTCGGCCTCCCGCCATTGGCGCTCGAGCTCCTCGACCTCGGCGCGCTCGTCCACCGCCATTTCGAGTGCGAGGCCGCGCTCCGCCCGGAGCGACCGCAACGTCAGCTCACGATGCGCGATGTCACGCACCAGGCGATCGGCGCCACCGGCATGGTCGACTTCTCGCGCGGCATCTTCCGCGCGCCGGCGACCACCGCGTCTGAGGTTCAGATAGGTGAGTCCCTGCCGCAGCGTGTGAATCGCATCGCTGCCTGTGAGCTGCGCACCTTCGCCGTGGCACCTGGGACAACTCAGTACCACCGCCATGTCGGTGTGGCGATCGGGGACGATGCGGGAATGTTGAATGTGGCGTGCGCGCAGTTGCATGAGCGTGCCGCACCGGGCGCAGATGGGTGGCTCGCTCAGCGTGACTTTGCGGCCGCCTACCAGCCGCAGATAGAACCAATCGGCGAGGCGGTGGACGTTCCAGATGACCACGCCGAACCCGCCGCCCGCCGCCACGTTCGCGGCGATACCGAGACCGATCGCTGCGACCGTGAGGGGGACCACGACTTTCATCCGCTCGCGCTGGCGATTGCGCAGCCGCTCGCCATAGCGCCACGTCGCCAGCTCGACGCGCGGCGGTTTGCCGACGCGCACGAAGTCATAGCGCTCCCAGCGGATCAACGCGACCTGATCGGTGGACGCGGCGATTCGTCCCTGGCTTGCGGAGCGCGCCACGGCTTCGATGCGTTCCAGGCGATCATCGAATGGGGTGAGATTCCAGCGGCTGCAGCGGGGGCAGACGACCCACAGCCGCCCCCTCCATTCATCGAAAGCGATTCGCCGCCCGACGCCAAGCCCCGAGGGGCCGCCATCACCGTCAAACGTCGCGTTACAGAACGCGCAACTGCGGAACATCCTACGAAGTAAATCGCTCCGGGGCGAGAGAAGCAATCTCCACTTCCGTGGCGCCCGTGCTCACCAAATCGCCGATGATCTCGCCTGTGAGGCCCGCGAGCAGCACGCCGTTTCGGCCGTGGCCGGTGGCGTACCACAACCCTCGCACGTCTGGATCGGGTCCGATGATCGGACGCCCGTCGGGCGTCACGGGGCGCAGACCGGCCCAGGTGCGGGTTGGGACGGCTGGCAGGTGTGGCAACAGCCGCTGGGCCGCGGCGACGATCCCACGGACTCCGGACTCGGTGACGCTACCGTCGAAACCAACGTGCTCCATCGTGCTGCCAAAGATGGCCTCGCCACTCCGCGCGAGGACGTAGCCGTGGTCGTAGTACAGCACCGTGCGCGGCATGTTTGCCGGCCACGGCGCAGCCGCCATCTGGCCACGGACGGGCTCGACGGGCAGCGTGCGGGGCAGGTGCCCGATGCGCGGAGACCAGGCGCCCGCAGCGATGACCACGTGCTCGGCCTTGATTTTGCCGGCCGGTATCTCGACGCCGGTCGCCCGACCGAGGATCGTGCTGAGGCGGGTCACGCGCGTGTTCAGCGTGCGTGCACCGTGGCGCTTGGCATCGGCGTGTAGCGCGCGGGCGAGCGCGGGGGCGTCCACGGCACCGTCTTCCGGCGCGAACATCGCGCCAAGAGAGGGCGCGGTAGCCGGGAACCGCTCCGCTACCTCCTCCGGCTCCAACCAGTCGCAGCGCAGTCCCGCCTGACGCTGGTGGGCGACTGTGTCACGGAGCCGTTCGGCTTCGGCCTCGTCGAATGCGAGGGACGCGATCCCGTCGCGCCACAACCCGATGTCGACGCCGGTGCTCTCCGCCAGTGCGGGGGCTAGGCTCTCGTAGAGATCGCGCGCGCGCAATCCGAGCGCGCGCAACGCATCGTCGGCGCGCTCGATCTGCGGTCCCAGGATCCCGGCGGAGGCCGCCGACGCCGCCGCCGGATCGGGGCCTGGCTCGCAGATGATAACCCGCAAGCCCCGCAACGCCGCGGCCCGGGCGCAGGCGGCTCCGATGATCCCGCCGCCTGCGACCAGCACTTCACAGGACGAAACTTTGTGCGACATTTAGGCGTACGCTGCAGACGCACCGGACACCACGGAGGCAATCATGTTCCGGAGCATTTTAGGGTTTGCCGTTCTCGCCGTTCTCGCATGGCTCGGCCTCAAGCTGATTTTCGGCATCCTTGGGAGCCTGGTTGGTCTCGCGATGACGGTGCTCTGGCTCGCGTTCATCGGCTTCGTCGTCTACCTCGCGTTACGGCTTGTCAGTCCCCGTACCGCTGATCGCATCCGCGACACGATCAAGGGGCGCCCCGCCTCCTAAAGCTGTCGTTGTTCCAGCCGGGACAATACCGCCCACGCAATCATCGGGAAGAGGATTTCGTGGTGCCCGGTGAGTTGAATGCCCCGGCCCCCTGCCAGCGTCGGCCGCTCAACGACATTTACCCGCGGCCGATAATGCCGCTGCATGTCGCAATCGCACGCCGTGAAGTTCTTGGGCTTTCCACCGTTCAGGTTGCGGGCGATGGTCAGCGCCTTGAGAAAGACCTCCGGCATCACGACGGCGCTGCCGAGATTCAACACCACCCCCCCATCGTCGAGTCCGGGCACGACGCCGGCGAGCCGCCTGAAGTCGCGGTGGCTCGTGATCCCGATCGCGCTGCCGTCGGCAGTCGGATGCTGATGCGTGATCTCCGCGCCGATCGCGGTGTGTACCGTCACCGGCACGCCCAGCTCGGCGCTCGCGAGCAGGACTGATACGTCGCGGCCCGGAAGATCCTTGCGCGCGCGGAGATACTCCGCGAGCGCTTCGCCCGCGCCCTGCTCGCTCGTCGCGCCGCGCGCCAACGCGGCGTTCATCTCGCGTCCGGTCTCTTCCGCCATGCCGAAGGTACCGTCGCCCAGCCCCGCCGCGACATCCTCGCTCGTGCCGCCGTACGCAGCAAGCTCGAAGTCGTGGATGGCCGCGCTTCCGTTCATGGCGATCGCGGTGATCGCGCGCTTGCGCATCAGCGCGATCAGCAGCGGTCCGAGCCCCACCTTGATCACGTGCCCGCCCAGCATCGCCAGGACCGCGCGCCGCCCGGCCGCAGCCGCGATCTGGTCGACGACATAGCGCAGATCTTGCGCGGCGAGGATGGAGGGCAACCCGTCGATAAAGGCGTTGAACGAACGATCCGAGGGCAGCGGCGGGTGGGCGAGGAGCGAGGCGTCGACTTTGTTGGCGCGTTTGGCAACGGGCACGGTCTTCAGCCGAGCGAAGTCGGCTTCGCGGTAGTCGGTCATGGCCGCGGCACTCCCGGGACCACGTAGTCCTTGAGCTTCAGCGTCACCTGGCCGAACGAGAAGTTGGACTGGATCGCGAGCACGACGCGCTGCGCATCGTCGGACAGCCAGATCCGCGTCTCCGACTTCTCCGCGAAGATGCCACGCCCCCGCGGAATCTTGGGGCGTACCACGATGGCCTGCCACTTTTTGCCCGCCACACTCACCCGCTCGCGCCCCAGCACTTCGAGGATCACCGGGTTGCGATCGGGCCGGAAATACCGGGCGTACTCGCACTTCTTCCCGACCTGGAGCGGCACCGTCCGGATCCAATACAGAAAGGCCGCGTCGTCGAGCGGCTCGAGCACCGTGGCAAACGTGGTGTCGCGCCCTACCTCACGATAGAAGCCGGAGTCCGGATAGATCTCATACCGGTTCTCGCGATGGCGGTCGCGCTCATCCTGAATCGATGAGTAGCGGCGCGAGCGAAAGTCGTACCGTCCCACCCACGACTCGATGGTTTGGTCGAGATGGTACCAGAGCGCACCGCCCGTGATGCGAAATCGAATGTGCACGGTCTCCACGCCGTGCACGGTGTCGATTCCCATGACTTCCATTGCGGCGCTGCCCACGCTGAAGATCCCGTACCTGGCGCCGAACGAGAACCGCTCGCCCACGGGGAAGGGCACGGCCGGCGCCGGATGAGATCCAGAGGTACCAGGTGCCGAAGCGCTCACGATTTTGCCGGTGCATGTGGTGTCCTGCGCCACGAGCGCCTGGGCCGCCGTCAGCAACGCCAACACGAGCAGCGTCGCCGCGCTTTTGCGCGCGGCATTGACCAGGCCACGCGAGCGCCAGGCGCCGAGCAGCTGCTGCCAGGGACTGGACCGGGACGGCCGCTGCTTGAGGTCGTAGCGCCCCGCGCTCGGGACGACCTCGATGCGGCGGGCGTGGGCACCGAGGCGTGCGAGCAGCTCCGCGTTGGCGGCCCACCCTTCGGTCGTCAGGAGCGCCGCGTCGCCTCCGCGGGTCGCCTGCCGCAGCACGATCAAGCGCAGGGCGGTGAACCCGGAGATCGAGTCCTTCACCCCACCGCCCACGCGGAGCAGCCGTGGCGCCCACTGCCGTGCCCAGCGCTCCGGCCAGGAGCGCGTCCCCTGTTCCCGATACTGCTCGGCGACCACGAGGTCCGCCCCCGACTCGAGCCGCTTGACCATCTCCTCCATCGTCTCGGGAGCATGGACGAAGTCGGCGTGCAACGTGATCGCGCAGTCGCGCTTGGGGCGGTCGGTGCGTTGCAGCGCCAGCCGCAGCAGCTCTTCAAGGCTGCGCGCGTAGCCGAGGCGCGAGCGGTGCTTGATCACGGTCAGCGGCAAGACGCGGGCATAGGACGCGAGGACCTCGCCGGTAGCGTCGGTCGAGGCGTCGTCGCACGCGATGATCTGGTATTCCCGCTGAAAGGCGGTGAAAACCTGGCGGACTTTCCAGAGCACGAGGCCGACCGTGCTGGCCTCGTTGTGGACGGGCACGCAGACGTAAATCATGGCCCTGCAATCTAGAGAAGGGCCCTATAGACGTCCAAGACGCCATGTGCCATGGCGTGGGCGCTGAAGCGCGGAGGGAACGGGACCGGCGTCGGGTGATGCAGCATGTCGACCACCTTCTTCGCCAGCGCGTCAGCGGCGCCGGGGGGAACCAGCACGTCCGCAGGGAGGATTTCGGGGATGCCACCGGCTCGGGTGGCGACGACGGGCCGGCCCAGCGCCAGCGCGGTGAGAATGACGCTGCCAAGACCTTCCTGTTTCGATGACATGACGAAGACGCTCGCTTCAGCGATCAGGGCCTCGATCCGGTCGACCCAGCCCACCAGATGCACGTGCTCCTGGAGCTCGAGCCGCGCGATCTGCGCTGCCAACGCTGCGCGCCGCGGCCCTTCCCCGGCAATGATCCAATGGAGGTCGGGCTCGAGGGCTCGCGCATGCCGCGCCGCCTGGATCAGCGTTCCATGATCCTTGTGATCGACGAGCGCGGCGGCGTTCACCGCCAACGGGGCGTTGGCGGGGATGCCCAGCCGAGCGCGCATGTCGAGCGCCGGCAGGCTGGCGCGTCGGATTTCCTCGGGATCGATCCCGTCGCGCACCACGGTGATCCTGTCCCCGGCGATCCCGTCGCCGACCAGGACCTGCTTGGCGGCGTCCGACACCGCGATGATCCGGTCGGCGCGGCGCCACCCGCCAAAGCGCCCGACGTGAAAATCCACGCGCCGCGCCGCAACGAGCGTGCGGCTACGCGCGAGCGTCGCGGCCAGCGTCAGGCCGTGACTGTCGTGCGCATGGATGATGTCCGGCTGGAAGGCCGAGATGGTCCGCCGTAGTTGCCACCACGCTCGGGGGTCGAGCGCCATCTCCCATGCGGTGCCGTGCACGGTTGTACCATCCGCGGCGGCGCGCCGGGCCAGCTCGCCGGTCCGCCTGGTGAGGAGAACCTGCTCGATTGCGCCTGCGTGGCGGAGCTCGCGGCACAGCAGCCGGACCTGGTTCTGGCCGCCGCGCCATTCGCGACCCGAGTCCACCTGGAGGATGCGCATCTCGAATGGGGCTCGGGGCTAGGGAGCCCGAGTCCCGAATCCCTAACCCCGAATCCCGGCTTTTTCGACTCCGGCGAGTACGCGGCGTAGCGCATCGAGCTTGAATGGCTTCTGCAGGAAGGGACGGCCCAGCTCTTCGAGGAATTGGAGCGTGTCACCGCGGACCGTGTCGCCCGTGGCAAAAATGATGCGCTCCGCGACGGTCGGGTGCATACGCGCGAGCGTGTGGAACATCTCGCGCCCGCCGAGCCGAGGCATACGCAAGTCGCAGATGATCAAGTCGAACGGCTGCATCAGCGCGCGCTTCAGCGCCTGGCTGCCATCGTGCGCCAGCACGACCTCGTGACCCCAGCTTTCGAGCGTCGCCTGCATATAGTGGAGGATGTGCGGCTCGTCATCGACCACGAGCACGCGGAGCTGCTCCTGCCGTTCGGCGGGCGCGGGTTCGGCTTCCGCCCCGCCGGCGGCCGAGCTGCGCTCGGCGCGCACGCCGGTCGGCAGCTCGACGGTGAACGTCGCGCCGCGGCCACTCCCCGCTCCGCCCGGTTCAACCGAGATGTTGCCGCCGTGCTCTTTCACGATGCCGAGGCAGATCGAGAGGCCGAGGCCCGTGCCTTCGCCCTCGGACTTGGTGCTGAAGAACGGCTCGAACACATGTTGGGCGACGGCCTCGGGAATGCCCGGGCCATTGTCGGAGACGTGGACCGAGAGGCCGTCGGGCTCGCATCTGGTCGCGATCTCGATCCGGCCCCCGCCTCCCTTCGCGCGCGTGCTCGTGATTGCCTGGGCCGCGTTGTTGATGATGTTCACGAATACCTGCTTGATCTGATTCGCGTGCACCTGGACTTCCGGCAACCCCGGCTCGAAGCTGAGCGTCAGCTCGATGCGCGCCGCGAGCAGTTGGTTCTTGAGGAGCTGGTGCGTCGACTCGAGGATCGGCCGGATCGATTGCAGCTGGCGCTCGCCTTCCTGGCGGCGCGCGAACGACAGCAGGTTGCGCACAATGGCCGAGGCGCGTTCCGCCTCCTGTCGGATCACCGCGAGCGGCTCGGCGAGGCGCGGCGGGACATCCGCGGCCTCCCCGAGCAGGTCACTGAAGCCGACGACTGAAGCGAGGGGGTTGTTGAGATCGTGCGCGACCCCGGCGATCAGCTGGCCGATGGCCGACATCTTTTCCGACTGGAGCAGCTGTTCCTGCAAGCGGCGCTTGTCGCTTTGATCTTCGAAGAGGAGCACGGTGGCGCCGGGCTCGCCCGCGGGAATCGCCGTCACGAGCAGAATCCGGTCGCCCGCCCGGACTTCGATCGGGGTGCCGGCGCCTCCCGGCGCGAGCAGACGGGCGACTGGATCCGCCCACGCCGGCGGCAGCAGGGTCAACCATGACCTCCCGGGGAGTGCTGTGACGGGGAGCTTGATCAGCTCGGCGAACATGCGATTCGCGCGCCGGACGGCGCCCTGCGGATCCACGTAGCAGATGGCCTGGTTGAACGCGTCCACGGTCTGCTCCCACTCGCGCTTGCCGCTCGAGAGCAGCTCCACCAGGCGGGCGTTCTCGAGCGCGATGCCGGCCTGCGCGAGCACGGCGCGAGTGAACATCAGGGCGCTCTCGTCCATCGCGTTCTTGCCGTCGCCTTCCAGGGCGACCGCGCCGATGGTGCGCGACACCGCCACGATCGGTACGCCGAGCCAGCTGGCCGGCGCCGGTTTGTCGACCTTGACGTTCAGCTCGGCGGCGCGCGCCGCGACCGTGTCGGGGAAGACGATCGGCCCGCGCCGCAGTGCGAGCTGCAGCAGCGGGTCGTCGGTCGTGGCGGGGCGGGGGCCGTTGTGGTAGGCCACACGGAGCCCGTTGGTGTCGACGTCCAGCAGCATCACCGACAACCGGCCGGGCGCCAGCTGCTCGGTCAACACGCGTGCCACGATCTCGACGATGGTCGCCGGACGGAACGCTCCCGCCAGCTCGTGCGACAAGGCGGTGAGGCGCGTCAGGATCTCGGCAACCGAGGCGTTCATTTTGCTTCGTCGAGAAACCGGGTCGGCACGCGCGTCGCGGCGTCGACGAGCGCCTCGGCCGACTTGATGAACCGGACCACGATCGGCAGTGATCCCTGCAGCGCGACCTTGCGCTGCATGATCCCGGCGATGGGGCCGAGCTCCTTCTTGATGATCTGCTTCCAGAAGCGGTATTCGGCCGTCAGGATGAACGGGGCCTGTTGTGCGTCCTGCCGGGGCACGAGTCGCGCGGTCCGACAGGTGCCGCGTTCGAGGTCGAGCAGGATGGCGACATCTTCCGGCACGCCGATGCCCGGTTGCGCGGGCAGAACCAGCGCGACGGCGCCATGCGTCCACTCCGTCGATGCCGTGCGGTAGTCGTCGCTCGCATTGATCGCCGCGCCGTACGCGGCGACCCACTCCGCCGACGGGAACGCGTGGAGCGCCGCGGTCATGCCACGGCCCGCGCGAAGCCGTCGAACAGCGCCCGTTCCGTCAGGTCCTCGGGGTGCCACTGGACCGCCACCATCCACGGCTCCTTCGCGTCGGAGGGCTCCGCGCCCTCGATGATGCCGTCGTCGGCCCACGCGACCGCCTTGAGGCCGGGCGCAAGATCGCGGATCGCCTGATGGTGCCGGCTGTTCACGCTCGCCGAGCGCGTGCCGAGCGTGCGCTCGAGCAACGAGCCCGCCTCGACGTGGACCGGATGACGGCCTGTCTCGTCATTGTGTGGCACGGGTCCCGGCCTTTCGCTGTCTAGGTCCTGATAGAGCGTGCCGCCGAGGGCGACGTTGAGAATCTGAATGCCGCGGCAGATGGCGAGAATCGGAAGACCGCGCGCCCGCGCGGCCGCGATCAATGCCAGCTCGGCGGCGTCGCGGACCGGGTCCACATCGCCCAGGCGGGGATGCGGCGCCGCGCCGTAGCGAGCGGGCGCGACGTCTTCACCACCGGTGAGCACGAGCCCGCGCACGGCCGCGAGGGCGGCGCCGGCGCGATCGGCCGCCAGCATCGTCGGAACGGCGAGGGGAACCAGGCCGGCGCCTTCGAGGGCGCGAACGTAGGCGGTATTCAGGGTGACGCGCTCGCGGCCCTCGACCAGGCGGCGGGGCGCCGTCACAGCAACGGCGGGAGCCGGTTTCACGACGTTTGGGACGCGGGGCCGCCAAACAGGGGACAGCGCGGGTTGCTGACGCTGGCCCAGTCCACGAGGACACCGTAGAGGTTCAACGCCGTGCTCCCGCCGATCACGGTGCCGATAGCCGGATGACGCTGCGGCTCCTCTTGATCGAGGATGAGCACTCCCATGGCGCGTTGCGACGTGTCGTCCACGACCAGCAGACCATAGCCCTGGGCTGGGAACGCCGGTCCCCGGAACTGCATCGAGATCTTGCCCTCGGCATCGCGACCGACGATCACCGCGCCCCGGTCGTTCGACTTCTGGATAACGAGCGCGGGGAGGGAATCGGGGATGCCACGCGGCGGATCGGTGAGCACGTCGCGCGCATTCGACAACTGCGAGGTTATCAGACCCGGACCGGCAAGCAGCGCGATGCCACACGTGGGCGAACCGCCGGTGCCACGGCCGCACCCCGTCGCCAGCAACAAAAGGAAAGCCAACGTCGGTCGTGTCATGGGCTGCAAATGTAATGCTAATGTGACCAGACAGCGGTCACGGTGACGGTTCGCACCGGTGCGAGGGTCTCCGGCACCAGGTTGTAGATGTAGTTGAGCACGTTCGCGGCCAGAACACGCAGCTCGACGGGTCCGCGCCGCCATTCGGCGCGCAGATCCAGAACCTTCACGGGCACCCGCCGTGAGTCGACGAACCCCTCGAGCTCGACGCGCTCTGGCCGGCTCGCGTATCGAAAGTCCGCCCCCACCGAGCCCGCGCCGATGCTGTAGTCCGCGCCGAGGGTGACGAGATGCCGCGGCCGGAACGCGAGCGGCCCCTCGGTCGTGTCGCCGGCGAGACGACGGCGGGTGTCGAGGTAGGTGTAGCCGAGTGTGGCGATGAGCCGGTCGGGAATCGGCGCGGCGAGCAGGCTGGCGTCGATTCCGGCGATGCGCGCGCGCACGACGTTCTGCAGCTGAATCTTCACACTGTCGAGCCGAACCGCGGTGTCGGCGGGAAACCGCAGCAACCTGGGCTCGATCAAATCGCGGGCTTCGGTCCAGAACACGGCGGCATCGAGCCGCATGCAACGCAATATGGGCGCGCTGGTGTGCCCGATCTCAAAGGACCACCCGGTCTCGGGCCGGAGTGTGGGGTTTGGAATGACGTCGAACCCGAGGGCCGTGGTGTGCACGAACCGCTCCGCCATCGTGGGTGAGCGGAAGCCCCGGCCGACCGACGCGCGCCAGGTTCCCGCCCCTTCGTTCAACGTCGCGGCGACGCGGGGGCTCACGACGGCAGTCAGCGAGCCACCGTCGACGGCGAGGAAGTCGACGCGCGCCCCACCACTGACGCGAACCGCGCTGATCTGCTGCTCACTCTGTCCGTACGCGGCAAACTCCGATTGCGAGTGGATGCCGAAGATGTCGCTCGTGACGTCGGAGTAGGTGGCCTCGGCGCCGACGATGACGGTTCGCAGGGGGGCCGGATGCGCTTCGATCCGTCCCTCCGCGCCGAAGCGGTCGCCGACGCCGAACTCCGACGTGGGGCGACGCACATCCACGAAATGCGTGCGCAGCCACGAGGCGCGCGCACTCCACGCGAACTGGGGTGAGACCGTCGTCCGCACCTGCGCCGCGAAATAGCCTTTGCGGGAGTCGGTGCGCGCGCCGCGGCCGCTGGTATCGATCATGAACGGCTGGAACACCTGACCGCGATCGTCGCAGGTGCCGCGGCTGCACCAGGTCAGCGGCACGTCATAGCGGTCGACGGCCCACGCACCCGACACATCGACCCGGGTATTGACGGACGGCTGCCACCGCGCCTTAGCGGCGAAATGCAGATGGTCGTCCTGATCCTGCTCGCGGTAGCCGTCCGAGTGACGATCGCCGGTGGAAATCCTCCCGCCCCAGGCGTCTGTGCCGTATGACGCCGCGAGGTCTCCACTGCCCAGGAGTCCCGGCGTATCGCGGAACTTCCAAATGGCGTGGGGCGGATCGCCGTACATCCCGCCGGTGACTCGCAGGCGAGTATGCAGCCCCGTGGGAATGTCGCGGGTCGTCACGTTCACGACGCCGCCGAAAGCGGCGGACCCGTAGAGCGAGGAGCCGGCACCCTTCAGAATCTCGACGCTCTCGATGTCGTCCACCGAGAGCAGGTCCCAGTTGATTCCGCCGCGGTCGCCCTGATTCATGGGGACGCCGTCGACCGTCATGAGCACGCGCGAGTTCAGACCTTGCACGTATCCCGTCGAGCCGCGGAGGTTGACCTGGCCATTCACGAACTGCACGCCCGCGACGTGATCGATCGCTTCATCGACCGTCGTCACGGCGCGGTGGCTCAGCTCTCGCTCGCTGACCTGCGCGACGGTAGTGGCGGGCCGGTCGCCGAAGTGCGGAACGCGGTCGCTGACGACGTCGACGGGCGGGAGTGCGAGCGGCTCGGGCCGCAGCGTGAAGTCGAGCGTCGTCGAGTCGCCGCCCGTCAGGGCAACCGTCGTATCCACGAACGCGTGTCCGATCGCGCCGGCGTGGACGCGCACGGTGCCGGCGGGCACGAGCGGGATGCGGTACATCCCCTGGCGATCGGTGCGCGTCGACAGTGTCGTACCTGGAATTGCGATGCTCGCGCCCACCAGCATCTCGCCCTGCGTGCTGCGGACGGTGCCCCGCAGGACGCCTTGCGCGGCCGCCGGAAGCGGCGCGGCGATGAGCAGCAGCGTGGCTATTGCGCGGTGCATGTGACGAAATCCGTCGCGGGACGCAGGCTGTCGAAGTTGACGACGAAGTCAATGTCCCCCGCGGCAGGGCCGTTGGAAACGGAAACGACACCCCGCTGGGTCGAGTCGGCGGGATTGCGATAGTAGCCGGCCACTCGGAGGAGGGCGGTGTCCTGCGGTGAGATCGTCAAAGCGCCGAGCTTCTTCCAGACCGCGACGATCCAGTGGTAGGTGCCGGGATCGATCGCGACGCTATACGCCGCGGCCGAGTCCGTATAGGGGACGGAGCCCGGTATTACTGGTCGGCGGTTGTCGATCAGATCGCTGCAGGTTTGCGGAAGTGTCAGGTAGGCGGCGATGAAGACGGCGTCGGTACTGTCCGGGACGGTTCCGCGAAATCGCAGCGTTCCGCACAACCCCACGAGATTGGGTGCGCAGATCGGTTCGGGTTCGAGACCGCCACATGCGATGAGGACGACGATCACGAGCCAGACCTTGCGCATCCCAGCAATTTGCGCCCGGCCTCGGGTGCGTCAACTTGACCGTGGTTTTGCGCGGGAATAACGTTGCACTATGCCATTGTACGAGTACCGCTGTTCTGCGTGTGACGTGCAGTTCTCCCACACCGAAACCATGGCCGAGCATGCCGCCCACCCACGCCCCGCCTGCCCGAAATGCGGTTCGCGTGCGGTGGAGCCCGTCTTCTCCGACTTTTTCGCCAAGACCGTCCGGAAGAGCTGATCCCTGTTCGAACGCCTGCGCGACGCGTTCCGCGCCGCCCTCGATGCGGCTTCCGGCCCCGACCTGCGATCGCTGGCGCGGCAGATGCGCGAGGCGGTCGTCGATGCGAAGGTGGCGGTCGCCGAGGTGCAGGAGGCGATCGCGCGCACGGAACGCGAGGTCGGCGCCGAACGGCAGCGCCTGGCCGATGCCGA
>WNGE01002877.1_pt1 | contig 20605 bp, 15 predicted proteins | sample 5400651 | NCBI WGS metagenome assembly WNGE01 (sample SAMN13153370, study PRJNA577476) | soil metagenome | isolation source: 60 cm soil or saprolite under grassland replicate 2 | place: USA:California | collected 2016-06-15 | reverse complement strand
CAACACCCTCACCGCCGCCGCAGGACTGGCCACCGCGGCCATCCTCATCGGCAGCGCCCTCACCGGCTTCCGCGCACTTGCCAGCGGAGCACTCGGCCCCCTGCCACCCGCCCCAGGAAACCGGCCGCGGCCGGCCGCTCAGCCGGTCGGCCGTTCAGCCGGCCTGCGAAGACCAGCTGCCCACTGCCGTCCTGCCTCCCAGCGGGCCGGCCCGGCGGTGCGCAAGGGACGGCCCGCCCGGCGCCTCACCGCGGGAGGGGCGGCCAGCGCCGGGCTGCCCGACCAGTCAATTAAGCAGTTGGTGAGCCGGTGAACGCCACCGAACACCCGGCCGCCGGGGCGTGCCCGTCCCGGGCGGCCCGCCGCCGCCTGGCCGGCGCGCTGGGCCTGACCGGCGGCCTGGGGATCGCCGCTGGCATCATCCAGGCGGTGGCCGGGTCCCGTATCCCGGCCTGGACGGGCGGCAAGGCAAGCCCGGTCCCGCTCGGGCTCCTCACCATCGTGTTCTCCGCCGTCGCCCTGGCCTGCGGCCTCGGCCTCCTGGCCAAGCCAGCCAGCCCTGGCCGCTGCGCGGCACTTGCCGCCGGGCTGGTCATCCCGGCGGGGATCTGCTTCAGCACCGTCGGCATGCTCTGGTACCTCCCGGGCACGCTCCTGCTCGCCGCCACCGTCATCGCCGTGCTGGCCGGGCCGCCGGCGGGCGTCGTGGCCGCCGTCCGCCACAACTGGCTGCGGGTGCTCATCAGCGTGCTCGGCGGGTACGAGATCCTCCTCGCCCTGGGTGCCGGCGCCGCCACCGCCGTCCTCGGGCTGACCGGGGGGGCTGGTGCTGATCGCCGCGCCCTGGGCCGGGCGGCGGTCCCCGGCCCTCGGGGCGGTCCTCCTCGCGGCCGGCACCATGCCGTTCGCGCTCGTCACGTGGTGGAGCCTCATCGCCCCCGCCGCAGCCCTCCTCGCCCTCGCCATCGGGCTGCCCTTGATGCTGGCGGAACGGGCACGCCGCGGCCGGCTCCGCAGTCCCGCGCCAGCGGCCGGCAGGCCACCCGGGCCCACCGCCATGACCACCGGCGAGCACGGGCGATGACCCCTGTGGGGTTCCAAAACTCGGCCACTAGTGTTGGCCTGGGCTTTTATGCGGCCCGCTCGTGACTGCCCAGAGGCGCGCAACCGCGAACCCGTCGGCCAGGAGCCTTCGGAGCACCCCGCGATGCGCCATGGAATCGCCTCGCCGCCATCCAGCAGGCTTGGGGACACCGAAGGCGCGCATCAGGCACATCGCCCGCATCTCGCGTCCGGGGACAATCCGAGGCTGTGCTCCCAGGTCAAATCCGCTCGCTGCCAGCAGGGATCACGAACCGTGTCGGCCGTTGTTACCCGACCCTGGTTACGGCTAGCGTATGATCTCACGCCCGGGACCTATACCATTACCAATGATGGCCGTACCCTAGCCGACCGTCCACCCAGACGCCCTCGACTATGGTGGTCTAGACCTATGCGCGCCGATGTTTGCTCCATGTTTGCTCGGATGTCCCGGTACGCGCCGGCAGCATCCGGTATCCGCAGCGCGCCGCGGATACCGGCGAGCGGACAAAATGGCAGCTCCCGGCACGTGTCGGCACCCTTCGGCACCAGGTCAGAAGGGAAGATTTGAACAGAGCAGCGGACTCTTAATCCGCGGGTACGAAGCCGCTGGCTGCCAGCTTTATCGCTTTCCCCGCGATCTGGCTGCTGCTGCCCATGCCACGCGGCGTGCCGGACAGCGCAGATCGCGCCTCCGCTACCAGGGCTAGCAGCCCGGCCCGTTTCCCGTGTTTCGCGCGCCCGGTGTGGAATCAGACCCGCGCAGCCAGCTCTCCCGGCACCCATGCAGAACATCTGGCGCTCCCGGGCACACGAAAAGCCGTCCGCAGGTACATCGGAGTTACACGCCCGGGCAGCCCCTCAAGCGCGCGGATCCGGCATGGCCGTCCGTATGCTACGCGCGGCGCGACGCCCGCCGCAGCGGGCCGCCCCGCCTACGGAAAGGCCAATGCAGCCGCCGGGCTGGCGGCCCTCGTGGCATCCGGCAGTGGCGGCACCCTGGCCGCCGCCACGCTGCGCCAGTGCCTCAAAGACCCGGGCACCACCGTGCCAAGAGGGATAGTCGAAGCTCTGACGGCGGCGCCAACGCTTGCGCCTGCGGCTCAAGACGCGCTCGCAGCCCTGCACGGCCACCAGTCCGCGCTAGTCCGCAAGACCTCCCATCGTTCCCCGGGGGGCTCATAACCCTACAGGTCTCCCGCGAATCGGATCATCCCCATCGCCCAGGCGGTCACCTTGGCGTGGTCACCGTCCTTCGGTGGTGCCAGCCAGGGTCAGGCCGCTGGTGACGGCGCTCAGGCCCCGTTATAGCCCATGGCGAACCGACGTCGCGGGCGCTGGTAACCCATTACGAGAGGTCGTCATCCGTGAGCCGGGCGAGCATGCCAGCGAAAGCGTGGACCTGGTCGCCGACGGCATCGAACTCGGGGCAACAGCCGCCATCCAACCAGCAGTGCATCCCCTCGGCCCGGCAGATCGGCATATGGCGGCTCCTCCGAATCCACTACACGAGCCCTACTGAAGGCGATCAGGCCGCGAGCCATCGGCTACGCCGGTGCAGCCCCGGCCAGGGTCCATCGAAGGTACACGCCGCGTGCAGAGGCACACCGCAGGTATATTTGCGCGCTGACCAGCAGATACGCGGGGCGGATGAAGTCAAAGCGAGTATGGCCCGCACGCAGGCCGATGCCGACGGACGGCGTGCAGGTCCTGGCCGGCCCGCCGCCGGGGCAACGTGGCCCCGTGCGGCGCGGGACGGCTGGGCGCGGCGAATGACACCAAGCCCGGCGTCTCCAACGGCATGGGCACACGGTGTCCGGCACGGTAGCCGAGGGCCGGCACGCCATCAACACGATCGCCGAAGCACCGCAATCACCCAACTTAGCGGCCCACGTCAAGCCGGAACGCGCCGCTGCCACGGCCCGTCCGTGGCCGTCCGTGAAACAGCCAACGGTGCGCACCGACCGTTTAAGGGCACCGACGCCGTCCGCTATACGTCCGTGGACACCGTGACACAGCGGCCCGCAGCGCTACAAGGTGACACATGACGGGACAGAGAAGAAACGGTCCACATAGCCGAGATTTTCCAGCTAGCGGGCCGTTTTCGCAGGTAGTGGCGGGTGTTGGGTTCGAACCAACGTAGGCTGAGCCGACGGTTTTACAGACCGCTCCTCCATGCCACGCTGTATAGCTATTTACCTGCATAACCGCCGCCGGATCGGTTCCGCGGTGGCGACGCTGTCCGATATGTGTACGTGGCCGCGGGCTGCCTCCTGGCCCACCGCACGGACAGCCGCGTACAGGGTTCGGAGGGGCGCCAAGCTGGCCAGACGGGGCAGGCCGCGTCGCCGACATGCCCGGCTCCCCCGGTAAGGCGCTTGCGCGGACATTCGTGCCGGCCTCACCCGGGCGACTCCGCATGTGGTCTGCGTACCGGGCAGGCAACAAGCTGGGAGACCGAAACTGGGTGAGTCCCGGGCGCGGGGCAATTGTCCTGGCAGCAAGAGCTTGTCGCCACACGCTCCCGGGTGCTGACACGATTTCCCACCGGAGGCTAGCCACCTTGGTGAAGAGGTTCTGTTCCTGCTGTGATCTTCTCATGCACGAGTCGGCCGGACTCACCGGGAACCGCTGGCTTTACCTCCCAGAGGCGTGACGCGGTGGTCGCGCCGGCTGCCCAGAATCGGATCAGAACAGAAGAGGCCACGATGAATCCCGTAGCGAGGAAAGCCGTTCAAGCGAATGTCTGGCTGTACCGGCGCACGAACGGCCGGGTCGGTGGCCGGGGGATAGGCCGGCTCCCGCTGCTGCTGCTGACCGTGCCCGGCCGCAACAGCGGAAGGCCGCAAACCGTCCCGGTCGCCTACTTTGATCACGACGGTAACTACCTGATCGTGGGAACGGGGATGGGCGGCTCCAGGGCAATCCCGCAGTGGTTCTTGAACCTCCAGGCGGCGGGCAAGGCCCACATCCGGATCCGTGATCGGCAGCACGACGTTGACGCGCGGATCACCAGCGACGCTGACCGAGAGGAGTTGTGGCCGCTGATCGCGGCGCGTGCGCCGCATTTCGCCAGGTGGCAGGCGCGAACGGGCCGCAGGCTCCCGGTCGTTGTCCTGACCGTCCGCTCCTTGCCGGACTGAGCCGGGCATCATCTGGCCGCCCGGGCGCCATCGGTCTCAAACCCCGGTGCCCGGCTGCCCCGCGACCGTTCGGCTCGGCGGATGTCCGTTACTCGGCCCGCAGCAACTGGGCTGGGTGCGCTCGCGCGGCCAGCAGCGCGGGAAGGAAGGCGAGCACGTTGGCGGCGGTGAGCACCCCGACGGCGATCGCGGCCACAGGCAGGGCTTCCACCACGGTGAATGGCACTACCCCGAAGTTCGTGGCGAATACCCGCCACAGCACTTTGCCGACCGCGATCCCCAGCGGTACCCCGGCCGCGGTCCCGACCAGGGCCACCGTGGTGGCTTGCCAGCTGACCACTGCCGCGACCTGGTACCGGGCGAACCCGAGCACCTTCAGCAAGCCTGCCTCGGCGCGCCTGCGGGTCACGCTGACCAGCAGCAGGTGCACCATTGTCGCCGCACAGAACAGCACAAGCATCCCGCCGAATAGCAGCGGGAAATCGACCGACTCGCCGAAGTTGACCAGCTCGGCGGGCTCCTCCGGTTGGGCCACATACGAGCGGTATTTGCTGGTATACCGGGCCAGCGCAGCGGCTCCGGCCGGGCCGGGAGCAGACCGCGCCAGCACCGAATAGAGTCGGCCCGCCGAAGCCAGGCTCTCCCGGGCGTTGCGCAGCGCAGCGGCGGCACGTGCACAGCCGGCCACCAGGGATACGCAGCTGCGCATCTCCCCCGCAGCACCCAGGCCGGGCGATCACGCTACGAGGGCCGGTTCGGTTAAGCGAACAGGCCGGCCGGCGCCCGCTCGAGTGCCTCCCGGGCTGCCGCGCGGCCGGCCTCGCGTGCGGTGTCGAGTTGGTGGAACTCAAGCAGTCCGACGCCCTCGGCACGCGGCTTGATCACCAGGTTGGCGTGGCATCGGGCCGCCTGGGAGGTGTTCTGGCTGCCGAGCAGCAGCACGCGCGTGAGCGTCTCGCCGAGACTTGGCGGCCGTGGCGGTCGATCGCCTGGCCCGCGCACCCCCGCGGGACCGCTCCGCGAGCGCTCGAACGTGGCCTTGACGTCTACCGCGATGATCGGGCCCTCTCCCATGTCGGCCATCGCCTTCACCGGCAGGTTGTCGGCCAGCGAGCCATCGACGAAGAGCTCGCGGCCACGGATCTGCGGAGGCGCGATGACCGGCAGGCAGATGCTGAGGCCGACCGCCTCCCATAGCGTCCCGTGACGCGCGATCTCCAGGCGGCCGCTGCGGAGTTCGGTGCTGCCGCACATGAAGCTGCGCGGCAATTCCTCGATCAGGCGCGTGCCGAACGTACGGTGCAGCATGGACCGGAAGCGCTCGCCACGGATCAGCGAGTGGCGGGGGATCGTATAGTCGCTCAGCGGCCGGCGCTGTACCCACTCTTCGAAACAGATCGCGTCCATCTCATCGGCGTCGTGGCCCATCGCGAACAGCGCGCCGATCACCGCGCCCATGCTGACGCCGGCGACGCGGTCGATCGTCAGGCCGGCGGCGGCCAGCTCTTCGAGCACGCCGATGTGCGCGAACGCCCGCGCGCCGCCGCCGGAGAGCACGATCCCGACCGAGGTGGCAGAGAGCCGGCGGGCAATGCGGGCGATATCGGCGTCGAACTCAGCCTCCCGGATCACGTGCGACTCAACCGGGTCGAGCACGGCTGCCCAGCCGCGGAGCCCCCCGAGGGCGGCGTCATAAGCGACGAGGTCGCAGGCGTGCAGCTCGGGATAGCCGGCGAGTTCCGGCGGGACCGGCCCGGCTCCGGTCACCGCGAGGATCCGGTCTGCCTGCTGGAGGCAGAACTCCATCCAGGGCTCCCGTCGCAGGACAGACCCGGCGACGAGCAGGACCATGTCATGATCTGCCTCGGCGCGGTCGAGCAGCGGGCCGTACACGGCGGCCGGCTCGCCCGCCACGGGGACCGGTATCTTGGCCCCGTTGAGCACCGCGACCGACAGGTGGGTGTCCAGCGCGGCGCCGAGCCGGGCGGCGAGCCGCGGCAGCGGGACCCGGGCGTCGAGAGCGATCAGCGCGACCGTCGTGGGCCTCGGCCGGGTCGTAGGCGCGGGGGCGCGCGTGTCCCTGAGCTGGCAGCCAAGCGACCGGTTAAGCGCCAGCGACAGGTCCGGCGAGGAATGGAGGAGATCGGTGAAGTCGGCCCGGCTGACGGCGATGACGTCGGTGGCCCGGGCGGCGCGCACCGAGGCGGATCGCGGCGAATCCGTCAGCAAGGCGAGCTCGCCTAGCGTGTCCCCGCGCCCTAGCTCGCGGACCACGGCACCGGCGGCCTCATCAACGACCTGGAGACGCCCTGCGCGGACGACGTACATCACGTCTCCCGGCTCATGCTCGCGAAACAGCCATTGCCCCACGCCGAAGCGGCGCGTGCGTGATTTCAGCGCGAGCTGCTCACGGAGGTCCGGATCGATGTCCGAAAACATCGGCACCAGCGCGAGAAAGTCGGCCGCCGACTCTCGGCGCGGCGCCGCCGGCTTGGCGATATCCAGCGCGATCGCGCGCCGCGCGCGTGGACGTACGGCCTCCCGGGGCTGACTCACCGCGAGCACCGCTCGTGCGGCATCGCCGAGCGACGGCGCCTGGCCGACCTCGACGCGTCCGACCAGCAGGCAGCCAAGCCCGGCGGCGAACAGGCAGGCCGCACCGAATACCCAAGCGTGCTGAAACGCAGTGTAGGCTCCCGCCGGCGTCGCTGTCCCGATGATCGCCACCACCACGGCGACTCCGAGCGCGGCCCCGACCTGGCGCGCGACGGAATTCATCCCGGTTGCCGTGGCGAAGCTCTCGCCGGGCGCTGAGGCGACCGCGGCGCCGCTGAGATTGGGGAACAACGTGCCGGCACCGATTCCGAGCAGCACCATACCCGGTAGCCACTCGCCCACGAAATCGGGCGTCGTCCCGACCCGCTCGACGAACCACACCACCGCCCCGCCCCAGAACAGGCCCCCCGCAACGAGAACGGGACGGGCGCCGATGCGCTGCGCCAGCCGGCTGGTCGGCCCGGCCACGGCGACCGCGACAACTGGGCCCACCGTGAGCGCGAGGCCGGCCGCCAGGACTGAGTACCGCCACACCGTGGTGAGGAAGAGGACGTTCGAGAGGGTGTAGCCATAGAAGCCGGCCGCACCGACGACCGTCATGGCATTGGTGGCGCTGAACGTCCGGATCTTGAGCAGGGACAGGTCGATGACCGGCGAGCGGTGCCAGGTGCAGCGCCAGACGACCGCGGCGCCAGTGATTAGCGCCACCGTCAAAGAGCCGATGATCCGTGCACTGCCCCAGCCCCATTCCTGGCCCTTGACGACCCCGAGCACGAGCGACGCGATCGCGACCGCGAACAGCAGCGAGCCCACCAGGTCGGGAATCCGCCGCCGTCCCGGCGCCCGGCTCTCTACCAGCCGCTGACGGGCCAGCAGCACCGCCACCGCACCGATCGGGAGGTTGACGAGGAACACCAGGCGCCAGTTCGCAGCCGTGACCAGGAGGCCGCCGAGGGAGGGTCCCAGGCCGGCCGCCGCCGCGCCAACCGCAGACAGCAGCGCGACGCCGTGGGCGCGACGCGCGGGCGGGAACGCGTTCAGCACGAGCGCAAGGGAGGATGGCACCAGGAAGGCGGCGCCGAGCGCCTGGACAACCCGGAAGGCGATGAGCGCGCCCGCCGACGGCGCGATCGCGCACAGCAGCGAGCCCGCCGTGAACAGTTCGAGGCCGAAGATGAAGACGCGCCTGCGTCCGAGCAAGTCCGCGATCCTCCCGGCGGCCAGGAGGAACGCGGCGAACACGATGTTGTAGGCGTTCAGGACCCACGACAGCGACGAGATCGACGTGCCGGGAAATGAGCGCTCGATGTCCGGGAACGCGATGTTGACGATGGTCGCATCGACGAAGGCGACGGCTGCGCCCAGCGACGCGATCGCCAGCACGCTCTGCGGAGAAGGCCTGCGCCGCATTCGTCAGCCCCCCAAGCGGTGCCGCAGCTCTGGGCTGGCTTCGAGCGCTTCGCGCGCCGCCTGCCGTCCCAGTTCCACGACGCGCGAAAACGCTTTCCAGTCCGTCAGCCCGACCCGTTCGACCTGCGGCGTGATCACGAGATCGGAATGCAGGCGTGCGGCAGCGACCGTGTCAATGCTGCCGGCTGTCACCGACCGCATGATCGTCTCGCCGAGGCGCGGGATTTCCGCCTCGCTGCCCGTCAGGACGCGCCGGACCGCGCGCCCGATGCGCCCGATCGCCGGCCGCTCCCGGTGCCTGAAGCTCCCGGTCCGCCCGGTGACGTCGACCGCGATCACGGGACCCTCGCCAGTACGCGCCATCGCCCCCACCGGCAGGTTGTCGAGCACGCCGCCGTCGACGAGCAGCCGTCCGTTGGTGGCGACGGGCGGAAACACGCCGGGGATCGCGAGGCTGGCATAGACAGCGTCGGCCACCGGCCCGGTGCCGTGCAGCACCGTCTCGCGCGCCACCAGGTCACAGCTCATGGAGAAGAACCGCAGCGGCAGTTCCTCGATACGGCGCTCGCCGAATGCCTCGCGCAGCAGCCGGCGGGTCTTGGCCCCGCGGATCAGAGAGTAGACGGGCAGCCCGAAGTCGTTGCTCGGGTTGGTATCGACGAAGCCGCGCCTGAACGCCGCAAAGGTTTCCCCGGGACTGAAACCGGCGGCCATCGCCGCCGCGACCAGCGAGCCCATGCTGACACCGGCCACGCGGTCGAACTGCAGGCCGGCCTCACGCAGCTCCTCGAGCACGCCAAGGTGGGCAAACGCCCGCGCGCCGCCGCCCGAGAGCACGATCCCGAGGGCTCGGCCAGCGATCCGCCTGGCGGTCTGCTCCAGCGCCTTGCGGTGCCGCGACCGCTGGGCAATGATCTGCACCTCACGCGGCTGCAACAGGTCCAGCATGCTTTCGGTCACAGACGGGCCGAGGACGAGCAGCTCGCAGCCATGAAGCGCGGTTGGCTTCCGCAGCCATCCGGCGTCCGGCATGCCGGTCGTGACCGCCACCACGAGGTCGGCCTCGCGCGCACACAGCTCAGTCCACTCATCAGCCGGATCATTGCCACCGTGTAGGACCACGCGCTCGGCATCGCGCTCGGCCTGGTCGATCGCGGCCAGTTCGCCGCCTGCCAGGCGCGCGACCGGCCCGTAGGGTGACATCCCGTCGGCCAGGGCCTCCGCGACCTGGGCGGCAGGCGCGCCAGGATCCAGCCCCACCACCGCCATCGTCCTGGGCGGCGTGGCGGCAATGACCGGCGTGCGGCTCACCGCGAGCCTTTCCCCCAATGCCCGCGTCAGCCCGAGCGCAAAGCCCGGCGCCTCCTGGATCAGCGCCTCGAACTGGGCGCGTCCAAGCTCGACCAGATCGGCGTCGTGCCGCGCGCGCGCCGATAGCGAGCGTTTTTCCTCACGCAGCAATGCCAGCTCGCCAAGCACGTCGCCGCGGCGCAGGACGCGGATCAGCGCCTCTGGAGGCCCTTCCTCGATGACCTCGATGCGGCCGGCGCGCACGATGAACATGTTGTCGGCGGGCTCGCCCTCGCGCATGATCCAGGCGCCTGCGCGCACGTGCACGTCATTCACCTGTCTGGCGAGGCGCTGGAGCAGTTCATCGGGCAGACCGGCAAGGAGCGGGACATTGCGCAGGGAGGCAGCGGTGCGCATCAGGATTCCGTTCACGCGCCGATTGCGCGGGCGCAAGGGTCCGGAGTCATCGTGTCGCCTCGGTGACGGGCGGCACGGTCACCCTCCTGCGCGACCAGCACCATCCCGGTGGGCGGGTCAGCGGGTCCGGCCATGACCTGAACCAGCTTCTCGTCCCGGAGTGCCCCGGCACGCAGCCGCAGATACCGGCTGGCGTACTTGACGTCGACCGGGACCCGTTCCTCGGCCGGCAGGTCGTAGCCGATCGCCTTCAGCCACGCCGTGGTGCGCCCGCCGCGGCCGGTCGCATCCACGATGAGATCGGCAGCCAGGATCTCGTCAGCACCGCCCCCGGCCGGCAGCACCCGGGCCCCGGTGACCCGGTCGCGGACCGGCGTCGTCACCAGGCCGGCCACCTCACACCGGTCCCGGACCGATACGTTCGGCAGGGCCCGGACCCGGCTGCGGACCCGGTGTTCCAGGTGGGGCCGGCTCGGCTGGTACACCGGCTCGCCGGCCTCGCCGTCCCGGCACAGCAGATGCCCCCCCACCGAGAACCAGAACTCCCGCGGTTCACGCGTCACCGGGACACCACCGGCCACCAGGCCGGCGAGCAGGCCGGGGAACAGCCCCTCGAGAATCTGCGCTCCGCGCGGCAGCAGCGCATGAGCGTGCCTGCCCTGCGGCACCCCCCTGCGATCCGACCCGGACTCCGGCAACGGGTCGCGTTCGACGACCGTCACCCGCTCGTACGCGTCGGCCAGCACGCGGGCCGCGAGCAACCCGCCCATACTGGCGCCCAACACCACCGCGTGCGCCCCGATCTTCCCCATTCCCACCCCTCCTGCATCGTGATGCGGTGCTCCCTGGCCTTCTGGGCCGCACGCCACAAAGGTGGCCGCGGCCCGCGCCATGGGAAATCCATCTCCAGTAGTCGCATGCCGCGGACGCTGCGGCCAGTAGGCAGGCACGCATGAAACGGGTGGTGGCAGCTCACCACCGCCTGGCCGCTACCACCACAACGGCCGCCCAAAGCACCTGCATCACGCGGGCCGGGGGCTAGCGGTGAGGCTGGCTTCACCGCAAGGTTCGTGGTTGCCTCCCATGGACGCCATCGCCGCCGAGGCCGGCGTGGCGGTCCAGACCGTGTACTTCGCCTTCCGCACCAAGGCCGAGCTCCTCCTCGCCGCCCTCGCCGAGCCGGACCCCCGGCAGGCGCTTGCGCGCCTCGTCGATGGGGTGATGGCCGTCCTGCTCCGCTCCGGCCCCCTCCACCCCGTCATGTGGACCAACCCGGACGAGGACATCCACCACGCCTTCCGCCACCGGGAACAGGGCAGGTACGAGAATTACCGGACGGTCATCCACGCCCTCATCCAGCACGGCGGCATCCGGCCCGGCCTCGACGAACGCACGGCCACCGACTTGCTGTTCGCCCTGCTCTCCCCCGAGCTGCACAACATCTTGTGCACCACCCGGCAATGGCCCGCTGGCGAGTTCAAAACCTGGGTAACCGCCAGCCTGGAAGCCCAGCTCCTCCGCCCCCAGCGACCCCAGCGGCCGAAGAAACCGCCGGATGCGGCACCTGCCTGACGCGTGCTGAGCGGACGGCCGCGAGGTCGGCTGCGGTGTGGACCCGCCGCCGCGCGCTGCCTGGCCGTCCGCTCCGCCGGCCATTCCGGGACGCTAGCTCGTCAGTCGCGGCTGGCTCCGGCGACGGAAGGTTTGGCCTGCGAGCACTTGCCTGAGACACGGGTGGCGACGAACAGCAGGCTGACGTGATATGTGCCTCTATCGCGAATCCCGGCATATCTGCCAGTTCTCCGCGCTCTCCCGCAGGGGCGCGCTCCCGCGCTCCGCCTATGCCCTGGTTTTGTCAGAGAGTGGCGATACCGTGATCCTCAGTGCTCGCCTGGGGAGCGGGATGGGAGGAGCGGACGATGAAGGAACTGGTCTTGCCGGTGCCGGAGACCGTGTCGGCGACCTACATAGTCCCAGTGCCCGTGCCCATGAGCACGGTCGAAGCCAGGCGGCAGGCCGGTAAAGCCGTCGAGGCGAGGCTGACCGGGCCGCTGCGGACGCTGACGGCGGAGTGGCTCGCCAAGGGCGCGGTGAAGGTCAAGGTCGAGCCGGCCGGTACGCCGCCGCCAGGGTTGCTGGACAAGCCGCTCTTCGGCACCCCCGAACAGCGGGTCTTCCTCGCCCGCGCGCGCGCATTCGTCCAGTTCAGCGCCACGCAGCGTACCTCGCTCATCGGCCTGCAGGAATGGAAGGCGCGCGGCCCGGCCGCGGCGCTCGCCGCCCGCGTCGGCGCACCCGTGCTTGACCCGCAGGCGGCCCAGGTACTGACCGCCGAGGACGCGCTGGCGGCCTTGCCGGACACCGCGCTGACGATTCCGGCCAGCATCAGCGACGACCTGACCGTCGGCCTTGCATTCAAACCCTGGGTGCGCATACACGCCGTCGACTATCTGGGGATGATCGCGGTCATGACCCACGGCATGCGCCGCTTCGGGCTGCCCGAGCTCAGGATGGGCGCCGCATCGCCGGATCTGCGCCAGGAGCTGACCACGCTGCTGAACGGGGTGGCCTTCCGGATCTGGTCCGGCCTTCTCGCCCGCGCGCAGGACACTCCGAACGCCGCCGGCCTGCTGGACCCGCCGCGTTTCCTGCGCGTGCCGGCCGAGATGGACATCCACCGCCGGGACCTGGACAGGGCCAACGGCGTCCCGAACCGGGGCGGCACGCGCACCATCATCGGACTGCGTTTCGATCCGGCACAAAGCGAAGAGCCCGGAGATTGGCTGACCGTATGCCCGCCTGCCAGCTGGGACATGAGCTGGGAGGATTTCATCGCCGACACGTGCCATGCGATGTTCGGCTTCGAGAAGCCGCCCTGGCACTACATCCCAGAGTTCGGCGCTCTCGTCGATGCCATCGGCAAGGCGACGCAAACCCTGCCGGAAGCCCGGTCCCGGTTCCTGCGCGGCGACCTGCCGCCCGGCGGCCGGCTCATGGTCCGGCATGAAACAGCAGACACCGGCGAGCTTCGGTGGGCCAGGGTCGAGTCCTGGGAGGACGCCGGACACGCGGTCGTCCGCGACACCGGCCGGGAACTCGCATCCGGGGTGCGGCCAGGTCCTCCGGTGGGCATCGAGACCAGGCAAATCGCTGACTGGGGAATCTGGGTAGACGGGAGGGGCGTCATCGAGGGCGCCGGCACTGAAGGCGTCGGCCACCATCTCTCGTAGCCACCCGCGCCGGGAACGCCTGCGGGCCGTTGCCAGCCGCACGAGATCCCGGCCTCCTGGTGGTTCTTAGGGCCACCCGAGTATTGACGGCAGGTGCTGACGCCGCAGCTCGCCGCGGCATCCAGGTCCGGGCGCAGCGCCGCTTGCCACGGCGCCCTGCTGGTCTTCCATCCCGGTGGCCGGCGACGCACACCCGGTCATCCCCTCCGTGGAGTCTCCATGAGATGGCGCGGGCCCGATCCGGCCAGCCCGCCCCGGCCTCGGGTACGAGCAAGGCCAGCCCGCCGCCTGGCGCGAGAGGACAGCGAAAAACCGGCCGACCGGAATGCGCGGCTGTCGGCGGCCCGGTAACGGGACAAAACGGGCGCGGACCGGCAAGGCGAGCGGTTATACGAACCGCTAGTTTTGCCCGGACGCCGTACACCATATGTACGTGCACACTGCCATACATCGACCCGCAGTGACACGCACTGATACACGACGTGACAAGAAGGAAACGGCCCGCTGGGCGCGTTTCCGCAGCCAGCGGGCCGTTTTCGCAGGTAGTGGCAGGTGTTGGGTTCGAACCAACGTAGGCTGAGCCGACGGTTTTACAGACCGTTCCCTTTGGCCACTCGGGCAACCTGCCGTATGCCGCAGCGCTGGCGGCATCGCAAGAATAGCCGAAGACGCGACCGCACGGTAAGCGGGATACGGTTGAGCGGCTGACCACAGGACATGGCGCGTTCGGCATGCGGGTCGGCGCTTGTCGCCTAGCCTTGGAGCCGTGGCATCACAAGAATCTTCCTTTGACATCGTGTCCAAGCTCGACCGGCAGGAAGTTGACAACGCGGTCAACCAGGCGGCCAAGGAGATCGGCACCCGGTTCGACTTCCGTGGCGTCGGCGCCTCGATCACCTGGTCCGGCGAGCACGCCGTCGACATCCGCGCCAACAGCGAGGAACGCGCCAAGGCGGTCCTGGACGTCTTCAAGGACAAACTGGTCAAGCGCGGCGTCTCGCTCAAGACCCTGGACGCAGGCGACCCGAAGCTTTCCGGCAAGGAGTACCGGATGGGCGTGGCCCTCAAGGAGGGCATCACCCAGGACAACGCCAAGAAGATCTCCAAGATCATCAGGGACGAGGGGCCGAAGGGAGTCCGGGCCCAGGTCCAGGGCGAGGAACTCCGCGTCTCGGCCAAGAAGAAGGACGATCTGCAGGCGGTCATCGCGCTGCTGAAGGGCAAGGAATTCGACTTCGCCCTGCAGTTCGTCAACTACAGGTGATCACGACACCCGGATCCGTGACTGCCGTCACGTGGAGATGGCCGACCTGCGGGCCCGGCCAGGCGGCTTCGGGCATGGATGCCGTGTTCATGTCGTTCCGGCTCGAGGCCGGTCAGCCCGCTGACGCCGTTGGGCGGCATGCGGGGACCGCAGGAACCCCTTCGGTCACGCTGGCACCACCGGTACCGCAGCCTAACGACATGGATGCCGCTCCCGTGTCGCTGGAACTCGCTGGAACTGCATGAACGCGGCATCCACGTCGTATGAACGGGACGGCTCGCGGTGGCTAGGGAGAGTTCGGCGGTCACGGGAGCGTGCTGGGAACGCACGGGCACCAGGGAACACACGCGCACCGAGGGCGCGGCGTTTGGGAGCATACGGACTGCCGGGGGCGTGGGCGCGCGCAGGGCCGATGCGGGCTGGGGCGGCCTGGGTGCTGGGCGGGAGGGCAGCCCGGGAATCGCGGGGTTAGCGGCGGTAGCCGGCCAGGGCCTCGAGGCGGCGGATGCGCTCGCCCGCGGGCGGGTGGGTGCGGAAGAGGCGGGCGAGGCCCTCGGAGCGGAACGGGCTGGCGATCATCAGGTGGCCGACCGAGATACGCCGCCCGTCGGGCGCGAGCGCCAGTTCCGCCGTGCCGGCGTCGATCTTGCGCAGGGCGCCGGCCAGGGCCACCGGGTCGCCGGACAGCAGTGCCCCGGCCGCGTCCGCCCGGTACTCGCGCTCCTGGCTCACCGCCAGCCGGACGATGACGGCGGCGACCGGCCCGAACAGTAGCATCAGCGCCCGCTCGAGCGCACCAAGTCCCAGACCCGAGCCGCCCGAGCCGGCAGACTCGGCCGGGCCGGCAGACTTGGCCGAGTCGGCGGGACCGGACCGGGCCAGCCGGGCCAGGCCGGCCGGGAACGTGATCACGGTGGCCAGGCCCGCGGACATCGTGGAGCCCAGGAGGTCATGGCCGGACACGTGCGCGATCTCGTGGCCGAGCACGCCGCGCAGCTCGGCCTCGTCCAGCACGCGGAGCAGGCCCTCGGTGCAGCAGATCCCGGCGGAGCGCGGGCCCCGGCCGACGGCGAAGGAGTTCGGCTGCTCGGCCGGCGACAGGTACAGCCGCGGCACCGGCAGCCGGCCGTCCTTGCTCAGCTCCCGCACCAGCCGGTAGAGCTCGGGATGCTCCACCTCGCTGACCGGGCGGGCCAGCATGGCGGACAGGACCAGCCGATCGCAGCAGACGACGACGGCGGCGACGAGGACCACCGCGAGCACGATCGCGACGACGGCGCCACCCCCGCCGGCCGCCGCCACGCCGAGCAGGGCGCACCCCGCGATCAGCAGCGCCACGGATGTCACCGGCCCGGCGGCGGCGCCAGCCAGCTCGGCTGCCCGCAGCGCATAACCGCGCACAGCCATCCACCTTCTCATGCCACACTCGGGTCCCGGTAGTGGCATGATGACAAGATTCCCGCGGGCGAGGGACACCCGTCCCTAGCCGACGGGACCAGGGGACGGGCATGCTACGCGGAACAGCGGAATACACGCTCGCTCCTGGCGGCGGAGTTCTTACCGGAATCTGTCACAAACTACATCGGATGACGCAGCAGTCATGCAGGCCGGGAATATCAAGGAAAGCATTGACGCTCCTGAGTCTGATTCGGCGTAATATTTGTACCGTCCTAACTCATGCCCCCGGCCGTGGGGTGGTGCCAGGAGAGCGCCCGGCCGCGGCGTGCGGAGGAGGTCTTCCAACTGTGACCAAGCAGGTCCAGCAGCTCGATCACGTCATCATCAGGTTCGCCGGCGACTCGGGTGACGGCATGCAGCTCGCGGGGGACAGGTTCACCCAGGAGACGGCGGTCTTCGGTAACGACCTGTCCACCATGCCGAACTTCCCGGCCGAGATCCGGGCCCCGGCAGGCACTCTCGCCGGCGTATCGAGTTTCCAGCTGCAGTTCGCTGACCACGACATCCTCACGCCAGGCGACGCGCCCGACGTCCTGATCGCGATGAACCCCGCCGCGCTGAAAGCCAACATCAAGGACCTGCCGCGGGGCCGCGACCTGATCGTCAACACCGACGAGTTCACCAAGCGGAACCTGACCAAGGTCGGCTACGGGGGCAGCCCGCTCGAGGACGACTCGCTCGAGCCGTACAACGTGCACGCCGTGCCGATCACCTCGATGACGGTCAAGGCGCTCGAGGCCTTCGATATCACCAGGAAGGACGCCGAGCGGGCGAAGAACATGTTCGCGCTCGGCCTGCTCTCCTGGCTCTACGACCGGCCCTCGGACGGCACCCTGTCCTTCCTCAAGGCCAAGTTCGCCAGCAAGCCCGAGATCATGGCGGCGAACGTGGCCGCGTTCGGCGCCGGCTGGAACTACGGCGAGACCACCGAGGCCTTCTCGGTCCGGTACGAGGTCAAGGCGGCCCCGCTCACGCCGGGCACGTACCGGAACATCAGCGGCAACACCGCGCTGGCCTACGGCCTGGTGGCCGCGTCCCAGCTGGCCGGGCTGCCGCTGTTCCTCGGCTCCTACCCGATCACCCCGGCCTCGGACATCCTGCACGAGCTGGCCAAGCACAAGCGGTTCGGCGTCCGCACGTTCCAGGCCGAGGACGAGATCGCGGCCGTCGGCGCGGCGCTCGGCGCCTCGTTCGGCGGCTCGCTGGCCGTCACTTCCACTTCCGGGCCCGGCATGCTGCTCAAGGCCGAGACCATCGGCCTGGCTGTGTCGGTCGAACTGCCGCTGATCATCTGCGACATCCAGCGGGCCGGCCCGTCCACCGGCATGCCGACCAAGACCGAGCAGGCCGACCTGCTGCAGGCGATGTTCGGCCGGAACGGGGAGTCGCCCGTCCCGATCGTCGCGCCCGCCAGCCCGGCGGACTGCTTCAACGCGGCGATCGAGGCGGCCAGGATCGCGGTCAAGTACCGGACCCCGGTGTTCCTGCTCTCCGACGGCTACCTCGCCAACGGCTCCGAGCCGTGGCGCATCCCGGACATCGCCGGCCTGCCCGACCTGAGCCAGGAGTTCGCCTTCGCCCAGCCGGCCGAGAAGGGCGAGAACGGCTTCGAGCCGTTCCGGCGGGACCCGGTGACGCTGGCCCGGCCGTGGGCCATCCCGGGCACCCCGGGCCTGGAGCACCGGATCGGCGGCATCGAGAAGGCCGACGTCACCGGGGACATCTCCTACGACCCGGACAACCACGACCGGATGGTCCGGCTGCGCCAGGCCAAGATCGACGGGATCGCGGCCGACGTGCCGCCGGTCGAGGTGGACGACCCGGACGGCAATGCCCGCGTGCTCGTGCTCGGCTGGGGATCGACGTTCGGCTCGATCGGCGCCGCGGTGCGACGGGCCAGGAACGCCGGGCACAGCGTCGCCCAGGCGCACCTGCGGCACCTCAACCCGTTCCCGCCGAACCTGGGGGACGTGCTCCGCCACTACGACAAGGTGCTGCTGCCCGAGATCAACCTCGGCCAGCTCGCGCTGCTGCTGCGCGGCCGGTTCCTGGTCGACGTGATCTCCTACAACCAGGTCCGCGGGCTGCCCTTCCGGGCGGCCGAGCTGGCCGGTGTCATCGAGGATGTGATCGAGCATGCCTGAGGCGAACGGCCATAGCCGGGCCGCCGCCCAGCCGGGCGACGGGCGAAGGCTGGCGTCGCTGACGATGGTCCCGCGGGCCGCCGCCCGTTCGGCTACTAAAGATTTCAAGTCGGACCAGGAAGTGCGCTGGTGCCCCGGCTGCGGTGACTACGCTATCCTGGCCGCCTTCCAGGCGTTCCTGCCCGAGCTCGAGGTGCCGCGGGAGAACATCGTGGTCATCTCCGGGATCGGCTGCTCCTCACGGCTGCCCTACTACGTGAACAGCTACGGGATGCACTCCATCCACGGCCGGGCGCCCGCGATCGCCACCGGGCTCGCGGCGTCCCGCCCCGACCTGTCGGTCTGGGTCATCACCGGTGACGGCGACGCCCTGTCCATCGGCGGCAACCACCTGATCCACGCGCTGCGGCGCAACGTCAACATCAAGATCCTGCTGTTCAACAACAGGATCTACGGGCTGACCAAGGGCCAGTACTCGCCCACCTCGGAGCGGGGCAAGGTGACCAAATCGACCCCGTTCGGCTCGCTGGATCACCCGTTCAACCCGGCGTCGCTGGCGCTCGGCGCCGACGCCAGCTTCGTGGCCAGGACGATCGACTCCGACCGCAGGCACCTGACCTCGGTGCTGCGGGCCGCGGCCGACCATCAGGGCGCCGCGTTCATCGAGATCTACCAGAACTGCCCCATCTTCAACGACGACGCGTTCGCCCCGCTCAAGGAGGCCAGCACGACGGACCAGCGGCTGATCAAGCTCGAGCACGGGGAGCCGGTCCGGTTCGCGGGCGGGACCCGGGGGCTGCGCTTCGGCCCGCACGGCGATCTGGAGGCGGTCGAGGTCGCCGCGGCGGGTGAGGACACGCTGATCACCCACGACGCGCACCGCGCCGACCCGTCCTACGCGTTCGCGCTGTCCCGGCTGGACACGTCGGACTTCCGGCACACCCCGGTCGGCGTCTTCCGGCAGGTGGAGCAGGCCAGCTACGACCAGCTGATGGCGGAGCAGATCGACGCGGCCCGGAGCCGGGGCGGTCCCGGTGACCTCGCCGCCCTGCTGGCCGGCAGCGACACCTGGGAAGTCAGCTGACGCCCAGCCGCTGACGGACGATCTGCCGGGCCAGCTCGAGCACGGCCAGATCGTCGTGCTCGGCGAAGTTGGTGTCGGTGGCCAGCATGATGCCGTTCAGCTCGAAGGCCAGCCGGCCCGGGTCCTCGCCGGGCGGTAGCTCGTGCCTGGCCAGCGCGGTGACCGCGAAACCGTGGATCAGCTCGCCGAACCTGGCCTGGAGCGAGGCGATCAGGTCCCTGACCGGCCCCGGGCTCGCGTCCATCTCCAGGGCCGCGCTGGCCATGAAGCAGCCGCCCGGGACGGTGTGCCGCTCCAGGTGCGAGATGAACGCCTCGCAGACCGCGGCCAGCTGGCCCAGGCCCGCGGGAGCGGCCAGGGCCGGCTGCACGACCTCTTCGTCGAAGATCCGGGCCGCCTCGGTCACGGTGGCGAGCTGAAGCTCCTGTCGGGAGCCCGACGGCACGCCCCGGCCGATCTCGCTCCGGCCGAGGGCCGCGGCGAGGGTACCGGCGGAGAGCCCGTTCGGCCCGTCCTCGGTGGCCAGCGACGCGGCGGCGCGCAGGATCGCCTCGCGGTTCCGCTCATCCGGCCATGCTTCGCTCATCGCCCTGGCAACCTAGCACGACCGCCGGAGACCTGACCGCGCCGTCACCGGCTTCCTGCGCCCAATGCGCTGCCCCGCTGGACCGCGCGGGCGACAATCTGGACCGCGCGGGCGACAATATTGCGCTTGAACAACATGGTTGCGGCATCCCATCAGTAGAGCCGTGCCTGGCGGTGCCGGAGTGACATATGTGAAGAAAACGGCGTGAGATCGCCGTAACGATCTGGCTGGCATGGCGGGTGACATTACGGATCAGATCAATCCCGGCACGTTCGGTCCCATACACTGCCAAGGTATTCGGGCGGCGGTGTGACCATCGGCACCCCGGGGGCAGCAGGGCACCCAGCAGACGGGCACTCAGCGGACAGGCACTCAGGGGCGGCCAGCCTCGCATACTGGCACCGGGGCCCGTATCGCCGCACCGGGGTATCCATTTAACCGGAGTAGCCTGGGTCGGTGGAGCAGCTTCGAGCCGGCGTGTATTACCCGAGGTCAACGGGTGAGTTCCAGGCCTGGTTCCGCACCGACGAGGACTGCCTGGACTACCTGGAGTGGCTGCGCTGGCCGGGCGGTTTCAGCTGCCCGCGCTGCGGGGACGGCACGGGCTGGCGGCTTGGCGATGGCCGCTTCGAATGCGCCGGGTGCAGCTCGCGGACCTCGGTGACGGCGGGCACGATCTTCGACCGGACGCGGACGCCGCTTACCGTATGGTTCACCGCGTGCTGGCTGTTCGCCACGCAGAAGGACGGCATCTCGGCGCTGAGCCTGCAGCGGTCCCTGGAGATCGGCTCGTACCAGACCGCATGGGCGATGCTGGGCCGGCTGCGGTCGGTGCTGGTGCGCCCGGGCCGGGACCGGCTGTCCGGCACGGTGGAGGTGGACGAGACCTATATCGGTGGCGACGAGCCGGGGCTTCGTGGCGGCCGGGCCCCGGGTAAGAAGG
>WNGE01005727.1_pt1 | contig 20615 bp, 16 predicted proteins | sample 5400651 | NCBI WGS metagenome assembly WNGE01 (sample SAMN13153370, study PRJNA577476) | soil metagenome | isolation source: 60 cm soil or saprolite under grassland replicate 2 | place: USA:California | collected 2016-06-15 | reverse complement strand
GGGACACCGTGCCCCTTGGCCTCGGGCGCGAAGGTCTTGACGAGGAAAGCGACGACGACCGCGCCCGCCACGGGCACGAGGATGATCCAGGGGCCCCAGGGAGACGCGGGAGTATGGAGATTGGCGTCGTACTCGAAGGAGAGCCCGCCGAGGAAGCACAGATTGTGGATGGCCGCGATCATGGCGCGGAACACCACCGCCCCGTAGCCCGCGATGAGCCCGACGGCCACCGAGGAGGCGATGATCACCCACCAGGCTGCGGGCGCCGGCTCCGTCGGTCGCATGCCTCAGCTCCGGCCGAGCAGCTCCCGGGCGATGGTCACCACGCGGTCCGGCTCGAAGCCGAACTTCTTCTGCAGCTCCTTGAGAGGAGCCGAGGCCCCGAACGTCGTCATGCCGATCACGCGCCCCGCCGTGCCGACGTAACGCTCCCACCCGAAGGTGGAAGCCTGTTCGATGGCGACCCGGGGCTTCACGTCGGGAGGCAACACGCCGTCACGGTACTCCTGACTCTGGTGCTCGAAGATGTCCCAGGACGGCATGGACACCACGCGGGAGCGAATGCCCCCGGCCACGAGCCTCTCGTGGGCCTCCGCGGCCAGGGCCAGCTCGCTGCCCGTGGCGATGAGGATCACCTCGGGCTTTCCCCCGGGCGCATCGGCGAAGACGTAGGCGCCGCGCGCGACCCCGGAGGCCGCCGCGTACTTGCCGCGATCGAGCGTGGGCAGGGGCTGGCGCGAGAGCACGAGCACCGTCGGCTCGTGGCGGAGCTGCATGATGTAGCGATAGGCCTCCACGACTTCGTTGGCGTCGCCCGGACGCAGGAGGACGAGCCCGGGGATGGCGCGCAGCGACGCGAGCTGCTCGATGGGCTGGTGCGTCGGGCCGTCCTCGCCATCGCCCATGGCGTCGTGGGTGAACACCATCAGGGTGGGGAGCTCCATCAAGGCGGAAAGCCGGATGGCGGGGCGCGCGTAGTCGCTGAAGATGAAGAAGGTCGCCCCGAATGGCCGCAGCTTCGACAGCGACATGCCGTTCACGATGGCCGCCATCGAGTGCTCGCGGATGCCGAAGTGGAAGTTCTTGCCCCCCGGAGTGCCGGGCTCGAAGCTTCCCGCGCCTTCGTACTTGAGCGTGGTCTTGTTCGACGAGCCGAGATCCGCGGAGCCGCCGAGCAGCCACGGGATGTTCTGGGCGAGGACGTTCAGCACCTGGCCGGAGGCGTCGCGCCCCGCGATGCCTTTCGGGTCGGGCTGGAAGACAGGCAGATTCTTGTCCCAGCCCGTGGGCAGCTCGCGCCGCTGCATCTGCTCGATCTCCGTGGCGAGCTCGGGGAACTTGCCCTTGTAGGAGGCGAAGAGATCCGTCCACTGCCGCCGCGCCGCCGCGCCGCGCGCGCCCACCCCGGCCGCGAAGCGCTCGTAGACCCCGTCGGGGACGAGGAACTTCGCGTCCTCCGGCCAGCCGTACGCGCGCTTGGTCAGCTTCACCTCTTCCTCGCCGAGGGGCTCGCCGTGGGCCTCCGCGGTGTCCTGCTTGTGCGGAGAGCCGTAGCCGATATGGCTGTCGAGGATGATGAAGGTGGGGCGGCCGGTGGTCTCGCGGAACACGCCGAGGGCGTGCTCGATGAGATCGAGGTCGTTGGCGTCGCCGACCCGGAGGACATTCCAGCCATAGCCGAGAAAGCGCGCGGCGATGTCCTCGGTGAAGGTGATGTTGGTGTGCCCTTCGATGGTGATGTGGTTGTTGTCGTAGATCCAGCACAGGTTGTCGAGCTCGAGGTGGCCGGCCAGGGAGGCCGCCTCGGACGACACGCCCTCCATCATGCAGCCGTCGCCGCACACCGCGTAGATGTTGTAGTCGAAGATATCGAAGCCGGGTCGGTTGTAGCGATTGGCGAGCCATTTCTCGGCGATGGCCATGCCCACGCTGGTGGCCACGCCCTGGCCGAGCGGTCCCGACGTGGTCTCCACGCCGGACACGAGGTGATACTCGGGATGCCCGGGGGCCTTGCTCCCGATCTGGCGGAAGCGGCGAATGTCGTCGAGGGTCACCGAGGGCTGACCCAGCCGCTCGTACTCGGCGTCCACGGCCAGCGTGCGCGTGAGATGAAGCACGGACCAGAGGAGCATGGAGGCGTGGCCGTTGGAGAGCACGAAGCGGTCGCGATTCGGCCAGATCGGGTCCTGGGGATCGAAGCGCATCACGCGGTTCCAGATCGTGTAGACGAGGGGGGCGAGGGCCATGGGAGTCCCTGGGTGTCCCGACTTGGCCGCCTGCACCGCATCGATGGACAGCGTGCGTATCGTGTTGATGGCCAGCAGATCGAGCTCTCTGTCGCTCATGGCTCCGCCTTTCGGATTAGCCGGCATGGCGTCCCGCCTCGAGCGCGGCCACCTTGCCGAGACGGCGCAGGTGCCGCGCGGCCTGACTGTACTCAGCCGCGAGGAACGCCTGGATCAGGTCCCAGGCCAGCTCCGGCCCGACCGTCCGGCCGCCGAGACAGAGGATGTTCATGTGATCGTCCTCCACGCCCTGCCGGGCCGCGAAGTGGTCCTGGATGAGACAGGCGCGCACCCCGGGAATCTTGTTGGCGCAGACCGCGATGCCGACACCGCTGCCGCAGAGCGCCACCCCGCGCTCCACCGTGCCCGCCACCAGCGCGCGGGCGAGGGGAACGACGAAATCGGGATAGTCGTCGGCTGGGGTAAAGGCATGGGCGCCGAAGTCGGTGACCTCGTGTCCGGCGGCCCTCAGCCGTCCCGCCATGTCTTCCTTCAGGTGGAAGCCGCCGTGATCGGTCGCGATGCCCACGCGCATGCTCGTGTCTCCCTTGTCAGCGGCTGCCGAAAACGAACAGGCCTACCACCGCGCCGCAGAGGACGAGGAAGGCCGGATTGATTCTGGTGCCGAGGAGAAGCGCGAATACGACCACGGCGATGATCACCCCGATCCAGCCCGTGAGGGCGCCCTTGGCCAGGCTGATGGCTCCGGCGGCAAGGAGCCCGATGGAGACGGGAGCCAGCCCGCGCTGTATCGAGCTTCTCCACCGCCACCCTTCGAGCCTGAGCCAGAGGCGGCCCGTCCAGAGCGTGAGCAGGCCCGTCGGACCGAAGAACGCGATGACCACGACGAAGGCGCCCACCACTCCCGCCACCCGCTCGCCGACCGCCGCCACCATCATCATGTTGGGCCCGGGGGCAACCTGGCCGAGGCTGTAGAGATGGATGAGCTGCTGGAGGGTGAGCCAGTGATACCTCTCGACGGTGAGCGTCTTGAGCTCCGGAAACGCGGCCAGCCCACCGCCGACCGTGAGGAGGGACAGATAGGCGAAGACCCAAATGAGGGCGGGGAGCTGGCTCATCGCCCGGGGAGTGCCGGCGCCTCTGCGCGCGGCCGGTGCCACCAGATGGCGAGCGCCCCCAGCCCCGCCAGCACCACGAGCACCGAGAGGTGGAACACGTTCACGCCGATCACCGCGAGGGCGACAAAGACGAGGTCGTCTATCCGCGTGAGGACCTTGCGCCCGATCTGCACGGAGACGGCCGCGACCAGACCCACGGCCGCCGCCGCCACGCCGTGGAGCATGGCCGTCACGAGGGGACGGTCCCCGTGCGCGCTGTGGAGCATGCCGATCACGAACATGATGAGCCCGCCGGGCAGGCAGACCCCGGCGATGGCCGCGGTGGCCCCCGGTGTGCCGCGCAGACGATCGCCCGCGAGCACGGCCATGTTCGTGGAGTTCAGGCCGGGGAGGCTCTGGCTCATGGCGAGCATCTGGACAAAGGTCGCATCGTCGATCCAGCCGTGCTTGTCGACGAGGCTGTTGCGCAGATAGGCCATGACGCCGCCCCCAAAGCTGGTGGCCCCGATGAGCAGGAAGGCGCGGAAGATCTCCCCCAGCGTCACCTTGACCGGCGACGGCGCCGGCTCACCGGCACGAGCGCCGTCACTCATGAGCCTGGGGCGGGTTTCCCTTGAGACGATAGACGATGCCCGTCTTCGTGGCGCCCACGGAGACCCAGTCGCGCGCGAGATTCTGCACGGCCAGGAAGAACTCCTCGACGCGACGCTGCACCTTCGGGTGCAGGTCGTCCTTCCGGTCGAACTTCGCCTGGAACGCGTACTCGCCGACGAGCGACGCGTGGTCGCCCCGGGCCCGCCACAGGCCGAGGTCGTTCTTCGCGATCACGCCCTTGCCGAAGTCGAGCTTGCCGAGGTCGAAGAGCACCTCCTCGACGATGGTCTGGTTCACCAGCTCGACCTGATCATCGTGCGACCGCTTCAGGGGGGCGAGGCAGGGGAAGAAGCGCACGAGGGTGGACATGCCCGTGCGGTCGGCGAGCTTGATCTGGCTCAGGCCGAACTCCGCATTGTGCGAGTAGAGCACGCGCATGCCACCCAACTTGTCCTTGAGGGGCAGGGCCTCCGCCTTGAACTTGATCTTGTAGACCCCGGGAATATGCGGGCGCACATCGAGGTCGGCGGCCTTCTGCGGGTCGGGATGCCGGAACTTGAAGACGATCTCCGGGTCACCCATGGGAAAGCCGTCTTCGTACAGGATGCGCCGGCGCAGGATGAAGGCGTGGTTGTAGAGGCGGAAGTCCGCGGTGTCCAGGAAAACCACTTCCCGGATCTGGGGCCGCTGGCCTTCGAGATGACCGGTGGAGAGATCGATGTCGGCCTTCTCCGCCGCGTGCTTCACGATCTTGGCGAAATCGAAGAACCCCTGCTTGGAGGTGAAGCGGTCCGGCTTGAGAATGATCTTGCACTCGAGGTAGTGCACTTCGTCGAGTGGGTGACCGTCGCTGTAGTGTCCCTGCTTGAGCTCGGGAACCAGCTCCGGCTCGTGGTCGTTCGTCATCGTGGTCTCCCCTGCGATGTCACGTGTTCATGCGGGCGGCGGCCGCGCGGTCGGCGAGGAGCAGCGCCTGCTCCTGACCAACCCGACCGGCGGGGATCGAACGGTCGCCCGCGAGCAGTCGCGGCAGCATGGTGACCTTCTCGCTCCCCGTCACCACCCACAGGATGCGGCGGGAGCGGTTGATCATGGGATAGGTGAGGGTCATGCGACGTCGTCCCTGATACTCCATGGTGGTCAGCGCGACGTCCCTGTCCATCACATCGAGTACCGGATCTCCCGGAACGAGGGAGGCGGTGTGGCCGTCGGGCCCCAGCCCCAGGTGCGCGAGGTCGAGGACGGGCGGCGAGCCCGCGATCTGCTCGAGCGCGCGCGCGTACCGGGCGGCGGCCCCTTCCACGTCCGGCGCTTCGACGTCCATCGCGTGGATCTGGTCCGCGGGCAGCGGAGCGTGCTCGAGCAGGCTCGCCCGCAGATGCGCGAGGTTCCGATCAGGATCTCCCGCGGGGGCGATCCGCTCGTCCACCTGCGTCACGTGCACGCTCTTCCACGGGACCTCTTCCCTGGCGAGGAGGCGCAGCATCTGCCACGGCGTGTGGCCGCCGCTCACCGCCACCACGAAGCGGCCGCGCGCGGCCACGGCCGCCCGCGCCTCGGCGGCGATGAAGGCGGCCGCCCGCGCCGCTACGGCATCGCCGTCGGGGAGGATTTCAGTGTTCATGTTGGCACTCACCTCGACCACCCCTCACCCTGCCCTCTCCCCTGAGGGGAGAGGGAATCGATCTCCCTCGCCCCGGAAAAGAGGGGGGCGTCGATCCCCTCGCCCCCGGAGAGGGAGAGGGCAGGGTGAGGGGGAATAAGGCCGCACAACAAGCGCTCATGATCCGGCCGTCATCACGGGATTCTGCCAGCCGCCGGGAGGCGTCACGCTCTCCTCCACTTCCTTCGGCCCCCACGTGCCGGGCTCGTACTCGTATACCGGCGTGCCGGCCTGCAGCACCGGATCGACGATGCGCCACGCCTCCTCGACATTGTCTTCACGGGCGAAGAGGGTGGGATCTCCCGCCATGGCGTCGCCCAGCACGCGCTCGTAGGCGTCCATCTCGTCGGCGCGCGGGTGCCGGCTCGCCAGCATCTCGGCGGACACGCTGGTCGTCTCCGACCCGGGGGCGATGACATTGGCGCCGATGGCGATGGTGATGTCCGGACTGATGCGCATGCGGCAGTAGTTCGGCTTGAGATCGTAGCCTTCGTACATGGTGGGCGGCTGGCGCAGCCGCACCACGACCTCCGTGCAGGTCACGGGCAGACACTTGCCCGCGCGGATATAGAACGGCACCCCTTTCCACCGCCAGGAGTCGATGTCGAGCCGCAGGGCGGCGAACGTCTCCACCTTCGAGTCCGCGGCCACTCCGTTCTCCTTCCGGTAGCCGCGGAACTGCCCGCGCACGAGATTCTTGGCGGCGAGCAGCGGCATGGCTTTCAGAACCTTGACCTTCTCGTCCCGGATGGATTCGCTGTCCGTGCGGACAGGCGGCTCCATGGCCAGGTAGGTCAGGACCTGGAAGAGATGGTTCTGGACCACGTCGCGGATAGTGCCCGTCTCGTCGTAGAAGGCCCCGCGGCCCTGGATGCCGAAGTCTTCCGCCATGGTGATCTGCACGCTCTCCACGTGATTGCGGTTCCAGAACGGCTCGAGGACCGCGTTGGCGAAGCGGAAGAAGAGCATGTTGTGCACGGGGCGCTTGCCCAGGTAGTGGTCGATGCGGAAGATCGACGACTCGTCAAAGGTGCCGAGGAGGATGCGGTTGAGCTCGCGCGCTGATTCGAGATTCGTCCCGAACGGCTTCTCGATGATGACGCGGGCGCCTGTGGCGCACCCCGCCTTCCCGAGCTGCTCCACGGCCAGCCCGAAGAGCATGGGCGGAATGGCCAGATAGTGTGCCGGCCGCTGGGCCGAGCCCAGCTCTTTCTTGATGGCCTGGAACGTCGCGGGGTCCTTGTAGTCGCCATCCACGTAGCGCAGGAGACCGGAGAGCTTGGTGAAGGCCGCGGCGTCGAGCCCGCCGTGCTTCTCCAGGCTGTCCTTGGCCCGGGCCTTGAGCTGGTCGAGGCCCCAGCCGGCCTTGGCCACGCCGATCACCGGCACGTTCAGATGACCGCGCTTGAGCATGGCCTGGAGCGACGGAAAGATCTTCTTGTACGCCAGGTCTCCGGTGGCGCCGAAGAAGACCAGGGCGTCGGAGTGTGGGGGGCTCATGTGCCGGCCGGCTTCTCGATGTGTCCGCCGAACTCGTAGCGCATGGCCGAAAGCAGCTTGTCCGCGAAGTCCGCCTCCCCGCGAGAGCTGAAGCGCTCGTACAGGGCGGAGGAGAGCACGTGGGCGGGCACCGCCTCGTCGATGGCGGCCTTGATGGTCCAGCGCCCCTCGCCCGAATCCGACACGCGGCCCTCGAAGCCCTTGAGCGTCGGGTCCTTGAGGAGGGCCGAGGCGGTGAGGTCGAGCAGCCACGACGCGATGACGCTGCCCCGCCGCCATACCTCGGCCACGTCGGCCAAATTCAGGTCGTACTGGTAGTGATCGGGATCGCGCAGGGGCGTGGTCTCCGCATCGATGGCATGGGTCTGCTTGCCGACATTGGCGGAGCGGAGGATACCGAGCCCCTCCGCGTAGGCGGCCATGATGCCGTACTCGATGCCGTTGTGGACCATCTTGACGAAGTGGCCGGCGCCGTTCGGTCCGCAGTGGAGATAGCCCTGCTCCGAGGTGCCCCCGGCCTTCTCGCGCCCCGGCGTGCGGTCGATATTGCCGGGCCCGGGAGCGAGGCGGGCGAAGATCGGGTCGAGGTGCTTCACGATGTCGGGTTCGCCGCCGATCATCATGCAGTAGCCGCGCTCGAGCCCCCACACGCCGCCACTCGTCCCCACGTCCACGTAGTGAATACCCTTCGGCCCCAGCTCCTTCGCGCGGCGGATATCGTCGATGTAGTACGAATTGCCGCCGTCGATCAGGATGTCACCCCTCTCCAGCGAGGGGAGGAGATCGGCGATGGTCTTGTCGACCACCGCCGCGGGCACCATGAGCCAGATCGCGCGCGGCTTGTCGAGCTTCTTCACGAAATCCACGAGCGAGGTCGACCCGACCGCCTTGTCCTGCACCAGCTCCTGCACCGTCTTCGGCGACATGTCGAAGACCACGCACTGGTGGCCGCCTTTGATGAGCCGCCGCACCATGTTTGCGCCCATCCGGCCGAGTCCGATCATTCCGAGCTGCATAGGTGACCCCTTTCAGGACAGAGTGTTCGATCCGCAGCGATCCGGGCACGGTTTCACGCGGCGCGACCCTTCTCGAAGACGTCCACGAACTCCCGGTACCGCCGGGCCATCTCGGTGACGGCGGACTCTCGCGTGCGCTGGTGGGCCCGCCATTCGACGAGGGGATCCCAAAACACCGTGCGGCCCACGGCAAATCCGATGAACCCCGGCACCGCGGCCGCCGTGGCCAGCCATTCGTGGACCTTCTTGGGATCCTCACCTCGACCGAGAACAATGCAGCTGACTCTGTCCCGGCCGCCTCGGCGCGCCGCCTCCACTACCTTGCGGCAATCCTCGGGGGTGTCGAGCCCTTCGATCTTCCACACGTCCGGCTCGACCCCCGCATCCTGAAGCTCACGGACGGCCCGCACCATCAGAACGGGGCGGAGCTTCCTGTCGTACGCCTTCTTGTCTCCCGCGAGCTCTTCGAGCTCCGCCTTCTCCGGCGGCACGAGCAGCTCGAACATGAACCGGCTCGAGCTCGTGTCGTGCAGGTACCCCGACAATCGCTTCAGGCGGTCCGACTGGCGCCGGTTCAGGGTCGGATCGCCCTCGGGGTTGTAGCGCACCAGCACCTTGCAGAAGGTCGGGCGGAAGCTTTCGATGTGGGCGGCGAAATCCTCGCCGTATTCGAACTCGAACTCCTCCCGCCCGCTCTTCTCCGCGGAGCTCGCGGTGAAGTACCCGTCCCTCACTGCGTCGCGAAGGACGGCGCCGCCGAACTGCTCGTCCACGAGGATACCCGCCTTCTCCCGGGGGACGCCGGCCGCGATGGCGGCCTTGAAGCCGTCATAGATCACTTGCTTGGCCGCGGCGATCTGCGAGGTCTGCTCCGGGGTGAGCGTACCCTCCCAGCCGAACATCTTCGTCTGGAACGAGCCCCGGTGGTCGAAAGGCAGGAGGTACAGCGGCTGATCGAAGCCGACACTCCTCATACCGCGCCTTTGAGGCGGCGATAGCGGCGAATCAGATTGCGGGTCGAGCTGTCGTGGGCGAGCGGGGGCTCCGTCTTCGCTTCGAGCTCGTCGATGATCCGCTGGGCCAGCACTTTGCCCAGCTCGACGCCCCACTGGTCGAAGGAATCAATGCTCCAGATCGTCCCCTGGGTGAACACGGAGTGCTCGTAGAGGGCCACGAGCTTGCCCAGCGCCTCCGGGGTGAGCCGATCCAGGAGGATGGTGTTCGACGGACGATTGCCCTCGAACACGCGGTGAGGAACCAGGGGATCCGGCGTGCCCTCGCTCTTCACTTCTTCCCGTGTCTTGCCGAAGGCGAGGGCCTCGGTCTGGGCGAAGACATTGGCGATGAGCATGTCGTGGTGCCGGCCGAGCGGATTGAGGGTGTGCATGAAGCCGATGAAATCGGCCGGGATGAGCCGCGTGCCCTGGTGGATGAGCTGGTAGAAGGAGTGCTGGCCGTTCGTCCCCGGCTCACCCCAGTAGATGGGCCCCGTGTCGTAGTCGACCCGCGTCCCGTCCAGAGTGACGTGCTTGCCGTTCGACTCCATGGTCAGCTGCTGCAGGTACGCGGGAAAGCGCTTCATGTACTGCTCGTAGGGCAGGACGGCCACCGTCTGCGCCCCGAAGAAGTCGTTGTACCAGACGGCGAGGAGACCGAGGAGCACGGGCAGGTTGCGCTCGAACGGCGAGGTGCGAAAGTGCTCGTCCACCTGGTGGAAGCCATCCAGCAGGCTACGGAAGTTGTCCGGCCCCACCGCCACCATGGTGGAGAGACCGATGGCCGAGTCCATCGAATAACGCCCGCCCACCCAGTCCCAGAAGCCGAACATATTGGCGGTGTCGATGCCGAACTCCGATACCTTCGCGGCATTGGTGGAGACGGCGACGAAATGCTTGGCCACGGCCTTCGTGTCGCCGCCCAGCCCCTTGAGCGTCCACTCGCGCGCGCTGTGGGCATTGGTCATGGTCTCGAGGGTGGTGAACGTCTTCGACGAGATGATGAAGAGCGTCTCGGCGGGGTCGAGATCGCGGACGGCCTCCGCGAAATCGGTGCCGTCGACGTTCGAGACGAAGCGAAACGTCATGCTGCGCTCGCTGTAGTAGCGGAGGGCCTCGTAGGCCATCACGGGGCCGAGGTCCGAGCCTCCGATGCCGACATTGATGACGTTGCGGATGCGCTTTCCCGTGTGCCCCTTCCACGCGCCGCTCCGCACGCGATTGGCAAACTCCGTCATCTTGTCGAGGACGGCGTGCACCTGGGGCACCACGTTCTCGCCGTCCACCACGATGGAGGCCCCCCGGGGCGCGCGCAGAGCCACGTGCAGCACGGCGCGCTGCTCCGTGATGTTGATCTTCTCTCCCCGGAACATGGCGTCGATCCGCTCACGCAGGCCGGACTCTTCCGCGAGCTGGAGGAGCAGGGCGAGGGTCTCGTCGGTGACGCGGTGCTTCGAGTAGTCGAGGAAGATACCCACGGCCTCCGCCGTCAAGCGCTCGCCGCGCTTGGGGTCGGACGCGAACAGCTCTTTCAGGTGGAGATCCTTGACCTTCTCATAGTGCCCCTGGAGGGCCTTCCAGGCCGGGCGTGCGGTCAATGGGAGTTTGTCGGCCGTCATCGTGCCTTCCCTTTCTTGTCTTCCCACAGCCGGAATCCTCCGAGGAATGCGTTGGCGTTGTTGCCACGCCGGCATTTGGGGGGCAGCTCCTTGACTTTCTTGGCATTGCCGCCACCCAGCACTACATCGTCGGGCTCGAGGGCGGCGGTGAGCTTGGCCACGATGTCCTCCACGTCACGCCGCCACTTCTTCTTCCCGCGCCTCTCCAGGCCTCGCCGTCCGACATAGTCTTCATAGGTGCCCTTCTTGTAGGGCAGATGCGCCAGCTCCATGGGCTCCACCACCCCGTCGGCGATCACGGTGGAGCCGAGACCCGTCCCGAGCCCGAGGAACAGCATCTTCCCGCCCTTGTAGCTTCCCAGCGCCTGCATCGTTGCGTCGTTGATGAGCTTCACCGGCTTCCCGAACGCGGCGCGATAGTCGAACCCGACCCATCCCTTGCCGAGGTTGACCGGCTCCGCGATCGGCCGGCCGTGGATCACCATGCCCGGATAGCCGATGGACACCGCATCGTACTTCCATCCCTTGGCAAGCTTCTTGACGTCCGCCACCATCGCCTTGGGCGTGAGCTTCGGCCCCGAGGGAAGCTTGCGCGGCTCCTTCTGGCCCGTGGCGAGGATCTTGACGCTGCTGCCTCCAATATCGACCGCGAGCACGTTCACGACATCTGGCCCGTCTTCCCGAGGGTCGCGCTCTTCGAGACGATCACCTCCATGAGCTCGTGCCACGAGTTCACGAAAGACTTCGCCCCTTCCTCCTGGAGCTGGGCGGCCAGCGCATCGATGTCGATCCCCGCCTTGCCGAACTGGGCGAGCACTTCCTCGCAGTCGCCCCCGTCCGCGGGCATGGCACCGCCGATCTCGCCGTGCTCGGCGAGGGCCTTCAACGTACCCTCCGGCATGGTGTTCACCGTATACGGCGCGGCGAGCGCCTTGACGTAGAGGACATCGGAGGCCTGCGGATCCTTGGTGCCCGTGCTGGCCCACAGCGGACGCTGCGGCCGCGCCCCGAAGTTGTAGGCGCGCTGCCAGCCCGGCGAGCCGAAGAGCTCACGGGCCGCCTTGTAGGCGCGCTTCGCGATGGCGACGCCGAGGCGGTTCTTGAGCGCCTCGGGCACCCGGGCCGCCACCGCGGCATCCCAGCGGCTGACGAAGAGCGAGCCGACGGAGCCGACATAGGGGTTGAGCCCGGCCGCGATGCGTCGATCGATGCCGCGCATGAACGCCTGGGCGGCCGCCACGTACTGCTCGCGCGAGAAGAGCAGGGTCACGTTCACGGGGACGCCCGCGAAGATCGCCTCCTCGATGGCGGGCAGCCCTTCCCGGGTGCCGGGAATCTTGATGAGGAAATTGGGCCGGCCGGCTCGCGCGTGAAGGCTCTTGGCCGCGGCCAGGGTGCTCGCGGTGTCGTAGGCGAGCAGCGGCGAGACCTCGAGCGATACCCATCCGTCCACGCCGTTCGTCCGATCCCAGATGGGCCGGAAGAGATCGGCGGCACGGGTCAGGTCCTCGATGGCCAGCTCGAAGAAGAGGGCCTCTCCCGACTTGCCCTCTCCGACCTTCTTCCGGATGGTCGCGTCATAGGCGGTGCTCTTCTTGATGGCGTGGTCGAAGATGGTGGGATTCGAGGTGAGACCGGTGACGGCGAGCTCGTCGATGTAGCGCTTGAGCGTGCCGTTGTCCAGCATATCGCGCGTGATGTTGTCGAGCCAGAGGCTCTGGCCGAGGTCGTGGAGCAGCTGTGTCGCTTTCATCGTGGCACCTCTCTTTGGGTCACAGACCCACGTGACTGGTATCGTCCCACAGTTGAATCACCGGCTTCGACCGGGTGTGCTCGTAGCCGAGCGCGCTCAAGCTCGCCGTCCTGAGATAGAGATAGCGGCCGGCTCCGGGCTCGAGGCCCAGCCAGCGCGCCCCCAGCACGCGCAGAATGTGCCCGCTCGAGAAGACCAGCACATTGCCCTCGACGGCCCGCGCCTTGCGCACCACCCGGTCGGCCCGCGCCCCCACCTGCTCCGGAGACTCTCCCTCGGGGCAGCCGTCGCGGAACAGCTCCCAGCCGGGGGCCTCGGCGTGGATGTCCGCGCTGGTGCGTCCTTCGTACCGACCGTAGTTCCACTCGAGGAGATCGGTCTCGACTTCGGCCGCCCCGCCGAAGCCGGCCAGCTCGCAGGTCCGGGCCGCGCGTTGTAACGGACTTGTCATAATCTTGGCGAACCGGAGCCCTTTGAGCCGCTGGCCGAGCTGGGCGGCGTGCCGCTCCCCCTCCTCGGTGAGGGGCAGATCCGTCATGCCCGTGTGCTGGCCGGACAGGCTCCACGCGGTGTCTCCGTGTCGGGCCAGATAGAGAACCGGAAGCTCACCACTCATAATATCGAGGCTCTCTGGGAAAGAGACGCATCGAGAACTTCGACTATACTACCGAAACTCGAAGGACGGACAGCCCGTGCACCGCTCGACTCCGGGCCCCGTGTCGCGAGCTTCACTCTCCCACACAGTCCGAGGGGACAAGATGACCACGCTGAGGATCGGCATCGTCGGCTCGCGGTTCGCCGCCCACCTCCATCTCCTCGCCTATCGCCGCGTGTACGGCGTCGAGGCCAGGCTCGCCGGCGTGACATCGCCCACGGCGGAACGGCGGGAGGCCTTCGCGCGCGAGACGGGCGCCACGCCGTACGCTGATCTCACCGCGCTCTTACCCCATGTCGAAATCGTCGACGTGTGCTCGCCTCCCGCTACCCATGAGCCGGTGGCCCTCCAGGCCATCGAGGCGGGCAAACACGTCTTCATCGAGAAGCCGTTCACCGGAGCCTTCGCTCCCCGCGGCGGGGCGGCGGGCAAGGAGGCGCTCTTGCGCGACGCGCTGGCCAGCGCCGACCGCATGGTGGACGCGGCGCGGCGCCGCGGCCTCGTGCTCGCCTACGCGGAGAACTGGATCTACGCGCCCGCCGTCCAGAAAGAGCGCGAGATCGTGGAGAAGACGAAGGCGGTGGAAGGACGTGCCCGCGGCAGCCGCGCGATCCGACCGGCCCGGGTGTCGTGCCGCGTGCACGAGATCACGCGACTGCCCGGCTACCGCGACCGCGGCTTCCTCCGCACCGACTACGAAGACGTGGAAGACTACAGCCAGCTCCACGTCACCTTCGACGACGGCACGGTGGCCGATGTGTTCGCCACCGAGCTGGTGCTGGGCGGAGTGCACAACTGGCTCGAGGTCTTCGCGAACAACCACCGGACGACGTGCCGGCTCAACCCGGTCAACCTGCTCGACACGTACAACCCAGAGGCCGCTCAGTTCCGCGACCTCTATCTCGTGGAGAAGCTCGGCACCAAGGAGGGCTGGAGCCATCCCGCCGCCGACGAGGAGTGGCAGCAGGGCTTCTACGCCGAGATCCAGGACTTCCTGGAGTGCTGCGCCGAGGGCCGCCGGCCGCAGTCGGACGCGGACATCGCGCGTGACACCGTGGCCACGCTCTATGCAGGCTATGTCTCGGCGGAGCGTAATGGTCAGGAGGTGCCGGTGCCGATTGGTGGCCACCTCGAACTCGGCCGGCCCGAGGATTGACGCCGCGACCGAGCATGATAGTTTGTCGCCTAGGACAAACCAGCGAAGGGTGACCCGAGAGCGATCCATCAGACCGGGAGGAGACATGAGAGGGACTGCGGTCACGAAAGCATGCCGCTCGATAGTGGCATTGGCGGTGCTGTCGACGTCGGCATGGACACGCGCACACCGGTCGACGACAGCGACTACAAGGTGCCGTTCCGCTTCACGGGCAAGATCGACAAGCTCACCTACAAGCTCGGGCTGCCTCAGTTGACGGAGGCCGACCGCGCGATCATGCACGCACACATCATCAAAGCCAAAGACTAGGCGAGCCAAACCCGGACCCACGCGCAGATCGCGCCAAGTGAGCCTCCATCACGTGACGCCACCGTTGTCATGTCTCATGACACGTGACGACGGTGGCGTCGCGGGATGCCCGCGCTCCTGAGCGGATCTCCCGCCTTCTCCACCAGCCGGTGCGCCACTCATGAAGCTGCGCGTGACCCACGCTACGAACTGACAACACGAGACGGGAGAGAGTCCATGACACGAACTTCCAGCATCGGTAGGCTCCATCTTGCGCTGGCCGGCCTGCTCGTCGCAATGACGGTGGCGCCCGTCGCCGCCCAGGGGCCCGCCCCCGCACAAGTAGTATTCCCCACCGACCGCACGGTGCTGCCGATCCCGGAACCCCAGTACCCGCACAGCACGGTGTTCGATGTGCGGAATGCCACGCCACCGCCGCGCTTCGAGATCAAGGCCCCCGCCAAGGCCCCCAATGTCCTCATCGTGCTGATCGACGACATGGGGTTCGGCCAGTCCAGCGCCTTCGGTGGGCCCATCAATATGCCGACGGTAGAGCGCCTGGCCAACAACGGGCTGCGCTACAACGAGTTCCACACGACGGCGCTCTGCTCGCCGACCCGGTCGGCCCTGCTCAGCGGCCGCAACCATCACACGAACAACCTGGGTTCGATCACGGAGACGGCTACCGCATTCCCCGGCAACACCGGTCAGCGCCCGAACCGCGTGGCGCCGGTGGCCGAGATGCTGCGGCTGAACGGCTACAGCACGGCCGCCTTCGGCAAGTCGCACGAGACGGCCGCCTGGGAGGTCAGCCCCTCCGGCCCTACCGATCGCTGGCCGACCCGCTCGGGCTTCGACAAGTTCTACGGCTTCATCGGCGGCGAGACCAACCAGTGGGCGCCGCTCCTCTACGACGGGATGACCCAGGTCGAGCCGTCGACGGATCCAAACTACAACTTCATGACCGACATGACCAACCAGGCCATCGAGTGGATGGGCTACCAGAAGTCGCTCACGCCGGACAAGCCGTTCTTCATCTACTTCGCGCCGGGCGCCACGCATGCGCCGCACCACGTGCCGAAGTCATGGATCGCAAAATACAAGGGCAAGTTCGACCAGGGCTGGGACGCACTACGCGAGGAAACGTTGGCGCGACAGAAGCGGCTGGGCGTCGTACCGGCGGCCACGAAGCTCGCGCCCAAGCCCGCGGCCATCAAGGACTGGGCCGCGCTGAGCGCGGACGAGAAGAAGCTCTTCGCTCGCCAGATGGAGGTGTTCGCCGGGTTCGGCGAGTACGCCGACACGGAGATCGGCCGCCTGATCCAGGCCATCGAGGCAACCGGGCAGCTCGACAATACACTGATCTTTTACATTGTCGGCGACAACGGGGCCAGCGCCGAAGGGGGTCTGGTCGGGCTCTACAACGAGATGACGTACTTCAACGGCGTGAACGAGACCGTCCAGGACATCCTGAAGCACTACGACGAGCTGGGCGGTCCGACGACCTATCCTCACTATGCCGCCGGCTGGGCGGTGGCGGGCGACACACCTTTCACGTGGACGAAGCAGGTCGCCTCGAGCTACGGCGGCACCCGCAACGGAATGGTGATCCACTGGCCCAAGGGCATCACGGCGAAGGGCGAGCTGCGATCGCAGTGGCATCACGTCATCGATATCACGCCGACCATTCTGGAGGCGGCCGGCCTGCCCGAGCCGAAGAGCGTGAACGGAACGCCACAGACGCCGATCGAAGGCGTGAGCCTGGCCTACACGTTCGCTGACCCCAAGGCGCCGAGCCGGCACACGACCCAGTACTTCGAGATCTTCGGCAACCGCGCCATCTACGACAACGGCTGGCTGGCGAGCACCGTGCACCGGGCGGCGTGGGAATTCAAGGTCCGGAGGCCGCTCGAAGACGACATCTGGGAGCTGTACGACACCCGCGCGGACTTCAGCCTGGCGAACGACCTGGCCGCCAAGAACCCCGAGAAGCTCAAGGAGCTGCAGGCCCTCTTCCTGAAGGAAGCGGTCAAGTATTCCGTGCTGCCCATCGACGATCGGACACTGGAGCGCCTCAACGCCGCCCTGGTCGGGCGGCCCGACCTCATGGCCGGTCGCACGTCCCTGACGGTCTACCAGGGGATGCTCGGGATGTCCGAGAACGTTTTCATCAACGTCAAGAACCGGTCGCATACGATCACCGCGGAGGTCGACATCCCGAAGAGCGGGGCCAAGGGTGTCCTCCTGGCTCAGGCCGGGCGCTTCGGTGGCTGGAGCTTCTACCTGAAGGATGGCAAGCCGACGTACACCTACAACTGGCTGGGCCTCCAGCGGTACACGGTGGCCGCCAAGCAGGCGTTGCCCGCTGGGAAGGCGACCATCCGCTACGAGTTCGCCTACGACGGCGGCGGGGTCGGCAAAGGCGGCACGGGCACGCTCTTCGTCAACGGGAAGAAGGTCGCCACGGGTCGGATCGACCGGACCCAGTGCTGCGCCTTCTCGGCGGACGAAGGCGCCGACGTGGGCGCGGACGAGGGCACACCCGTCACTGAAGCCTACAAGGTCCCGTTCAAGTTCACCGGCAAGATCGGCAAGGTGACCATCGAGCTGAAGGACGTGAAAACCGCCGATCGCGAGGAGGCGGAGCAGGCGCGCAAGATGGCCGTCCTGAAAAGGGCGCTGGCCGACTGACCGATTCCGTGAATGCAACTCCTGGTGCCAAGCTGGTCCGTCGACATCTGGTTCGCGCCGAAGGCCCCCGCGGGCAAGGCGCAGCTGGATCCAGACCGTGCCAGGGGAGGGCTTCAACGTCATCCTCCGCGTCTACAGTCCGCTCGAGCCCTTCTTCACCAAGACCTGGCGCCCAAGGGAGATCCAGCTCGTGCCGTGAACCAGCGCTGGCCGGCCTTGGTCGCCGTGTAGTCGGGCGATCAAAAAGTCCAAGCGACGCGCTCAGGGCAGGAGATCGACAACGCGGATGCGGGCGGCACTGAGGGCAAGCGGCGAGATGAAAGCCTCGGGCCCGAACGACTCAACGGAGCGATACCTCCAGCCGAAGGCTGCCGCGGGGTCCTGTACCGGATCGCGATACACTTCGAGCACGCGATCCACGAGATTCACGATCCAGTAGTCGACGAGCCCGGCACGGGCGTAGACGCTGCCCTTGTGGTGACGGTCGAAGGCGAGGCTCGATTCGCTGACCTCGACGACGAGGACCGGCCGTGATGGGTGGCCGGTCACGTAGTCCCGGAAGCTGCCCGGCACTATGGCGACGTCCGGCTCGGGCTCAGACTCATCGTCGAGGGCCACCGGGCCCTGCCCGCGCACGTCCCAGCCTTCACCGAACGCCACCCGCAATGCCTCTTCCACTGCCCGCACGGAAGTGAAGTGGTAGGTGCCCTGCGGCTCCGCGACGACGAGCTGGCCGCCGATCAACTCGATCGGATCTCGAGGTTGAAAGAACCCGATCTCGATCAGTCGATCGTACTGGGCCCGGCTCCAATGATGGGTTTTGACTTCGACCTTCGCCATGCCGTAAGCCTAGCGATCCGGGCGGCGGCCTGTCAATGTCCCGGGTGAGATACACACACAGCGGCGCGCCCGCCACACTCTTCCCTCCTCTGATAGACTGGCGGCGCTGCGGGCAAGGAATCCGGGTCGAACGGAGGCCACACGTGACGAGGCGGTATCCCTTCTCGTGGTGATCGCTGTGCTCGGCGTATCGGCATGCGTCAGCCAGTACACGATAGCCATCGCCGGCTGCGGAGCCCGCAAGACCTTCGTCGTCATCTGTCCAGAGGAAGGCGACGGCTGCTTCGCGGCAGGCCCCGGCCGCGTCATCCGGGAGTAGACTCTGCCCGTGGCGCACTCACCTTTCCGTCGTATCCTGTCGCTCGGGCCGGCGCTTCTCTTCGCCTCGATCGGACTGCTCCCGGCCGCGATCGCCCAGACTCCGCAGGAGCCGCCGCCCGCCGCGCAAGTCACGCCGGACCCGTGGCCCAAGCTGCGCCAAGATCGTCAGGGCCATTTTCCCCTCCGCTCCCGACAGGTCCGCGGCGTACCAGCAGGCCTTCCAGACCATGGCCTCGAACGGGCCATCCACCATGTCGCTCGACCGGCTGGAGATAGCGCTGGCCATCACTGGCGAGGAGAAGAAGGCCCGGGTCGTGCCCGTCAAGAACGAGCCGCCGCGCTTCGTCTTCTCCCAGTCGGCCGCCGTCCTCGTTCCCATCGACGGCACCCCAGTGTGGCGGACCATCCAGGGCACCCGGCTCGAGCGCGTCCTCAACACCCGCGCGCTCGTGGTGCTCGATGACTCGACGGGACGGTTCTACGTCCACCTCTTCGATGGTTTCGTCGAGGCGCCGTCCATCGCGGGGCCGTGGACACTGGCCACGAGAGTTCCTCCGAGTATCGTCACCCTCGAGGCCTCTCTGGCCAGGCAGAACGTCATCGACCCGATGACGGGGCCGACCGATCCCAAGACGAAGGAGAAGGCTTCTCTCAAGCACGGCGTGCCCGACGTGGTGGTGACGACCACGCCCACCGAGCTCCTCGTGACGGAGGGGCCGCCGGACTGGGTGCCCATCGAGGGCACCATGCTGCTCTACGTGAAGAACACCACCGGGAACATCTTCAAGAATCTGAACGATCAGCTGAACTACGTCCTCGTGACGGGCCGCTGGTTTCACGCGCCCGACCTCGCGGGGCCATGGCAGTACATCGCGGGGACGGAGCTGCCGCCCGACTTCACCCGAATCCCCGATGACAGCCCGAAGGAGAACGTGAAGGCGGCGGTGCCCTACACGACGCAGGCGGACGAAGCGCTCATCGCCAACGAGATTCCCCAGACGGCGACGATCAGTCGCGCCAGGGCCACCTTCACTCCGGAAATCAACGGCGGCTCGCCCAACATGCGGCACATCCCGGACACGCCGCTCAACTACGTGTTCAACTCGCCGTCGCCCATCATCATGGTGTCTCCCTCGGAGTGGTATGCCGTGCAGAGCGGCGTCTGGTTCACCTCGATCTCCGCCACGGGGCCGTGGCTGGTCGCGGCCTCCGTGCCGCCCGTCATCTACTCGATCCCGGTCAGCTCGCCCCTGCACTACGTCACCTACGTGCGGGTGTATAGCGCCACGCCTCAGTACGTGGTCGTGGGGTATACGCCTGGCTATCTCGGCACCGTCGTCGCTCCCGGCGGCGTGATCGTGTACGGGACGGGCTACACGTACGTGTCCTATGTGGGACCGACCATCTGGTATCCCCCGCCCGTCACGTACGGCTACGCGGCGAATCCGTACTGGACGCCGTGGACGGGCTGGGCCATGGGCTTCGGCATGGGCATGGCCTTCGGGGCCGCCATCGCCGGCGGGTCGAGCTGCTGCTGGGGCTACTGTCCCGCGCCTTACTGGGGCGCCATGCCCTACTATCCCTCGTACGCGCACTACGGTGCCTATGGCGGCGCGTACTGGGGCCCCCACGGCTCCGCCGCGGTCTGGGGGCCGGGGGGATGGGCGGCGACGTCCGGCAATGTCTACCACCAGTGGGGAGCGACGGGCGCCGTCACGCGCACCTCGGGCGGGTACAATGCCTGGACCGGCAATGCATGGAGCACTCAGGTCGGACACTCGTACAACTCGATGACCGGTCGCGTGTCCGCCGGTGAGCGGGGCGCGGTCCAGAACGTGTACACGGGCAACTACGCCTATGGCGGCCGCGGCGCGACGTATAACCCGAACACGGGCGTCACCGCGCGGGGCGGTACTGCCACGTACGGCAATGCGTACAGCGGTAGCCAGAACACCGCGAAATGGGGTCAAGTGTCGGGCCCCGGGGGGCAGACCGGCGGCTACGCCAACGTGAACGGCAATCACTACGCGGATCACGATGGCAACGTCTACCGGAATACGGGCAGCGGCTGGCAGAGCTACGACAACGGCTCTTGGAACTCCGTGAACGATGCCGATCGCACACAGTCGCTCAATGCCGAGCAGAATGGCCGCTGGGCGG
>WNGE01003624.1_pt1 | contig 20618 bp, 28 predicted proteins | sample 5400651 | NCBI WGS metagenome assembly WNGE01 (sample SAMN13153370, study PRJNA577476) | soil metagenome | isolation source: 60 cm soil or saprolite under grassland replicate 2 | place: USA:California | collected 2016-06-15 | reverse complement strand
AGGGTGCGCCGGTCGGCCGAGCAGGCGCTCGCGGCCATAGCCTACGTGAGAAGTGCGGCCGAGCAACTGGGCTTTACGCTCGGCTGAGCTACGCCGGCGCTGGCGTTGGTTCTGGTATGTGAACGGGGGCACGGCGTGCTGGGGCCGTGATCCCGATGACCATGCCCGCCGCGAGCAGGCATAGCCCGCCGGCCACCAGGAACGCCACCAGGTACTCGCCAAGCCACGAGTGCGCTGCGCCGGCGCCAAACGCCGCGAGCGCGCCGCCCAGTTGGTGCGCAGCAAAAACCCAGCCGAACACCAGACCGACGCGCTCCCTGCCGAAATGATCGGCCACCAGCTTGACGGTAGGCGGGACGGTGGCGACCCAATCGAGGCCATAGAAGACCGCGAAGCCCGCGAGCGCGGGCGCTCCCATGTCGTAGGCCGCGGGCAGGAACAGCAGCGACATGCCTCGCAAGCTGTAGTACCAGACCAGCAATTTGACCGTCACCGTCAGGCGAAACGGGTTACCGGGTGCGCTCGGCGCGGCGCTGGAAGCCACAGGGCCGGACGGTTCGGTGGCGCCGTAGGGCTGCAAATTCACGTGCCGTGGGTCGTCGCGCATCAGCAGTCCGACCAGGACGGCGACGACCACCGCCACCCCTGCTACGAGCGTCACCGCAGTTCGCCAACCGATCGTCTCGACGATGGTGGCTTGCAGCGGCAGGAAGATCAGCTGCCCGGTCGCAACGCTGGCCGAGAACAGGCCCGTGACCAGACCCCGCCGCGCCACGAACCACCGCGTGGCGACGGTCACGCCCAACACCAGGGCCATGCTCCCCGAGCCAATGCCGACCAGCACGCCCCACAAGGCGACGAGCTGCCAGCTCGACTGCATGAACGCGCTCAGCCCGACACCCACGGCCAGGGTGGACAGCGCGGCGAGCATGACGCGGCGCACGCCGAAGCGCACCATGAGCGCGCCCGCGAACGGACCGCACAGCCCGAACAGCAGCAGGTTGACTGAGAGCGCCAGCGAGATGATCGCCCGATCCCAGCCGAACTCCCGCTCGAGTGGCAGGACAAGCACCGCGCGGGTAGCACCGATGCCAGTCGAGGCCAGCAGCGCCAGAAAGGTGACGGCGGCAACAACCCAGGCGTAGTGGATGCGTGACCGACTCATCGGCCGACCGCCTGGGCATCGCGCAAGGTCATGCACGTGCTGCTGGCGCGCGCAACCAGACGATCCTGATCGTCGAGAACATCGCACTCGACCAGGCCGACCGTGCGGCCACGCTGAACGACTCGGCCAGTCGCGCGCAAACGCGTTTGCCACACGGGTCGCAGGAAGTTGATCTTCAGCTCAAGTGTGGTGAAGGTCTCATCCTTGGCGAGCGTGCTCGCAAAGGCGAAGCCCATCGCCGCGTCGGCCAGGTCGCACAGAATGCCGCCATGCAAGCTGCCCATGGGATTAGCGTGCCGCGACAGGTCCACTTGTAGCTCAAACACCGCCTGACCCGGTTCGATTCCGAGGAGACGGAAGCCGATCAGCTGCGCGATTGGCGGTATCGGCGCTCGGCCATCCAGGATCGCGCCTGCACGCTCCGACATTGGAATGGGCATGCCATGCGCAGGCGCAGGGCCTTCACCGTTCATGAGCACCCCACTCTAGCAGGCGTGCCCGGCCGTATCTGAGTCAGCCGAAGTGCCAGCGGGTGGCGCGATGCGGCTCGGCGGTTCCGACAACGAAAGCACTGTGAAAGATAAGGCGCCGAGACCCGCGTGCAGTTCCCGCACGGGCTGATCCGAGCAACTGCGCCGTCGTGGCAAGTCGAAGCCGATCGTGCTGATCAACCTCGCCCGGCCGGCCGCCGAAGCGGCAGCTCGAGCAGCGGAAAGGCGAGGATCCTAGCGCGGCGTAGTGCGACCGCGCGACGCATCAGCATCAGCAGCATCAGCAGCCAATCGCTAGTCGACGTGTGGGCCTGTGGGACGGCAAAACCTCACGCGACCGCAGATCGGCGAGGCTGACGCTGTGCTCGAACTCTTCCGGCTCTTTGTTCGCCACGGCGCAAGCCGCTGCGCGCCCCCATCAGAATCTCGTCGAGAACCTGCTGCTACGCCATCAGCCCGGTGCTCACCCGTCCAACTCGAAGCCGACCGCAGGCGCGGCTTCGCCTCTGGGACAAGCTGCTGTGGATCCTCGCGCGCCGTTCTGCGCCGGCTGGCGCCAGCATCTGTCTTTCGTCACGCCCGATACGGTTGTGCGCTGGCATCGGCAGGGCTGGCGCTTATTCTGGCGTTGGAAGTCCCGCTCCCGAGGTGGACGTCCGAAACTCAGCCCCGACGTACGGGACCTGATCGCGACTATGTCGCGCGACAACCGGCTGTGGGGGACGGAACGGATCAGAGGCGAGCTGCTCAAGTTGGGCATTGTGATCAGTAGTCGCTCGATTCGACGCTATCGGTAGCGCGGACAAGTGCGCTTACCCAGCCAGACGTGGCGCACGTTCCTGCGCAACCATGCTCGCCATCTGTGGGCCGCCGATCTGCTGACGGTGCCCACACTGACGTTCAAAACGCTATGTTGGTATTCATCGCCCACGGCAGGCGCTTGCTGGTGCATGTCAACGTGACGGCAGCCTGGGTGTGGCGGCAACTCATCGAGGCCACACCGTGGGCCCAGAAACCCCGCCATCTGCTCCGCGATCACGACGCCGTCTATGGCCGCGATTTAACCGATGCGCACCATCGACGCCGCGCTGGTGCTGCCCATCGTGGCACTCGTGGGCCTGCTGACCGCGCGAATCGACGGCTTGGCTCGATGCCGCGGGCTGGCAGGCTGGTCACGTTGGGCGGATTCGGTCTCTGGGCGTACACCGCGGCCGAGAACTTCCTGCCCAATACCGAACCGTCGTGGTGGCATCCGCTCCTGTTCCCGGGGCTGGTCGCAGTCGGCTCGCTCGTGTTCGGCCTCGGCCGGTTCCGATCACGTGCGCTCCCACGCGGCGCGGCTGCGCTGGTGTTCGTCTCCGGACTACGCCCTGGTCCGTATGGCCGGGTTCACTGCCATACTGCTGTACGGCGTTGGCTGGGCGTGGCTGGGTTACCGCGTTTCGCGGCTGAGCACGGTTGGCTAACCAGGTACCGTCTCGCGGGCTGGCAGCACAGCGATCAGCCTCGTGCCGCCCCCGGGGCGGCTGATGATCTCGAGTTGCCCGCCGAGCGCCTCGACCCGGTCTGTCAGGCCGCGCAGACCCGAGCCCGTCACCTCGTTCGGCTCGAACCCGCGGCCGTCGTCGGCTACCTCCACCCGCAGGCTGCTGGGCAAAGCCGCCAGGCGCACTTCGATACGATTGGCGCCGGCGTGCTTAAAGACGTTAGCCAGTCCCTCGCAGACCAGGAAATAGGCCGCTCCTTCGATCTCCGCTGGGTAACGGCTGTCGCGCCCGAGACCGTCGGCGTTCACGTGCACAGGCACGGGCAGACGCGATGTCTGTGCCTCGATCGCCTCTAACAGACCACGGTCGGTGAGCACAGGCGGGTGAATGCCATGCGCCAGCTCGCGCAGGTCCTCCAGCGCCTGGCGCGTATCCAACTGCAATTCGGCAAGCGTGGCCTCGACCAGGCTGGGGTCGCGCGCGAGCTGATTGCGCGCCAGGCGCGCCTTAGCCAATAACGCCACAAGCTCCTGCTGCACCCCGTCATGGATGTCGCGCTCGATACGGCGGCGACCGGCCTCCTCGGCCTGAACGATGCGGGTCCGCGAGGCGGCCAAGTCGCACGCCTGGCGTTCGATCTCCGTCAGACGCTCCGCCAGCTCGGACGCCAGCGCAGCGTTGCGAATCGCTAGCGCCGCCTGTCGGCCGAGTGTCTCCAGCAGCTCGTGGTCCCTCGGCTGGAACGCCCCGTCTTCCTTGGGGCCACACTCAATGGTCCCGATCTGCGTTTGGGCGTGAATCAGCGGCACGCTCAGCGCCGGGTTCGCCGATTCATACAGGGCGATGCCGTCCGCCGCAATCGGCTCCGATACCAATTCCCCGCGCATGACGGATACACGCACCCAACGCGCCTGGAGCCCCCGGCGAACGGTGGCGGCCACCCGCGGCGCCACTTCGTGGGTGCCGAGCGCATACTCGAGCGTCGCGCCGAGTCGAGCAACGAGCTCATACCCGCTCAGCCGCTCGCCGAAGACCCATCGGTCTGCCAGCCGCTCGAGCCGCCGCCGTACGGGCTGGACCAGCAGGGTGACGATGATCGTGCAAACGATTGCCAGTGCCAGAGGCAGCCCGCTCGCTGGCCGCCAGACCCAGTGCGACGGAGAGGCCTACGTAGGCCAGCGCAATGCCCAACCACAGCACGCCATAGGTGATGGTGCGGCTGATGAGGCGGTCGATGTCGTACAGGCGGTAGCACACGATCGCCACCCCGATGGCGGCAGGGATGCCGATTATGGCGAGGCTATACGGCACAACTGCCAGGTACTCCCAGTCTCCCAGCGTGGTCGCCCATGACCAGCCGCCCGGCAGCCAGAAACCGCCAATAGCGACTGCCGCGAAGACCCCGGCCAGGGCGACCCACTTGATCTGCTGGCGTTCGGGGCCATGTTCGCGGCGGAAGCGCACGACCAACGACAGCCCGGCGGCAAGCAACAGCGCCACCTGCAGCAGGTTGAGCCCCCGACTGAGGACCTGCAGTACCTCACCGGTCGGACCAGCCACGCTGACGGGACGGGCAATTCCGGCCATCGAGGATGGATTCTCGGGGAGGAGGCCATTGACGAGTGCCGCGGCAGCGCATGCGCCAACGAGCAGCCAGGCAACCGGTTGCAAGCGCCGGGACACCAGTGTGCCGTCGGGGAACAGCAGGAGCGCCATCACCAAGAGCCCGACGGTGGGCCCCGAGGCCACGTGCCCGAACCACGCCACCCACTCACCCGCCGGTAACGAGCCCGGTCGGGCCAGCACGGCGTAACGCGCGTAGCTGCCGGCCGTCCCGCGCAGCGCCTCGGTTACGCCCATGCCGCATATCAGCCAGCCAATCGGATTGCTCGGTTGGCGGGAGGCGATCAGTGCGCCGACGGTCGGGAACGCCATGAGCGTCAGAGCAAACTGCACCGCCACCGGTGGCGGGAACGGCCGCGGGAGCAACGGGTCCAGGGATGCGGGCTCGACGATGTTAAGCACCAGGTTGAGCAGCGCCAGAAGGAGGCACACCGCCCACAGCGGCCAGGCCAGCCAGGCCGCCACGTGTCCCTGCATCCCTTGCACACGCGCATGGTGAGCCGCCGACGGGCGAATGTCGAGAGGGTCAGCCTCAATCTGCAGGTGAGGTGAACCTCACCCTCCGCACTCCGCTCGACCATACGCAAGCTCGGAGGTTAGTCGGGTGGGCTCCCCGCGCTACCAGACCTAGGCTGGCGTCGATCTCAGTGTTTCGGAGGGGTGCCCCATGAGCACCGTCGAACTCAGTGTTCCACGCAGCCTGGACGCCAGGCAGTCCATACCCACACGCGAGATGGCCGCCGCCGGTGATGGAGGGTGGTGGCGCTTCCTGGCACGCTGGAGTCTGTTCGCCGCGGCCAATGGCGTGGTCGGCTGGGCGATCTTCATCTACGTCAGTGCCCGGGGCGTCAGCGCGTCTGGGGAACGCGGCGATCTGAATGTGGCGCTTGCATACCCCGCGCTGTGGCGCGTCGCCATGGTCTACGACACCCTGGCGTGGTTGTTCATTGGCGGGACCGTGCTGACGTTCGCCGCGATCCAGTTTCGTGCCCGACCCATCCTCGGTGTCTTAGTGGCCGCCGCCGCCATCGGCGAGCTGTTCGGGTCGATGGGTGGTTATGTCCGGCTGCACATCGTGAGTGATGTGGCCGCACAGTACGCGTCAGCTGGCCCAGACCAGCAGGCGGCCCTGCTCCAGACCTATCACCAGGTCGCGCTGCTGGCCAGCAGCCTGCAGGGCTTCGGAGGGCTTTTGACCAAGCTCGGGCTGCTCATGATCGGCGTGGCCACGTTCCACATGGCAGGGTTCCCGCGCTGGCTGGCGATTGGCTTTGTTGTACAAGCCGTGGTGGGACTGACGTATGAGACCATGTCGATCCTGGGCATCAACGGCCCTGCTGTGTTTCTCCTGGCCGTCGCGTACGTCTTTGCCTTTCTGGTCTGGGACATCGCTATGGCCGGGCTGTTCTGGCGCGGAGCACCAGGGTCTTGAGAGGACTTCCTGGATACGTCGGGACTGGTGCCCCTTCCACCTGGGAGTCCTATCGACGGATACTGGGCCGGGGTGGTGGGTGAGCTCCGCCGTGAACGCAAAAGTGCCGTATCCCTTGCAACTCGCATTCGTTCCACGCTCGCGGAGCTTGGCTGCTCGGTGTCCTGGGCAATCCAGCCCGTACGAAAGGGTGTCCAATGTCAGCGGAACAGAACAAAGTGGTGTTGCGCAGATATTTCGAGGAGCTCTGGAACAAAGGCAATCTCGCGGTTATCGACGAATGTATTGCCCCCGGCATGTCGCTAAACCAGGACAAGGACGTAACCCTGGAGCGGTGGAGAGAAGCGTTATCAGCCTGGCTTACCGCCCTCCCCGATTTTCGGTACCACGTGGACCTCTTGATCGCCGAGGGGGACATCGTCGCTGCCAAAACCCATTTCACTGGCACGCACCGGGGCGTCTACGACTTGGGGGTGGGGACCGTGGCCGCCGACCGGAAACTCAATCGATATAAAGGAGTTCATTTTCTTTCGCCTTGCCGGGGGCAAGATAGTCGAGATGTGGGACTCCTGGGACAGCGAGACGTTCGCACGTCAACTGGGTGGACAGCCACCGGTTTCTACCGCCAGTACCTGACCGCGTCCTCAGTCAGGCATGGTCGTCCTCGGGCTATCACGCAAGTAGGTCAGCACGGCCGCCACCCGCCGGTGGACGTGTGGCTCCTCCGACAGGCCGAGCTTGGAGAAGATGGCGTTCACGTGCTTCTCGACCGCTGATTCGGAGAGCACGAGCGCCGCGCCGATCGCGCCGTTGGTCTTGCCTTGCGCCATCTCGCGCAACACCTCCAACTCCCGCGGACTGAGTCGGCTCACTGGCGAGTCGGCCAGGCGCGCCCGATGAGTGACCAGCAACTCGATGATCTGCGAGTCGATGACTGACCGCCCGGCGACGACCTCCTTCAGGGCGCGCAGCAATTCATCCAGATCGCCAACGCGTTCCTTTAGCAGGTACGCGAGGCCCGACGTACCGTGTCGGAAGAGCTGGAATGCGTACGCCTCGTCGGCGTGTTGCGAGAGCACCACCACACCGACCTGCGGATGCTCGGCTCGGATCCTGTGAGCCGCTTCAATGCCTTCGGTGCGGTGGCCTGGCGGCATGCGGATGTCGGTCAGCACCGCCTGCGGCCGCAGCCGCTCCACTGCGTCGATCAGTTCATTGGCAGTGCCGACGGCGGCAACAACGTCAACCTCAGCCGAATCTTCGAGCAGACGGCGGGTGCCCTCGCGCACCAGGTAGTTGTCCTCCGCGATTACTACTCGTAGTGGGCTAGACATGCGCCTGCGCTTCCACTGGCAGCTCAGCGCTCAATCGGGTGCCCTCTCCTGGTCGACTTATTATGTGGAGACTGCCGCCAACCGCTTCGATTCGGTCGGCAAGGCCGCGTAACCCGGAGGGCGTGACGCTGGCCGGATCGAAGCCGTGGCCGTCGTCGGCGACCTCGATGTGCACACTGGTCGGTGTGGACGCGAGCCGGATAGTTGCATTATGCGCCGATGCGTACTTCAGCGTGTTCGCTAGGCCCTCGCACGCCAGGAAGTAGGCCGCGCCCTCGACGGCCTCCGGCAGCCGCGCCCCGCGCCCGAGCCGGTCGGTCTCGATGCGCAGCTCGATTGGCAAGCGCGCTACACGCCCCCTCGATTGCCTCCAGCAGCCCACGATCGCTGAGCACCACCGGGTGGATGCCGCGCGCGAGCTCGTGCAGGTCGTCCAGCGCCTGGCGCGTGTCCTCCTGCAGCTTCGGCCAGAGTGGCGGCAGTCTGCTCCGAGCCTCGGCTGATTTGATTGCGTGCCAGGCGGAGCTTGGCCAACAGCGCCACGAGTTGCTGCTGGATGCCATCATGGATGTCCCTCTCGATACGTCGGCGGCCCGCCTCCTCCGCCTGAATGAGGCGTGTCCGTGAGGCAGTCAACTCCTGCGTCTGGTGTTCAATTTCAGCCATGCGCTCCGCTAGTTCCGCTGTCAACGCGGCGTTGCGGATCGCCTAGCGTGATCGCCTCGTCGCTCGAGAGGCGACTTCCGTCCGACCAGGCCTGTTGTGCTGCCGAGGGTCCCAGCCGTCGCTCAAGCTCGCCCTGCAGCCGCTCAGCAGCCAGGCGATAGCGGGGCGGGAACCGGACGCCTGCCTGCTCCGCGAGGGCGAGCCCGGCCCCCGCCCGCCTGGCGGCTCGCACGGGTTCGGAGCCGGCCAGCAGTCGCGTCACCTGGAGCAGGACCGAAGAGAGATTGGGCACCATCTGCAGGTCCCATAGCATCGCGAGTGCTCGACGGAAGTGCTCCAGAGCTCGCGTCGGTACATTCCGCCAGCGCCAATACACCCCAGCAGGAAGTGACCGAAGCTGGGTACCGCCTGATCACCGTTGTCCCCATCCGTGGCGGCCATTGCGAGCGCCCGCTCTATTTTCTGGCGACCCTCCTCGCGCCGCTCGTGGTTCGTAAGGAGTGCCCCAGCCAAAATGATCAACACCCAGGCGACCCCACGCGTGTCGCCGAGAGCCTCAACCAGCGCGAGACTCTGCTCCAATACTGGGATGGCCTCTTCCGCGTCTTCGTCTAGGATTGCCGAGTAGGCAGCCAGGGCCATCGCGATGGCCGCTGTGGCTCGGTCACCCATCTGCTCGGCCAGAGCTGAGGCTTCCTCTTCCAGCTGCCGTGACCGCGGAGGATCCCAGAACATCTCGAGCGCACCAGCAGCATGCAGTGCCCCGGCGCGCGCCAGGCTCGGCTCCGGACAACGCGCCAGGAACAGGTCCGCCCAGCGGCGTCCCTCGGCACAGCTCCGGCGCCACCATAGGTAGCCAGTGGCCGCAAGCAGGCGTAGGCCGGCCGCGGCGTCACCCAGCTCGCACCAGTCAAAGGCACTGCGCAAGTTATCGACATCGCCGTCTAGTGCCCGGAGCGGGCCGGCGAGGCCCTGCGTGGGCGCATAGAGCGATTCCGCCCGTCCGAGAAGTACGCGAGGTGACGGGAGCGGGCCAACTCGACGTCGTCAGCCTCCTGCAGACGTTCCCAGCCGTACTGCCGAAGGGTCTCAAGAAGCCGATAGCGAGTGCCCAGCGGGCCGGACTCCGCCAGTACGAGAGACTTGTCGACCAAGCGTCCGAGTCGATCCAGCGTGTCTGGCCCGCCCATCGCTTTCGCCGCGGACAGGTCGAAGCCGCCAACGAAGACGGCTAGCCGTCGGAAGAGCTGCTGCTCGGCCGCGTCCAGCAGTTCGTAGCTCCAGTCGACCGTCGCTCGCAGTGTCCGGTGGCGGAGTGAGGTAGCACGGCCAGTACGCCGCAGCAGCGCGAACCGGTCGTCGAGATGACCCAGCATCTCAGACGGGCTGAGCACGCTCACGCGCGCAGCTGCCAGCTCAATCGCCAGAGGCAATCCGTCGAGACGACGGCACAGCAGCGCCACTTCCGCCGCGTCGTCGACCAAGACGGTTGGATGCTGGGCGCGGGCGCGCTCCACAAACAAAAGCGCTGCATCCTGGTCTTCGAGAGGTCTCAGCCGCCAGACGACTTCGCCGTCAGTGCCTAGCGGCTCGCGACTGGTGGCCAGCACCCGGACGCCCGAGCACTGTTGGCGGACTGTCCCGAGCAGGCCTCGACCAGATGCTCGCAGTTGTCGAGCACCACCAACAGCTGGTGCTTCGCGAGGTAACCCAATAGCGTCGCGGTGGGCTCACAATCCAGCTCGACGCGGACTCCAAGAGCAGTCGCGACAGTGGGTACGACGAGCTCGACCTCGGTGACCGTGGCCAGGTCGATCAACCAGACCCCATCGACATGCGCATCGAGGAGCTTTGCAGCCGCTTCGAGGGCGAGCCGCGTCTTGCCCACTCCTCCTGGACCAACTAGCGTCAGCAGGCACCCGTCTTCACGGAGTAGGGTCCGGCACAACGCATACACGTCCCTCAGACCGCCTCGGTCTCACCGCTGGCACCCGAGCTGTCCACATATAGGCACTGTCGTCGCAGTTAGGGATTTAGTCTCGCGGCCCGCCGACCTGGGACTAGAGGGTAGAACTCGCCCGCCGACCGGGCGGCTTACCCGCCAGCAGCTGTGCGACATCGTCTGTCAATTGCGGTGGCTCCCAGTAGCTAGGCACGCACGCCTCCAGGAATTCCAAGCCATAGGCTGCCGCTTCCTGCTCTTGAGGCGTGCCGGCCGTCGCCTTGGCGAACAGCGTTAGGGCGCTGTAGATGGCGTTCCTCACGATGGGGTTCAGGATTGCCATTTGCTCGTCAGTGAGGTGCTGGACGTGAAAGTCCTCCAACTCGTTGCGCACGAGCATGGCGATCGCTATCGCCATATGCCGCAGTACAGCCTCATCCGGCGACAGCGCACCCGAAGATCGCCGACTCCTGGTCACGAACCTCGTGTGACGCCAGAAGCTTGGCCGTCCCAATTTCCCGGGGCTCCGCGCGCCTTCCTACGGGGCAACTCTTCGCCATCGGCATCGCCATGCTGCCCCAAAATCGCAGCCGGGCCAGGCCAGGGTGTCGATTGTGAAGCCGCGTTCTTCGCAGTTGTGTCGTCAGCCACCATGTCAAGGTATGTGGCCGGCAGCATCGATGGCACAATCGCACATGCTGCTGCTCAGCCTTGGCTCGCTCTCAATGTATTGGGGACCCTTAAAAACAAGTATTGCATTGCCAGCGCGGCGCGGGCGAGCTGCTCTCGGGTCGGCACTCGTGTGGAACGGGCGCTGCCTTTTCCAGGCGCGACCCCAGCTCAAGCCGTTGCCAGGCAAGAAATCACGGGGCCGAAGAATGATCGACGCAGAATTCGTGTGAGCAAATGGACGGGGGCTCGAACTCCCGACGCCTTCGCTGCGACTTCCTATGAACCTGCGCCGACTTCCGCGATGTCTGGCCGACTCGCTGACCACCCATTTGACCACCAAACGTGGGGAAACGTGGCACACGCTGGCGCTCTGTGCGGAAGTCGCGCGCAATAGTCGCTGGGTTAGTCGCGCGCGGTTGGTTTCCTGCGACCTCCATGGACCCAGCACTGTCTGGTGCAGGCAACCCGTACTGTGCTGAGGGTTACAAAGAGATCGCTTACGAGGTGATCGAGCAGCTCGGCCGAATGCCGGCCACTGTGATTGTGCCCACCGCGGGTGGCGATACGCTCTACGGGATCGCGAAGGGCCTGCTCGAGATTTCAGCTCTGACCGGATCGCCGCTTCCGAAGTTGATCGCCGTCCAGCCGCTGCGGGCCAATACACTCAGTCGGAGCGCCGCCGCGGGGCGTCCCGTCACCCTTGAGTCGGCTGATTCCATTGCTCTCTCCCTCTCCGATCGACGGGTGGGCCGCCAGGCGCTCGTTGCGCTGAGGCGCACGAACGGTATCGCCACTGACGTTGAGGAATCCGAAATTGCTACGGCTGTGCGTGACCTCGCCCTGGCCGGCTTCTGGGCTGAGCCGGCGAGTGCCGCCGGCCTGGCCGGTTACCGTGTCGCCTCGCGTGACGGTCTGATCGATGCTAGCGGCCCGACCGTCATCGTGCTCACGGCCTCCGGGTTCAAGTGGCCGGATGCCATGGCCCGCGTGGTGGAACTCGACTCGGTGCGTTCGCGGGCCGAGCTGTGGCACCGTCTGGACCTGCTGACTAGCGGAGACAGCCGTGCCGACGGACACTAATCAACTTGATGGCGCCCAGCGGACCCTCGGCGGGCGCCCGCGGCCCGGCCCGGTGCCTGGCAAGAATGTCACCCACGACGTAGTGGATGCGATCTGCCGAATGCTGCGCACCGGCCGCTACCAGCTCGGTACCCGTCTTCCGGGCGAGCATGAGCTCGCCACCGAGTTGCGCGTTGGCCGCTCCGCAGTGCGCGAGGCCGTTCGCGAGCTGATCACGCTGAACGTCCTGGAAATCCGCCCCGGCGCCGGCACTTTTGTGCGCTCGCTCCGCTCGGACCTTTTGTTTCGTACCGACAGCCTCGGGCACGCATTGGACGAGCAGGTCCGCGCCTAGCCTCGAGCTCCGCCGCATCGTCGAGCCCGAGGCTAGTGCGCTCGCGGCCCAGCGCGCCTCAGCCGAAGATCTCGTGCAACTCGAGCGAGATGTCGTGCTCCTCAGAAATGGCGTCCTCCGTGGCGCCGACCACGTCCCCGCGGATCTGGATTTTCATCTCAGCCTTCTTCGTGCCACCCACAACGCGTCTCTCGCGCGCAAAGCAGTGCGATCATCTCCTTTTACAAACACGACCGTACGCCACCAACTGAGCGTGACGCAGCGGAGCATCGGGTCATCTATGAGGCTGTGCGCGATGCTGACCCCGAACGAGCCCGGCAACTGATGCGCATGCACTTGGTCGACCGCAGTCTTTGATTGACGTATCTCTCATGCGAGGTGGGGACGAGCTGTAGAGGCTCTGGCGGTAGCGAAGGCATTGTGGGTGTGCCGTGGTGGGCTGGCGGCGGTAGGCCCGTCCGAGATGGCGCTCTTGAACTCAAATTCGGGCGCACGACAAGCGTCTGGAACTAGATGTAGTAATAAAACAAACACTCGTACCTTTTCGCGAGCCTCGCGAGCTACATGGTGTAGTGGGTGTGGAGGCGGCAGACCACAACCTGTGCACACAAGTCGGCGCGAGGAGTGCGCGTTTACCGAGCGGCGGGAGCCGGCATTGTGGGCAGAGCCTCTGGGTAATCGTGCGCTGCGATCCGTGGGAGCTCCCTTCACAAATGCCGACGAAAGCCACCCTTGAAGCTGGGCTGACAGAGCAACTGTTTTGAAGACGGTTCAAAGGCTGTCCCAGCGTGCTCCCGGCTGCTCCAGGGGGTGCCAGGCGAGAACGGAATCGCCGATTTCGTGCGCCACGGTGCGCCTGATTACCCACAGGTGTCCACCGTTTTGCAGTAAATTCTGCAGCACGTGGGCGGCGGGGAATGCCTAGCGGTAGCGCCGTCTCGCCGACCGCGGGATCGACATGAGCCGCGGTGCGCTGGCCCGCATTGCATCCGCCAGGGCACTCAGCGTTGTGAATCTTGGGGTGCGCAAACCTGACGGGTACTGAAGGAACCGCGGTTCCGGAAATTGCTGAAACCAGCGCAGGCCGAGCGCGGCCGCGGCGAGCAGCGCAAGCGCCCACGCCGCTGACTAGCGCTGTGACTTCCGTGCGTTCCTGCAGACGTCCTTGGATTGGACCGCACTAGGCGGGCTAACCACGGGGGCGAGCCGCGCAGAGGCGCTGCAGTCGCTTCGTCCATAGACCCGCTACTTCACTCCATTCCAAACGTGCTCATCTGCGTGTCTTGCGAATCAAGGTTGACCGTGCAGCCAGCACTGCTAGAGGCACACTATCTTGTGGTCGAGCATGCTCAACCGCGGTCAGGCACTCGTGCTGAGTTTCTTCGTTCTGGCGTGGGCGAGCCTTTTGGTCATCCTCGCGGTGGCGCCCGAGATCTACGAGCAGGCCCTAAGACTACCGCCCGGCGACGGCCGATTTGCGGAGGTCGCCTTTGTTGTCGCTCTCACAGCCTTTCTTGCTTTGCTTTGTGTTGGGGTGGTCCGGCGTTGGCGTTGGACGTTTTGGCTCATCCTGGCCGCCTTTCTGGCCGGAGTGCTACGCGTGCCAGCGTCCTTCCTGGAGCTCGCCGGAGTCCTGCCCGCAGCCGGTCCAACCTGGTACGTACTGTTGCAGGCTGCCATAGGGTTGGCCCAGTTTGGGATTGGGCTGGTGATGCTTGCCGAATACCGTCGCTCGCGGCGAGCATGGGGAGCGCGCTGAAACAAACGACCTCATCAATGCGCTGCTTTCTCGCGATCGGCCACCACGTGTACATTGACGTCACCCGCTAGCCGCAGCAGCTTCTGGACGATCGAGCCGCGCACCAGCTCGTGCAGCCGGCCGTGCCGTGAGTGGCCGATGATGATGCTGCCAACATTCCGATCGTGGGCGACCTGCATCAGGGTCTGGGCAACATCGGAGCCCTGCACGCGCACCGGCTCCGCGCCAAGGTCCTCGGCGAAGCGGATGTTCTCCTCCAGAGCGCGTTTCTGCTCGGGTGAAGCCGACGCCCAGCTCGGCGTCTCGACGGATACTGCAAGTAGTTCTGTGTGATAACGGTTGGCCATCCGCCAGCCGCGCCGAACCAGGTTCTGCGCGTGTGGCTGATCATCGACGCACACCATGACCCGCTCGCCAGCCGACCAGGCCGCGTCGATGCCCTGCTGTTGCATGTACTCCTCGAGGTCCTGCTCGGAGACGTGGGCCATTTTTCGGAGTGCCATTTCCCGCAAAGCGATCAGGTTGCCCTCACGGAAGAACTGGTCAAGCGCGCGCTCGGCACGTTCGGGGGGATAGATGTTGCCGTGCCGCATGCGCTGGCGCAGCGCGTGTGGCGACATGTCGATCAACTCCACTTCGTCGGCCTCGTCGATCACACGATCGGGAACGCGTTCCTTGACCTGAACACCGGTGATGTTCTCGACGATGTCCGCCAGACTCTCCAGGTGCTGGATATTGACCGTACTGATGACGGTGACACCGGCCTCAAGCAGGTCCTCGACATCTTGCCAGCGCTTCTCGTACTTCGAGCCCGGCGCGTTCGTGTGCGCGAGCTCGTCGACCAGGGCGGCGGCCGGATGGCGCTCGATGACCGCCTCTGTGTCCATCTCTTCGACCGTCACGCCCTTGTACGGGATTTTTCTCCGCGCAACGACTTCTAAGTCGGCCGCAAGGTCGGCGGTCCTCGGGCGTCCATGAGTCTCGAGAAAACCGATCACGACATCCGTGCCGCGCTCCTTCCGCCGGTGGAGCTCCTCGAGCGCGGTATAGGTTTTGCCAACGCCTGGTGCGATGCCCAAGTAGACCCGATGGCGGCCACTGGGCGCCGGCGCCCGCCTGGCGGCGAACGCGGTCCAGCATTTCCTCCGCGCTGGGCCGTCCGTCCTGGCCTGGCACGCGTTCGACTCAGCGACCGTCCAGGGCCAGATTAAGCTTCAGCACATTGACGCGTGGCTCACCCAGGACGACCAGGGTTCGGCCTTCGGTGGACTGGTTCACCAGGCTCCGCACCTGGTCTTCAGACAGGTTGCGCGCCCTTGCGACGCGGCCGGCCTGGATAAGCGCGTTCGCTGGACTGATGTCCGGATCCAGACCACTGGCGGATGCAGTCACCGCATCGACGGGAACGAGCGCGTCAGCAGCCAGCCCGTTCTCAGCGCGGTACGCCGTGGCACGGTCCGTTGCGGCATCGATCAGCTTCTGGTTTGTCGGACCGAGGTTCGAGCCGCCGGAGCTGGTGGCGTCGTAACCGTCGGTACCAGCGGTGGACGGGCGGGGGTGGAAGTTCTCGGGACTCGAGAAATTCTGGCCGAGTAGAGCGGAGCCCACGACATTGCCGGCGCTGTCTCGAATCAGGCTGCCGTTCGCCTGGCTGGGGAAGAACACCTGGCTGAGACCAGTCATGATGAGCGGATAGACGATCCCTAGTAGCACCGTTAGCACGACGACCATCAGGACGGCGGTCCGCGTGTGCTGGACCAGGCTATCGCGTGCGACCGTGACACGTGTACTCATGAAAAACGAGCCTCCCTAGGCCAATCGGAGCACCGACACGATCACGTCCCCGGTGATCATGATCGTCTTGATGCCCATGCGGCGGAACTCGTCGAACCGCTGCCGCATCCCCGGCTTGACGGTGTCTTTGAGATAGATCACGCCGACGATGCGGCTGTCCATCAGCAGCGCCAGCGGTGTGCCGCCAGCGCGCGAGATGCGCTCGACTTCGCCGTCGAGCTCGGGGGCCGCTGACCATCGACGGCGGACGCCGCGATGATGGCGTCGGACGCGCCCTTGAAGTACCCGTGGCCATCCTGGCGAACGCCGCTCATGCGCGTTTCGGCGTGGAACGGAATCACTTCCGCGTCAGGAGTGAGACCGTTTGTTGACGGCGCGCCGAGCTGCTCCGCGAGCGCCTGAATACTGCGCCCCTCAGGCGTATCGTCCCCCAGGCTGGATTGGCGCGCGGCAATCAAACAATCGAGCTTGGTCGCGCCACCGACCGGCACGATCTCGGCAGCCAACCGATTGCCGAAGGTAATGGTGCCGGTCTTGTCCAGCAGCAGAACGTCGACATCGCCTGCCGCCTCGACAGCGCGACCTGACATTGCGAGGACGTTGAAGCGGGTGACGCGATCCATGCCAGCGATCCCAATCGCCGACAACAGACCGCCAATGGTGGTTGGGATCAAGCACACCAGCAGAGCGATGACAATCACAGTCGAGACAGGTGTGCCGGCGTAAATGGCGAACGGCTCCAGGGTGGCAACCGCCAGTAGGAAGACGATCGTCAATCCTGAGAGCAGGATCGACAGCGCGATCTCGTTCGGAGTCTTTTGGCGGACGGCGCCTTCGACAAGTGCAATCATGCGGTCCAGGAACGTCTCGCCCGGATCCGCGCTGATCTGAATGCGCAACGTGTCGCTGACCACCTGGGTCCCGCCGGTCACGCTGGAGCGGATGTCGGTGCCAGGCTCCTTCAGGACCGGCGCGGATTCGCCGGTGATGGCCGCCTCGTTGACGTAGGCCACGCCTTCGATGACTTCACCGTCGCCAGGAATGATCTCGTTTTCACGGACCAACACGATGTCGCCCTTACGCAGTCGGAGGACGAGATCATCTCCTCGCGGCCGTCGCGGATGCGCCTGGCGGGCGTCTCCTTCCTGGTCGCGCGCAACGTATCCACCTGAGCCCTGCCGCGCGCTTCGGCCATCGCCTCAGCGAAGTTGGCGAACACGACGGTGAACCAGAGCCACAGCGTGATCTGGAGGGTGAAGCCGATATTGCCCGTGCGCGTCGCGACCTGCTGCATGAGCACGATCGTCGTGATCGCGGCGCCGACCTCCACCACGAACATCACGGGATTTCTGGCTACGGCGCGCGGGTCCAACTTCTTGAAGGATTCGCGGATGGCCGCTCGCACGAGCGGGCCTGGAACAGGCTCCCGGCTCCCGACTTGCGGATTGCCGTGAGCTCCTTGCCTTCGCCCGTTTCGGGCGTGCGCGTCGACGGCGGGACCAGGCCGCGGGCGGGGTCCGCGTCGCGCTCGGGTATCGCTCGTGGCGCGCGGTTCGAGGTGGTCACCACCGTCCGCGGTGGCGTGTTGATGTCGTCTGGCATGTCTGTGGAATGTCCTAGAAAGTGCGGCTGGCGCCTATGAGAAGCTGTTCAACGATCGGGCCGAGCGCGAGTGCCGGGAAGTAGGTCAGTGCGCCGACGATCAGGATCGTGCCGATCAGCAGCCCGACCCACAGCCCGCCGTATGTCGGAAAGGTGCCCAGGCTCGGCGCCACACGCTGCTTGCGGACCATGGAGCCGGCGATCGCGAGAAGCGGCACGATCATCAGAAAACGACCGATGAGCATGGCTACGCCGAGCGTCGTGTTGTAGTAGAGGTTGTTACCGCCAAGACCGGCGAACGCGGAGCCGTTGTTCCCCGTCGCCGAGGTGAAGGCATACAGGATCTCTGAGAAGCCGTGCGGACCAGGGTTATTGGTGGTGGCGGTTCCCCAGTCCCCCACGCTGCTGGCAGCCGTGAAAACGAGGATGTCGGCGGCCAGAACGAGGACGGCCAGCATGGCCATCTTCATCTCGAATGATTCGATGTTCTTGCCCAGGTATTCGGGCGTCCGGCCGACCATCAGCCCGGCGATGAACACTGCGAGAATCGCGAACATCAACATTCCGTAGAGCCCGGCGCCGACGCCGCCGAAGATGACCTCGCCGAGTTGGATGCTCAGCATCGGGATCATGCCCGCGATCGGCATCAGGCTGTCATGCATGGCGTTAACCGCCCCGCACGAGGCGTCGGTCGTGATGACTACGAACAGCGCGGAGGCCGACTGGCCGAAGCGCATTTCCTTGCCTTCGAAGTTGCCGCCGGTCTGGAGATTTGAAAGTGTCTGGTCGATGCCCAGCTGCGAGAGCAGCGGATTGCCGCCCTGCTCAACTGGCAATACTACCGCGACACCAGCAACGATAGCACCAGCATGGCGGCGAAGAGCGCCCAGCCCTGGCGGGTGTCGCCAACCATCCTGCCGAACATGTAGGTCAGCCCAGCGCCGATGGTGAAGATCGACAAGATCTGGACGAAATTGCTCAGCGGCGTGGGGTTCTCGAAAGGATGTGCCGAGTTGGCGTTGAAGAAGCCGCCGCCGTTGGTACCCAGCATCTTGATGGCTTCCTGCCTCGAGCGTGGTGGCAGAGGTGTACTCATTCAGGTTTTGCGGGACACCCTGCCAGACCAGGAACAGCGTGTAGATGAAGCAAATGGGCAGCAGCACGTACAACGTGCAGCGGACCACGTCTACCCAGAAGTTGCCCAGCGAGCGGCCCGAGCGGCGCGCAAGCCCGCGCGTTAGGGCCACCGCTATGGCGATGCCCGCGGCCGCCGACACCCAGTTGTGGAAAGCGAGCGCCGCCATCTGGGTGAAGTAGCTCATTGTCGCTTCGCCTGCGTAGTTCTGCCAGTTAGTGTTCGTGGTGAAGCTGACGGCCGTGTTGAACGCAAGGTCCGGTGGAACAGCGTCAAGCCCTTGCGGGTTGAACGGCAGGACATTTTGCAGTCGCTCGATGGCGTACGTGACCAGCGCGCCGGCCACGGTGAAAAGCAGCAGCGCAAATGTGTAGCCGACCCAGCCTTGCTCTGCCTCGGGGTTTACGGCAGTCAGGCGATAGATGAGCCGCTCCAACGGGCGGAGCACCACATCCAGGAATGTGCGCTCGCCATTGAATACGCGCGCCAGGTGCGCGCCCACCGGCTTGGTAATGGCCACAAGGAGCGCGATATACAGGAGGATCTGAAGGATGCCAGGCAGGCTCACGACGACACCCCACCTCCGTCTGGGAGACGGGAGAAGCGTACTGAAAATGAACCTGTCTTCAGCCTTACCTCGGCTTGCAGGCCGAATTCCTTGGCGATGTCCTGCACGAGCGATCGAAACTCATCGATATCATCGCGCCCGAGTACGCCCACCACCGTGGTCGCCGTCATGGCAACTTCGTCCGCGCCGGTCAGCATGCGAGCCGCCACCACGAGCGCTCCCGCGCACGCAAGTTCCGCGGACTGCGTTTTTCCGTCCAGAATGTCTGTGACTTGCAGCGCGAGTGTGGGGTTGAGACGAGCCTCCATAGTGGCCTCCTAAAAGCGCTCGGGGCGCAACAACGCATACAACAGGTAGACCAGCACGAGCAGAGTGGCTACGCCGCTGAGCAGATACTCGAGCGACACCGATCACATACCTCCCAGCCCGCGATCGATAGCGCGGGTGTAACCGAGGGCGATGGCGAAGAAGATGAGAATGGTTGCGATGAAAAGGATGTCCAACATGGGTCGCCTTAGCTGTCGTCGTTCTGACCGAGCTCTCTCCGGCCAATGGAGCATGGAAAAACAAGACGAAGGAGCGCCTCGATCGGAAACGGTTTGGGCAGGTACGCCAGCGGGTGGAACTCCTCCATCCTGCTCGCGTTCGCTCGGACGGCCGAGATCACAATGGTCGGAACCTCGGTCTGGCGTCGGCGCAGGTCACGCAATACGTCCCAACCGGTCCGGTCGGGAAGGTTGATATCGAGCAGGATGAGGTCAGGGCGATCGTGCGTGACGGCGTCGACCGCGGCTTCAGCACTTTCAGCTTCGCTGACAGCGAGCCCACGGCCGGTCAGATTGCGGGCCATCGCGCGCCGCAGAGTTGCTTCGTCCTCCACGATCAGGACCCGACGATAGGCAGCGACTGCCAAACGGTCGCTTCCAGCAGTTTCGGTCGCCGCGGTTGTGACACCGCTGTTTCGGTCGCCGGTTTCCTGCCTTGCGTGAATGTTGATGAGGGTGTCCATGGGGTACCTCGTCGAGGTCGATCCAAGCTGTTTGATCGCTACCCTCGGAGTATCGACGCGACACGCTCAACAGCACGTCAACATGGGCGACCAATCAGTCAACGTCTGCTCAACATTTTTCGGCGCCCTTGATTTAGGCTTCCGCGGCCCCCCGGCACGTGCAGATCAGTCGAGAGTCTCAGCAGACTTCAGCCACGTGTCGTAGTGCGCGCGCTGTACCTTGAGCGACGGTGGGGTGTTCCTTTGATCGGCCGTGCTAAATGCCGATCTCGCTGGGACTCTCCGTCACAAATCGGTAGCCCACACCAGGCTCGGTCAGTAGATACCGCGGGACTTGCGGGTCCGCCTCGAGCTTCTTCCGGAGGCGCGCCACGTAGACGTGGAGCGAATGGGCTTGCTGTCGGTAGGCGACACCCCAGACCGTCTCCACCAGCACGCGATCCGTGAGCACCTTGTCGGGATTGGCGACGAAGATCTTGAGCAGGTCGTACTCGGTGGGCGTGAGGTGCAGCTCGCGACCGAAGA
>WNGE01010600.1_pt1 | contig 20621 bp, 26 predicted proteins | sample 5400651 | NCBI WGS metagenome assembly WNGE01 (sample SAMN13153370, study PRJNA577476) | soil metagenome | isolation source: 60 cm soil or saprolite under grassland replicate 2 | place: USA:California | collected 2016-06-15 | reverse complement strand
CGGAAGGCCTTGTGGCAGGAACCGCAGGCTTCACCTAGGGCTTTTACCTTTGTGGTTACAGCCGCGTCATCTTTCGCTTTTGCAGCACTGGCGAGTTCACTCGCAGCACTCTGCAATGCTTTAGAAGCTTTTGCGAAATCATCCGATTTATCCCAAATCGCAGCCGTGGCCTTAGTTTTTCCAGTCGTGCTTCCCTTGGGAAAGAGACCGAAAATCTTGGCCTCGTTGCCCATAATGTCCCTGGCTTTGGCTTCTACCGTCGCATAGTCTTTTGCCTCAACGGCAGCCTTGATCGCCTTCGCCGCCTCACTGTTCGACTTCATCAACTTCTGCCTCTGTTCTATCACGTCCGCTTGAGCGAAAACGTGGCTAGAAACGAGCAGCGTCATAAAACCAATCACTGCCGCCATAAAAACTTTGCCTCGACCCATTAGTTAGTTTCTCCTTTCTCGTTAAGAAATAATCTTTAGCTGCCTTTGTTGACCTTTTTTACTTCGTTCAACAACTGTTCCGTAGAGAGAAGGTCCTTTTCGGTGTTGCTAGGTCGGATATTTAGATAACGAACCACTCCCTCCTTGTCAATGATTACGTAGGACCGCTTTGCTAGTTTTCTGGGTTCGTCGTATACACCAAATGCTTGCATCACTTTGCCATCTCTATCACTCAGTAGAGGGTAGTTGATCTTGGCGAAGTCAGCGAATGCCTTCTGTGAAAATGGAGCATTGGCGCTGATTCCGACAACCTCTGTATTTTCGGCCTGGAACATCGGATAGTTGTCCGAACCGGACGCTTGCAAGTCCTTAATTCATGTCGGACTAAAGTCGAGAACATAGAAATTGATGAGCACATTTTTGCCTTTAAGGCTGCTTAACTGCAGCTTTCCGCCCTTGGTGCTCTCAAGCTCAAAGTCGGGGGCCTTTTGGCCGACTTCGAGGGCCGCGGAGAAACGAGTCATGGCTAAAATAAAGGAAACAAGCAATAAACTCAGCAAGGTCGTTTTGGCCGGTTTCATACTTCTCTCCTTCATTAAGACGAAATCTATCGAAAACTATTCAGTTACTAAAAGTGCACTTCTTATCTCTTACTTCGGACCTCACTGTCAATCCCCCATCTGGGGGTTTTTTAAAGTCCCCCATCCGAGTCTCTTCAATCGATACCCTCTCTCACTGCCAGCACGGCGGCCTCGGTGCGGTTTTTGACCTGAAGCTTGCGAAACAGTCCTTTGAGGTAACCCTTGATGGTTTCCCGGGCCACGTGAGTAACATGACTGATCTCTTCGTTGTTGAGTCCTTCCGCGACTAGCTGGAGAACCTTGAGCTCAAGATCAGTAAGTTTATATTTCTCGCTGAATCGTCGTTCTCGATCATCCTTGGGCGGTCCTTCGTTGTCCAGAGGGGGCTCGGACGTAAGCTGAGCGAGATAGGGGGAAAGTTGTATTTTGCCGCTATGCGCGCGGCGGATGATTTCGATAAACTCTGCTCGGTCGGTGTCTTTCAGAATATAACCCTTCGCTCCCGCTTTGATTGCCGAGGCGATCTTTTCATCATCGTCCTGGATGGAGAGCATGAGAATCTTTGTCCGGGGAGCCAAGGCGGCGATGAGCTTCGCGGCCTTGATCCCGTCCATTTTAGGCATGCGAACATCCAACAGAGCGATGTCCGGTTCGGTTTCTCGACATTTAACCACTGCCTCCTGGCCGTCGGCGGCCTCGGCCACTACCTTTATGTCTTTGGCGGTCTCAAGCAATATTCTAAGGCTTTGCCTGAACAGTCGCTCGTCGTCGGCGATCAACAGTTTAAGCGGCATAGGTATACGAAGGAGTTCGGGAAAGACGGTTTCTTATATGGCTTCTTAGGATGGCAGTCAAGGAAGTCGAGCCGAAAGTGGCACAAGAGTTAACACATTTTCTGACGGCGTTTCGTCTTCGCCGTTCCCGATTCTCACGTAGCGACCTGTACGCCAAAGCGGGGTCTGATCGCTGTAGTGGGGTGAAAAGGGGTGGCCGGATTGTCCGGGAGCAAGTATAAAGCCGGACTGCTCCCAGCCGCCGACGTCGATGACAAAACGCAGCGAAGCGCCCACCGTGTGCGCGTACGGGTTCGAATGCCGATAAAAGCCCATATTGACGGTAGTGCCGTCACCCGGAGATGGAAAAGGACCAATACTCAACAGCGGGCTCAGCAGCTTGATTCGACCTAAAGAGTGAATGAGGGTCAAGCTGTGAATCTTTCCCCATTGCCAAAGCTCCAAGTCGTCGCCGAGACTTGTTTTTAGTTCCTCGCACGCTTCGCCCAGCGAGCTTGTCACAAGCTCTTGTCGCGATTTCGTTGAAAACCATGGGGAGCCGGGATCTCGCAGAATTTGAAGGGTCGGCATCAAGGATTGGTTGAAGATTTCGACGTAGGCCATGCAAAGATCCTCACCGAGAACAGGGACCAGCAAGTTGACCATGAGGCGATGATGGAATACATGGAAGATGGCAGATGCGACGTTTTTCTCATCGCACGTGCCGTCCCACTGTATGAGTCGGCGGGCAGCGGCCTTGTGCTGTCCCTTTTCTCCTGAAACCTGAGCGAGATCGCTTTTCAAAGTGTCGATCAACTCTATGGCATAAAGTGAAACGAGATCGGTTTGCATCGCCTCCATGTCGTTAATGGAGAAAGATTCCTTAAGCGCCAAAAGTTCTTTGATTCGACAAATCCGCGACGGTGGCTCAAAAAAATGGGACAAGTAATAAGGATAAGACGCATCCACGATGCGATTGTTGGCTGTTGTGATCACTCCCTCAGGTAGATTGTAGAGGCGCGGCAGCTCGCTGAAGGGGATGTAGCCACGCCAATCGTTGTCTTCGTTCCAACCGTCTAGCGGAAGCAATGATGGGACCCGGCGTCGCAAAGGAATTTTGCCCGCCAGGCTATAACCAATGTTACCCTGGCAATCAGCATAGACATAATTCAATGTCGGAGCACTCTGATAAGCAAGACTGTCAAGGAATTCGTGCCAATCGCGTGCCTGGTTCACGCCAACCAGACAGCGAAACTCCTGGCTTGGCTCGTGGGCTGTCCAACGGAGCGACAGAACTTGTGAGGAGTTCGGCTGCTTAGCAAAGTCGCTAAGTACTGGACCGTGGCGAGTTGATCGAACGATTTTTTTTATCTCTTTGCTCCTTCGTATTCCTATGATTTCTTCCCTTCTATCCATGGTGAACCAGCTGTCTCCGACGAGATAGCGCTCTGGGTTTAGCGGATGCGGCTTCTCCGTAAACAGTTCAACGTCGTCGCAGACTGCTGCTGTTACGCCCCACGAGATCCAACGATTGTGTCCGAGTTGAACGCAGGGGGAGCCCGGGATGGAGGCGCCCCAAACTTCGTAACCGTCAGGCTGGGTCGCGGATGTTTCGGCTTTCAGATGCATCAAGTACCAAATCGATGGAATCGTCAGGCGTAGATGTGGATCATTGCATAGGATAGCGCGGCCCGTCGTCGAGCGGCTCGGGACGACAACCCAATTATTGCTTCCCTGACCAGCGGTACTCCACTGGCTAGCTCCAAGCGCGCCATTCATGAATTGCCAAACATTTTGAACTGAGTTCCACACGGCTTTTGTTATCGTTGGCCCTTCATCCGGATACGACGGACAAAGCGAGCGCACCATTTCCGGGTGATCGCCCAGCTTGGCGGCAATCGCGATCATGTTGAGGCGGGTGAAAAGGGCAGTTGAAAGAAAGAATGCGAGGCCCTTTCCGATGACTAAGCTATCTTCCGGTCGCCAAGGCTCTGGATCATAGCGCAATAGGCGAAATTCCCAGGGCAGTCTCCTGCCGCACTGTTCGATGTATCGATTGACGCCTTGGCTATATGCATTGAGCCATCGATGCTCATGTTCCGATGCTAGCTCCAGAGATGTGACGGCCGTATGTCGGATGCCGAGGATCCTCATGAAGTAATCATAGTCGGTGCTGTTTTGTCCACGAAACTGGCTGGACAATTCTTTCCAAGGGATCGGGAAATTGCCGAAGATTTCCGCTAAGCGGCCGGAGAGAAAACGCCGGGTCATGTCCATCTGCCAAAGCCGCTCCTGGGCGTGCAGATAACCTTGAGCGAGGAACAAATCCTCCTCATTGCCGGCGTAGGCGTGAGGGATACCGTAAGCTCCCCACCGTACTGTGACCGTGTCTCTTAGCCCAGCTAGCTGCAGATTGCCGTAATACTTTGGGTAAGAACCCTTATCGAGGAGCCAAATGAAGGGGCGAAGGAGAGCCGAAAAGACGGTTGGGATTAGGCCGCTCTTCGGCGTCTCCATTAGCTATTGCAAAGACAAGTGGCGAGACGGGAATTCCTATTTCTCACGGCCTAGAGAACGGCCTTCACCGAGGGCCGTTCTTTCATTCTCTGCAGGTATTTTCCCAGCCGAGGCAGAGAGGGGTCGGGAAGGACACCGAAGCCCTCCAGTCTTGTGAAACGGGGTAGGAGATCAGCGTCTGCCAGCGAGAAATCGCCCACGAGATAGGGCTGGTCGCCCAACGCATCTTCAAGACGCCGCAAGAGTTTTCGCAGATCGCTCTTCGCCGTGTCGATACCTTGTTGATTTTGTTCCTTCGGGTCCTTGGTAACTTCCATGCGCAGCTTTTGATACGGTCCGTCGAGGTGAGCCAGTCCGTAGTCGGTCAAGATGCGGGCCTTGGCGCGTTTCCCGAGATCCGCCGGCATCAAGGGAGGATTGGGATATTTTTCGTTCAGGTACTCGTTGATAATGCACGATTCGTAGAGCACGGTTCCGTCATCGGTTAGAACCGGAACTTTCCCGTAAGGATTGAGCTTGAGGTACTCAGGAGTTTTTTGTTCCTGCTTCCTCAGGTCAATGGGCACAATTTCGTAGGGTAGATTTTTTTCCGCCAGAACGACCTTTACGCGCTGGCAATTGGGCGAGGACTTGAAGTCATAAAGCTTGATCATTGTTTGTCTCCTCTCTGAATCGATAGCGAAACGCGGCAATTGCTCACCTGCAACCTTATACTAAGATTCACAACAAAGGAAAAGTGCTTTGTGCGTTGCAAACAGGCTTGATCTGCTATCGGTTTGATGTTAAGCGAGTTACTCGTTCAGCTAGGAAATTCCAGTGACTGCGGAAGACGCCGCAAGAACGATTCTTAACGGCTTGAAGGCCGCCGGCATCAATCTGATCGCCACTTTACCGGATATCAATCTGGCACAGTTGCTTCATGAAGTTGAAGCGGATCGCGATGTGATTCACGTTCCGCTTTGCCGCGAGGAAGAGGGGATAGGTATCTGTGCCGGTGCTTATTTAGTCGGAAAGAACTGCGCCGCGATTATGCAAAACGGGGGTTTCTTCAACAGCAATAACGCCATTGTAACGACCTTGTTGCAGTACCACATCCCATTATTACTCCTCATTTACTATGCAGGTGACATCGGCGATTGCACTTTCAGTACTTCCGGCAGTATGACGGAGCCCGTGCTCCAGGCTTTGGGCATTCGGCATTATGTCATGCGCGAACCCGGTGATGCCCCCGAGCTGATTAAGCGAGCACAGATTTTGGCTGAAGATTCCAAGCGCCCTGTAGCGCTGTTATTGACGAAAGAAAGTCTTGGGGGTCGAGCGTCGCTCAAGTCGCAATAGAATGCCGGCGCCGAGAGCGATGTTCATGCACTGCAACGCAGATGAAGAGATTTGACTGTTTAGGAATTGTTGCTGGAGCGGTCACGGACGCTCTCGTTGTAACTTCGGCGGGCGCCGTGACCTTGGAGTGGAATGCGCTACGTCCCAGCGACGGTAATTTTCGGGTGCGTACTTTAGGACTTTGCTCCTCCATCGCTCTCGGTATGGCGTTGGGCTTGCCGCAACGGAAGGTTATTGCTCTCGACGGCGATGGATCGTTATTGATGAACTTGTGCTCGTTGCCGACCATGGCTCGCATGCAGCCAAGAAACCTGGTTCACATTGTGTTTGACAATGAGGTGTACGAGGCTTCAGGGAGTAAACAAACGGCGACGGCTACCGGTACGGATCTGGTTGGAATGGCGCAGGCTGCGGGTATCCGACAGGCGCTATGGACCCATTCCGTCGATGAGTTTGCCAGGATTGCTACGGAGGCTTTAAACGGCCATGAGCTTTTCTTCATTGGTGCCAAAGTTACGACGGAGCGTACGGAAGTACTGCCCTATCCGATGGATGAGGTCGAGAATAAGTATCGATTCATCAGACATGTCGAAAAGACTGAAAAAATAGCGATTCTTAAAACCAACTTGCCGAGCAGTTACAGCTGATGTTTGCGCCAGGTTGACACACCCAGATTCATGAAGATCGATATCGAATTCAATTCCGGCGCACAGTTGCCTATGGACGCAATTCCGGAGCTCGCTCAGCTTGCGGAGAAACATGGGTTTGATTGCGCCTGGGGCGGCGAGGCAAATAACAAGGATCCCACAGTGATGCTGGCGGCCATCGCCGCTGTCACGACCCGCCTCAAGATAGGTTCGGCGGTCTATCACATCTTGGGACGGACCCCTGCTACTTTGGCGCTTCAGGCGGTGGGACTTGATGAGCTTTCCTCGGGGCGTTTTTTACTGGGTATCGGCTCATCCAATCCGACCATCGCTAGGTGGCATGGGCAAAACTTCGATCATCCGTTGGGCCGAGTGGAGGAATATGTAGAGATCGTTCGCGCTGCGATGCGAGGTGACAAGCTCAATTTTGATGGCAAGTTTTTTACCGCCCAAAACTTTAAAATGGCCTTTCGTCCGTCGGGGCGAAGTATCCCCATCTATCTCGCAGCCTTCGGCCCCAAAATGACCCGTTTGGCTGGCCGAATGACCGATGGCGTCTTGATAAATATGGCCAATCCGATTGAAATACGTCGAATTGCCGAAGAGGTCAGACGCGGCGCCGAAGATGCTGGTAAAGACCCTTCGACTCTAGAGATCATCTGCAAAATCCGTTGTGCTATCGCACAGAACTACGAAGCGGCTCGTGAAGCGTTAAGTCATGCGCTGACCTACTACGCCCTCGCCGATTACTACAGAGATCTATTGGGCCGCATGGGATTTGCGGCGGAGGTCGAGGCAATGCGGGCGGCCTGGAAGTCGGGCGGTTTTCACGCCGCAAGGAAGTTCGTTACAGATCGGCTTTTCGAGGGATTGCCCTTGGTCGCGGCAACGTCGGCGAAAGAAGTAGTCGAACAGATCAAACCTTACGAGCAAGCAGGCGCAACCAGGATTATTCTTCCATACGTTGCGGCGTCCGACGACGTGGTAAGCGAAGTGAAGCATTTCATCACTTGTTGGAGTGCGGCCGCGACTGAACTGACCCCGACACGAAGAGGAGATTGACTCAATGCCGTTCGAGTTATTGAACCCCAAAGGACTGGAACATCCCGTGGGCTACGCACATGTGGCCAAAGTAACCGGAGGAACTATTGTTTACGTCGCTGGTCAAGCGCCCTTTGATGAAAATGGTCAAGTAGTGGGCAAAGGGGACTTCGTCGCGCAGTTCGCCCAGGTTATACGGAATTTAAAGACGGCGGTGGAAGCAGCGGGGGGGCGTCCGGACCAATATGCGGTACTGACGATCTACATCACCGAACTGCAAGCCTATCTTGACGATAAGAATGCGTTGGGTGGGGTCTATCGCGAAGTGTTCGGAAAATACTTTCCTGCGATCACGCTGGTTCAAGTAGGAAGCCTCTATAACCCAGACTGTATGGTCGAAATCTCCGGTATCGCCGTAATTGACTGAACAATCCTTCATTAAGTCGCTCTGATAGCCATTTCACGACAGATATTGTCATAAACCTTCGACGATCCTGACAATATTCGCCCAAAAACCGGGCGCGTGAGAATAAGAAGAAAGGGCTAACCTAAGCCTTTTCAAGCAGTTGTGAAGCTGGCATTTAGTTTGCTTCTACCTAATGCGCAATATCGTGATGAGGACGGTGGTAAATTTCTATGCGATTTAACCCAGTTCCGACATTAGATAGAGAGCGTGATCAGGACATTTTTGAAAGCGTTACGGAAGAAGAGATAATTTACCTGTGGCGTTCGATTAAAGGTAAGGGGCTCTCGGAAGATGAAGCCTGGCAGGCGATTGTCACAGGGATCGCGTTGGACATGGCGTTTGCGAAAACGAAGACTACGAAACAGCTCGAACACTAATCTCGCACCTACAAACTTACCCGAAGATCAGTTTCCTGCCCATCACCTGAAATTCTGATATCAAGATTTTCCCTTCCAAAAGGCGCAGTCGCCTATTTCGCGTAAGTTGCCGCCCGGAAGACCTGCGGCAGGTTAAGTCTGAGTTGCCTGTGGGTCAGCCACAGCGATTAGTTGTGTCAGTGATCGCCGGTGCGCCTCGTGGATAGTCTTAAGCTCTCGGAGAAAGTCGGCGACTTCGGGAACCTGCTGGGTGACAATAAACTCATATCGAGACAAGAGATCATCCAGTGCCCTCTGGTCTTCCAGATCCCGAATAAGCCGTTGCCAATGATTTTTGCCTGTGGCGGAGTACTGCAATCCATCTGTGATCGATCCGTGAAGCTTTTCGATAATTTGTTTCAGGCGTTTGCCGCTATCCCGTTTCTCGCCGGCAATTCGGCGGAGCCGCTCTGCCACCTGAGGATAAGGTGCGAGTTCGGCATGTGATTCAATTTGCTGAGCTAGTTGTGAAATTCGCTGATGGATTAATCGCAACACATCCACCGGTTCTAGGTATCGCGCCCCATTGTCAGTCTGCCGTTCCGGCAGTAGCAATTCTTCGAGCTTTTTGAATAGATAGTGAAGCATCGTGGCTATCTTTCTTTTTGAACGGAAGATAGGGTTACGGTTTTATATTGTCAAGGTGACTGCGTATGAAACGCAAGTTGACTGGATAGCCGGAATCTGGTTCAATGAAAAATAAGACTTTTACAGGAGACCCGATGTCGCGAATTACCGTCGAAGATTGTTTGAATCAAGTCCCAAGCCGTTTCGAACTTGTTATGCTCGCCTCGAAGAGAGCAAGGCAGCTTTTCAAGGGGGCCAAGCCTCTAGTGGAGTCTGATAATCGCGAGGTTGTGGTTGCCCTGCGTGAAATAGCCGCCGGGAAAGTGAAAAAGAAACCGCACGAATCGTAACCAGCTTTTGTTCGGCTCTCCTTTTTTTAGAAACCTACGCAACTTACTGTTTTTGCTGGCGAGTTTTTCGAGTGGCTGCTTGAAAATCTCCCGACAAACTTGTAGTTCTATTGTTGGACGGTGAAGAGTTGGCCATCGCTATGTCCGAAGACGAAAAAGCACCGCTCAGCGATATTCCTTTTCCCGAGATCGATTTCCCAAAAGAAGTGATCGATAGCGAAGAAGACGGCGGCGCAGACAAGGCGCTTGTCACTTTCGATCCTCTTCAACGAGATCTCGCCGAAATTCGCCGATTCATTCGCCTTACTTAGCCGTGAGGAAGAGCATCGGCTTGCGGTTGACTATAAAGAATATGGGAACGTGGAGGCGGCTTATAAGCTGGTCACCGCGAATCTTCGTCTGGTTGTAATGATTGCGCGCGAGTACCAGAAAGCGTTTAAGAACCTGCTTGATTTAATTCAAGAAGGCAATATGGGTTTAATGGAAGCCGTGAAAAACTTTGACCCTTATCGCGGTGTGCGGTTTCCTTCCTACGCGGTCTGGTGGATCCGGGCTTATATGATCCGCCACATCATGAATGACTGGCGCATGGTGAAGATCGGCACGACCCAGGCGCAGCGAAAGCTTTTCTTCAATCTACAGAAGGAAAAGGAAAAACTTGAAGCGGAGGGTTTAACTCCTGGTCCAAAACTCCTGGCGCAGCGACTGAATGTCAAAGAAGATGAGGTTGTTGAAATGGAACAGCGGCTGGCCAGCCGTGACTTATCGGTTGATATGCCGATGGGTGATGATGAAGAAGCAACCTTGCTGCATTTCCTCCCGGATCAAAAGGACTCGCCAGAAGAACAAATCGCCGAAACCCAATACCAACAGCTGCTGCGCGAGAAGATGGAACAGTTCGCAGGGGCACTCAAAGATAAAGAATTGGTTATTTTTAGGGAACGCCTCCTTAACGAAGAGCCATTGACGCTAAGAGAGATTGGCGAAAAGTACGATATCAGCCGCGAAAGGGTGCGGCAAATTGAAGAGCGTGTCAAGCGAAAATTGAAAGCTTTTTTGAGCAAAGAGCTGAAGGATGTAAGAAGCCCGAGAACTGGAACCGGATAGAGTTGCATACTCTGGGTTTCATTTGCTGCTGACCTTTCATTCACTGTATCTCCGTAACGATCGATTAGACGGCAATTTCATCTTCGCGGCTCACGCGAAGGTGATCATTTTGAGTTGCGAGTTTCACCGACTTCTGATAGCAAAAATGATTACATGTGAGGAGGAAGACCTTTGCAGTTTGAAAAGGAAGTGGAGATCCTGGCCCCTAGGGAAAAAGTATGGAATTTTATCTGGGACGTGGATCGCTTCATCGCCTGTGTTCCAGGGTGTAAGGAAGCGAAAACCATAGAAGCGGGTAAGCTCTATTCCGCCACCATGATCGAGAAGGTGGGACCTTTTCGCGTGGAGTTTCCAACAACGATTGAAGTGCTTGAACGGGAAGAATTGACTCACATCAAGGCGCAGGCGTCCGGGGCTGACAACAAAATTGGCAGCCGTATGAAGTTGTCTCTCGACGTGAAGTTACGGGATCAGGGTGAAAAGACCGTGCTTGGCTTTGTCGCGGGCGTCGACATTTTAGGAAAACTGGCGGCTTTAGGGCATGGCATCATTAAAAGGAAAGCCGATCAGGTCTTGGATGAATTTGCCCAGGCTGTCAAGAAGCGATTGGAAGGAGATTCTTAAGATGTTGCGACCATTCCGCCTGGAGGAGCCCGAAAGCGTAAAAGATGCATCGGAACTGCTTGGCCGGTTTGGAGAATCGGCCAAGGTGTATGCCGGAGGAACGGAGCTTCTGTTGGCGATGAAAGAGGGCTTGGTTCACTACGAACGGTTGATCAACGTCAAGAATGTGAAGGGTCTTGACGAAGTCACGTCGGACAACGGAATGATACGCATCGGCGCCCTTTGCACGCATCATCAACTGGAGACCTCACCGGTATTGCAGCAGAGACTTGCGGCGTTGGTGCAATTGGAACAAAACGTCGCCAATGTTCGAGTTCGACAGGTTGGAACGCTCGGAGGCAATCTTTGCTTTGCTGAGCCCCATGCCGATCCGGGAATATTGTTGCTGGCCCTGGGAGCCAAGATGATTGCGGAGAGATCCAGCTCAAGGCGCGAGATTCCAGCGGCGGAATTTTTTGTCGACGCCTATGAGACAGCTTTAGAAGCGGATGAAGTATTGACGGAAATCCTGGTGCCGGCGCCTGCAGCCAAATCCGGTGTCGCTTACCTCAAATTCGGCTATCTGGAAAGACCCAGCGTTGGCGTTGCCGTTACGTTACAGGTTAACGGGGGCGGTAAATCCGTCCACGATATAAAGATCGCTGTCGGTTGCGCGGGTCCTGCACCTAGACGAGTGCTGGAGGCTGAGGAGCAGATTAAGGGAAGAAGCGTCGATGAGGCTAAAGTGAACATCTTAAAAGCTGGCGAAATCGCGGGGCGTGCCGCGCAAGCGATAAGTGATCTTCACGGCTCCCAGGAATATAAAGAACATATCGTTGGAGTATTGCTCAAGCGCGCGTTTCAGAATGCTTTGACCCAGTGTTGAGCGATGCAAAGTTAGGGAGGATTGATGTCCAAGGCTATGCTAAGACGTGCTGATGCTCAAACGATTCCTATCTCTTTTACACTCAACGGACGGCACCAAGAGTTTGCGGTAGAGCCTCACGAACTGTTGCTTGATGTTGTGCGGGAGCGTTTAGGCTTGACCGGTGTGAAGCGTTCTTGTGATGTTCAAGTATGTGGCGCATGCACGTTGTTGGTGGATGGGCGTCCAGTCAGTGCTTGTACCACATTGGCGTTCGAGGTGAGAGGCCGTTCGGTGATGACGATCGAAGGATTGGCCGATAATGGTAAGCTCCATCCCTTGCAAGAAGCTTTCATCGAATACGGCGGCTTTCAGTGCGGATTTTGCACCCCGGGAATGATTCTCGCGGCCAAAGCGCTGCTGGACGAGAATCCTAATCCGACGGAAGACCAACTAAAGCATTTTATGCACGGCAATATCTGTCGTTGCACGGGTTACAAGAAAATCATCGAGTCGATCATGGCCGCTGCGAAGCTTATGCGCGAAAGGCGCGCATAAGCGTTCCAGTCGTTCCAAACGCACGGTCCTGGACTGACTGGCGACTTAAACGACTGGGACTAGCGGAACGATCGGAACTGTTGGAACCGCGAAGCTACTTAGTCTTCGATCCCATACTCTTTCCATCTGCTCGCAACAAGATCCAAATGCTCCTTTGGCGGCAAAGAGACCGCCGGATATTGGTGCTTTCTGGTGGCGTCGATGCCGATGCGGCAGCCGACGTTCCGGCTCGGATCATGCTGTAGCACACCGACCGGCGCCTGGGACGGATCGAGGCCGACGGCCTGGACGTCACGTTCGATATAGATATCTTTGTCGGGCCGGACATGCCAGCTGAGCGCCCAATCGATCGCGAAGTCATCCCAGACATCGATATCGTCGTCGACCACGACGGTGATCTTGCCAAAACCCGTGCGTAGCGACCATGCGCCGTACATGAGCTGGCGTACCTGCCCAACGAACTGTTTTTTGAGGGAGATAACTAGAAACGCGCCGCTGCCGCCAGCTTCCTTCAGGCGCAGGTCTTTGATCGGAATATGCAGGGTGTCTTTCAAATGTTTGAACAGCGGCCACTCACGGCCGATGCCGCGAATACAGCTCGATTCCGACGGCGGCATCTGGCTGATGAAGGCTTGATAGAGGGGTTTGTTGCGAAATGTCATGCACTTGATGTTGAAGAACGGCTCGTTGCCGGCCGGACCCATATAGCCGGTGTACTCGCCAAAAGGGCCTTCGGGTTCGACGGCGTTGGGTGGAATTTCCCCTTCGAGAACGATCTCCGCGCTTGCCGGTACTTCCAAGGGCACGGTTTCGCAAGAGACTAGATCGACGGGCTCGCCGCGCAACGCGCCGGCTACGGCGAATTCATCCAGCGCCTCCGACATCTTTGATACGGACACGTAGCCGATGGACGGATCGGCGCCGATCACCACGGCCACCGGTGTCGGTTTGTTCTGCGCGTTGTTCTTGAAAATATGCAGCGCTGCATCTTGGCGCCTGCCGATCAATAGCCCGGTTTTATTGGGACCTTTGACCTGCATGCGATAGGTGCCGATGTTGCGCCCGCCGGTTTCGGGGTCTTTGGTAATGAGGTAGGGTGAAGTAAAAAACGGTGCGGGATCTTCACCCACCGTCCAGGTCGGAACCGGAAGTTTGGCAATATCGACGTCCTTACCGTGTAGAATGTTTTCCTTGCAAGGGGCTTCTTGTACCATCCGCGGCGGAATCGGATTGCCCAACGCATAGTCCCACTTACGATTGATGCCTTCGACCGTCTCCGTTTGCAGACCAAGGGCATATATTTCCCGCGAAGCGCCGAGCACGCCGGCGACCACGGGGATATTAAATCCTTTGATGTTTTCAAACACCACTGCAGGTCGTTTTGCCGGTGGAATTTTCTTGAACAGCTGGCGGCAGACTGCGGCGATTTCCCAGTCCTTGTCGACTTCCTTAGTTACGCGTTTTAGTTTTCCGTGTTTCTCGAGAGTGGTCACATAATCTCGTAGATCGCGATAAGCCATGAATCCTCCTGAAAGGGGGAAGAAGTTTTCCGTATACTAGTCACAAATCGTTTATATATCAACAATCACGATTGAAATTATCTCATTATACGTGTTCGTCCGAGCAGTAACGCCTGGGACCGAGGAGCCGAACGCGACCGTCTGACATTACCCAGGAAGAACTAAACCGACGGTTAAGAGTGAAATGGCAGCGCGCGAATTATTAGGCCCGGATCTCAGCGCGCATGAAAATAATGTAGGAGATGCCGAAGCAGACTGCCACTAAGCCGAACAGGGTCGTGATATGAGGCCAGATGAGGTTGAGGCTCTGGCCGAGTTCCAGTGGAGTGGGCAAGATGCCCTCGGCCTGGCTTTGCAAGGCCAAACCGAAGACCCGGGCCGCCGGGTTGAGCAAGATGCTGACGCTTTCAGAAAAAAGCGTACTCGGAGAAATTCGGCTGACGATATTCTCGACATCGGCTCTTCTGGCCATTTGTTCCGGCGTAGACGGATCGGGGACGATTATTCCGGCTATGGCCTGACTTATAATGACGACGAAGAGCGTCATGAAAAGCCATACTGCCATCGAAGCAAGGGCCGCGGTTACGGTCTTCTGAAAGAGCAAAGAGAAAAGCATAGCGAGGGCAAGCCAAAAACCGACGTAGAAGATGCCTACGGCGGTGAAAATAAGCATACGCCAGAGTTCTTCAGCGTTGGGAGGAAATCCAAGCAATGTGATCCCCAAGCCGATCACCAGCAAGAGAATTGAGCCCCAGAGGATGGCGACTGTTGTCAAGCCGGCAAAAAATTTTCCATTGATCAGGCTGTCGCGATAGATAGGTTGCGACAGCACGCGACTCAAAGTTCCGCGCGCATACTCGCCGCTGATGGAATCAAAGCCCAGCGTTATGCCGACAAGTGGACCGAAGAAGCCTAAAAAAGTTGCCAGAGAGAACACCGTACCGGTGCCCGACGTCAGCAAGAACAGGAAGACATATTGCGTTGGGGCGTTCTCGGTGTCTTGACGAATCGCTTGGCCGGAGGCATAGGTGGCCCACAGGCCGATCAAAACGATCAGCGCGAGAAGTATCATGAAACGGCGGCTGCTGAAGTGATCGGCTAATTCTTTCCAGAAAACGACACTCATTTTTATGCCTCGCGGAAGTATTTCAGATAGATTTCTTCCAAGGTCGGGTCTTCAGAGCGGAGTTGCAGGAGTGGAATGTTTTTTCGCGCCAGTAAAGATACGACTTCGGACCGAACGTCTCTGGTACAACGAAGGAACAAACCATGACTGCGTTTCTCGATTTCATCGATGCCGGGAATAGCGCGCAGGTCATTTTCGAGGCCGTTCGTGCTCCCGCCCACCTCCAATAGAAAGTTCCACTGCCGTTCCTTGAGAATGGCTCGGCCCAACTCGTCCATCTGTCCTTGGACAATGAGTCGTCCTTTGACAATGATGCCGACGCGGTTACAAATCTCTTGTACTTGCTGAAGCTGGTGGGAGGAGAGCATCACTGTCAGGTTTCGTTCACGATTCAGCCCCTTGATTAACTCCAGGATTCGAATCGCCCCGTCCGGATCTATGCCCAGGGTCGGTTCATCGAGGATGACGGCCCTGGGTTTTTTCACCAGAACTTCGGCGATGCCTAAGCGCTGCTTCATGCCACGAGAGAACTCACGAACGAGCCGGCGACCGTCATCGCTTAGGCCTACTTGTTCTAACACTTCCGCCGTCCTTCGGCAGGCTTCGTCTTCCGGAATGCGATTTAAACGCGCCATGTAGAGGAGGTTCTCCGTAGCGCTGATGTCTTCATAAAAACCGGGGTTTTCCGGCAGATAACCTACGCGGCGCTTCACTTCGAGAGATTGGCGCGTCGGATCGAAGCCGCAAACAGAGGCGCGTCCAGATGTGGCTTCCGTGAGTCCAAGGAGCATCAGGATCGTGGTGGTCTTCCCGGCGCCGTTGGGCCCGAGAAATCCGAATATCTCGCCCTCTTGAACCGTGAGATTGAGCGCGTTGACCGCCAGCTTGTCGTGGTAGCGCTTCGTAAGGTTCTGAGTCTCGACAACAGCGCTCATCGGCGTCCTAGGCGGAAAAATACGACAGCCAGTCCCAAAACCACCAAGGCAACGATGCCAAAGCCGACCCATCCCCAAATGGTCGGTGTCGAAACCGTGACTCTAAACTCCACAGACTTATTAACTTCGGGGGCGTTGGCGGTCAAAGTTAAAAGATAATCGCCGGCGATGGTTCGATCCGGCGCGAGAATTTCCATCTTGATCTCCTTCACCTCGCCGGAGTTGAGTGCGTCGATCTTGTCCGGCCTGAACTCGACCGTCCATTTATCATTAGGCTTTTTGCTAAGAAAGGATAGGTTGCGGATGGGTGCGGTGCCGGCGTTGCCGACGAGAAAATCTACCGGCGTCTTCTTGCCGGCGGTCAGGGATGTATTAAGAGTGCCGGCAGCCGAGCCCATCTTGAGGTCTTGGGTGCCCTTGAGACTGACCTTCAAAGTGGCGGCCGCTTCAAAGGCTCCGGCGCGGGCGCGGATCGTCACCGGACTCTCCGCCGCTTCGGCTCGGGCGGGAGTGTCGATTTCGACGCTCAAGGTCTCGGAGGCGTTTTCCTTTAGCTGGATAGAGGAGATTTGGGTGTCACCGAACTGCGGCTTAAAACGCACCGTCTAGCCCTGGGGCGGCTGCGCCACCAGAGAAACGGTCAGAGGCTTAGGGGTCTCGTTTTTAAGATCCACCGTGAACTTGAGCGTTTGACCCGACGCCGTGCTGAGCACGGGATATTGGCTTGTAAGCTTCAATCCGCCAGTATCGACTTTCTTCGAGGTGACGCGAAAAGTAATATTTTCGGCGTATTGCGTGGTACCCGCCGTGTCCTTGGCGACAACTTTGACTTGGTAATTTCCGGGCCTGGTGTTATCGGGGACTTTGGTTTTGAATTCAACCGTGGTGGATTTCGTTGTGGATTGATCCCCCCCAGCGCCTGCCACCGTAACGGAGCGGATTGGGTAGCTGGGATACCGGGAATTGAAGTTCACATCCCAGCCTTTCGGCACTCCATCGATGGTGAGGCTGACTTCAACAGGGTCCTTTGTCCGGTTCACCACCTCTGCATCCATCGTGACTTCTTGGCCCTGTCCGACGGTTAGATCCTTAAACGGCAGAATTAAATTGAACGTTTCTTTCGATGGAGCGGTGCTCTGTTCGGTCTTTTCAGCGGCAAAGGCTAAGGAGCCGGTAGCGACCGATAAGATAAGAAAACAGCCCAAGATATAGCATGACGTTCGCGGGCGAAGTCGTTCAGCCCCAATCCTCATAGGAACCCCCTCCAGGGTGAATTTTGTAGCAAATAAATAACCACAATAATAAATCGCATAAATAACCATAATAAATCCTAGGGTCAAGGCCCATTAGATTAGATTTTGATTAGATTTGAACGGTGGCCGAAGGCTGGACCCGTAAGCGAAGGGTTGGTTCTGCCGTCGAGTTGTTGTACTGATTCGAAGCAAGGCAGCGAGCACCGTTTCAATGGATATTTATTCTTGCCGGTGGTTCTCAGATAGCGCACGAGAGCTTTCGCGTCAAGTGCTGAAGTGACCTGCTGCCGGAAAAGGCCGGACTAGAGTTCGAATAACTAAATTATGGAAGGACGAGACTGCAACGATGAACGAGCGAGGTTTCCCCGGCAAAACTAAGGTTACCTTCGGTATTAGAGTCCCCAACTCCGGTCCCCTCGCATCACCGGAGTCGATTGTGCAAGTTGCGCGGGAAGCCGAGTCGCTCGGCTACGATTCAATCTGGGTTCACGACCACCTGACCTGGACGGAAGAGATTCACCGTATTCACATCTCTTCAGGATCCGACGATTCCAAGACCGGCGACAGTCCAGACTTCTATGAAGCGATGACGACACTGGCTTATCTTGCCGGACTAGTGCGGTCGCTCCGCCTTGGCATTGCCTGCCTGGTGGTGCCCTGCAGGAATCCGCTACTCGCCGCGAAGCAAATCGCATCCCTGGACGTGTTCTGCGACGGGCGGCTGGACATCGGCCTTGGCATCGGCTCGCCATCGACCCTCAAGTCGCGGGAATACGAAGTTCTTGGGGTCAACAGAAAACTCAGAGGGAAAATCGCCGATGATCACATCCGGGCGATGAAAACTATTTGGATGAGCCAGCCCTCGACCTATGAAGGCAAGTTTGTCGCGTTCAAAGACGCTGAGATCTGTCCAAAGCCGCGTCAAAAACCCCATCCGCCCCTCTGGATTGGAGGGTGGACCGAGGCGGCGATGAAAAGAGTTCCAGTGCTTGACATGCGCGGATAACCGCCGTGAGCACTGTCGAAGCTGGTGTCGGTGTGATTTGTTTGACCAGGTTGAGGATCTGGCGGTCCGAGCCCGGACCCTTGTAAGAGAGAAACAGTTCACCCGTGACCATGAGAAAATCCAACGGATGATCAGCCAGGTCGCGGACGAGGTCCGAGAACGCCTGCTCGGCTTTGTTGAACTCGTCGTCGGTATATTTGCCCACATTGAGCGCCCGTCCTTCGATGCGAATCTCCTCCGGTAAAATCTTGTATACATCCACCAAAGTGTCTTCGCTGAGATTGGGCGAAATGAGTCCGATCAGTTTCATTGCAGACCTCCAAGATGTTAGAGTTTGGCAGGCGATTCGATGACCTTTAGGGCTTCCTGCGCCGCCTTTGCGACCTCTGGATTCTGATCGTTGGTGAATTGTCTGAGTTGAGGCATAAGTGCCGGATCTCCGATCGATCCAAGAACCGTCAGTACGATCGGAAGATTCTCTCGTCTATTCAAAGCCTCCTGTAACAAAGGCTCAGCCCGTTTCCCGCTCTTGGCAAGTAATATGCCGGCAATGCTCCGAATGTTCTCATCTGGCGAGCCGAGGGCCCTAACTAAAGCGCGGCCCGCTGAAGTAATACCCAGCCAATACCAAAGTGCGCGGTAAACGAATAGGCGTAGCGCACCTAACAATAACCGCATTGATCGCGCAGATCGGCAGAACACGCTCTGTAATTCTTGGATCGCTAAATTTCTGACCGCCGCCATCCGCCAGGATCACGAGGTCGAGTTTAACTCTTATGGACACAACTCGGCCCGTTCTTGAGAAGTCGGGCATATATATCGAGTGCACAGGACAACTCAACAGGACCAACGGGCCTGTATTGAGACCGTTCTGAGTGGCAAGCATGGCGACGCTGCCACCGTGACTATGGGTCAATAAGTAGGGATTTTGAATGGTGTGTCCACCGAGCCATGCCTGAAGCTCTGTAGCAGCGATGGCTCGGGCCGCTTCGCTATAAATCCCGGACCACGAAAAAGCATCTGCATTCGCATACAAATCGGGACGAATACCGTTCAAAAGATAAGAATGAAAATTTCCTCCCGGTTTCCACCATTGTTCGTTAGCGGCCCATGTACCATGAACAAGCAGTGACGTGTGAGTTGAAAGGCCTACGGTCGCCTGAGTCGTCTTTCTGCTTAACTCGGCGAGACGCGGGCTCTCCGGTGCCAATCGCGCCAATCCGGTGGCCGCAACGGCTCGGACAAGATCGTCGTCGCTCTGCGTGCAGTCTTCCAAGATGCCGATGAGGCGGCTGGGTTCCGACGTGAGTCCAAAATAGGTGAGGGCCGCGGCCGCTCTGACGAGCGGGTGCGGATGGTAGGCGAAGTGGAGATTCAACCTCCTCGACCTTGACGCGCCGGCCTCTTGCGGAGATAGAGGGCACTTTGAGAGTCCTTCGCGCACTTTGGTATTCGGCCAGCATCGTGCGGTTGCGACGCAGCGTTGGTTCCATCAGAAGTAAAATCGCCGCCTGCGACAATATTGCCGCGTCGCTGGTAGCACCAAATGCCCGGGGGAAGGGAATCGGTTTTGTGACCCTTCTGTACGGCATAGTCGCTCCTTTTGAGGTTCATCCTTTATTGGTCTTTACAGAATGTTGACGGCGCGCGCGGCTAGAAGCGCAATGATCAGCAGCGAGAGCAGCGATTGCAGCATCATTAAGATCTTCGCCCATCCTGCCAGCACGGGAACGTCGGTGGGCGAAAAAGCGGTGCTGGTATTGAAGGCCAGAAACAAATAGTCAATGAAATTAGGTGACCAGTTCTGTTGGCCTGCTTCTCTCAGCGCCTCTTTGCTCATCGTCATCTGCGGAAACAGGAAGGCTCCATCGGAATGTCCTGGAATCTTATCCCGTTGATATGGTCCGCCGGCGTCCAATCGCCAATACCACAAAGCAAAAACCAAAATGTTGGTGATCCAAAGCGACGCTGCTGAGAGCAAGAGCTGCTGCGGTGTCTCTTTGGCGGTGGGCAGAGCGTCGATGAGGAGGATTACAGAGACGATAAGTCCAACGGTGAGCAGCCCGTCTACTGCAAAACCAAAAACGGCATTCAAACGATGCCTGCCGGCGTGATAGGAGACGACGCCCGGAATCAACAAGGCCAGGACGAGAGCAGGGAAGAGCCAGCGTGGGCCTACGGTGAGTGCGTCCGGTAACGCTGTATAGAGCCCGCCCGCCGCCAGGGCCCCAATGAAAGCCGGCCAGCGCGGTTCCCGTTCAGACTGCTCAGCAGGGTTTTCCGCACGCCTCAGCGTCTTCAGGCTGTCCATCGCCATGATTGCAATAATGCCCCAGATCCGATCGCTTGGCTAATCGTTTAAGTAGATTGGGTGGCTCACCGTATACCGTGAGTTAAAGACTACCGCGATGCTAGTCCCGACCCGCGGTGAGCTTCATCTGCTCGAGTGCGGCGCGACCAAGGAGGCCATAAGGATTGCCGAACGTTTCTGGCAATTCGAAATGGTTGTATCCCTCCGCGA